>Ga0307469_10000110_pt1 | contig 31354 bp, 36 predicted proteins | sample atmos_gasesAM2C__FD_203084 | JGI IMG/M metagenome (GOLD analysis project Ga0307469, IMG submission 203084) | Hardwood forest soil microbial communities from Morgan-Monroe State Forest, Indiana, United States - atmos_gasesAM2C_515 | ecosystem: Environmental > Terrestrial > Soil > Temperate... | reverse complement strand
GATGCCCGACCTGGCGTCGGGTTCGATGATCCCGGCATCCCTGACGGGGAAGGCGCCCGAGCTCGAACAGGTCTTCAGTCAGCTCGGCGCGATCCTCGAATCGGGCGGTCTCTCCGACCTCGCGCGGATCACGTCGGCGAGCGCGATGATCCTCGAGGGCCAAGAAGACGACGTCGGTCGCGTCCTCGAGGGCTCGGCGAAGGTCGTCGCTGCGATCCGTTCGCAGCGCGAGGCGCTTGCGTCCGCGCTCGACGACCTGAACCAGGCGTCGAAGACGCTTGCTGCGAACCGCTCCACGATCGACAGCGCGCTCTCGATCCAGCCGGCGGCGCTGGGCATCGTCGCATCCCAGCAACAACAGCTCGACACACTCATCACGGAGCTCGACAAGCTGGGCAAGCCGCTCGGCGACCTGACGCGCCATCACGAGCAGGACATCGATTCGCAAGTGAAGTCGCTCCGCACGATCGTCGCGGAGCTGTACGCCGTGCGCGGCACGCTCGACAAGGCCGTGCAGAAGCTCCCGACGTTCACGAAGCTCTTCGCGCAAGCGGTGCCGGGCGATTACGTCCAGCTCGACATCCTGCTGCAAGCGCTGCCTGTCAGCCTGCCGCTCGCCGTGCCGGCGTCGAGTGCGTCGTCCCCCTCATCGCTCAGCAACGTTCTGCTGGAGTCGGCGGTATGAAGCGCGAAGGAACGCGCGCGTCGTTCCCGCGGCGGGTCGGGAACAACATCTTCGGCTTCTGGCGATACGTCCGGAACGAGGGCCGGACGCCGACGAACGTCATCTTCTTCATGTTCGTCGCGGCGTTCCTGATCGTCGCGCTCATCGTCACGGTCTTCCGTATCCAGCCGCATTACAAGGTCTACGCGACGTTTGCCGACTCGGGTGGCGTCTTCAGCGGACAAGAGGTCACGTACCGCGGCGTCAGCGTCGGCACCGTCGGACATCTGAAGGTCGTGCGGGACGGCGTCCAGATCGAGCTCGTGATCGACAAGAAGTTCGACACCATCCCGCGTGACGGCACGAGGGCACGCGTGATGTTCAAGAGCGCCGTCGGCGAGCAGTTCATCGACCTGGAGCCGGATCGCGACACGGGTCCGTACTTCGCCGCGGGCGACATGATCGCGAAGCAGGACACCCAGCTCCCCGTGCAACAGGAAGATCTGCTCCGACTCCTCGACAAGGTGTTGTCCGGGATCCCGCCCGCGGCGATCCATCGCTTGATCGACACCGCGGGTGAAGGCCTTGGCGGACGAGGCCCCGAGCTGCACGACGCCCTCGCGGCCCTCGATCCGGTGACGAAGACGCTCTCAAACCGCGCGAACGAACTCAATGACCTCGCCGTCGCGGGCGACTCCGTCGGGTCGTCCTTCGACGCGACGGCGCAGAACTTCGTCGCCGGCGTCCAAGGCCTTGGCACGAGTGCGGCTGCGCTCGGACGCGGTTCGAACGGGCTCGCGCAGCTCCTCGTCAACGGACAGCAGTACCTGCCGGACATCGGGGGCCTCGTCGCCGATCGCGAGAATCAGATCGATGACACGATCGCGCACCTGGCCGTCGTGACGCGGATCTCGTATGCCCACCTGCGATCGCTCGCCGATACGATCGATTGGCTCCCGATGATCCTCGACCCGATCATCAACTCCTACGACAAGCCGACGAACCGGATACGGTTCGGGCAGATCGTCGGTGAGACGCGGAACCCGCCATGCAGCTACGGGACGCCGCGCCGTTCGTCCACGCAGAATGGGAATGCGCCGTACCAGCCGATCCTCGACTTCGGGTGCTGATGGAAGACAACAACAGCAACGACGCGAACGTAACCCCAGCCGATGCACCACCGGTGCCGGACGAAGCACCGCCCGTGCCTGAGGTCGCGCCGGCGTTCCCGGACGAAGCGCCGGCGGCCCCGGACGAAGCACCGAAGCCGTCGGGGCCATCCTTCATCGAGCGCCTCGGCGCCCCCGCGTCGAAGCTCCGGACGTTGCAGGGCGGCCCGGTCGTCGGCCTCGCCGTGACGAGCTTCGTCCTGCTCGTCGTGGGCGTGCTGCTCGCCCTGATGGTCTTCGCGCCCGGCGTCGCGCCGTTCCGCCTCGGGTCGTCGAAGGCCGGGTTCGCCGCGCAGCGGGATGTCGCGATCGAGAAGGTCGCGGTCCGCTTCGCCCATAACTTCCTGACCTTCGATTACCGGACGATCGACGCCAACCTGAACGAGCTGTCGAAGGACTCGACGGGGAACTTCTCCGGGCAGCTCGTCCGGGTCCGCAAGCAGAGGGACCTCATGGACACGCTCCGCGCCCACAAGGCCACGTCGCGCGGGACGGTCCGCGGCGAGACCGTCGAATCCCTGCACGGCGACACGGCGTCCGTGAGGGTCTTCCTCGCGCAGACGGTCGCGAATTCGACGAGTTCGACGCCCCAGACGACCTATAAGGACGTGCTGTTGACGCTGGTCCGGACCCCGCAGGGATGGAAGGTCGACAACGTGGGGTGACGAGCCCGATTCCCGGGGGCCTCTGGTAGAGTCCACGGCGTCGGAGGGGCCTCAGCCAGCCCCGCGACGTGCCCCCAGGCGGGGAAACGCGACCTAACGTAAGGAGAGTCATGTCCGAGGACCGTCCACTCCGCTGTCCCTCCTGCGGAACGCAGAACCGCGCCGACGCGCGGTGGTGCTCGAACTGCGCGCAGCCGCTGACCTCGCAGACCACGACCTCCACGCCACCCGCCCCGGCGGAGACCACGCCACCCACCCCGGCTCCGTCGACGCCACCCACCCCGGCTCCGTCCACCCCATCCACGCCGGCTCCGTCTACGCCCACCCCGACTCCGACGGCCACGCCGACTCCGACGCAGACGACCCCTCCGGCTCCCACACCGACACCGACACCGATGCCGATCCCGCCGCGTCCGGCCCCGACACCGCCTGCACCGACCACGCCGCCGCCGGCGTCGACGACACCAGCTCCGACGCAGCCCGCGCCGCGTCCGCCGACGCCTACGCCGACCCCGGCTCCCGCACCGCGGCCCGCACCGACGACGCCGGCTCCCGTGACACGTCCGGCCCCGACGCCGCCTCCTCCGACGACGCCGCGTCCGGCGCCTGCAACCGGTGGGCGTCGCGACCGCACCGGACTGTTCGCGACGACGACCGCGATCTTCCTCATCACGACGCTGGTCCTGCTGTGGACCGTCCTGCATCCGTCGAGCGCGCCGATCAAGACCGGGGCGATACGGCAAGCCGCGCAGACGAGCATCGAGGACCAGGTGAAGACGGTCGCGTCGCGCTTCGCGACGAACCTCGTGACCTTCAACTACCAGACCGTCGACAGCGACATCTCGAAACTCGAGCAGGACACGACGTCGAGGTTCGCGACGACGAGCCAGGACGCTCTGCACGGCACGGTCGATCAGTTCAAAGCGAACATCATCGCGAAGCAGTCCGTGTCGAAGGGTGACGTGAAGGGAACGGCGGTCACCTCTCTCGACAACGACACCGCAACGGTGCTCGTGGTCGTCGTGCAGACGTTCCACAACTCGACGACGAAGGAGACGACGAACTTCCACGTCCTCGAGCTGACGATCGTCCACAACAGCGGTTGGAAGGTCGACCAGGTCGGCAATCCGTCAACGGCGTAGCACCGCAAGCAGGCTCCTCCGCGCGGTAGCGGGCGCGGCAGTCGTCCTCGTCTGCTGCGCGCCGGCCGCGGGAGCGAAGAGCTACACACTCCCGAACGCGTCCGTCGACGTCCGTGTCGAGCCGAACGGATCCGTCGACATGACGGAAAACATCACGTACGACTTCAGCGGCACGTTCGAGGGCGCGTGGCGCGACATCCCGTCGCGGTTCGGCGAGCGCGTCGACATCTCATCGGTGCACGTGTCGGAGAACGGCCGGCCGTTCGAGCCCGGCGGAACGACGACACTCGGCGCGCCCGGCCCACCGAACACCTTCGCCGTCGGTCCGTCGGGCGGCGGGACACGGATCGTCTGGCGCTACAACGCGACGGACGAGCAGCGAACGTTCACGATCGCCTACCGCATGACCGGTCTGGCGAAGGTCTACGCGGACACGGTCGATCTGAACCTTCGCGTGTGGGGTGACCAGTGGACCGTCCCGCTCGATCACTTGCATGCCGTCGTGCACCTGCCGCGCGCGGTTGCGGAGGCGCAACAGGATCGCTTCCGAGTGTGGGGCCACCCACGCACCGTCGAGGGCACCGTCGCGCGCAGCTCGTCGCTCGACGAGGTATCGCTTGATGCGCTGAATGTCTCGCCGCAGCAGTGGGTGGAGCTCCGTGCTGTGTTCCCACCCGCCGTGCTGTCGTCGACGTCCGGCGCGCAACTCGGCGGCAATCCCGGTGGTGCGTCCTTCGCGGGGTCGTCCGACAACGCCTACGACACGATCCTGTCGCAGGAGAACGCGGCCGACACAGCAGAGCGCGCTCGCGGCGAGCAGGTCGCGCGTCTCAAGCGCGCGCTGCCGTGGCTGATCCCGCTCCTGCTCTTCCTGATGTTCGCGCCGGCGATCCTCGTGTTCGTCCGGATCGCGCGGACGTTCGGGCGTGACCCGGTCGTCGAGCACGTCGAGTACGAACACCAACCGCCGTCGGACGAATCACCCGCGCTCGTCGGCGCCCTCATGCGCGAAGGCACCGCCGTCGCGGAGCCGGAGTTCCTCGGTACGTTCTTCGATCTCATCCGCCGCGGCTACTTCGGTTCGGCACACGAGACGACGGTGCACAAACACATGCTGGGTCACGACGAAGTCATCAGCGATCTGCGTGTCACCGAGACATCGAAGCTGCCGCACGACCTTCCGGATTGGGACCGCGGCGTGTACGACGGGATCGACTCCGTCGTCCCGGCCGGCGGCGTTCTCGTGTCGGAGATCGGCAAGGAGCTCAAGGGACAGGCACAGACCTTCTACAAGACGTACTCGGCGTGGAAGGCGTCCGTGCACGACGAGGTGCGGCGCCGGGGATGGGTCGACGGGCGCGGAAGGGCCGTGTGGGGCATCGCGCTCGGCGCCTTCTCCATCATCGCGCTCGCCGGTGTGGTCGTCGGCCTCGTCCAGGCGAAGACACCGGGAACGATCCCTGTCGCCGGCATCGCGCTCGGTGTCACCGGAGCGACGAGTTTCGTCCTGCTGCTCGTGCTCGGCCTGGCGCGCCCGAAGGCGCTCACGCGCCGCTCCGGCGACGCGATCGCGCTCGCCGCGAAGTGGGAGGGCCTCCGTCGCTACCTCGCGGACTACTCGCGTATCAAAGAGGCGCCGCCCGCGTCGCTCGTCCTGTGGGAACAGCTGCTCATCTACGGGATCGTCCTCGGCGTTGCCGACGAGGTGCTCAAGGCGGCCCAACTCGTCGCGCCGAAGGACATGATGGAGGCATCGCACGTGTACTGGCTCAACGGAAGCGCCGGGTACGGCGGTGGGCTTACGATGCTGCAGCTGGGAAGTTTGACGTCCGGCATCGGCCGCGCGGTGGCCGCCGGCACTCCGCATAGCTCCTCCGGGTTCGGAGGCGGCTTCGGCGGAGGGGGCGGCTTCGGTGGCGGCGGAGGCGGAGGAGGTGCCTGGTGATACCGGTCCTGATCATCCTGATCGTCGCGGTGATCGTCGCGCTGTTCGTGGTGGGGATCTACAACCGCCTCGTCCAGACGAGGAACCGCGTGGACAACGCGTGGGCGCAGGTCGACGTCGAGCTGAAGCGCCGGTACGACCTGATCCCGAATCTCGTCGAAACCGTGAAAGGCTACGCCGCGCACGAGCGTGAGGTCTTCGAACGCGTGACGCAGGCGCGCGCCGGCGCCGCTGCCGCGCAGAGCCCCGAGCAGCAGGCGCAGGCGGAGAACGTGCTGACGTCCGCGTTGCGTCAGCTGTTCGCCGTCGCCGAGGCGTACCCCGATCTGAAGGCGAACCAGAACTTCCAACAGTTGCAAGCGCAGCTCGAGCAGACGGAAGGACAGATCGCGACGTCGCGCCAGATCTACAACGACACGGTGCTGACGTACAACAATGCGATCCAGGTGTTCCCGGCCGTGCTGCTTGCCGGGATGTTCGGTTTCACGAAGCGCGGGTTCTTCGAGACGCAGGGCGCGGAACGGGAGCCGGTGCAGGTCGACTTCCACGACATGCCCGGTCGCGAGCCGGCGCCGGGTTCGGCCGAGCCACCGCCCGCGCCTCCCGCACCGCCCGCGCCTCCCGCTCCGCCGGCGACGTAGATCAGCCGGCAGGGAGCGACGGAGCCGTGCCCGAGGGCGTCGCCGCCGGCGATGCTCCCGGCGATGTGCTCGGCGCCGGCGAGAGGTCGATGGGCGCCGGCACCTGCACCGCCTGTACCTGCAGCGTCGCGAGTGCCTTGATCAGCTCGGCCTCCGGCGCGTACCCACTCGCCATCACGAACGTGTTGCCGATGAATCCGAACGCGTGCGGCGGTACTTCCGGGGACACGCCGTAATAGAAGGTCTGTGCGCCACGATTCACCGTCCGGACGGTGATGGGTAGATCGCCTTGCAGCGGTGACGTCGAGATCGCGAACGGCGCGCTCATCTGCTTCTCGGTGATGACGATCGTCGTCGCGCCGTTGAAGTACGACTCCTGGAAGACGTTCTTCGGCGCGGGCAGCGAGTTCCCCGGCCCCCAGCCGGCCGGCTTGGCGCGGTCGACCGCGAGCAGCTCCTGTTGGAAGTCACTCGGCAGGCCCGTCGGGAACAGCGGCTTGAAGTCGATCTTCGTCGAGAGCTCGGCTTGCGTGATCTGCTCGAAGTTGCCGTCGCTCTGCTGTGGCTTGAGTCCCGACGGCGGATTCAACGCGAAGTCGCCCGGCAGGATGATGTCGTCCTTCACGACGTTCGACAGCTGCGTCACCTCCGTCGTGACCCGCGTGTTGTTGCCGAACGCGCGGTCGAGCACGTCCGAGGTGAGCGCCGTCGCCGGACCGAGCACCTGTGCGTTGTCTCGCGAGATCGAACGCTTCACGATGACCGGGAGATAGGTCTGCGAGTCGAGGAAGACGTCCATCTGGTCGGCGCGCGAGAGTTCGCTCGGCGCCACCGAGAAGCGCACCTCGTAGAGATCGCGCGTGTCCTTCTGCGTCTTGCCGACGACCTTGAGGTCGGAGGCGCTCGCGATCAATGAGGGAACCGTCCCGATCGAGTCCTCGAGCAAACCGAGCGACGGACGGAATGCTCCGTCCGGGGGGCCGAGCGGTGGGTTCTTTTCGATCACGTAGGCGGCGCCGCTGCCGCGACCGATCACGCTCTGCGTTTGATCGGAGGACTGCACGATGGTCGCGCGCGAGAGTTCTTTGCCGCCGGCGGTGAGGCGGAACTCCTGACGGTACCCCTCGGCCTTGTCGTAGATGATGTTCCCGGCGTAACGACCGTTGCTGAAGCTGAAGACCGCGGCCTTGTCCTGCGTGCCGACGCGGTAGAGCGAGAGGCGTTCGATCGAGAACGTCGCCTTCAGCGATTTCATGTCGGTGAACACGCGCGCGACGCGCGACTGGACGTCCGCGGGCTTCGGGAGGTCGCCGCCGCCGGAACCGAGGAGCTTCTGTCCCCGCGTGACGAGCACCAGCGCGATGACGGCGATCGCGACGGTCACAGCGATCGCGACGAGCCACATGCCCGGACGTGGCCCCTCACCCTCGAGCTCCTCTTCGGTGTACGGGATGGGCTCGAGTCTTCGGCGTTCCTCTTCGAGCAGTTCGTCGATCTCGCTCCGCGGCGCCGCGACGACCGTCGGCGGCTCCTCCGCAGCCGGACGCCGCTCCACGTCGAGCGGCCGGGGAGGAGGCGGCAACTCGAGCTCGATCGGTTCGTCCTCCGGCGGAAGTGCCGGCGGCTGCTCGATGTGCACGGCTTCGACGGGAAGCACGGGAGCCGGTGGCTCTTCGGTCGTCACGGGAGCCGGCGGCTCTTCGGTCGTATGGATGGGAAGGTCATCCGCTTCGGGCGGACGCACCGCTCCGGGCGACTCGTGCCACTCGACCTCTTCGAGCGGCACCTCGGGCTCCGCCGGCGTCGCGGGCGGGTGGATCACGACCGGCCCCGATTGGTAGTGATCCGGGAATCCCGGCGGTGCGGAAGGCTCGGGGGCCTGGCGTGCGATCGGCCCCGGGTCGGCTTCGCCTCGGAGGACTGTTGTCGACCGCAAGACGGCGCGATCGATCGCCTCGCCCGGCGGCGACCCCGGCGCGAGGGACGAAAGCGCCGGGTGCGCGTGCTGGAGGCCTGCGAAGAGCTCTTTGCACTCCGAACAACCGACGAGGTGCAACGCGAGGTCGCGTTCCTCGTCCTGCGAGAGCTTGGTCTCGAGGCTCTTCGCCATGAGGCGGCGGGCTTCGCCGTGGTCCATCAGGCCATCATCCAAGATCACGACCCGCGGCCCGCATGCCGTCGGCGAGTCGGGTGTGAGCTTCGAGGAGGCGATCCGCGACCTCGCTCTCGCCGACGCCGAGCGTCGACGCGATGCGGTCCGGCTTCCATCGCAGGATCTCCTTGAGAACGATCACTTCGCGGAGGTCGAGCGGGAGCGCGCGGAGTGAGCGTCGCGCCCACTCCTCCGTGTCGCCGCCTTCCGGCGGAACCTCGCCCGGCGGTGACGCGGGCGTCGGGCGGATGTCGCCCGCGACGCGGCGTGCGATCCCGAACACCCACGCTTCGGGATCGGTGCCGGCGTCGTACCGTTCGACGGCGCGCGCGACACGAACGAAGGTCTCCTGCATCGCGTCCTCGGCCTCGCGTTCGTCGCCGAGCATCCCGGCGAGATAGGCGTACACGATCGGCGCGAAGGTCCTGATGAGCTGCTCGAGCGCATCCGCGTCCCCGGCCGCGGCCTGCGTGATGAAGCCGGCTTCCGTCACGCGGGGGAGTCTACCGAGACCTCAGCATCTCCAGTATCTCTCGGGCGTCGGGCTCCCGGAGGCGCTCGGTGGTCGTTTCTATGGCGGTCTCGAGGGTCTCGATCCGCCGCGACGGGTCCATCAGGTTGAGTCCCATCGCGGAGAGGTCCTCGGCCCCCGGCTGGACGAGCAGCAGCTTCACGCCCTTGTCGGTGAGGCGCCGCGCCTCGCGTCCGAGCCGGCGTCCGAAAGCGCCTCGTGCGAGCCGGTCGATGCGCTCGGGGATCGTCGTCGGAAGCCCCGGCTGCAGCGACGACATCGGGTTCATCGCGATCACGACGTCGACATCCGTCTTCGCGAGCAGGTCGAGGTTCGACGGCGACCAGACGCCGCCGTCGACGTAGAGACGGCCGTGGATGTTCACCGGACGGTACACGCCGGGGATCGCGCACGACGCCGTGACGGCTTGCCAGAGCTCGGCGTCCGGGGAACCGACCTCTCCGAACACCACGCGTTTCCCGGTCGCGTAATCGAGGGCAACGATCCACAGATTCTCGTGCCGCGACCATCCCTTCGGGACGACCATCTCGACCATGTGCTTGACCTCGTCCGTCGACAGGAAGCCGCGACCGACCCAGCCCGTCATCGCCGCCGCCGGCGGGTAGCGCCATGGATGCAGCGCGGTGCGGAGGACGAGCGCGGGGGAGCCGAGGATCGGACGAGGCATCTGGCCCGTCCACGAGAGCAGGCGCCGTGTGCCTTCGTCCGCGTTCACGATGGGCTGACCTTCGCTGTTCGTCATGCCCTCGACGTTGCCGCCGCGCTGGTGGTGCACGATGAACCACGGCGGGATGCCCTCGGCGGTGAGGGCTGCCACGACCGACCCCGCGGACGTGCCGACGATGTAGTCGGCCCAGCTCGGCTCCCAGTCCGACGCTCGCGCGAGGGCGTAGAGCGAACCGACGAGCCATGCGCCGCCAAGGATGCCGCCGCCGCCCAGGACGAGTCCGATACGAGGTCGATTACGCTGCATCGGTCTGAAGACTAGCCGTCCGACCTGGAGTTTCGAGTGGCAGACAACGAACGACTTTGGCTCGCCGGATCGCGCCGCGCCTGGCTGACCTCAGGTGCGCTCCGGCGCTGGATCGAGGATCAAGGTGTGACCGGCGTCGTATGGACGCCGGCGTCCTACGAGATCGACGACCTTGCGGAGCCCGCGATCAAGCTCGTCGACGCGGGGGCTCAGGCCGACTGGAGCCTCGTATGGGACCTCGCCGTTGAGGACTTCCGCGCGGCGGCGGACGCGCTCCGTCCCACGTTGCAGGCCACGGATTGGAAGGACGGCTTCGTGGCCGTGTGGCTCGATCCCGCGCGGCTGAACGACCCGCAGCGCGCGCTCGACGCGGCCGGCGACCTCGCCCTCGACGCGAGCGGACGGCCGAACGTGGCCGCCGCCTTCGCGTGGACGTCCGGACGCGCTTCGATCGTCGAACGCCTCGTGGAAGCCGGCATGCCGCTCGCCGTGTCCGGCGTCCGCGACCAGGCGACGGCCGACGCCGTCGAGTCGTCGCGTACGCGCGGGATGGAACGCCGACGGGCCGAGCTCACGAAGGAAGACGAGAACGCGGACGTCGCAGAGGTTCCGGTGTTCCTGCTCGGCTTCGCGGGTGGCGAGTACGGCGTGAAGCTCTGCGACGAGTTTCATCTGCTGGACGATGCACCGTCCGGGGGCCGCCTTCCGCTGTCGCCCGACGCCGAAGCCGCCGGACAGAAGGCGGCCGTCGACCGTCTCGCCGCACGCGTGCGCGAGCCCGCGCGCGGCGACCGCTACTCGCCGGCGTCGTTCGCGCAGGGCGTCGAGATCGAGTGCAACGAACTCACGTCCGACGAGGTGCTCGAGGACATGTGGGCGCGTGACCACGAGCTGTGGAAGGAAGACCCGACCGAGATCAGCAACCGCCTCGGCTGGCTCGACATCGCCGAGCGCATCTACGGCGAACTGTCCGATCTGCAGGACTTCGCACGCAAGGCGCGGACGGACGTCCAGCGGATCGTCCTGTGCGGGATGGGTGGTTCGTCCCTCGCGCCGGAAACCTTCGCGACGGTGCTCGACGCCGGCTTCCCACTCACCGTGCTCGACACGACGCATCCCGATCACATCGCGGCTGTCCGCGCGACGCTCGATCTCGATCACACGCTGTTCGTCATCGCGTCGAAGTCGGGCACGACGGTCGAGACGCGATCCCACATGGAGTACTTCTGGTCACTCGTCCCGCGCGGCGAACGGTTCGTCGCGATCACCGATCCCGGGAGCGCGCTCGCGCAGACGGCGAAGGAGCGCAACTTCCTCCGCGTCTTCGAGAACGATCCGAACATCGGTGGTCGCTACAGCGCGCTGTCGTACTTCGGACTCGTCCCGGCCGCGCTCTGTGGCGTCGACATCGAAGCACTGCTGAACGGCGCGCGGCGCGCGATGGTCGCGAACGCGCCGGGCGTGTCGGCGCTGGCCGCGCCCGGCGGACGGCTCGGGGCGGCGGTCGGCGAGCTCGCGACGCGCGAGGACCGCAACAAGCTGACGCTCATCCTGCCCGACAAGCTCGCGTCGTTCGGCGCGTGGATCGAACAGCTCATCGCCGAGTCGACGGGGAAGGAAGGCAAAGGCGTTCTTCCCGTGACCGGCGAAGCCGTCGGGTCGCCGGAGGTCTACGGCCCCGACCGCATCTTCGTCTCGTACACGATCGCCGACGAACCCGAAGCGCCGCAGCTCGAAGCTCTCGAGGGAGAGTTCCCCGTGGTGCGCATCCGGCTCCCGGACGTGAAGCGCCTGGGCGCCGAGATGTACCGCTGGGAGATAGCGACGGCGATCACCGGCTACGAGCTCGACATCAATCCTTTCGATCAGCCGGACGTCGAAGCCGCGAAGCAGCGGGCACGCGATGTGCTCGGAGGCAACACGCAGTCACGTCCGGACCCCGGTGACGTGAAAGCGCTGCTCGACGGCATCGAAGCGCCGCGCTACATCGCCATCCAGGCCTACATCCCGCCGACCGACGAGAACGCGAAGCGGCTGCAGGCCGTCCGGACGAAGCTCCGCGACCGCTACAAGGTCGCCGTCACCGTCGGCTTCGGCCCCCGCTTCCTGCACTCGACCGGACAGTTCCACAAAGGGGGGCCGAACACCGGCGCCTTCATCCAGGTGACGGATGAGCCAACGGCCGACATCGAGATCCCGACGATGGGCTTCACGTTCGGACGTCTCATCGCGGCGCAGGCCGACGGCGACCTCGCAACGCTCCGCGACAAAGGGCGCGCGGCGGCGCGGGTTTCTCTGGCGGCTCTTGAGGAGATCTGAGAGAGAGGTAGGCTCAGGGCATCGCCGGCGATCACAAGGAAGGGGAAGTCCATGGGACGCAGCAAGCAGAAGGATCCCGCTACCCGCGCTGCCGAGCTCCGCGAGCAGGCGAAAGAAGTCGCTGGACACTCCGGTGAAGCGCTGAAGGCGTTCGCCGAAACGACGGGCTCCGCCGCGAAGGACTTCGCGGGTATCGCGCGCGATGCGGCGAAGGAACTCGTCGAGGCGATCGAGAAGGCGGGGAAGAAGATCGAACCCGCGCCGAAGCGTCGCGGACGCAAGATCGCGCGCAACATCGTGATCCTCGGTACCGGTATCGCTGTCCTCACGAACGATCGTGTGCGACAGGCGATCTCGTCGGCCGTCGGCCGCAGCAAGGGCTCGAGCGACGTGCCGGCGGTGTGGCGTCCGGACGCGTCGACGGCCGGCAACGGGCACACGCAGGAGCAGACGGCAACTACGCCGTAAGGTCGGCGAAGCGCAGCGCCGGCTTCACGCAGGCCGGATCGTCTTCGTGCTTGAAGAACACGTACGCGTCCACGCCCCGGACGATCTCCGCGCGAGCCTGTAGCTCCTTCTCCGTATACGCTTCCTCGCGGTGGAAACGGAAGTACGAGAACGGCGCCGTCGGTACGTAGGCGTGGACGTCGTGGACCTCGTCGTTGCAGCAACGAGCGACTCCGTGGCGCCGCAGGATCGCGTCGCACTCCGGTGTATCGAACGAGGTGTGTCGAGGCTCGAACGCGTACTGGGTGCCACCCGCGAGTGACGCGCAGAACGCTTCGAGGACGTCGGCATCGAACGTCAGGTTGGCCGGTGTCTGAAAGAGGACGGCGCCGAGTCGAGAGCCTATGCGCTCCGTTCGTTCGACGAACTCTCGCACGCGTTCCCCGGTGTTCTTGAGCCGGAAGAAGTGCGTGATCCCTTGGTTCGCCTTCATCGTGAAGCGGAAATCCTCCGGTGTCGCGTCGCGCCAGCGGTCGAGTGTCGACTCATCGATCCGACGACGAAACGTCATGTTGATCTCGACGGTGCTGAAGCGCGTGGCGTACGACGTCAGCATCTCGCTCTGCTTCGTCCCGCGGGGGTAGAAGTCGGGTTTCCACGACGGGTACGAGAACCCCGACATGCCGACGCGGATCGCCATCAGGCGGCTACAGAAAGGCGCGCGCGTGCGTGATGACATTGCTCGCGTCCGGGCCGTCGCCATGCAGCCGTGCCGCCGAACCGTCGCGGTCGCGGTACACGGCGACGCGGCACCAGTCGCCGGCCGTGCCGCTGATGATCGTCGGCGCATCGGCCGGGCCGATGTTCCAGGTCGATCCGTCCGGCGCTTCGAGTTCGAGCCGGACGCCCCCCGGCGGCTCGAGGCCGGCGAGCCGGAACGCATTCGGCAATGCGCGGAGGCCGAGGAAGGCGATGTGCCGGATGCGGTCGGTGTCCGGGTAGGCACGTCCGAGCGCCGCGTAACAGTCGAGCGAATGCGCCCAGGTCTCCATGATCCTCGCCGAGGCGAGCGACAGCGGACTCAGCATGTTGCCGCCCCAGGGGTATTTCCGGAAAAGGTCGAAACCGTCGATGGTCGCGTGTAACCGCGCCGTCGCCGAACGCCACCACGCGTAGACGTCCAGCGGGGTCATCGCGCGGGCCTCGGCAACGTGCAACGCCGTGAAGTCGTCGATGCTGGTCGCGCTCTCGGGGAAGGCGCGCTTGGGGTTCGAGGTCCGCGTGACCGACTCCCACATGATGTCGTCGGTCGAGGCGAGATGTCCGACCGTGTCACGGATGTCCCAGCCTTCAGCGGGCGTCGGCGTCGCCCACTCACGGTCGTCGAGTGGCGCGAGGATCTCGTCGAGGTGCGCGGTTTCCGCGCGGAGGTCGCTCATCACTTCGGCGAGCGTTGTCATCGTTCATCCCCCTTCGCTTCGCGGCGGGATGGCCACTCCTTTGCGAGTCGCTTCTTGTCGACCTTGCCGACATCGTTCCGCGGCAACTCGTCGACGAGACGGATCTCCTTCGGCACGGCCGCATACGCGAGCTTCTGCTTGCACCAGTCGATCAGTTCCTCGTCGGTGACGGTCTCGCGCGCGACGACGGCGGCGACGATCTTCTCGCCCCATTTCGGATCGGGGACGCCGACGACGGCCGACTCCTTCACCTTCCGGTTCGATTCGAGCGCGATCTCCGTCTCGGCGGGATACACGTTGACGCCGCCGGAGATGATCATGTCGTCGGCGCGGTCGACGACGAAGAGGTAGCCCTCGTCGTCGATGTAGCCGATGTCGCGCACGGATACGTATCCGCTCTTCATCCGTTCCGCTTGGAGTTCCGGATCGTCGAGGTATCCCTGCATGCCGAGGGACGAACCGGCCCAGATCTCTCCGGGTTGTCCGGGCTCGACCTCGCGGCCGTCCGGCCCGACGATGCGTATGTCGACGCCGGGAACGGGACGTCCGACGCTTCCCGGCTTGCGACGCTGATCGTCCGGCGTCGCAACCGACACCCACGCCATCTCCGTCGAACCGTACAGGTCGTACACGACCTCGCCGAGCAGATCGCGCGCGGCCTCGCGCACCTCTTCGCGGAGCGCGGCCCCCGTGCAGACGACGACGCGGAGCGATGAGAGGTCGTAGTGCTTCGCGTCGGGCCATGCCGTCAGTTGATGCAGCATCGTCGGCACGACGGCGGTCGTCGTCACCTTGTGCGTCTCGACGGCGCGGCAGAACGCCTCGGGCGAGAACTTCTCGACGATCACACACGTGTTGCCCATGAGCAGTCCGGCCGTCGCGAAGCCGGAGCCGGACGAGTGATACATGGGGCAGACGACGAGATGCACGTCGCTCATACGCAAGGGGATCGTCCGGAGGAATCCGGTGAAGAGCGCGGGAGAGGCCATCGACTCCGTCGACCGGACGGCCCCCTTCGGCCGTCCCGTCGTCCCCGACGTGAAGACCACGACCTTGCCCTCCGCGCCGCGCGGGACGTCCGGCTCGTTGCTCGGCGCCGCCGCGAGCGCACCCTCGTAATAGGTCGGGACGAAGAGCGTGCGTGCGTTCGCGTTGATGTCCTCGCGGTGGGTCACGAGCACGCGGGCTCCCGTTCGCGAGAGCAACGCGCGAGCCTCGCTGGCGGGCATCCGCGGGTTCAGGTACGCGACGGTCGCGCCGATCCGCATCGCTGCCGCGTTCGCCTCGATGAACTCGGGACGGTTCGGCAGCATGATTGCGACGGTGTTCCCCGGCCGGACGCCCCATGCGGTCAGGTGGTTGGAGAGCCGCCGGATGCGATCCATCAGCTGGCTCCATGTGCGCACCGTGTCCTCGAACACGATCGCGGGCTTGCTCGGCGATTGCGTCGCGTGCAGCGTGTAGACGAGGTGCATCTTCACGCCTTCCTTCAGGAACTGCCGTGCGACCTCGAAGGTCGTGCGCGGCGTGAGCGGACGGAGCACGCCCGACCGCGCGAGGGCCGCGACATCTTCCAGGGGCCGTAGCACGCGCCGGCGGGCTTCGTCCGCGACGCGATCGAACAGGCTCACGCGATGCCGAACATGGCGGGGATCTCCTGCGAGAACGCAACGTCGCCCGTGATCTGCAGCTTCCCCGCTTGGAACGCTTGCTCTCCGCGGATCTCGCCCGAGATGAGTCGTATGAAATCGATGAACGACAGCGCGAGCGTGACGCGCGGAGCTGGTGCGCCGTGCATCTCGTATCGCGCCTGCTTGTCCTTGACCGTCAGCGTGACGTCGTGCTCGCTCTCGCCGTCGGTGATCTCCCAGCCGATGACCGCGTCTTGCGCCTTGTCCGCGACGAGCGCGTCCTCCATCCCTTCGAACACCATCTCGAGGACGGCGTCAACGCCACCCATGTTCTCTGCGAGTTGCATGACGGCTTCGTCCGGCTGGCCTTCTGTCACTTCGCGGATCACGTCCCGAGACCGCCGCGCCATGGGTCCTCCCGCCTCTCCCGTACCGCTATCGTAGCGAGCGTGCCGGAGATCAGGTCAACAACGACCGTCGCCGCTCCGCTGGAGACGGTGTTCGACTTCATCGACCATTGGCCGAACGCGATGCGCTACCTGAAGCGCATGGTTCGGTGGGAGCCGGTCGATCCGAGCAACACACAGGTCGGTGGCGTCTTCCACGTCGGTGTCCAAGCCGGACCCTCGCGTCTGAACGGTCGGCTTCAGGTCACCGAGCACGAGCGGCCGAGGAGGATCGCCTTCCGTTCGCTCGACGGTCCGCGCGTCGACGGCTCATGGACGCTCTCGGTTGCCGGTGAAGGCAACACGCGCGTGGTGCTCGAGTCGTACTACGAGCCGCCGGGCGGCATCGTCGGGCGCGTCGTCGCGTCGTTCATCAAGCAGAACGCGCAGCACGACCTCGACTCGTCGCTCCGCGAGCTCAAGCGGCTCATCGAAGCAGGTCCCTGAGGGACGCGTCCTCGTCGGCGAGGACCTTCGCATCGACCGCGATCTTCCGTTCGATCAAACGGCGCGCGATCGCGATCTCCCTGCCTCGGTTCATCGCGGTCGCCGCGACGAGATGCGGACCGTCGACGTAGAACGCGACGAAGTCCCGTTCATCGAGAGAGCCGCGGACGATGGGCTCGCCGTGCGGGTGTCCGAGGATCTGCAGGTTGACGTCGTACTGGTCCGACCAGAACCACGGCACCTCGCCGAACGGCTCGCCGACACCCAGCATGGAGCGGGCCGCGGCGGTGCCCTGGTTGCCCGCGTTCTGGAAATGCTCGATCCGGGGCGCTCCACGCGGCCGTGCCACGTCCCCAGCGGCGAAGACCTTGGGGGCCGACGTCCGGCAGTACTCGTCGACGAGGATCCCGTTGTCGCACTCGATGCCGGCTTCGAGCGCGAGCTCGACGTTCGGGACGATGCCGACACCGACGACGATCACGTCGTCCGGCGCGAAGGTATGTGTCGAGATGTCGTAGCCCAGCCGCAGATCGACGCCGTGATCGCGGTGGATCGCAGCGTATGCGGCGCCGAGCTCCGGACCGAGCACGCGCAGGAGTGGGACGTCCAGCATCTCGAGCATCATGACGTCGCAGCCGATCGTGCGCGCTGACGCCGCGACCTCCGCACCGATGAATCCCGCACCGATAACGACGACGTGGGGCCTGTTCGCGAGCGCCTCGCGCAGCGCGAGTGCGTCGCGCAGCGTGCGGAGGTAGTGGCCGCCGGCGACGTCGAGCGTCCGCGGACGTCCGCCCGTCGCGAGGAGGCATGCGTCGAACTCGATCTCGGATCCGTCGTCAAGCGTCAGGGAGCCGGACGGATCGAGTGCCGTGGCGCGCACCCCGAGCCGGAGGTCGATCCCGTCGTAGAAGGCTTCGTCCCGCAGGAAGTGCGGTGGCTCTTCGCCTCGCAACAGCTCCTTCGACAATGGCGGACGTTCGTACGGCCGGTCAGCCTCCTCGCCGACGAGGACGATCCGTCCCTCGAAGCCCTCGGCTCGCAGGGTCTCGACGGCGCGGCCCCCGGCGAGGTTCGCACCCACGACGACGAACGTTCGCGCATCGGTCACGAACGGAATCGTAGCCAGGTGGGACAATCCCGGGATGGCCCGCAAGCGCAGGTACTCGACGGGTGTCGAGTCGCTCGACGTCCAGATCGCGGAACTCATCGCGGAAACCGATCTCGCCGACCGCGACGCCACGCTCATCACGGAGATCGTCACGACGGCGCTGCTCCTCGGGCGAGACGCGGCGTCGCGCCTCGACCTCAAGATCGTGAACGCCGCCCTGAAAGAGATGCGGTACGCGTTCAAGGTGTTCTCGCCGTACCGCGACGTGAAGAAGGTGTCTGTGTTCGGCTCGGCACGGACCCGGCCCGGCGACCCCGACTACGAGCAGGCTCGCGCCTTCGGACGCGTCATGGCCGAGAACGGATGGATGGTCGTCACGGGGGCCGGTCCGGGGAGCATGGAGGCGGCGAACGAGGGCGCCGGCGCGGCGAAGAGCTTCGGCGTGAACATCCGGCTCCCGTTCGAAGCGGAGCCGAACCCCGTCCTCGCTGACGACCCGAAGCTCATCAATTTCAAGTACTTCTTCACACGCAAGCTGATGTTCATCAAGGAAGCGTCGGCTTTCGTGCTTCTGCCCGGCGGCTTCGGCACGATGGACGAAGCCTTCGAACTCCTCACGCTCATGCAGACGGGCAAGAGCGACATGCATCCGATCGTGCTGCTCGATCCGCCCGGCGGCACGTACTGGCGGAGCTTCCTCGACTTCGTCCTCTCCGATCTCATCGGGAAGGGTTATGTCACGGCGACCGACGTCGACCTCTTCAAGCTCACGGACGACGTCGAGGAAGCGCTGCGCGAGATCAGCGACTTCTACGTGAACTACGACTCGATGCGCTTCGTCGGGAACCGTCTCGTCATACGGATGGCGGAAGCACCGGACGATGACACGCTCGAGCGACTCACCCGCGACTTCGACGACATCATCGTCCGGGGGAAGATCGAGCGCACCCCGCCCTTCCCGCCGGAGATCACGGACGGCGATGCGCTCGACAAGGAGCGGATCTTCTTCGAGTTCGACCGCGCGAACTACGGCCGCTTACGCGCCCTTATCGACGAGATCAACGGGCTCGGGTAGCGCCGGTCTCGCCAGTAGCAGCTGCGTGATCTCGCGCACCGAGTACATCCGCAGATGGTCTTCGGCGGACGCCGGCGTGATCTCCAGACCCGCACACTCCGGACACGGCACCGACAGCGGCTCAACGCAGGCGCCGAACGCGAGCACGCGACCAAGGCCGGCGCAGATCGGACAACGATTGGACATCGATACTCCCTCCCCCGGGGAAGCCGACGACGGTTACGTGCGGAGGTTAGGAGGGGTGCTCGCTAGAGGCTGTGACGGCCGTCACGCGTTGTCTGCGCTCATCGTCGCAGCGGGGTTCACGGGGTACCCCTTCGCGTCGAGCACGGCCTGTTGCATCGGCTCGAGCAGCGCGAAGAGCTCCTCCGCGCGATCCCCGAGCGCGTCGACGATGTCGGCCTCGAGTGCGTCGGTCGCGGCCTCGATCGACCGGCGGTAGTCGCGTCCGGCGTCCGTGAAGGCTCGGTCGGCGACGTACCCCTTCTCCTCGAGCCGGACGATGCCGGCGTCGACCTGTTCCTGCGTCCATCCGCGCGTGAAGGTGTACGTCGCGATCGGGAGCCCCCAGAAAAGCTCCGTGAGGAGACTGATCTCGACGGCGTCGCATCCGGCGGCGACCCACGCGGCGATGTGTCCGTCGCCGCGGCGCTCGCGGACGTAGTCGCAGACGCGCCAGAGCTGCGCGAGGGGTTCGTCCGGGAACCCGAGACCGCGAAGGCCGGCGAACAGCATGCGTCCGGCGAAGTCGACCGATTCCATGATCGGTTTCAAGATGTCGACCGCACCGGACGGATCCGCTTCGCCGAGGATGCGCTTCAGGGCCGCGGTCGCGCCGTCGTGACGCGCGCGGAGGATCGTCTCCGTGTCCGTCGTCGCCCAGCCGTTGTTCACGGCCGGGATCACGAGGTCCGGGTTGAAGACGCCGAAGGCGGCCGTGACGACCTCGCCGGACGGATGTCCGAGCGCAGCGCCGCGCGAGATGAAGTACGAATCGGTATAGCTGTCGAGCCCGAGCGCTTTGTACCGCTCCTGCGCTTCGCGGACGAAGTACACCGAACCGGCGATCGGCTCGCAGAGGTCGCGCAACCTGCGCGAGACCGTCCTTACGTCGCTTCGAGGCATCGCGCGATTGTAGTCGCTACGGCTCGACGGACGGCAGGCCCTGCGAGGTGACGTCGGCCGCCTGACACGCGACCGCGTGCGCGGGATCGATCGAAGCGGACGCGAGCGTCGGCGCGGTCATGAACGGCGGGTGCTTGAAGTCGAACATCCCGAGCATCGGATCCGCGTGCCTGTCGCGGTTCGTGAGGGACGGGAGTCCGTAGCGCGTCTCGATGAACTTCAGGATCGACGTGTGATCCTGCACGACGTGCGACACGAAGTGCTTGCGTGCGAAGGGCGACACGACGACGAGCGGGACGCGGAACCCGTACCGGTCGAACGCCCAGTGACCGCCCTGCGCCGGGATGTTGTCCGGGATCGGCGCCGCGGGAGGCGGAACGTGGTCGTAGAACCCGCCGTCCTCGTCGTAGGTGATGAACATGGCGGACGAACCCCACTCGGGCGAACCGGTCAACGCGCCGACGATCTTGCTCGTCGCGAGTTGTCCGGTCTGGATGTTCGCCGGCGGATGCTCGTCGGATTCCGTGTTGCGAGTTCCGAAGTATCCGGGGTCGATGAACGTGACCTGTGGGAGCTGCCCGGCGGCCGCGTCGGCGTAGTACTGCGAGATGGGGAAGAGGTGTCCGGCGGCGTTGTTGCGCACGTAGGCGTAGAGCGCGGCGAACGGGATCTCGGTGAAGTACACCTTCCACGAGATCTTCTTGGCGTCGAGCAGGTTGAAGACCGACTTGCCGGCGTATTGCGCCGGATCCGTGGAAGTGTTGTTCGACGTCATGCCGAACGACGTCGCCGAGTACAGGTAGAAGCGGTTCGGGTACGTCGGCCCGAGCAGTGACGAGAAGTAGCGGTCGCTCGTGGTGTATGTGCTGTAGAGGCTGTAGTAGAAGGGCAGGTCGTCCTTCGTGTAGTAGCCCATCGCGCGGCTCCCGTTCGGATCGCTCGGATCGACGTTGCGCGCGGTGAAGCCGTCCATCTTCCCGTTGTCGTATTCCGCGTGTGCGCCCGTCCACGAGTGATCGAGGTCGGCAGACGCGCAGTAGCTCGTCTGATGGAACGCCTTCACGACCTTCGTCTTGTCGGTGGGGTCTGGATTCGACGCGTTGCTCGGCTCGGAATCGAACGCCGGCTCGATCTGACGGAGCGCTGCGAAGTAACTGTCCGTCGAACGGTTCTCGTTCATCAGGACGACGACGTGCTGGATCTTGTCGACCGGAGGTGCCGACGCGGCATGACCCGTGAACAGCCCGGCGAAGAACTGGCTCACTGCGATGAGTACGGCGATAGGTAGGCGCATGCGCACTTCATGCCCGCGGTGTGTTGCGGTCGAACGTCGCGCGTGTGAACGCTCGGCGACGTTAACGCATGCGGCGCGTGATGCGACCGCGCTGCAAGTCGTACGCCGAAAGCTCGATGCGTACGCGATCGCCGGGCATGATACGGATGTAGTTCTTGCGCATCCGTCCGGAGATGTGTCCGAGAACCTCGTGCCCGTTGTCGAGGCGAACCTTGAACATCACGTTCGGAAGCGACTCGAGGATGACGCCTTCGGCTTCGATGGCGTCGTCCTTGACCTTGCGGTTGGCTTCGGCCGCGGCCGGGTCACCGCGACGCGGGCCGCCTCGCTTCGGTTTCGCCTTCTTGTTTGCCACGCCGGACAGGCTAGCAACTCATCTGTTACTTGTGGTGGCGGCAGATCTCCGGAAGCGCTCGCGCGAATCGTCCACCGCAGAGGTCGAGTCCGAGGTCGCGGTCGAGGGCGCGCACGCCGGGCGCGGCGGCCTTCAACACGCGAGGCGCGATCGTCGACGTCTCGACGAGTCGTCCGATGCCGAACGGCAGCTTCGCCGAGCGCGCGAACAGCAGGCCGACGACGACGACCGTCAGCGCAAGGATCGCGCCGAAGGCTGCGCCGAGCACGCGGTTGGTCGTGAAGAGCCCGGGCTTGAAGAACGCCTTCGACGCGCGAGATCCGGCGATGGCCGTGAGGACGATCAACGGGACGAAGATGGCGAGCCCGCCGACGACGTCGGCCTTCGTCTGCGAGAGCCCGAAGAACTCGAAGAACGCGCCGGTGACCTCGTGGAACCGGACGGCCGCGAGCACGGATCCCGCGAAGCCGATCAGATCGATCAGGCAGAAGACGAATCCGCGGCGCCAGCCCGCCCGCGCGGCGCCGAAAACGGCGAGCAGGATCGTGAGATCGATGAATGCACCCAAAGCGGGTGCAGTGTTTCAGCTCTCGACGACGTCCCCGGACAGCCGGTCGACCTGGACGCCCATCTCCTGCATCCACGCGACCCCTTGGTCGAGCGCTTCCTCGGCCCCCTCGACCTCGAGGATGACCCAGCCGACGGCCTCCTCGACGTTCGCGCGACGGATGTTCGTGATGATGTCGTACTGGCGTCCGAGCCTCCAGATGATCGGGTCCTGGATCAGCTGTTCCGGGAACGTGAGGTGCAGGCGGAGCTTCGGCATCAGTTGGTCTCCAGGATCGGCAGTTTCGCGCCGCCCTGTTTGTACGCGGCGATGGTGAACCGTTCGAAGCCGGCGAGCTCGATGATCGTGGCGCGTGCGCGTTCGAGCTCGGCGGGTTCGACCTCGACACGTGCTTCGTCCCCGAGATGACGCACCCGGACGAGACCGAAGCCGAGCGCTCGGACCGCGTCCTCCGCTTCCTCGACCGTGCGCAGCGCGTCGATCGTCACGGGCGTGCCATGCGGGATGCGTGACGAGAGGCACGCGGCCTGTGGTTTGTCCCAGACGCGCAGGCCTGCTTCATTCGCTAGTCGTCGTACGTCGGCCTTCGACAGGCCGGCCTCGACGAGCGGCTGACGCGCGCCGCGGCGCTTCGCACTGACGAGGCCGGGCCGGACGTCACCGAGATCGTCGGTCACCGTTCCGAGCACGACGTGCGCGAACCCTTTGGTCGACGCCAGCGGGAAGAGCTGGTCGAAGAGCGCCTGCTTGCAATGGAAGCAACGGTCGGGCTCGTTCCGCAGATACTCGTCGCGCTCGAACTCGTCCGTCCGGACGACCTCCACGGGGAAGTCGACGTCGAGCGCGTCCGCAAGCTCGCGGCGGGGGAGCGACGCCGAGTCGGCGATCACGGCCAGCGAATGGGGGCCGAGCGTCCGGTGCGCGAACCATGCCAGGTACGTCGAAACGACGCCGCCCGAATAGGCGACGACGACGGACCCGAGCTCTACGAGGACCCTCCGCAGCGCGGTCGTCATGAGTGGTTCCATTCAATCATGCGGATCGTGGACCTCGACCCGGCGGACGAAGGCGGGCGGCGCCGTTGCGCAGAGCTCCTGGTCGTTTCGTTCCGTGAGATGGCGCCGGGACATTGGGAGGACACGGACGATGGGCTCGAAGAGGTCGAGGAGTGCCTCGATCTCGGCCCCGTCCGGATCGCACTCGACGACGACACGATCGTCGGCTGGGTCGGGCTTCGTCCGAGCTACGCGAAGGTGTGGGAGCTTCATCCGCTCGTCGTGGATCCGGAGCGCCAGCGCCGCGGATTCGGACGACGCCTCGTCGACGACATCTGCCGCATCGCCGCCGAGAACGGCGCCCTCACGGTGACGCTCGGAACGGATGACGAACCCGGCTGGACCTCGCTCGCGGGTATCGACCTCTACCCCGATCCGATCGTCCATCTCGCGAAGATCGAGGACCGAGCCGGACACCCCTTCGTCTTCTATCTGAAGTGCGGCTTTTCGATCACCGGCGTGACGCCCGACGCGAACGGGTTCGGCGAGCCCGACATCCACATGTCGAAACGAGTCGGCACGGCCTGATCCCGCACCGATGGGAGGGTTTGTGCCGCGATGCGGGACAAACCCTCCAATGTCAGCAGTGTCTTCGATACTGAGCGCCTTCCCCAGTAAGGGGAAGGCATGCGTTCCGAGAAGCTCGCGCGGATGCACCGACGGGCCGATGCTCGCCTAGGTGTCGTGACGGCGAGCGAACTCCTCTCGATCGGCTTCTCGCGTTCTGCGATCTCGCGACTCGTCGCGCAGTCGTTCATCGTTCCGCTCCATCGAGGTGTCTACCGCGTCCGAGGGAGCACCCAGACCATCGATCAACGCGCTCTCGCGGCAACACTCGCTTGCGGCCAAGGAGCGGTCGTGTGCGGCATCACCGCCGCGGGATTGTGGAAGCTCCTCGAACGCGCATCTGATGGCCCGATCCACGTCACCGTTGAGCGAACCCGTCGCGTGGAACATGCCGGCGTCGTCGTCCATCGCGCGGCCGACGTACCGAGGAGCGATGTCACGTTGCTGGGTCCGGTCCCCATCACTCGCGTGGAGCGGACGATCCGTGACCTTCCGCGAGCGCTGCAGGAAGAAGCGTTCGACGAGGCGGTCAGGCAGCGGCGGATCACCCCGCACGTCTTCGAGAACGACCGTGGACATCTGGCTCAGCTGGCGAGAGACCGCCTGGGCCTCGGCGTTCCGCAGGAGAAGATCGAACGAAAGGCCGTGGCACTGTTCAAGAAGCTCCGCCTTCCTCCGCCGAAGCGCCAGCATTGGGTCAAGATCAAGGGCGAGCGGTACCGCCTCGACCTCGCCTACCCGGAGCGGCGGTTCGCGATCGAACTGCTCGGGGAAGCGGCGCACTGGGGGCGCGTCCGGTTCCAATCGGATATCAACCGCCGCAACGCGCTCGAGACGGACGGCTGGCGCCAGATCGACTTCTCGTGGTTCGACGTGACACGTGATGAAGAAAAGGTGAATCGAGTGATGAGGTCGGTCTTAGCCGGTCCGGGCGATCACATCGCCAGGCGGTCGACGTCCGTCATGCGGCAGGGGATATCCGCGTCTTCATCGACGGAGTAACTCGCGCAGATGCGGTGATACCCGTCGGCGATGATCAGTGGCCGTCCGTGCGTCGCGTCACCGCGCACGAGCAGCACGGGTGAGAGCTTCTTGCCCTTGCGGATCTTCGCGAGATCGTTCTCGACGTGGACGTTGTCCTGTGGAAGGGTCGGGAGCCCGCTCGCGCGGAGCAGATCCTTCGCTTTCCGGCGGACGATCGGCGCGTCCTTCAGTGAGTGGACGATCGATGCGGCGATCTCCTCGGGGAAGACGAGGCTCAGGTAGTCGGTCGCTGCGGGGTAGTCGTGCTCGTCGGGCTCTTCCTTCCAGCGTTCCTTCGGCATCTATCCGACGAGATCCTCGAGCGCTTCGAGCGAAACGAACGGGTTGTACTGTTTCTCGAACCCGACCGTCGTCGCGGGACCGTGTCCGGGGAGGATGTGGGTTTCGTCCGGAAGCGTCCAGATCTTCTCCTTGATGCTTCGCACAAGCGTCCGGAGGTCGGCGCGCGGGAGGTCCGTCCGGCCGATCGATCCGAAGAAGACGAGATCGCCGCCGATGATCGTCGGTTCGTCCGCATCGAGAACTGTGAAGCAGACGTGACCGGGGGAGTGTCCGGGTGTGTGCAGGACGCCGAAACGCATCCCGGCGGCGTCGATCGTGTCGCCGTCGGCGATGCGAGTGGCACCGTCCGGTACGCCGGGAGCCTCGACGCCGAGCATCGACATGTCGTAGAACCACTCGTCGTCGGGGTGGAGCCAGACAGGTGCGCCCGAAGCGGCGATCGCTTCGTTGAGGCCGCCGATGTGGTCGATGTGTCCGTGTGTGATGAGGATCGCTTCGATCTTCGCGCCGATCTCGTCGGCGACGGCCATGACGCGGTCGACCTCACCGCCGGGATCGATAAGGACGGCGGGCCCCCCGCCGTCGGGGCAGATGATGGTGCAATTCTGTGCGAACTGCGTCACCGGGATGATCTCGATCCGCATCGCCTATTCGATCACTGCGATCAGGGCGCCGGTTTCGACCGTCGCGCCGGCTACGACGTTCAGTTCTGCGATCGTTCCGTCGCGCGGCGCGATGACGTGGTTCTCCATCTTCATCGCTTCGAGCGTGCAGATGAGCTCGCCGGCCTCGACCTCTTGGCCCTGCTCCACGAGCACCTTCAGGATCTTGCCTTGCATCGGTGCTCGCACTTCGTCGTGGCCCCCGACGGCATGCATCGACGCCGCGCGCTCGAGCGGGTGGAACAAGCGGTTCGAGTCCTTCTCGAGCAACGTGACGTCGTAGCGGCGTCCGGAGACTTCGACGGTCAGCGTCCGCTCGGCTCCCGCAGCTGCACGTCCGGACGAAACGGTCGCGCGCTCGCGCATCGGCGGCAGCTGCTCGAGGAGCGGAGTCAATCCGGGAAGGAATCCGTCTTCGACGAAGCGCGTCGTGACGTCGCCGTTCGTGAAGGTCTCGTGCGAGATGAACGCACGATGGAAGGGGATCGTCGTCGCGATGCCTTCGATGTGGAAGTCGCGAAGGGCCTCGAGGATGCGGAGGCGCGCTTGCTCGCGGTCCGTCCCGAAGCAGATCAACTTCGCGATGAGCGAGTCGTAATCGCGGGGAACGCTCTTGCCGGCCGTGAACCCTTCGTCAACGCGCACGAACGGACCGCGTGGTTCGTCCCACCGCGTGATGGCGCCCGGCGACGGCAGGAACCCGGCCGCCGGGTCCTCCGCGTTGATGCGGCACTCGATGGCGTGTCCGCGCGGTTCGATGAACTCGTACCCGAGCGTCTGTCCGTCTGCGACACGGAGTTGTTCGGCGACGAGATCCTTGCCGCACACGAGCTCCGTGACCGGATGTTCGACCTGGAGGCGCGTGTTCATCTCGAGGAACGACAGCTCGCCGGCGGGTGAGAGCAGGAATTCGAGCGTCCCAGCGTTGCGGTAGCCGACGGCTTTCGCGAGCGAGATGGCCGCTTCGCCGATCTTCGCGCGCAGTTCGTCGTCGACCGCCGGCGACGGTGCTTCTTCGATGAGCTTCTGGTGCCGTCGTTGCGTCGAGCAGTCGCGTTCGCCGAGGAACGCGACGTTGCCGTGCGCGTCGGCGATGATCTGCGCTTCGACGTGTCGCGGTTTGTCGACGTAGCGTTCGCAGAACACCGATGCATCGCCGAAATACGCCTGCGCTTCGCGCGCCGCGCCTTCGAGCGCTTCTTCGAGCTCGGCCCCCGTCCGGACGACCCGGAACGCTTTCCCGCCGCCACCCATGACCGCCTTCAGTGCGAGGGGATATCCGTGCTCGGACGCGAAGGCGCGCGCGCCGTCCACATCGACCGGCTCCTCGGTCCCCGGAACGACCGGCACGCCCGCGGCCATCGCCACCTTGCGCGCGGCGACCTTGTCGCCCATCGACGCCATCGCCGACGGCGGGGGGCCGATCCAGATCAGTCCGGCGTCCTCGACGGCTTGCGCGAAACCTTCGTTCTCAGCAAGGAACCCGTAGCCGGGATGGATCGCGTCGGCGCCCGATCGCTTCGCGATCTCGATGAGCTTGTCGATACGAAGGTAGGACTCCGCTGCGGGAGCCGGACCCAGCAGGTATGCCTCGTCCGCCGTGTCGACGTGGAGCGACGATCGGTCGGCCTCCGAGTACACCGCGACGGAATGCAGGCCGAGATCGCGAACGGTCCGCATGATGCGGACGGCGATCTCCCCGCGGTTGGCGATGAGGACGGTGCGAAGCACGGCGGTCATAGTATCTGCCCACCGTGGACGACCTGATCCGGGCGCGCATCCTCGAAGCAGCGGGACAGACGCGCTTCCGACAGGTCGAAGTCCATTCGTCTATCGACTCGACCCAGGCCCTTCTGGTTTCCGAGGGCGGTGACGACGGGCGCGTCGTCGTCGCCGACCATCAGACGGCCGGACGAGGCCGTCAGGGCCGGTCCTGGCTCGATGTCCCCGGCGCGATGCTGATGTTCTCCGTCCTTCTGAAAGGCGTTCCGCCGGACGAAGCAGCGCTCATATCGCTCGCAGCCGGCGTCGCGGTCGCACGAGCCGTCGGTCTGTTTGCTCCGCCGTCTGCGACGGCGCCGTGGGCGCATCTCAAGTGGCCGAACGACGTCCGCATCGGGGGGCGCAAGGTGTCCGGGATCCTCGGCGAGCTCGCGCCGTCCGGCGACTACGTCGTCCTCGGGATCGGCGTGAACGTCGGACACGACCGCGGCGATCTCCCGGACGAGCTCGGCGCGACGAGCCTCCGCATCGAGCGCGGCGACCCGCCGCGCCGCGATGACCTCTGTGCGTCGATCCTCCGCGAACTCGAGGCGGTCATCGGCACCGACTTCATGGACGCGTACCGCGCGCTCTGCGAGACGATCGGTGCGTCCGTTCGCGTCGAGCGGCCGGACGGATCCCTCGAGGGCACGGCGACCGAGGTCCGCGATGATGGCGCGCTCGTCGTCGACGGTCATGTCGTCATGGCCGGCGACGTTATCCATCTGCGGTGATCGTCCTCGTTTCCGGCGCGCCGGGATCTGGTAAGACGACGCTCGCGCGCGAACTCGCGCCGAAGCTGCGCCTGCCCCTCATCGCGAAGGACGACATAAAGGAAACGCTCTTCGAAGCGCTCGGCTGGCCTTCGGACCTTGGATCGTCACGGAATCTCGGCGCGGGGGTGTGGGACGTTCTGTTCAAGATCCTCGACCGAGCAGTCGAAGCGGACGCATCGATCGTGCTCGAATCCAATTTCCACTCAGATCACCGGGCGCGTTTCGCGGAGATCGATGCGGTCGTCGTCGAAGTGCATTGTTTCGCACCGCCGGCGACGCTCGAGCGCCGCATCCGCGAACGGGAGCGGCACCCGGCGCACGTCGACGCCGAGCTCGCGTTCGACGGCCGCGAGCTTCTCGAGGCGCATCAGCCGGTCGTCGATCGTGTCATCCATGTCGACACAGAGGAGCACGACGCGATAGACGTTGACGACATCGTTCGACGGATCCGGGAGGCGGGAACATGAGCATGACGGTCGAGGAACTTCTCACGACGACACGCGCGGTACGCAAGCGTCTCGATCTCGAGCGGCCCGTTCCGGCCGATGTGATCGAGGAGTGTCTGTCGCTGGCGATCCAGGCTCCGACCGGTGGGAACCAACAGGGTTGGCGGTTCGTCGTCGTCACCGACGAGGACAAGCGCAAAGCGCTCGCCGAGATGTATCGCCAAGCCTGGAACATGGCATACAAGAACTCCGGCGAGGACGCGATGGCGACAGCGCGACCGGAGATCGAGGATCAGCAGCGCCGCGTGTATCGGTCGGCGGATTACCTCGCCGACAATCTCGAACGCGTTCCCGTCCACGTGATCCCGTGCATCCTCGGCACGCTTCCCGAAGGAACGCCGGCGTGGATGGCTGCGTCCTTCCTCGGTTCGATCATCCCGGCCGTGTGGTCGTTCCAGCTTGCGTTGCGCAGCCGCGGGCTCGGCTCCGCATACACCACGTTGCACTTGGCGCACCATGCTGAAGCTGCGCAACTCCTCGGCATACCTGAGACGGTCACGCAGGTCGCGTTGATCCCCGTCGCCTACACCAAGGGGACGACCTTCAAGCCTGCCGAGCGGCGTCCAGTCCGCGAGATCACGTACTGGAACGCATGGAAGCAGACCCGCTAGTTCGGGACTTCAGCCTCTATATCGCGGCGCGACGTCTGAACTAGCATCGAGGAACCTGCCGCGGCCCTGGTGGGCGCAGTTGCAGCTTGCGACAGGAGCGGTGCGCGTGAGAGAAGGCGCTTTTGGGCGCCCGAGTTCGTCCGGCGGCCGGCGCACGGTGCTGTTGATCGACGACAACGCGCCGATCGAGCGGCTCATCACGCTCGTCCTCGGCGGCGGCGGCTACGACGTCATCGCGGCACGGAGCGGGGCCGAAGCGCTCGACCTCCTCGCCGAAAAGGACCCGGCGCTGATCTTGTGCGATCTGCAGCTACCCGACATCGACGGCTACGAGGTCTTGCGTCGCGTCCGCTCCGATCCCCGTTTGCGGGACGTCCCCGTTGTTGCCTTTACAGTGATGGTGCTCGCCGACGACGTCGAGCGGATACGGTCCGCCGGGTTCGATGGACACATCGCGAAGCCCATCCATCCCGACACCTTTCTGATGGATATCGCCTCATTCTTCAGCGACTGATGGGTCGCCCGAAGGAGTGAGTTTGCGGTCAACGGTGTTAGAGGTACCTTGTGTCACGGACGTACGACTGGTAGTAGAGGTGCATGGTGCAACCTGCGAGGGCTCGGGTGTTACTCGTTGAAGACAACCGTGCTATCTCACGTCTGATACGCGTCATCCTCGCGTCCGCGGGCTTTGCCGTCGATACCGTGAACAGCGGCAAGAGCGCCGTTGCAGCGATCAACGAGGCCGTACCGGATCTCGTGCTCCTCGATCTCGAGCTTCCGGACACCGACGGGTTCCACGTGCTGAGCACGATCCGATCGAACCAGGACGGCAAGGACCTACGCGTCATCGCGTTCACGTCGCACACCGAGCATGACGTCGTCGCGGACGTCCGGCGTGCCGGCTTCAACGGCTACATCGCCAAACCGGTTGTCCCCGACAAGTTCGTCGCGGAGATCGAGAAGATCCTCGCGACCGATTGAGCGTCGTCGTCGAGCGCCACGAGCGCGTTGTCGTCGTCACGATCGATCGTCCGGATGTCCACAACTGTGTCGACACCGATACCGCGCAAGCGCTTGAGGACGCGGTGCATGACTTCGATGCATCGGACGAAGCACGCGTACTCGTCCTGACCGGAGCCGGCCGGCGCGCGTTCTGCTCGGGGGCCGATCTCAAGGATCCGCCGCGCTTCCGCGAAGCCGGTCCGATGGGCATCACACGTCTCGACGTGAGCAAGCCGACGATAGCTGCGATCAACGGCTACTGCTACGCCGGCGGACTCGAGCTTGCGTGTTGGTGCGACTTCCGCATCGCGGATCCGTCCGCGACGTTCGGTGTGTTGAACCGCCGGTGGGGCGTCCCGCTCATCGACGGCGGCACGCAGCGTCTCCCGCGCATCGTCGGTCTTTCGAACGCGCTGTATCTGATCGAGACCGGCGTGCGTATCGACGTCGAGACCGCGCTGCGTATGGGACTCGTCCAAGAGATGTCGGACGACCCCCTCGCGCGCGCCATCGAACTCGCGGGCCGGATCGCGAACTACCCGCAAGCGTCGCTCGTCGCCGACCGCGAGGGAGCGATCCGGCTCGACGGGATCGAGGCCGAGCGCGTGCGCGGTGAGTCGACGGTCGGCATCGACGAGATGCGGGAAGGCCTCGAACGATTCCGATCGGGAGACCGTCCGGCTCCGCCGTCCGGCTGACGGTTTACTACGATTCGTCCGGCATGTCTCCCGTGATTGAGACGTCGTTCGATCCTTCATCGCCCGAAGCATCCGCGCGCCGTGAGGCGATGCAGCGCCACGTCGACGAGCTCCGCGATCGCACGGCCCGCGCCGCGCTCGGTGGACCCGAACGCGCGCGCGAACGCCACCTCTCGCGCGGCAAGCTCCTGCCGCGCGAGCGTGTCGAGCGGCTGCTCGACACCGCGAC
>Ga0307469_10000109_pt1 | contig 31417 bp, 33 predicted proteins | sample atmos_gasesAM2C__FD_203084 | JGI IMG/M metagenome (GOLD analysis project Ga0307469, IMG submission 203084) | Hardwood forest soil microbial communities from Morgan-Monroe State Forest, Indiana, United States - atmos_gasesAM2C_515 | ecosystem: Environmental > Terrestrial > Soil > Temperate... | reverse complement strand
CAGTACAAGATCTCGGCGACGGCAAGCTTGTCCGTTGCGTCCATCGAGAGATCCTAGGTCACCTCGAACGAAGCACGATCACAAGAAGTGCGTGGTTGTAGCATGACCGAACATGTCTGCTCATGCTCTCCCGGTGGTGGTCGCTGAGTACTACGCGGCTTCTGCCCGTGGCGACACCGATGGGGTCGGCGAGTGCTTCACCGAGGATGCAACGGTGTTCGACGAGTCACATGAATGGCGCGGACGCGATGGTGTCCGCGAGTGGCGGACGACCGTGGCGAGCGCCTTTCAGTACACGACCGAGATCCGCGAGTTCACCGTTGGCGAACGACAAGGCCGCGAACTCGTCGAGGTCGTCGTGCACCTTGAGGGTAACTTCCCGGGCGGCGAAGTCGACCTGGTCAACCGCTTCGAACTCGTCGACGGACGTATCGCTCTTCTTCGGACGGGCGGCTGAACCGGACGTCAACGACCACGCCGTCGGCTGTTCTTTCCGGCAGACGGCGTACCAAGCGCATTGGTGATCGAGATCAGCATGGATGAGACGTCTTCGAACGGTTCAAGGCTCCGCTCGGCGCGGCAGAGCGCGACGGCTCCCTCGGACGCTGCGATGACCGTCGCCGCCAACCGGCGCGCCGACGGCGCGTCCAACCCGCCCGCTCCGAACATGCCCGCGAGGTGCTCCGTCCACGTACGAAAGATCGTTCCCGCGTGGTCCCGCAGTTCGTCGTCGTCGGCCGCGACCGTAACGGCGACGACGGCGCACCCGGCGGTGAGGTCCGAGTAGTCGAGCAGGGCGCGCCACAAGGCGAGGAAGCGCTCAACGACCTCACGTGGAGGTTGCGCCCGCGCAGGCTCCATGGCCGCCATCGCTCGCTCGGAGGCGAGGTCCAGCGCGGCATGTAGCAACTCGGACTTCCCTCCGGGGAAGTGGTGGTAGACGGACCCGCGCGGAGTTTCGGTCGCCGCGAGTACCTCCGCGAACGAGGTTCCCTCGACCCCTTTCGTGGCGAGGAGCCGGACGGCTCCCTCCACCATCTTCGCTCGGATATCACGCCGTTCCATGGGTCCAGGCTATGCAAGTTGACATAGTTCTGGTATGTATGTAGGCCTACATACATACCGCGATCGCCAGAGGGGGAGAGCACGATGGCCGCAGGTCCGACGGTTGTCTTGGTGCACGGGGCGTTCGCCGACGCTTCGGGATTCGCGAGTGTGATCACGAAGCTGCGAGGCCAGGGCATCGAGGTCCGCGCGCCGTGGAACCCACTCCGGGGGCTTGCATCCGACGCGGACGCGATCGCGCGCTACACGACAACGATCGACGGCCCGATCGTTCTCGTCGGCCACTCCTACGGAGGAGCGGTGATCTCGCAGGCGGCGCCGAGTGTCAAAGATGTCCGGTCTCTCGTCTACCTCGCCGCGTTCGCGCCGGACGTCGGTGAAAGCTGCGCGAGCGTGCAGACGCCTTATCCAGCCCCGCTCCTTGCATCAACGCTGGTGCCGAGCCCATACGACGCCCCCGGAACTCCAGGTGGACCGGACTTCTTCATCAAGATCGCCGACTTCCACGAGACCTTCTGTGCCGATCTTCCCGACGATGTCGCGGCGGCGATGGCTGTCAGCCAACGTCCACTCAGCGCAGCAGCGTTCACGGAGAACGCGACGGAAGCTGGCTGGAAGACGATCCCGTCGTGGTATCTGGTCTCCGAGCGCGATAATGCGATCCCTCCCGACGCCGAGCGTTTCATGGCGAAACGGATGGACGCGACAACCGAGTCCGTCGACGGATCGCACGCCGCGTTCATCGGCCACGCGGACGTCGCGGCCGGGCTCATCCTGAAAGCCGTCGCAGGTGCGTGATCGGAGAACGCCATGCCCATGATCGACGTATACGCCGCTTCCGGAACCTTCGGTGATCCGCACGCCCTCGCGAAGCGACTCGCGACAGAACTCATGACTATCGAGCAGGTGCCGGACATCCCGATGTTCCGGAAGAACACGGCTGCCTTCGTTCATGAGCTCCCTGCCTCGAATCTCGCGAACGTCGACGGTGACGCTACGTACGTGCGCGTCCAGGTCCTCACGAATGCCGGCGCGCTCGATCGCGAGAAGCAACTTGCCGTTGTGTCGCGCTTCACCGCAGCTATCGCCGAAGCGGCGGACGACGCCTCGTTCGCCGACCGAACGTGGGTGCTTCTCACCGAAGCCGTCGAGGGCGGTTGGGGTCTCGGTGGTCACGCACACACGAACGAAGAGCTGGTTGCCGCCGCACGTGCCCAGATCGCGGAGTTACAGGCCAAGTAAACGCGATCGGGGGTCAAAGTGGGCGCCGAGGTGACCATCGGGTACGACGGACAGCCGCGGTGTCCATGGGCTGGAGCTAACGGATCCGCACTTGCGCGCTATCACGATGAGGTCTGGGGGACGCGGACTTATGACGAGTCGGCGATGTTCGAGGCGTTGACACTGGGCGTCTTCGAGGTCGGGCTCAGCTGGTCGGTTGTGTTCGGCAAGCGGGAAGCATTCCGGACGGCATTCCACGGCTTCGACACCGCCAAGGTCGCTGCGATGACGGGTCGGGACGTCGACCGGCTTGTGCATGACGCTTCGATCATCCGGAACCGATCGAAGATCCAGGCCACGATCGACAATGCACGCGCGATGGGGGCCGCGTCGCCGAGCCTCGCAGCGCTTGCGAAGTCCTACGAGATCACGCGCAAGCTCGCACCGAAGTCTCTCGCCGATCTCCCAGCGTCGACACCGCAGTCGACGTCGTTCGCCAAACAGTTGAAGGCTCAGGGGTACCGGTTCGTAGGACCCACAAGTGTGTACGCCTTCATGCAGAACGTGGGTGTGGTCAACGACCACATCCACGGATGCTTCCGCGCCACCGACTATCGATAGGGGACGATATGGACGACATCCTTAGCCTTCCAACAGGGCAGCTCGCCGTCGCGAGTCTTGCCATCGCTCGGACGTCGACGAGCAAGCCACTCGTCGATCACAGCATCCGCAGCTTCCTGTTCGCTCGTTTGTTGGCTGACGAAGAGGGATCCCTCAAGGACGCTGCCTACGACGAGGACCTTCTGTTCGCTGCAACGGTGATGCACGACTTGGGACTCGGCACGCTTGCGACAGGTGAAGCTCGCTTCGAGGTCGAGGGTGCCGATCTAGCTGCTGCCGTCCTGAGGGAGCATGGCGTCGCCGATCCCCAGATCGACCAAGTCTGGGAAGCGATCGCGCTGCACGCGTCCATCGGCATCGCGCACCGGCGCGGCCTGCTCACGTATCTCACCCACCGAGGCGTCTTCGTCGACGTCGGGCTCGACAACGACGCCGTCGCGGAGCGACTGCGGCAAGAGGTGCTTGACGCACACCCAAGACAGGCGCCAGACAGCTACATCGCGGACGCGATCGTCGCGCATGCGATGCGTTCCGAAGCGGCTGCGCCGCCCGGTTCCCTCGGACTCGAGCTGCTGCGTCAACGCCGGGAGGCGGAACAAGCGCGTCGCTGAACCGTCCGGCCGATGCTCGCGGAGCTCCGAGGACACTAGGCTGACTGACGACCGTAGTCAGGTTCTCGAAGGACGAGAGTGATCGGACGTTTCGCGGGCGTTTTCGGCCCCCATAACCCGGACGCAACGTACGTCCCGCACGGCTTCGACGAACAGCTCGCCGACCTCGGCGAGGTCCAGATGAACTACGCGACGGCCGGTGACGGAACGAAGCCGGCACTCCTGCTCATCCCGGGACAGACCGAGTCCTGGTGGGGTTACGAACGAGCACTCCCGTTGCTCGCCGAACACTTCAACGCATACGCGGTCGATCTCCGCGGTCAAGGCCGGTCGACCCGGACCCCGGGCCGGTACACGCTCGACAACATGGGCAACGACCTCGTCCGGTTCATCGACGTCGTGATCGGACGACCGACCTTCGTCAGCGGCCTCTCGTCCGGCGGTGTGCTATCCGCATGGCTCAGCGCGTACGCCAAAGCCGGACAGGTCATCGGCGCTCACTACGAGGACCCGCCGTTGTTCACCTCGGAGGTCCAGCCGCCAACGGGTCAGGGGATACGGCAGGGGATCGGCGCCGTCTTCCACCTGTGGAGCACGTTCCTCGGTGATCAGTGGAGCATCGGCGATTGGGACGGGCTTCGCGCGGCGGCACCGGACTTCCTCCCGGCGTGGATGCAGAACGGCTTCACGCCGCCGGACGAACCGCCGCAGAACTTGAAGGAGTACGACCCTGAGTGGGGCCGGGCCTTCTGGACGGGTACCGTCGCCGCGTCATGCGACCACGAGCGGATGCTGCGCAATGTGAAGGTCCCCGTGCTGTTCACGCATCACTTCCGCATGGTGGACGAGGCTACCGGCGTCCTCGCGGGTGCCATCTCGGACCCGCAGGCGAAGCGCGTACGCGAGCTACTCGAGGAAGCCGGCGTGAACGTCGACTACCGATCTTTCGAGCAGATGGGTCACTCGATGCATTGGCAAGACCCCGAACTATTCGCGCGAACACTCGTCGAGTGGTCGAGCTCCTAGCGGACGCACATGACGGACGTTCGTCCGGAGCTCGTCACCCGTCACCTCGGCGGCCGCTCGTGCGCACGTCGCGGAACGGGACGTCGAGATCGACGGCCGGCTCCTTCGGAAGTCCGAGAATGCGCTCCGCGATGATGTTGTGCTGGATCTCGTCCGTCCCGGCGAAGATCATCGGTCCGCAGCTCGACAACACCTGGAGCGGGATCGCGCCCCGGTACGGTGCGTCCTCGCCGACGAGCAGCGCGGCCGGACCGAGGATCGACGGCGCGAGGACGCGCTGGAGCCGCGCGACGTGGTTCCACTGAACCTTCGTCGTCGAACCTTCCGGACCCGGCCGTCCGGCCTTGCGTTGGGCGCGCGCGCGTTGGTCGGTCAGTCGAGTGACCTCGGACAGGATGTAGTGCTTGATCACTTCCTGCCGGTAGACGGCGTCGGTGTTTCGTCCGTACTCCTTCGCGAGATCGATCATGCTCGGCATCCGTTGCCTCACGGACATCTGTTCGCGTCGCGGATCCGCGCTCTCGTGGCTGTCGCGCGAACGTCGTGCGGTTGACTCGTCGAGGCCGACGACCACGATCCCAGTGCGCTCGTGCGCGAGCGTTGTCGTCGTCACACGCCAGCCCTGGTTGATGCCGCCTATGACGTTTGCGGCCGGCGCTCGCGCGTCGGTGATGAAGACCTCGTTGAAGCCGGCGCCGCCCGTGATCTGCTTCAGCGGACGGATCTCGACGCCCGGCTGCTTCATCGGGAACGCGATCCACGAGATGCCCTGGTGCTTCGGGACGTCCCAGTCGGTCCGGCACACGAGCATCCCCATGTCGGTGTCGGACGTCGCGCCGGACGTCCACACCTTCTGTCCGTTGATGACGAACTCGTCGCCGTGGAGCACGGCCGTCGTCGTCACGCTCGCGAGGTCCGACCCCGCGCCCGGCTCGCTGAAAAGCTGGCACCACGTCTCGTCGCCGAGGAGCGCAGCCGTCAGCAGGCGGCGGCGCTGCTCGTCGGTCCCGTGCTCGACGATCGTCGGGCTGGCAAGTCTGCGCGCCATACCGCCCGCGAGTCCCTGCGCGCCGACGCGACGGAACTCCTGGGCCACGACGCGCGCGAGCCCGCCCGAATAGCCGCGGCCGTACCAGTCGGTGGGGAACGTCGGCATCCCCCATCCCGAGTCGAGCAGGATCTGTCGCCACTCGCGGAGTGGACGGGCTTCGTCGTGGTTCTCCTCGAGCCAGGTGCGTACTTCGTCGCGCACCACTTCGTCGGACGCGCGAGCTTCGATGACGTGATCGGACATATCTCCTCCTCGCGGTAAGTCTCCGCCCGGCGAAGGGGGCCCGGCAATCTCATGACCTTCGTGGTAGCGCGCTCACGGATCGCGAGCACCCGGTCGCAGCTGACTGCCGGGTCAGTACCGTGGCAGGCTCGGGTCGATCCTGTCGATCCAGTTCATCAGACCGCCGTTGAGGCTCCACGCGTTCTCGAACCCGGACTCGCGGAGGAGCGCGACCGCCTTCGCGCTGCGGTGGCCTGACCGGCAGTGAGCGATGATGTGCGACGTGCGGTCGAGTTCGCCTAAGTGCTCCTGGAGCGTTGCCAAGGGTATGAGCTTGCCGCCGATGTGAACGGTCTCGTACTCGTTCGGCTCCCGGACATCGAGGAGCACGAAGTCCTTGCCCGAAGCGCGCAGCTGCGCGAGCTGCTCGGCGGTAACGTCCCATGGGGATTGACCCGGCGCCCTCGAGCCTCCGAGCCGCTCGAGGATGTTCCCGATGTCGTCCGGAGCGCTCACCTCCACACGCGGCGCGCGTCGTTGATCCACGCCGTTCGCGATGCGCACGACGGCATTGGTCCCGTAAAGCTTGCTCACGACCGGCGCCACACCGGCGCGGATCCCCTCCTCGAGCTCGTCTCTCGGGATACGACGGTCGAAGGCCGTCACGGTGAGGTTGTACGGCGTGAACGAGGCCTTCAATGCGCCGTCGTACGCGATGGCGTCAACCGCGCCGAGGCCCATGCGCAGCAGGTCGCAGAACTGGGTGCCGACATCGTCGCCAGACGACCGCTTCCGCGTGACGGTAAGTCCGGCATGGTTGATCCCGTAGTCGATGTCGTGACCGACGAGCAGCACGCCGGGACCCTGTTGGACGTGCCGATAATCGGCAACGTCGAGGATCAGCCCCTCGACGAGGCCCTGTTGGATGAAGCGGTGGAATACGTCGATCGCCGGTTCGAGATCGCGGATCTCACTCGTGGCGTCGAGCCGGACCGCGAGGCGAAGTGGATTCACCGCTCGTTAGCCGGACGAGTCGACCGCGGTCTCGGCGATCGCCGTCTTCTCCGCAGTGATCCTGGCGTCGGCCGCGACTGCCGCCTCGACGAACAGCTGCGCCTCCTCGACGTACCGTGCAGCGATCGACAGGCTTCCCGAAGGTGTCGTGTCGGCATGCCGGTCGAGGAAGTACTGGCCGAACTTCCCACCGGCGAACCGGTCGTTGAATCGTCCGGCGTCGAAGAAGCGGGTCTTCCACTCGCGGACGATCTCCTCGGGGTCCTCGCCGACGTCGATGTACTCGCTGCGGACGAGCGATCGCGCGGCCGACAGCATCGCCTTGTAGGCGAGCGCTTCGGCGGCGTCCGGATCCTTGTTCTCTTCGAGCGCCACCTGGGCGTCGAACACTTCGGTCTCCGCGCGCACCACCTCGATCTGGAAGAGCGAGACGACCTCGCCCGCGCACTCGCCGACGCCGTGGTCACCCATCGTGTACTGACGGCCGTCCGCCCAGTCGGTGTAGAACTCGGGGCTGTCCTCGAAGCTCGGGATCTCCATATGCGGCGTGATCAGATCGCGCAGTCCGCGCTTGCCGACGCGCACCGACCAGTCCTGGAACGATTCGCCGTCCGTGCGACCGGCGACGTACGAGGCCGTCAAGGTATCGATGACGTCCGGGACCGCCTTACTCGGCACGGCGCCGACCGCCAGGCCGTACTTCGCGGCGTTCTCGCGTCGCTGACCGCCGAGGATCACCTGGAAGTGCGGAACGCTTCGTCCGCCCTTGCCTCGTGAGTTGCCGTAGAAGCCGATGTCGGCGATGTGGTGCTGCCCGCAGGAATTGAAGCAGCCGGATGTCTTGATGCTCATCGCTGCTACCGCGGGGTCCGTCGAGTCGGCCTTGGCCGCGAGGTACTCGCGCAGCGCACCGGCCAAACCCCTCGAGGACGCGATGCCCAGCTTGCACGTGTCGGTTCCCGGGCACGCCGTGATGTCGGCGATCGTCCCCGCGCCGGGTTCGTCGAGCCCGATCGCCTTCAGTGCGTTGTACACGGTGGGAAGGTCCTCGTCGGACACGAACCGCAGCACGATGTTCTGTTCGACCGACGTCCGGATGTTGTCGCCGACGTACTTCCGTGCGATATCGGCGAGCCCGCGTGCTTGCTGCGACGTCAGATCACCGAGCGGAAGGTTCACCGTGACAACGTGATAGCCGTCCTGACGTTGCGTCTGCGTGTTCGTCGGCGCCCACTTGTCGTACCCCTGCGGGTGCACCTGACCGTTGAGCGCGGACGGCTCACGGATGGGCGCGGCCGTCGTCACGGGCAGGTTCTCGATGAGTCCGAGGTGACGCGGGTCCGGCGGGATCGTCTTCTTCTCGAGTTCAACGAGGCGGCGGAATTCCTCGATGCCGAGCTTCGACACGAGGAACTTGATGCGTGCACGGTTACGGTTCTTCTTCTCACCCATCCGCGCGAAGATGCGCGCGATCGCCTGGATCTCGATGAGGAATTCGTCGACCGGCGTGAACTCCGAGAGGACCTCCGCTTGGAAGGGAACGGTGCCGAGACCGCCGCCGACGACGACCTTGAAGCCGCGAACGCCGTCCTTGATGCGCGCGATGTACCCCGCGTCGTGCATCTGGACGAGGCCGCAAGCTTCGTGTTCGCAGCCGGAGAACGCCGGCTTGAATTTGCGTCCGAAGTCCTGAACGTCGGGGTGTCCGAGCAGGAACAGCATCAGCGCCTTGGCGTACGGCGACACGTCGAACGCCTCGGTGTGACAGACACCAGCGAGCGGACACGCCGTCACGTTGCGGACGCTGTTTCCGCACGCCTCGCGCGTTGTGACGCCGACGCTCGCGAGGCGTCTCATCAGGTCGGGCGTGTCCTCGATGTGGACGAAGTGCAGCTGGAAGTCCTGTCGCGTGGTGACGTGCAGGATCCCGTCGGAGTATTCCTCGGCGCAGTCCGCGACGACCTCGATCTGCTCCGGTGACAAGCCGCCGTACGGCAGCTTGATGCGCTGCATGCCGGGCGCGTCCCAAAACGTGTCTGGACCCTTCTTCGGAACGTCGGCGAACGCGAGCTCGCGCGTGCCGTATCCGTCGAAGCGCTGGCCATTGTCGTAGCGCTGCCCGTAGACACCCCGGCGCAGGCGCGTCTCGGCGAACACGCGCTCCTCGATCTTCCCCTGCTGGCGCAGCAGGAGCTGTGCCTCGAACGCGTCGATCTCCTCAGCCCAAGCGGGGTCGATCCGACCGTCGAGGAGAGACTGCCAGCTCATCGAAGTCATCTATCCGCCTATCTGTCCGACGTGCTATTGACAACCCTTGCCGTAAGCAGCTTACGACCTTGTTGAGGTCTCGCTCACCCTCGGCCTGATGCGACGTCGGGATCCGCGCTCGCGAGCTGACGCGTTGTCGTGAGGCACCCCGTGACCGCTACACCAGGCGCTGCGATGAGAGCTGTTCCGCGCGGTCGAGGATTTCGCGGAATCTCATCGCGTCGCCGCCCGACCGGCACTCGAGCGCGAAATGCACACAGCACGCGAACGTCCAGCCCGCGATGCGTCGCGTATCAAGATCCAGACGATCGGCAAAGAAGGCGACATGCTCCCGCGCGTCACGCAGGTCGCACCGCGATAGATCGTGCCCAACGTCAAACGCGCGATCACCCAGCACCGGATACGGATCGATCGCCAACCATCCACGCTCCGAAAGCACGACGTTCCCCGGTCCAAGATCGCCGTGCAGCAACACCGTGTCCGTAGAGGATGAGGTCAGGGAGGTGAACAGCTCGTCCGCCTGCGCGACGACGCCTCGATCCACCGGGGGCTCAAACCGTTCGAAGCAGTCCCACATCGTCTCGCGGAGGCGCTCCATCAACATCGCGAGTGGCTCGAACTCGCCGGGTGCAGGACGTTCGACTGCGTGTAACTCGGCGAGTACCGACGCAACGACTTCGTTCGCGGTCGCGACGTCGAGGTCATCACCGTTCGTGCCGGGCACGCATCGCTCGAGCAGCAAAACCTGAGTCGCCTCGTCGGAGTCGAAAAGTCGCACCGCTCCGCGACCATCCCAATGTCGCAGGCCTTTTGCCGCCCAGGGATTGGTATGACCCGGACACTCCACCTTCAACGCGGCGTCGCTGCCGTCCGCTCGACGTACGGGAGCAACCCACCCGACATTGCCGCCCGGCTCGAACGGGGCGCCCACATGCAGCTGCCAGGCACTCGCCGCGTCAGCGACCAGACTCGGCAATCGCGTCAGCCAGTTGCGTCCGACATCGCCGAACGCCGAGACGACGGTGCGCGCCAACCGATCCGGAATCCGAAGCGCAGTCGACACTGGAGTGGACCCCCGAGGGACACTACTTGAGCTAGAGAGGCGCGTTCATTGCTCCGCCGGACGGCTCATACGCGTGAGTCGGTTGGCCACGACCTCGAAGCTCGATCTCTGCGTACGGTTGCCAGTTCACGCCTTCCGTAGCGGCAACCACGACCGCTGCTTCGCTCGCGAGGACGCGTCCGGGTGCTGACTTCGCGGCATCGCTCAAGCGAGCCGCCTCGTTGACCGGGTCGCCGATGACGGTGTACTCATATCGTTGCTCCGCGCCGATGTTGCCTGCGACCGCCAATCCGGTCGAGACACCCGTGCCGACGTCCAGACCGGCATGCACAAGAGCAAGTGCGTCGACCTCACGTCGTACGGCCCTCGCGATGCGCAGGGCCCGCGCAGCATGGTCCGGGCAGGCTTGCGGAGCACCGACGATGACGAGCGCTGCATCACCGAGGAACTTGTTGACCCCACCACCCTCGGCCTCCGCACATCGTGCGACAGCTGTGAACAGCGAATTGAGGGCGTCCACGACCGTCGTCGCAGGTTCGCGCTGAGCCATCGCCGTCGAACCGATCACATCGACGAACAGCGCACTGATCTCGCGGAGTTCGCCGCCGAGGCCGACGCCACGCTCAAGCTCATGGCGAGCCACCTCGATGCCGACGTGGCGGCCGAACAGGTCTTCGAGCAACGCTCGCTCACGAAGACCGGCGACCATGTTGTTGAACCCCGCCTGAAGCCGGCCGACCTCAGATGCATCGTCGACCGAAACGGTCGAGTCGAGGTCTCCTTGCGCTACGCGCTCCAAGGTCGATGTCACGTGGGTGATGGGATCGGCCACGGATCGCGAGCTGCTCAGCACGAGGAAGGCGCCGACTCCTAAGGCGATCACCACGAGGACTTCGTCGAGTGGAATGACGGCGTCCTTGGCGAGCAGCGGGGTCCCCGCGATCCACAAGAGGGGGATGCCAGCACCAAGGGCCCACGTCAATAGGAACTTCGCTCTGATGGTGAGGGTGCGCTGACCGTGCTCTGCTCCCGACCCGGCAAGGGCCATGGCTGTCACGGGTCGCATGGCGCGTTCGACCAACAGGAACTGGACGAGCCAGACCGTCATCGCTGCGAGCATGACGCCAAAGAAAGTCACCGCCAGAGACAACGGGGTCGTCTGCGGAAGCAACGCGACGACGACAGCGAACAGGATGGCCGCGCCGGCCCAATAGCAAAACGCGTGAGTCGCTTGGATCCACGGTTGGCGGAGCGCGGCCAGACGCTCGGTCTCGGTTGGCTGACCGCCGCGAGCTGCCCACGCGGTGAGGGGGCGAGCGAGACGGGCGCCGATTATCGCTCCAACGACGCCGCTGAGGACGAAGTAGCCCGCGAAGACACCAACAACCACGGGGAGGCCGGTGTTGCGACCCGCGGCGATAGTGGCCGTGCTCGCGAAGACGCTCGGCAAGACCGCCAGATAGACGAAGACGATGACGGCGCCGAGTCCGTTGGCCAGACCGCCGGCGCGTGCGAGGAGCGCCCCGGATCGCAAGAGCTGCGCCTTTACGCGGTCATCTTCCACTACGACATGATGCTCGCTGTCTGGTCGCCGACGGCGTCGGGAGCCTCGGAGAGCCGACAACTTCCTTGAGCTGCGGACCCGTTGAGTTGCTTGGCGCGCTTTACGACACTCTTCGTCCTTTGAAAGTCGGCCTGCCGGAGCGGGACTGCTCGGTTCGGACCAATTCAACCTGAGTCATTTCTATGCGTACGGGCGGAAGAACGCAGATTGCCGTCGTCGTCGAGATCGTTGAGTAGGCGGGGAAGTCCCACGTCGAGCATCTTCCGGCGGACGGAACCGAGCAGCTTCGACATGATGAGGCCACCTACGCCGCGGAAGCCGGTGTGCTCGAAGGTGAATCGAGTGCCGGTCCCTCGCGGCTCAAGCCGGTAGGTCACGTACGTCGGCCGACCGTTCTCTTCGCCAACCCACGTATAGCGAAGCAGCCGCGGCGCGTCGATCTCGAGAACCTCGCAGTCGACGAAGCCGCGCCAGCCGGGCACGGGCTCGGCGACGAATCGGAAACGGGCCCCCACGGTCGGCTCGAAGCCCACGGGCCGCCCGCCGCGGCCGGTCGCCGTCCAGCGAGGGACGAGGTCCGGGTCAGTGGCTGCCCGCCAGACCTTCCCGATCGGATCCGGGTAGTCCCGCACGATGCGGAAGTCACTCATAACCGTCCTTTCAACTAATCGGGAAGTTAGAGTAACACTATTCTTATGGTCACTATATAATCGGTCCATGCCGCAGACTTCCCCGCCGACGGAGGGCTTGCGAGAGCGCAAGAAACGTCGGTTACGCGATCAGCTCTCCGACACCGCCACCCGGATGTTCGTGGAGAAGGGCTTCGCTGCCGTGCGAGTGAAGGAGGTCGCCGACGCGTGCGATGTGTCGGAGGCGACGGTGTTCAACTACTTCCCGACCAAAGAGGCGCTTGTGCTCGATCGCCTGGAGGACACGATGACCGCTCTTCGTGGTGCGTTGGCCGCGACGGACGTCGGGCCGATCGAGGCAGCGCTGCGGGTGCTGGACGACGAGTTGAAAAACACCACTGACTGGCTGGCGAAGCAGGATGACCCCGCAGGAGCTGCCGGGTCGGTGTTGCGCTTCGGCGACCTCATCCGCTCCACGCCTTCACTTCGCGCCTACCAGAGCGACATGGTCGACCAGTGCGTTTCGGTTGCGGCCGAGGTTCTCGCATCAGTTGCGGGAGCAGAGCCCGAGGATCCCGAGCCTCAGATCGCAGCAAGGGCGATCATAGGACTCTGGCATGTGCAAGCGTTGAGCCTGCGTAGGCATCTCAGAGTTGGCACGCGGCCTGCCCAGATCTACGCGGCAGTGATCGTTGACGTTCGTCGCGCTGCTCAGATCCTCACCGGCGGTCTACGATCGTTCCATCCCTTCGCAAAGTGAAGCCGGCGGCGTTCACACCATCGCGCTCATGGGCTGCTCGAAGTAATGTCCCTGTTCGAGGTCATCCATAAGACCGGGCTGCGTCGGCTCCCAGTGAAGGAGCTCCCGGGTGAGCGCGCTCGACGCCGCCGCGTCGATACCCCCAAAGAACCTTCCGATCCAGCCGAAGTGCGCGGCTGCATCCTCAAGAGCGACCGAAGTCACGGGGACATCGAGATGTCGTCCGATCACCTCGGCGATCGCTCGAGTCGGCACGCCCTCGTCGCCGATGGGATGTAACACCGCGCCCGGAGGCGCTTTGTCGAGCGCGAGTCGGAAGAGGTGAGCGGCATCGAGACGATGCACGGCCGGCCACCGGTTCGCGCCCTCGCCGATGTAGGCCGAGACGCCGCGCTGCCGCGCGATCTCGATGAGCGTCGGTACGAAGCCTCGGTCTCCTCTTCCGTGAACGCTTGGCGGGAGCCGGACCACCCCCGTGCGGATGCCCCGTTGCGCCGCTGCGAGCGTCATCTCGGCGGCAGCGGCGCGCGGAAAATCCGGATCGGCGGGGTCGCGTTCCGTCGCCAGCGGACCGGCCGCCTTGGCCGCGATACCCGAGGCGATGAGCAGCGGGTGGCCCGAGCCTTCGAGGGTCGAGACCAGTGTCTCGATGGCCAGCAGGTCGACGCCGACCGCGTCTTCGTGGGCGGCGAAGTCGTGGATGAACGCGAGGTGGACGACGCCGTCCGCGCCCTTCGCGCCCGCACGCAGGCTCTCGAGGTCCTCGAGAGAACCGTGGTGTGGCTCGGCTCCCGCACCCATGAGCGCTCGCGCCGACGCGTCCGAGCGAGCAAGCCCCACGACGTGATGGCCCGCAGCGATGAGTTCGGGGACGAGGGCCGAGCCGATCCAGCCCGATGCTCCGGTGACGAAGATGCGCATGGATCGCTCCTTTGGTGATCGCTTGGTGATGTCAGTTACTGCCATCAGCCTAGTGATGTCAGTAACTGACGTCAAGGGGTACGATGAGCGGCATGGGTCGATGGGAGCCCGACGCGCGAGGGCGGCTCGAACGGGCGGCGCTGGAGCTCTATGTCGAGCGCGGGTTCGAGCAGACCACGGTGGCTGAGATCGCAAGACACGCGGGCCTCACAGAGCGGACGTTCTTCCGGCACTTCGCCGACAAGCGCGAAGTGCTGTTCTCCGGATCTTCAGCGCTCGTCCAGTTGCTCGCCGAACGCATCGCCGCCGCGCCGGACGACGCGCCGTCGATGGACGTGGTCGGTGCGGCCCTCGAAGCGGCCGGCGCCGTGATCCAGGAACGTGGAACCTGGGCGGCGAAGCGCCAAGCGGTGATCGCTGCGAACCCTGAACTGAGAGAGCGAGAACTCATCAAGTTGGCATCGTTGGCTGCAGCCATGACGGACGCGCTCCGCCGGCGCGGTGTCGAGGACCGAACCGCGAGCCTCGTCGCCGAAGTCGGTATCGCCGCGTTCCGCGTCGCGTTCGAACAGTGGGTACAACAGCCGAGCAAACAGGATCTGTCGCTCCTCGTCCGCGATTCGATGACGCAGGTGAGAGCCATCACTTCAAGTAAGTGAGTAGATCACCCGGCGGCGTCAGGAACGAAGACGCGACGGTCGTTCCCACTCAGCGGAGGCGGAGGCGGCACACCGGGCACGGCCGCCGACGAGCGCGAGAAGTGGGTAGTTGAGGAGCGCGCTCACGACTGCGCTTGTACGGCGATGCGGCTCGGGGTCGTCGGGAGATCGGGTGCCTCACCGAGCAGCTGGAGGCGGACGCCGTTCCAGTCGCAGAGCATGAACCGCCACCGGATCCGACCGTCCTCACCCAGCCGGTACATATCGAGAGCGTCGAAGCTCACGGGGTTGTTCGACGACGGGAGGCCGAAGAAGGGCTTGCCGCTGTGCGTCGCGGTCACTCGCATGCGAACGACCAGGGTCTCTCCATCGTCGATGACATCCAGCTCTTCCGTTCGGAGGTCGGAGAAGATCGACAGCATCCCGTGTTGGAAGTTCGTGAGGGCGGTATCGAATCCGAGCGTCCATCCCGTCATGCCCACGCAGTTCTCCGTGTACGAGTCGACGTCGACGACTTCTGGGATCGCTCCGAAGTCACCGGTCTCGAGCATGTGCTGGAACCTCCGGAAAACTTCTAGGGCGCTCATCGTTGCCTCCCGACGTGTCGACGACGAACATCTGATTGTGCGAACGTCCTCGAGAGATTATCACGATGCTGATTATCTACCAACTGACGATATGAGATGACGTCCTCGAACCAGTTCCCGCCGTCGATGCGCGACCGAGTTCCCTTCCTGCTCTACCGAGCTGCCGAGGTCTCCCACGCGCTCGCCAACGAGATGCTCGGCGAGCTTGCGCTCGGGGCGCGTCAGGTCGGGATCTTGACGATCATCACCGAGGTCGGACCGATGACACAGAAGGCGCTTGCCGACGCGCTCCGCATCGACCGGACGACGATGGTCGTCCTGCTGGACGACCTCGAAAAGCGCGGCCTCGTCGTCCGTGGGCGCCACCCGAAGGATCGACGCGCCTTCCTCATCAAGCCAACACGTACCGGCCGCAAGTTGAAGGTTGCGGCCGTGAAGATCCTGAACGAACAGCAGGAGATCTTCCTTGCTCCGCTGACGAGCTCGGAGCGCAACGCAATGGCTGCTGCGTTGAAGAAGCTCAACGCGTCGAGGTCTTAGCCGGTGACTTCGCTCAATGAAGAAGGCTTCGCGTTCGTCGCCGAAGGCCTCGGCTCTCTCCTCGTTATGACTCGTTCGTGATTCCTTTGGAAAGGCCGACCACATTTCCATCCGGATCGGCGAAGAACGCAAAGGCCAAGTTGAATCCCGGGACATCCGTCGGCGGCACGACGGTCTTTCCACCGAGTCTTTCCGACTTAGCGAGATACTCGTTCAAGTCATCCACCTCGACGTAGATCGTGGTGTGACCTGGTTCGCCGCGAGACGGCCCGATCACGCCGCTGATGCCACAAGAGCTGGCGTGAACCACGCCGAAACCCGAGCCCTTGGCGCCTTCCTCGATCTCCCAGTCGAACAGTTCGCCGTAGAACCGGCGCAGTTCTTCGCTGTTTGCTCCGGTGATCTCGAACCGCGCCACGACCGCTCTCGCCATGCTTGCCTCCTCACGATCGGGTAGGGGTGTCAACTCTTTGAATGAAGCGGCGCCGACTCATTGCGCGTCGTCGTCTTGTTCCAAGTGCCGCTTGAGAGCTTCGAGACGCTCCGACCAGAAGCGCTCCCAGAGGATTTCGCGCTGCACGCGGGTGACCGCTCGCTGAGCTTTCGCTGCGGGCCGCCCGAAGCGACGCTGATTATCCTTCGCCGTCAACGAGCAGGGAAACCTTCTCTCCATCACTTGGCCGTGGCTTTGGTGGCGCGCCAGGCCTTGTCTGCCTCACTTCCAAGGGGGCTGCCGCGGCCGTCTTCGACATACTCACGGAGGCTCTTCCAGATGAAGTGGTTCCAGCTGTTCGTACACATCTCGATGCAGTCGAGGTCCGCCGACAGACCGTGATGGCGGAAGTGGAGCTCGCACTCGTTGCCATCGACCGGTGTGATGGTGAAGGTCGGGCGAGTGCCGACCCAGTCGGTGAGGAATGGGCAGTCGGAGACCGTCCACCGCACCGTTGTGTTCGGAGTGGCTTCATCGACGTGTACCACCAGAGGCTCCGGGGCGTTCATGGAGAACTTGAGCTCACCGCCGGCGTCGCCGGATCCCGTGGCGGGTGACCACCACGCCGTTAGTGCGGACGCGTCGGTGAGAGCGTCGAACACCGCTGCCGGATCAGCCTTCACGCGGATCGTCGTCTCGTAGTCAGCGCCCGGTTGGCTATCAGAAGCTCGAGCCGTCTTCGTCGTCGACCCTCGAAGGACTACGTCCTTTACCTTTGCTACGTCCGGGCCGGCTCCTGCTCCCTCATAGAAGGAGAGGTCCTCGTCGAGCCCGACCAACCGGAGGCACTGACCTCCCGGAGCCTGGAAGTACAGGTGTGGGTCCGGAATGTCGTCCAGGTGCCTCGCCAGACCGGAATCGAGGATCTTCCGGCGCGTCTCCTCGACATCGTCGGACTTGATCTCCAGCCCGATGGCTCGAAAGGTCCGCAAGAAGTCGCTCTCATCGCTGACGTCGCCGTAGAGAAACCCGATGTAGAAGTCGTCTCCCAGGCGGATGAAGTCGCGCTCTGGGTCCGCCTTCGTGATCTCGCCGCCGAGGACGCCGCAGTAGAAGCTGCGGATGTTGTCACGGTCTTGCTGCGGAACCAGAACCGAGGAGTGATTCCCAAAGGTCACGTTTGCCATCTGTGCCGTCCTCCTCGATCTCACGCGGTGCTCTGAAGATGTAGACACCGTCCCGTCCAAGAACTGGGCGGGCGGTCGACCGCCCAGTTCTCTGCTCTGGCGGTGTCTTCATGGATGACGAAGCCCCGGCTGGGAGGAGGTCGATGCGAGGATGGCGGAGTGACGTCAGAGCTGCTCACGGAGGCGAGACGCGGAGACGAGCAGGCGTTCGCTCGGCTCGTCGAACCCTACCGGCACGAGATCCAGGTTCACTGCTACCGGATCCTCGGCTCGCTCCAAGATGCCGAGGATCTATTGCAGGAGACCTGGCTGTCGGCGTGGCGAGGACTCGCGGGCTTCGAGGAACGAGCGTCGTTTCGCAGCTGGCTCTACACGATCGCAACGAACCGTTGCCTCAACTGGCTGCGGGCGGCGAGCCGCAGACCCATGGACGCGCCTAACCTCCCTCCCGACCCGCCTGATCCCACCCGGCTCGGTGAGATCCTTTGGCTCCAGCCCTATCCCGACGTTCTGTTGGATGAAGTGTCCGACGTTGAGCCCGGACCAGAGGCGCGCTACGAGGCGAAGGAAGCGATCTCGCTCGCGTTCATCACGGCGCTGCAACTATTACCGCCACGACAACGCGCCGCGCTCATCCTCCGCGACGTTCTGGGATTCCATGCCGCCGAGGTCGCGGACATGCTCGACACCACTGAAGAGTCCGTCACCAGCGCGCTCAAACGCGCCCGGGCGGCGCTCTCCCGCGAGGTTCCTCGAGTCGACGAACCCCCTCCTCTCGCACGGTCCGAGATCGAAGAGGCACTGTTGGCGCGGTTCGTCTCCGCGTTTGAAAACAGGGACGTCGAAGCGATCGTGGCGCTCTTGACCGAGGACGCGTGGGTGCGGATGCCGCCGATGCCCCTTGAATATCAGGGACGAGAGCTGGCCGCACGATTCCTTGCCACCGTGGCATTTCGCGATGAGAGGCGCTTTCGACTTGTACCAACACGCGCCAACGGCCAGCCCGCGTTCGGCGTTTACCTGCGCGGCCACGATTCGGTCGTTGCGCATGCCTTAGGGGTTTTCGTTATCACGCTGCGACGCGACAGGGTGAGCGCCATAACCGCGTTCGACAACTCTGTCCTGTCCCGATTCGGTCTCGCGCGGACACTGGTGGACTACGGTCGCACGAGTCGTCCGGCGAGCGCAGCCAATCCACTTCGTCACAGATTCGGTCCCTAAGCGCCGAGACCGGCGGATCAACCTCTTCATCTGACACGCAGATATGTCGCGGGAGAGAAGCAGAAGGGGTCCGTGTGAACAGGTCCCCTCCGCTGTCGAGGGCCGTCCGGAAGCATGCAGAATCGCAGACATGCGGCTGGGTATCGCTCATCACCTCGGCTGGGCAGTAGCCGTCACGGCGTCGGACGCATACGAGGTCGTGGACCGCCGGCGGATCGAGTTGGTCGAGGCAGGCGTTCCTACGGCGCCGATCGAGAACGAGAGCAAACTCCTCGGCGATGCCGACGCCACTGCGCTAGTGGCAAAGGTGCGCGCATCGGCCGTGCGGGCTACCTCTGCATCGTTGAACGTTCTCGCTCGCGAGCTACCCGAGTCGGTGGTGTCGATGTCGTTGAGATTCTGGCCGCGCGACTTTCCACATGACGTCGCAACGCAACGTCGCGCTCCATATGACAGCCGTGCCGACTCGATCATGTACCTCCAGGTGCTGGCAGAAGTCGCCGACGCACGCGGTTGGGCGGTTCATCTCTACGACGCGAAGAGCGTCGAGAGCGAAGCGGCCAGGCTCCTCGGCGAGCAGGCGAGCGAGGTGCTCTACGGCCCGAGAGCAAAGCTCGGGCCGCCATGGGCGAAGGATCAGCGGACGGCGCTCGCGGCCGCGATCACTGCCGGCAGATCCAGCGCGGTGGATGAGAACGCGTGGTAGGTGGCTTCACAACTCTGCACGCGCACTCCTATTGCCTGTAATGCCATCTTTCTCTGAGGTGTAGCTTTGAACTGCGGGCGTTAGTCCGTATTCGCGTCGAGCGATGACCGGCGACCACTCAAGGTCGGCCGTTACTCCCGGGAATTTCGAGGAAGCGGGAGGTCGCATGACGCATCAGTCGAACCCGAGGAAGCTCGCGCTCATCACGGGTGTGTTCTTCGTTGTCACCTTCGTTACGTCGATCGGGGCGGCGATCCTGTACATCCCCGCCCTCAAGGCTGGCTACGTCACCGGTGGCGGCGCCGACACTCGTGTGCTGCTCGGCGCGCTCTTCGAAGTGTTCCTCATCATCGCCAACATCGGTTCAGCCGTCGCGCTGTTTCCCATCCTCAAGCGTCAGAGCGAAGGTCTGTCCCTCGGCTATGTCACGGCCCGGATCATCGAAAGCACCTTCATCGCCGTCGGCATCATCAGCGTCCTTGCCATCGTCACGATGCGGCACGCGACCGGCGCCGACGCAGCGTCTCTTACGACCATCGGCAAGTCGCTCGTCGCCGTCCACGACTGGACGTTCCTACTCGGTCCGGGCTTCATCGTCGGTATCGGCAATGGGCTGATGTTGGGCTATCTCATGTTCAGATCCGGCCTCGTTCCACGTGGGATGGCCATGCTGGGCCTCATCGGAGGTCCGTTGGTCTGCATCTCTGGGATCGCGGTCCTATTCGGCGCCTACAAGCAGTTCTCCCCCGTATCGGGCGTCTTGACGATCCCCGAGTTCGTGTGGGAGTTGTCGCTCGGCATCTACCTCATCGTCAAGGGATTCAGGCCGTCTCCGATCGTCTCCGACGAAGAGCTCCCGATCGTGGCGGCCCCGGCCCGCTCCGCCGCGTAGAACAACAAGCCAAAGGACTAACGGACATGCAGCAAGCTGCGCTCTATCCCATCCGGTTCTCGGTCGATTATCCGGACCGCGAACTGAACCGCTGGACGACGTTCGCTCGGCTCCTGTTGGCCATCCCGATCGTCGTCGTTCTCGCGAGCATCGGCGGGGGCACGTGGCAGTGGACGACCCATCACGGCAGCTCGGGCGTGGCGGCTGCCGGCGGGCTCCTCTTCTTGGGACCGTTGCTGATGATCTTGTTCCGCAGGAAGTATCCGCGGTGGTGGTTCGACTGGAGTCGCGAGCTGAGTCGCTTCTCGAACCGCGTGTCCGCGTATATCGCGCTGATGGACGACCACTATCCCTCGACCGACGATCAGCAGTCCGTCCATCTCGACATCGACTACCCGGACGCCGCGAGGGATCTGAACCGATGGCTGCCTTTGGTCAAGTGGTTCCTCGCGATCCCTCACTACGTCGTGCTGTTCTTCCTGGAGGTCGCCGCGGTGTTTGCGGTGCTCATCGCGTGGTTCGCGATCTTGTTCACCGGCAGGTATCCGAGGAAGCTCTTCGGGTTCGTGGAAGGCGTCATGCGCTGGCACAACCGCGTCATGGGCTATGCCTTCCTTCTGGTCACCGATCGGTATCCGGCATTCCGGCTCTCTGCATGACGCGGAGGGCGATGTCGTGAGTACCCGATCACCCGATCGAGGTGTTCCGGCGCGCGAGCGCAGGCGCCGATGAGCGCACCAGCTGACGGACTCGCACTCACTTCGGAGCCTCGAACCGCATCGTCGTCCCCACCGACGGCTGGACGAACGCGTCCGGCATCGCTTTCGCGAGTTCGTGGGTAGCCCGCCACCCCGTGCAGTGTCCGGGCACGACTCGCTCGATGCCGAGGTCGACGAAGTCGGAAACGGTGTTCGGGATGATGGCCTCGAAGAGTCCGCCCGTCAGGTGCAGTCCTCCGACGAAGCCGGCGATGCGCCGCTCACCGGTGAGGCGCTGCGCGTTGAGCAGGACGTTGACCGAGCCGGAGTGCGAGCACGCCGACATCACAACCAAGCCGAGGTTGCGCACGTTGACCACCATGTTCTGGTCGTCGAAGATCCACGGATCGGGTTCCCAATCGCCGTTCACGTGCGCGAACTGGAAGGGGAGACCCTTCTCGTAGTCGGTCACGCGTTCGACCTGACCGGAGACGAGAACGGTGTCGTCGATGATGAGGGACGGGCCCCGCTCTTCGACGACCGTCAATCCCTCAGCTTCAAGGTCGGACGCGCTCGGGGGCGGCATCTTCAGCGTCGTCCCCGTCGGGAGCCGGATCTCCCGCTCCTTCCATGCGTCGGGGTGGATGATGAGCGGGAGCTTGAGCTTGCCGTAGCGACGGAACAAACCTTCCAGACCACCATGATGGTCGGCATGTCCATGTGAGATGGCGATGGCGCGCAGATGCTCGACGTCGATCTGCATGACCTCGAGATTGCGCTGGAGACCGTCGGCGGACAGTCCGCCGTCGTACAGCACCGAGCTGCGGTCGCCGTCGCACTCGACAGTGATCAGCAATGAGAAGCCGTGCTCGGCGACAAGGGAGTCGCGCTCGGACCAGTCGTACGCGAGCGGGAAGCGCCGGACGCCTTCCTCGCTGGCCATGAGGATGTCGACGAAGGTGTCCATGACGATCGTGACCTCGACGGCATCGACGGGCCTGAGATCGACCTCGGCCAAGGCAATCCCCTTGTTGTTGTTCAGCGCGATTCTGCCACGGAGGTCGCCATCACAGGTGTGGGAAGAGCCGTGACCTTACCGACGTTCGACCCGGCACCGGTGACCAGAATCGCTTCGTGCGCTTCGTATTACACCTTCGAGACACGGATCCCCCGGTCGGCCGCCTGGGCAACGGTCGGGGGGGCCGAATTCACGGGATGGCTTGGATTACTGCGCGCCCTCTCGGAACTGCTCGCGGCGAGCGACGGCCATGGAGACGAGCTCCGTGCGCGAGCTGACGCCCAGCTTGCGGAACACGTGGGAGACGTGGGAGTCGACAGTGCGAGTCGAGATGAACAGACGCTCGCCAACTTGGCGGTTCGTCAACCCTTCACAGAGAAGATCGACGACGGTGACCTCAGTGGGAGTGAGCGAGTCCCATCCGATCGACGGGCGAGCGCGTTGTCCCTTGCCGCTGCGTCGGACGCCGAGCGTCCGCAAGATCGCTTCGATGCGCCGGACGTCCCTCGATGCTCCCATCTGCGTGAAGAGCTCCGCGGCTTCGTCGAGCATCGTCGCTCCGTCCCGGCCGCCGGTGAGCCCGCCCGCTTCTTCGAGGACAACGGCGAGGTCGAGGCGCTTCGGGCTGCCGCGGTAGCCCTCGATCGCCTCGCGGACCAACACGCCGTCGGACGTCGCCAGACCCCGGCAACGCAGCTTCAACCCGCGAGCGCTCGGTGCACGGGGCAGGCGATCGGCTTGCTGCTCGATCTGCTCCGCTACTTCCTCAGCGGCGCGAGTGTCGCCGGCCGCTACGAGTTGTTTGATCCCGTCCGGCGCTACCAGACCGAGCACGCTGATGTTGCCGAGGAACCCCGGCACGAGTCGGACCGACCGGGTGAGGTGATCGGCCGCCGTCGCATCGTCTCCGCGCCACTGCTCGTACGCCGCGAGTGCCCACCGGCATTGGGACCGCTCATGGTACGCCACGACTTTGGCGGCCAGATCGGACGACAGCAGCTCGTGCATCCGCTCACCCAGCGCGATGTCCTCGGCGTGGACGGCGAGTCGGAGCAGATACGCGCAGACGAGTGGCCGACCCGATGCAGCTGGCCCCTGATCAACAGCGACGGCGAAACCCGCCTCGAGGTCGGCGCGCGCCTCGTCGAACGCGCCGGCACGATACAGACGGGCGCCTCGCTCGTAGTGCGCGTGCGGCAGTAGCCCCCGTACGATCGTTTCGCACACGCGCCGCAACGTGCGCGAGATCGTTTCAGCCTCATCGAACCGATCGCTGTCGGCGAGCGCCAGCGCATGGAACAGGTGCACCTGTCCCCGGAGGTCGGGCGCGAACGCGGACTCGAACTCCGCTCCCGTCGGGGCTTGCTCACACAACTCGATCACGCGGTTGGTCTTGCCTTGCCAGAGCGCGATCTGCGCGAGCGCGGAGGCTGCCATGACCGCCCCCCGTGCGTCCCCGACGCGCGTCGAGATCTCCAACGCCGCTTCGGCGTCCCGGATCGCCGGGTCGACTTTGCCGACCGATAGCCTCGACATTGCGCGGGCAGCGAGATCCCATGCGTGCTCCGGCTCCGACGCGTCGAGCTTGGCGTCATCCCAGATCCGGTCGGCTTCGGCCGCTCGGCCGAGCCCGCCCAGAGCGGCAGCTTGCAGCCTCGCATCGACCTGACGGTCCGTTGATCGGGCCGCATCGCGATAGCTTCCTCGATCGCGGCCATCGACTCAGCGGGCCGGGCGAGCATCACATGTGCTACGCCAAGCTCTCTGAGTACCTCGATCCGCTGCGGATCGTGTTCATCAAGGAGCGAACCCGCTCGCTGCAGCAGCTCGACACCTACGGCGGTATCCGCGTCGAGTGCTTCTCGCGCGGCCCGCCGGAGCCACGGCACAGCGTCGTCCGCATCGCCGAGCGACAGATGCGTTGCCACGCGCGACGCGGGCGCGCGCGCTTTCGCTAGCGCACGTCCCGCCTGAGCGTGGAGAGCCCGACGGACCGGTGTCGGGACGTCCTGGTACACCGCATCGCGAACGAGCTCATGACGAAAGGCCAACCGGTCGTCGCCGGCCGGGTGCAGGACGTGCGCGGCCGAGGCCTCGCGCAGCATCGGCGCGACCTCGACGGCCGTCTGCTGGGCAAATGCGCAGAGGTCTTCTACTCGAAAGTCTTCTCCGAGGATGGCCGCCAAACGAAGAAGCTCGATCGTCGGATCGGACAAGAAGCTGAGCCTTCGGAGGACGGTCAGCCGAAGTGAAGGAGGGAGCTCGCCCTCCGAGATGTTCCTCTCCTCCTGGAGCGCATTCACGAGCTCAGTGATGTAAAGAGGATTCCCGCCCGCGCGGCCGATCATCTGCTCGACGGTCGTTGGGATCTTCGCACCGAACTCTCGCCGGGCCAGCTCGAAAGCCGCGTCCTTGTCGAGCGCGGAGAGCTCGATCCGCTCTTCTCCCGCGCTATCGATGGAAGCGAGGAGAGTTCGAAGATCGTTCGAGCGCGGCGCGAGCCGCGTCGTTGCGATCACACACATGCCGTTGAAGGCCAGACGTCCAACTAGCCGCGCGATGGTTTTCAGACTTGCGGTGTCCGCCCAATGGAGGTCTTCGAGCGCAAGGACGACCTGTTGCCCTACCGAAGCGCGTTCGAGCGTGTCGACGATCTCATCCGAAAGCTGAAATCCCGAAGCGCCACCTTCAAGAAGTTGCAGGACCTTCGGCGCGCCCGTGTCAGCAGAGCTCTCGGTGTCCCGCATCGTTGCGAGTGCCTCGAGCAAGAGGCCGAAGGGCCGTTCCTGCTCAAGCTCGCGCGCCGCACCGCGCAGGATCATGCCCGGCGCTCCATCAAGGACCGCGTCGACCAAAGAGCTCTTGCCGATGCCCGCTTCACCTTCGATCACGAGCGCACACCCTGGTCCAGCTAGACCGCGCTCGATGGTGGCGCGAACTCGCTCGAGCTCGTTGTCGCGTCCGATCAGGGCCGCCCCGGTCATCGCAGACGAGTGTACGAGTCACGGATGGAACCCCGACCGCGTGATACGGGCGCTCAGTTAGGTGTGTCTACGGGATCTCGAGGCTCGTCGCCATGGGCGTCGATCGACGCGAGCAGCTCCGAGAGGGCGCGAAGTAGTCCAAGCCATCCGGTGAATTCGGCCCCCCGACCGCTGCCTACGCGGCCGACCGGGGGATCCTTCTCGCGAAGGTGTAACACGACGCGCACGACGCGATCTTCGCTCATGAACCCGCGATAAACATCCGCAGGATTACGGATGTTCTCGCGCCTGCCGCTGCGGATACTCCTCCGACGGACGAGGAAGCTCGGAGTAAAGGTTCGGGCCTCGTCGGACGTCTATGCAGGGACCGGCGAGAGATCTGGGGGGTTCGATGCGAGTGCGCGTTGTGCTAGCTGCGGCCGTTTCGGTCGCGTTCGTCGCCGTAGCGGCACCGGCGGGGGCCGGGCCGTCCTATGCGGTGTCGCAGTTCGGCCCCGTCCCCGACCCCGGTCATCCCTTCGGCGTTCTCGCGACCGAGTCCGGTGTCTACGTGATGACTTCGTCCGGCGATCCGTTCATGCCGTCCACGGGGGACGATGCCATCTTCCGGTACGCGGCTTCCGGCGGGAAGCCGATCGACGTCACACATGTGAAGACATCGCCGACGATGGGGCTGTACACGGCGGCGGAAGATTCGTCCGGACGGCTCTACGTCGTCGACATGAACGGTCGCATCCTGCGCTACACGCCGTCCGCGCATGGACTGACGCACCCCGAGGTCTACGCGACGGACCCGTACGCCGCTCTGGGATGGCCGGTGTCGATGTGGGAGTGTCTCGCGTTCGACTCGAGGGGCAACCTGTACGTCACCGACGAGCAACTCGGCGCGATCTGGAAGATCCCGCCGAACCGCAAGCCCGCGCTCTGGTTCCAAGACCCGACACTGCTCTCGGTGCCGCTCGGTGGGCTGAACGACATCGCGATCGGCCCGGACGGCAAGCTCTACTTCGTCGAACCGCTCCGGGCGGACCGGCCCGGTGAAGCCACCGTCTACCGGCTGCCGCTGACGCGGTCGACACCATCGAGCGCTCAACTCGAGGTGTTCCACGAGTTTGCCGTGGCTCCGGCCAAAGGTCGCACGCCGATCCCCGGAGCCGACGACCTCGCGTTCGGACGGTCCGGAAAGCTGTACGTCACATTGACGCTGAGCGATCAGGTCGCCGTTCTGTCAGCCGACGGCAAACACCAGGTTGCGACCATCTCGAGCGACGCCTTCGATTCTCCGCTCGGTGTTCGATTCGAGGGCGACTCGATCCTCGTCGCGAACTCGAACTACGTGGAACGGATCCCACCGCCCGATCCGGCGAACATGCGGATCCTCAAGGTCGACGTCGGCGAGCCTGGCCTGCCGTTGATCCGTCCATCGGTCAAATGAAGCTCGTCCGACGGATATCCGCGCGCGGTTCTATGAGGGTTCGTGGCCTGCTCGCTGCAACCCTTCTCGCGACGTTCGTTCCTCTGACGCCGGCCGGAGCGAGCCCGGCGATGTGCGCGCGCACGCCGAGCACCGGCGGTGACTGGACGATGGGCGCTCACGACCTTGCGAGCAGCCGACGTCAGGATGCAGAGCATCTACTCGGTCCGGACGAAGCGAAGCGACTCGCTCCTGTCTGGTCGTACAACGCCGAGCCGAAGATCAAGGACCCGACCCCGCCCCCGGCATCACTCGACGCCACGCCGATCGTCGCAGCGGGTTGCGTGTACGTCGCGACGGCGCAAGGCGACATCGAAGCCGTCAACGCCGATACCGGCAAGCTGGTCTGGACGAGGAACGTGAAAGTGTCGGGCGCGGCCGCTATCGGCGGCGCGTTCGTTGGCGCTCCCGCCTACCAGAGCGGCGTGCTCTACGTCCTCGTGAACCAGCTCGACAAACCGTACGCGATGGCGCTCAAGGCCTCGAGCGGTGCGCCCATCTGGAGGAGCGCACCACTCGTGCCGACGTCCGATTACCACCACGGCTATTACACCGACGCGACCCCGGTGGTCACTCGCGGCGTGCTCATCGCGGGGTTCTCGGCGGCCGAGGGTGACGCGAAAGGTCACGGAGGGTTCAGCCTCATCGACGCATCATCCGGACGGATCATGCGCACGACGTACACCATCCCGAAGAGGGCGTGGGGGCACGGCTGTCCGGACACGAGTCCGGAAGGCGCCGCCGACGACACGATCTTCGCCGGCACGCCATTCCCTCCAGACGCAAGTTGTGCTGGTGGTGGCGTGTGGACGACACCCGCGGTGGATGCGTCGTCCGGCTACGCTTACATGGGCACCGGGAACCCGTTCAACAAGAAGGGAACGGGATACCCGACGACCAATGCGATCGTGAAGGTTGACATCGATCGCACCCGGCGCACGTTCGGTCAGATCGTCGCGTTCTACGAAGGCAACATCGACCAAGGTCCGGACACCTTCGGTGAAGCCGCGTTCAGCGCCAGCCGGCCGGCGTGCTACGTGGCGCCCGACCCGGCTGCGGCGGCGGAGGGTTTGCCGTCGATGCTCCCTCCGCCCTTCAACGGCGAACTCGTGGCAGATCCGGTCCAGCAGTTGAACGATCCCCTGACCTGCGGGCAGATCGACCTCGATTTCGGCGGTCCTCAGTTGGTATCCACGCCGAGCGGGACGCTCGTCGGGGACCTTCAGAAGTCGGGCGTCTACCACCTCGTCGATGCGGCGACGATGGGCAAGAAGAAGGTGGTCCAGACGACGCTCGCCTTCGGCTGCGATCTGTGCAATGGGTCGTCTCCGGCGCTCGACGCGAAGAAGGGCATCGTTGCTGCGGTTGCTGAGGCGACGATCCGTTTCGATCCGGCGAGCGGAGCCGCGCCAACATGGGCGACGCCGCGCACGGACCCTGTCGCCCACTATGAACCAGTCTCGATCGCGAACGGAGTGGTCTACCTCCTCGGCAGCGACGATTCATTCGCAGCCCTCGACGAGAGCGACGGCGTTCCTCTCTTCGTTCGAAACGTGGCCGAAGACGGCGCAGGCGACGGAGGTGCCGGCAGCAGCGGCATCGCGATCGCTCGACACACCGTCTACGTGGCCGCCGGAAACCACCTGATCGCCTACCGAGCCTCCCGAGCAACTCCGATCGGCTAAAGGCTTCGGACGCCTGAGATGTCTTTTCAACGACACCAAGATGGGGGGCTTATAGCGACGGAGAGATGGGCGGGGTTCCATGCGCGTGCGGGAATCGTGCTGGCTGCGGCGTTGCGCTGCCGTACCCGATGCGAACAAGGCGATGGAGGTGCGAGAGGAGAGCGAGTGCGATGAGGAAGAAGGTTCGCGTTCTAGGGCTGGTCGTCGATGAGAATTCAGAACCGACGCAAGACGCGAGATATCGCTCGGAAACCTGGCGCAATGACGCGAGGTGGAAGCTGATGCGGCGAGTGTGCGCGTCGATCGGCCTCATCCTGACGCTCTCGTTCGTGCTGAACGCGCTGGCGCAGGGCTCGACCGTGAAGACGGTCCACTTCAGTGCCCATCTCGACGATCCGGGTGACCGGCTGACGCTGGGCGGCGTGGACCCTTCGTGCCCCGTCGGCTGGGTGGCGATCCGCACGCACGAGCCCGCGCACCTTTCGGGACAGTTTCGTTCCACCGATACCGGAGGAGGTTGTGTGTCCTGGGATCCGGTGGCGCAGCTCAACGATCTCAAGTCCGGTGACGGCCCAGGATTCGTGTTCGCGGGCCACATCGATGACCACCAAGTGGGCTCGCTCGACGGTTGTGGCACGGGCAGGGTCACGATGCGTCTCACCGACCTCACGGTCAGGTCTTTCGACGTTGCGTCCGGCACGGGCCACTTGACGCTCAAGTGGGTGGTCGTAGATGGAACGGGGACGGGCGCGTTCCTCGGTGCCTCCGGCAAGGGAACCGGCTCGGTCGACGGAACCGTCTCTCCGGACTTCGGTGTCCCACTGTTGACGGCACCGTTCGTCGTTCCGAACTGGGGGACGTACGAAGGAACGATCACGTGCCCGCATCACTCGTGAAACGTCGCGGCGAACCCCGCGATCGTCACGGCGCGGTGACATACCGAGGGACAACAGCGGTTCTATTCCTGTCAGGAGTCACGCATACGCGCGTTCAGAAATCGCTCTGACAAGCCAAGATCCACACGCCGGACTGCGTGGCCCTAACAGCACAGCTTTCAAACCCTTGCGCAGCGATCCCTACGGCGGAACTGACCAAACTGCTTCACAGTGGCCGAAGCTCCCAGGTCATCTCTTTGTAGGGGACGCCTTCCGGATTCACGCGCTCGTCGGTCGTGAGATACGTGAAGCCTGTCGAGCGAGCGACGCCGATGCTTGCGGTGTTCCGCGGATCACAATTGAGGACGAAGCGCTGCACACCGGCTCGGAAGCCCTCCGTCGTCAAGGCTCGAACCGCTTCGCTCGCGTAACCCTTCCGGATGTGCTCGACGATCACCCAGTACCCGATGTTCAACTCTCCTTCGCCGACCCAATGCCCGCCGCAGTTCCCTACGAACGAGCCGTCAGGCAGGAACAGGCCGTACTCGAAGCGTTCGCCGGCTTCGAAGGACCGACGTGCATCGGCGAGTAGTACGCCGCGGTCGCCCAGGAGTTCTGCTCGGACGACCGGCATAAAGCGGCCTATGTGGTTGATGGATCTGACAGCACCGCGATCGAACGCTGCCAGGTCGGAGGGTTCGTAACAGCGCAGGATGAGCCGAGCCGTTTCGATCCGTGCGGGAAGCCGCACATGCGTCATGCGTTTGCTCCGAGACCTTGTGAGCAGTCTCAGTAGTCGTGTCCCGTTTTGGCTCCGGTAGTTATGCCACACCTGGTCGCCTCCTGCTCTTGGGTTTGCCCTCTGGTTTGGACAGTGCAGCGAACTCCTTGCTGCGGTCGTGCCTCACCCGGTGGGTGCGGAGCAACGATCCGTCGAAGGTGATCTGCACGGTGTCGCCAACGATGCGCACCCCGACGACTTGGTCCCGGTAGCCGTTGCCGACGCGGTAGCCGGTCCCGGCGAAGCTCACGGTGCCGCTGCCATCGACCTTGCGCAGCACCTCGCCGCCCACCGTCGGTCGTGACGGCTTGGTGGCAGCTGGTCGCCGATCCATGACGTCATCCTCCTCGGCGAGATGACGACGGGCGTGCGTCGCGACGATCACGTCGTTGTGCGTGATGTGCAGCAAACCATCCTTCGACTCGACCTCCACGGCCTGGCCGGCGAGGTAGCGGCCCACGTGGTAGCGGTGCTTGCGCACGTAGATCCGCCCGCCTGAGTCCACGCGTCGCGACACGACCTTGCGTGACGGAGGCGGCTTCGGTTCGGCGACGTCGCCGTCGATCACCTCGAGGACCGCAGCCCGTGCGAGCTCGAACCGCCGCACCGGTGCCACGTCGCCGATGGCCTGATGCTCGCGCTCGGTGTTGTAGCGATCGACCCACGCGTCGAGCTCAGCCTGCGCCTGCTCGAGGGAGTCGAAGGCGTGCTCGGAGAAGAACTCCTTGCGCATCGTCTTGTGCAGACGCTCGATCTTGCCGGTGGTCGTCGGCGAGTACGGCGCGGTGAGGATGTGCTTGATGCCGTTGTTCAGGCAGATGCGGTCGAAGAGCACGTTGGCCGGCTTGTTGGCGCGCTTGCCGGTGAAGACCTTCCCGTTGTCGGTGAGGATCTGCTGTGGAACACCATGTTGGCGCAGTCCCTCCAGCAGCGCATCGCACACCGGTCGAGCCGTGGCACGTTCGACGAGGCGCGCGATGACGCAGAACCGTGAGTGGTCGTCGATGCCTGTCACCGCTGAGAGTCGCGTGCCGTCGGTGAGCTTCACCCCACCCATGACGTCCATCTGCCACAGCTCCATCGGCACCGACCGTTCCCAGCGCTTGTAGTCCTCGCGGCGCCGGCGGCGTTGCTTCGGCGCGATCAGTCGGTGACGGACCAGGCAGCGATAGACCGACGACCGTGATGGTGGTTCGTCGAGCTCGCGGCGCAGCTTGTTCAGGATGGTCCGCGGGCCCCAGCCCGGATGCGACCGTCGAAGCTCGATGATGCGTGCCTCGACGTCGGCGGCGACCTGGTGCGGGCAGGTGTCGGGACGATGGCTGCGGTCGGCGAGCGCGCCGAGTCCGTGCGATGCGTAGCGGCTGAGCCAGCGATGCACGGTGCGGCGGTCGACGCCGTAGCGAGTGGCGACATCGCCGATCCTCGCACCGTGATCGAGCACCTCTCTGACAGCGAGAAAGCGCTGCTCGGTCACTGTGAGGTCCCCCAGCATCCCGTTCCTCCTTGGCTCGAGTGAGCACAAGTGGAACGGATGGGACAGATCAGCCGGAGCCAGTGTCGCCCATCACCCGGAGCCGGGCCGAGGAACGCGACATATCTCCCGGAGCCACGAAGCGACACATCAGGCGGACTTTCACA
>Ga0307469_10000108_pt1 | contig 31984 bp, 22 predicted proteins | sample atmos_gasesAM2C__FD_203084 | JGI IMG/M metagenome (GOLD analysis project Ga0307469, IMG submission 203084) | Hardwood forest soil microbial communities from Morgan-Monroe State Forest, Indiana, United States - atmos_gasesAM2C_515 | ecosystem: Environmental > Terrestrial > Soil > Temperate... | reverse complement strand
GCGGTGCCGATTTTCGTTTCGTCGCGGAAAGTACTGCACCAGGTCGAAGATTTGATCTTGGCCGAGTACGAAAAGCAACAGACAGCTCGGCTCGACGCGGATGCAGCTGGCTCGGTTGCCCACATATTAATTAACTTAGCTGGAGGCGTGCCAAGCTATGAAGAAACTCGCAGTCCTGCTCCTTCTGTTCGCATCGTCCGTATGCTTCGCCCAACTCGCTCGGCCCACGGTCTACCTCGAACCGCAGCAGGGCTTCGAGACCTATCTCGCCGCTGCGTTTGCGAAAAAAGGCGTGCCGGTCGACGTGGTGATGGACCCGACCAAAGCGATGTACGTACTGAAGTCCGCACCGGTTGAGATTAAGCAAGAATCCACAGGCGGGAAAATCGCGCGGTGTCTGTTCGCCTCGTGCGCCGGGATCGAAGACAAAGGGAATGTCTCAGTCCAGCTGATCGAGACGTCGTCGACCAAGATGCTTTGGGCCTATTCCGTGAACAAGCAACGGGGCGGAAGCAAGAATCAACAGTCGATGGCCGAGGCAGTGGCGAAGCATTGTAAAGAATTTCTCAAGAAGAAGTAGTGGAGTAGGGGCACGGAGCTGTGGTCAGCGGCACGCCCTGTGATGGCTTTGCGAGCTGGCAGTTGCGTAAGCTCCGGTCCATATCCTGCCTCGCAACTCCGCAACGGATCTACTCGCCTCGCTTCCTGGCCCGAATAGCACCCCAGTGCCAGCGAAGCACGCCACATCTGGGCTATTCCGCCAAATCCACCGTCCAGCTAACGTCCAATTGCTTGCCTCCCCGCGGGTAGTTCTGGAGTTGGGAGGCGGATTAATCCGACGCCGACTCTTGAACTGGGGCCATTCGGGGATGCTAAGCGTCGAGCAGCGCCTTGGGGGAGGGCTGCTCGGATGAGCGTCCCAGGAACTCTGGCCAAAAGAGTCTGGGACGTTTCGTCGCTAGAGGGCTCTCGTAGGACAGCTCGCAAGCTTCCTCGCATCTCGGCGTAGCGTGCTCGTAGGGCGAGATCTCGCAGGACCGTGAGTGGTGTCGAAGCCTTATGCTGACGCGCTGAAGGGTCAATCGAGCCCGGTCTGGACATATCGTCCCTTTCCCTCGCCCGCCCAGGAATTCGGTTCGTTTTTCTACTGCAGATTAAGCTGCAGATTAACTCCCAAACACCCCGAACTGGCCCGAATAAGCCGCTTCTACTCGACTGTAAGTTGTTGATCCGCAGAGAAGAGAGGGGTTAACTTGGCTCTTTTAAGGCATGGGTCGAAGGTTCGAGTCCTTCCGCGCCGTTTTTCTACAAAACCTTTCACCATCGAGCGGATGGGAAGGCGTTGCGCGGGTCGGGTTTCGTGGCTATGCCGCCGTGTTGACTCCGTACGCGGGTGGATCGGTGGCCTGGATTTCGACTGGGCCTGCGAGTTCACTGATTTCGAAAATGGACTCGAGGCCAGTCACGCGCAACAATTCGCGCACGACGCGATTGGCATTCGCGAGCTTTAGATAAACACCGGCGGACTGCAAGGCGATCAACGCGCCGACGCCGGCGGCGTCCATGGTGGGGACATCGCGGAGATCAAGAATCACGTCGCGCCCGTGGTATCCCACGGCAGCGCACAAAACGCGGGTTTCCTCTCCGCGCACGATCGAACCCTTGCAATGTAAGGTAACGAGGTTTCCCAGGTCTTCCACGGCTACGTTCAACATTCTGTCTCTCCTAAGCTAAGCACGCGGCCATCGGGGCATTATTGTAGGCGAATAAAAGGCGAATACAAGCAAAAAATAGAGATTTTTGCGCCTCGTCCAAACGGGCGTCAGGCGCGGGTTCCGACCGTTGGCTCCGCTTTGGGGGCAAAGGAACCGCAGCGTCCCCGCATGCCCTGGCGGAACGTTTCGCGCTCCTCCGGCGTCATTCGTTCCCAGCGCTCCATCATGCGGCGGCGCCAGTAGGGATGCCACCCGGGACGGCCGCGAAATCCGCCGAGCAGGAGTTTGCTGAGCACCAACAAGCCCACCGCTTGCCAGAAGCTGATCACGTGCCAACCGAACAAGGGCGGCGTCAGCCAGTTCCATAAACGCATCACGACCAGGCCTGACACGGCGACGAACAGCGCGGCAAATGCCAGGAATTTCAAGCCCTTCAAAAACCAGTTTCTTCTCATCGTCGATACCCTCGTCACTTCGTAAAGTCGTCGTAGACCGCCTGCAGCCGTTCGCGCAGGTGCAGCACGGCGTAGCGCTTGCGCGAAAGCAGCGTGTTCACGCTGGTGCCGGACTGTTCAGCGAGTTCCTTGAAGCTGTAACCCATCAGTTCGTGTGCGACGAACACTTCGCGTTGCTCCTCCGGTAATTCGTCGAGCGCATCATCCAGAGCTTCGAGCAGCAGATTTCGCGCGTACGCTGCGTCCGGGCCCGAATCAGGCGAGGGGAGTAGATCATCGAGTTGCAACTCGTCGCCTTCGTCATCAAATTGCGCGGGCTCAGTTACCAGCGCCTCGCGCTGCCGGCGGCGGAACCGGTCGATGATGCGGTTACGCGCGACCCGAAACAGCCAGGCTGTAACCTGTTCCACGGGCTTCAGTAAACGGTACGCTTCCACCAGTTCAAAAAAGACGTCCTGCAGAATGTCTTCCGCATCGCTCTGGTCGGTCACCCGCTTGCGAATGAATGATCGCAAGGTTGCGTAGTTCCGCTTGACCGCTTCCGAGATCGAAACGTCTGTCTGAGTCATTCGCCCGTTTCTGAGCGCGTCGTCCATCACTAAGTGTGTAGACGCTTGCGGCACGAGAATATTGTAAGAGTGCGGGTCGCAGAGGTGGCAGATTGGAGCGCGTGCCAGGTAACTCGTAGAATGCACAGCACGAAGCCGAGAGACGAGCGAGGGAAGATTTATATGAGTGTGTCACTTTCTATGAGAGTGCTCCGGTTGGCGACCGTTGCGGGAGTGTTGTTGCTGGTGAGTTGCTCAAGGGCAGCAATCGAGCCCAGGAAAGCTCACGGCGCCGAAGCCCCGAAGACCGCGGAAGGGTCCACCTCCGTCGACGCGGATCTGAGCCGATTATTCAGCCATATCTGGAAGGTTGCGAAAGCGCCTTCACCAGCGCCGGCTGGCAGTATCTATATTTTTCTTCCCAATGGCCCGCTACTGGAAACGTCGTGCGTGGAGATCTACCGGATCGCGACGTGGATGGTGGAGAAAGATGCGCCGCGCGATTTGCGGGTGGTGGAAGACGGCGACCCCCTTTCACCGCGAGAATCGTGGAACTGACCGATTCGACTCTGCACGTGCAAAAACGTCTTGCCCGCGGAGACGAGACCGAAGACGTGACACTCGCGGCCGTCGAAGGCGAATTTGTTTGTCCGGATATGCCGAAGTAGATCGCGCGACGGACGACATTGTTTTGCGAGGTTGGTAATTCAGTGGGTTACTAGCCAGCGGGGGATCCCAGAGTGAGCATTGCGGCTCGCAGCCGGTCGTGTTTTTGCAGCCGATGCAAGTAACCCATTTCATTAGCGGCGACCTTCGCGGTGATAAGGTTTTGGAAGTCAATTTGTTCGCGCGCGGTCCACGTGGGCAGGTCTGGAATCAAAGACGCAACCATCGCGAAATCGCGGAAAGCTGGATAGGTGGGGTCTGATTTTTCCGGAACGCGCATATGCAAGAGTCGGGCCAGCCGTTGCCCAGCCGCTTTTGTGAATCGCACCATGTCGCCTTGATATTGAGCGGCCATTTTGCGGTTCACGCGCAGGCCGATGTTGCGGGTCGAAAACCGATCCCAAAGTCCAACCTTGCTGCCGGGCACTTCATAGAAGGCGTATCCCTCGGCGATGCGTTTGAGGGTTCGCGGGGGAGTGCGGTAGCTGCGATCCTTTGTGATGCGTTGCTCTTCACGCTCGACCAGGTGGAGGAGTTCGGGGCGCCCCGGCCGGAATCCAAGTTTGCGATAAAACCAGAATGCGCCGGACTGGATTGCCTCTTCATTCTGGTGCCCCAGTTGATAGGGATACATCGAGATGCAGGTGGTCCGCATGTGCCGGCAGAGGCACCGCAATACCTGAGCAAAAATCCAGGCTACCTCGCCGCCCCGATAAGTATAGAAGGTGTTGAAGCCGATCTCCATCCATTCGAAGAGGCCGATTCCTTCAATGTAGTTGATCGGGGTTCCGTTTTTCAAGGTGAGCCCCGCGACGTAGGCGCGCAGGGGAAGGCGGCGATCGGCGGGCAGGCCCCACAGATAAATCGAGACGCCCCGACCCACGTCGGCACGCACCACCGAGCGCGGATCGCCGAGAGTTGTGCCGTAGAGTTCACGGTAACGGACCAGCATCACTTCCCGAATCAAATCGATGATGGCCGTGCCTTCCGCGATGGATAGCGGAGTCAGAGTTGGCGGCCGATGACTGAGTTCTTCCGCGAGCGAGACATCCTGGCGCGTGAGCAGCGGCTGCTGGTGGTAGAAAACTGTGCGAACTGGGCGTGAATTGCGAGTGCGGGAGACGCGTGAATTTTCCAGCCGCCAGCGCACGGGCATGCGCAGCGTCTCGTAAAGACGAGCTTTCTCGATAGACGAGCAGGGAAGTCCGGAGAAGCGATCGATCAGCCATGAGGGAGATATGCGCTTGGTTCCTTGGGCTGTCTCCAGCCACTTCCGCCAAGGAATATCGGCTTCGACCATCGCGTCCTCGTTCAGCAGTGGAAGAAAGAGCGGCCACACGGCGCCCATCGCGCGTTCGTTATCGAAATCATCCCACGCGATCTCCACTTTGCCGGGCATGCGCCGGATGAGCCAGCGTGCCAGGTCGAAGCCGATCGCGTCCTGCATGACGGTTCCGGCAATGCCGGATACCTCGAGAGGGTCAAGGTCGTCCAAGTCCGCGCCTATCTTGCGCAGACGGTCGACTCTTTCGACGAACGTGTCGAGCAACTGGCGGGTGGCGCGCAGCACTGTGGCGCTGGCGGGGAAGGCGCGCAACACCAGGAGGACTTCGTGGAGGCGGAAGAGCGAGGCGGTGTCATCGATACGCACGGCGCGCACCCGGTCGAGGAGCCTCCGGATGCGCGCCGCCTCGTCATGGCCAAAGCGATATCTGCTGTCTTCGAGCGCGGAGAGCAGTCGATCAGTGGATGGCATTTAGTGAGTGGCGAACAGGATTTTGACTTCTTGCGCCGCGGATGTCCAGGGAATGCCCGGGACCACAACAGCTCCGTTCTCCGTCTTCCAGCCCTTGATCGCCTTGCCGTCTAGTTGCACTTCTCGTACCTGCCCCGTGGCATGCACTGTCAAGCTGACATCCTTGAACCAGGGATGAAAAGTGCCTTCCGGCGCCGCCTTTTGAATGCTGATCTGGTTGGCTTCCGCTGCGCAGGTGAAGTGAGTACGGAGGAACTCACCCTTCTGATAGGCGAATGTGTTGCCGTCGTCCATGTAAAGATTGCCGGCGCAATTCGAGCCGGGGTAGACCTTCAACTCGAGTGAGCCTTTGGGCGTCTCGTCAATATTCTGAACCACGGGTTGTTGCGGAAGGATGGTGCCGGCGCGCACGTAGACGGGAAGGGTGTCGAGAGGGGGATCGACTTTGATGGTCTGCCCGCCTGCCAATTTTTCCCCAGTCCAGTAGTTGAACCAGTCGCCCTTCGGGAAGATCACGTCGTACGGGTCCAGGAATGGCCACACCTTGGGGGCGACCAGCAATCCGCTGCCGAACATGTACTGCTCGCCGCTGGTGGCCACCGACGGTTCGGAAGGGAATTCCATGTACATCGGGCGCATCAGGGGAACGCCGGTGCGGCTGGCCTCTTCCATGCCGGTGTAGATGTAGGGCAGGAGGCGATAGCGTGTTTCGATGTACTTCTTGCGAATGGCTTCGTGCTGTGGGCCATCGACCCAGGGCTCGCGATTGCGTGTGCCTTTCGCGGCGTGGTTCCGGTAGATCGGGTGGAAGACTCCCAGCTCCATCCAGCGGGTGAGCAATTCCGGAGTCGGACTGCCGTTGAAGCCGCCGATGTCATCGCCCGAAAACGGGTAGCCCGACGCTCCGAGATTCAGCAGTTGGGTCAGGGACATGCGCATGTGGTTCCACGAAGCCGTATTGTCGCCCGTCCACGTAGCTGCGTAACGCTGAGTCCCGGCATACGCTGCGCGCGTGAGGACGAACGGGCGCATATCCGGTTGCAACTTCAATAAACCATCATAAGTCCCGCGAACGTTCTGCATGCCGAAGACGTTGTGAATCTCGCGGTGGTCGGTCTTGCGCTCTTCCACATAATGAACGGTGTCGAGCGGCATGGTCTTGGTGGGATTGACGAACACCGCCGGCTCGTTCATGTCGTTCCAGAAACCGCGCACTCCCATCTTCACAAAGTCGGTGTAGAGCGTGCCCCACCAAGCGCGCACGGCGGAGCGAGTGAAATCCGGAAAAACGCTTGGCCCTGGCCAGACCGGGCCGACGTAAACGGAGCCGTCGGGATTCTTCACGAAGGCGTCACGCGCCATGCCCTCGTCGTAGGGTTTGTAGCCGGGAACCTTCGCGATGTGTAGGTCGGTGATGGTGATGAGTTTGAAACCTTCCTGGCGCAGATCCTTCACCATGTCCTCGAAGTGAGGGAAACGCTCGCGATCAATGGTGAACGGGCGATTCTTCTCCTGGTAATCGATGTCAAGGTACAAGACATCAGCGGGGATGTGACGTTTGCGGAATTCGCCGGCCACTTCGCGCACGCGAGCTTCCGGATAGTAGCTGTAGCGGCACTGCTGATAGCCCAACGAAAAGAGCGGAGGCAGCGGTGTGCGGCCGACCAGGGAGGTGAAGTCGCTTACGACTCGCTTCGGATCGGGCCCGTAGAAGAAGTAGTAGTCGAGGTCGCCGCCTTCGCTACTAAAGGAGTAGGCGTCGCGAAATTCCTTGCCGAAATCGAAGCTCGAGCGATACGTGTTATCGAGAAAAATCCCGTAGGTCACGCCGTCATGCATTCCCAGGAAGAATGGGATTGACTTGTAGATCGGATCGGTCGACTCCTGGTAGCCGAACATATCCATGTTCCACAAGCTGTAGGCGAGGTCACGATGGTCGAGCGGGCCCATTTTGTCGCCCAGGCCGAAATAGTGTTCTTCCAGCGGCATCGATTTCCAGACGCGAAATGCGCTTCCGTTAAACGAAACTGGATAGTTGGGTTTGTCTTCGGAAATCATTTTTCCGTTGGCGTCGAGAAACATCACGCGCGTCGGCGTTTTCGCAATCCTAGCCTGGATCGTGCCTGTGTCCAGAACGACAGCATCGGAGGCGTCCTTGATTTGAACCTTGGCGCCATCCGGAAAAGCATCTGGAAGCACTGCAAAAGATTGGTCGGCGGGGAAGGATTCCGTCTGGGAGTAACGCACGCGAATGACGTTGGGCGAAAGCGCGGTGATCCGCACGTGCGCAGTTTCCGCGTTCAGTTCCACGCCATTGGGCAGGTTCTGGATTGCATTGACGTTGCCCACAGAATGCCATTGAGCGTGGGCGAAGGGCAGACAGAAGAAAACCAGGAACGCCGAAATGAAGATTTTAAAGACAGGTTTCATTAGTTTTCCTAGAGTCGGGAAAAATCATACCCCGTGAAGTGACGACTGCGAAGGGGAAGTCACCGGAATTTTATTGTCGCAAATCGATTTAGCCGGATTGATCCAAGCTTAACGATTGCGAACAGCGACGACTTTGGTCTCGACGGGGACGCCGCGAGCGATTTTGATGTGGATCACGGCTTCGAAGGGTGTGAGCTTGCCGTTTTTCTCCCCGGTCAACCTTTTCAGCAGGCCCTCCAGGGAAGCTTCCCGGCTAACGAATTCGGCGGCGGCCTGCGTGCCGAAGGTAGTCGTTCCGGCGAGGATGAGCACCGAACGATCTGGCGAGAGACCGGGCACCAGCCCGATCAGGGCATAGTCTTCCACAAGCGGAGACGAGGGGCTGGCCAGATATTCCCTCGCCTCGCCGGGCTGCGGGGCAATATTCACGATGGCGAGATCGCCCTTGCGCGGGCCGGCCGTAAGCCGCTGGAAGACAAACTTCTTTGTGTTGGGCAGCTCGCCCAGTGAAAGATTCTCGGATGGCGATCCCAGAAAGATCAGATCGTTGTTCTTGGCGTCGTCGAGCGAAAAAAGGCTGCCGCGCTTCACGCGGAGTTGACGATGGAATGTTCCGAATACCTGATCGAGGCTGTGCACGGCAAGCACTTCACCTACTCCCGTGTAGTGATCCCAGATGGAAGCCAGCGGGTCGTGGCCTGCGCTGTAGTAGCGCATCCCAGTTTCGGGACGGCCAACGAAGGCAGCGTTACTGAAGATCAGCCAGGCTTCATCAGGTTTCGAAACAAAGGGTTTCCAGAACAACTGTAAACCTGGGGACGCAGCTTCGTAGCCGCCAGCATGAGCAGATGCGGGAGTTTGTCGGGAAGCGACCATCATGCCGATAGAGACGACCGCCAAGAGCAGGAGGAGCGCAAGGCCGAGGGCCGTGAACACCAAAAGGCGCTGCTGGCCAACCTTGCTTTGCGCGCCCGGCCCAACCGCGGAGGAGGACTGGCTCTGTGGTGCAGAGGGCGGACGACGATGAAAGGAAAGGATGTAGGTCCCTTTCGGCAACTCCACGATGATGGGGTCTTGTGCACCTTCCGTGCTGTAGTACTCGGCCAGCTTCAATCGGAGTCGGCCCGCCTGGACGCGAATGGTTGAATCCGAATGCGGATCGAAATCAATGCGCCGTCCGAACACCTCGGTAGCTAGCTGGTATTCCTTCAGCGGTGCGTTCGGATGCTCGAGAGCGTGCTTGGCAAGATATTGCAGGAGTTTGCAAAGAGATTCCGAGTTGTGAAGAACCGGGCTCGCTACGATTCGCGCGACCTGCTGGGAATATGAATCCGTTTCTGACATGCGCTTGTGTAGCTTTGGAACCGTGGATAGAGAGTAACGCATGTAACATCAAAGTAACAGGGCATGAAACTCTCTGCAAAGCCGACGATTGACAAGTGTAACGCATCGCATCGGCCGTAACGCTGGGTTTTCCGATGGTCCCGTCAAGAGACTCCAGTTCGGAAGTGCGGCCGCGATTGTTGCAGAAAATCCAGGCTTCGTATGGAAGCTCGGGTTTGGAGTGCGTCGTTCAGGGAATTCTGTGGTGGGGTGATTTCCTCTCGTGGAGACGTCCAAAAAATACGAAGTTGACAGTTGAGACCTCTGCTCATACTGTGTCCATCTGCTCTTTGCACTAAATCAATAAAAAATCGTTCCCGCGGGCTAGTAATGGAATTCGCGAACGGAGGCTATTCGAAGAATTCATGAACACAACCGCATCGATTACCCACCGGGCTCTGGCTCCGCTCGACATGGCCATAATTGGCGTTTATTTTCTGATCGTTTTTTGCATTGGCCTGTACTTCGCGCGCAAGGAGCGCACCTCCACGGAGTATTTTCTGGCCGGCCGGGATGTGGGCTGGTTTTTCATCGGTGCCTCTCTGTTCGTATCGAACATATCCACCGAGCATTTCATTGGCCTGTCGGGAACCGGAGCATCTTCGGGTTTGGCTGTGGGCCACTTTGAATGGCTCGCGTGCCTGATCCTGCTGATCCTGGGATGGGTTTTTGTGCCCTTCTACCTGCGCAGCAATGTCTTCACGATGCCGGAATTCCTAGAGCGCCGCTTTAACCGGCACTGCGCGGTGTATCTCGCCGCCATTTCGATCATCGCCTACATCTTCACGAAGATTTCCGTACAGCTTTATGCCGCCAGCGTGGTTCTGGAAAGGATCGCAGGGTGGTCGCTGGTGAAGACAGCAATTGTCCTGGTGATCGTTACCGGCATCTATACAATCGCCGGCGGACTGGCGGCGGTCATTTACACCGACACGGTGCAAACGCTCATTCTGATCGCAGGCGCCGTCGCCCTGACGGTGATTGGCTTGCACAAGGTGGGCGGCCTTGAGCATTTGCGTACGATGGTGCCTCCCGATTACTTCCACATGATCAAGCCTTCTTCGGATCCGAATTTTCCGTGGACAGGCATTTTCTTCGGCGCGCCAATTCTGGGCATCTGGTACTGGTGCACCGATCAGGTCATTGTGCAGCGGGTGCTCTCGGCGCGTGACGAGGGGCACGCGAAAGCAGGAACCATCTTCGCAGGCTTCCTGAAGATTCTGCCGGTCTTCATGCTGGTATTGCCGGGCATCATCGCCTACGCACTATACGCGCCGCAACTGGCCAACAAGCCCGACGCCGCCTATCCGACACTGGTATTGAACTTGCTTCCCACGGGACTGGTTGGTTTGGTGATGGCGGCGCTGCTCGCGGCCGTCATGGGCGCGATGAGCTCGGTGTTCAATTCTGCGTCCACCCTGGTGACGCTGGACTTCTACAAGAAGATCCGCCCGGAAGCGTCGGAAAATCAGCTCGTGAATTTTGGACGAGTGGCCACCGGCGCCATGGTGTTGCTCGGCCTGCTGTGGGTGCCGTTCATTCACTTGATCAGCAGCCAGCTCTATATTTATCTGCAGAGTGTGCAGGCTTACATCAGTCCTCCGATTTCCGCCTGCTTTGTGCTGGGGATTTTGTGGCCGCGCCTCAACGGCCAGGGCGCGATTACGTCGCTGTTGACGGGTTTCCTTCTGGGGACCGTGCGCTTCATTGCTGAACTGATGGCAGCGCAGGGCACGCAATTCAGCGGCTTGATGGAATGGCTGGTTAAGATGAATTTCCTGCACTATGCCATTTTCATGTTTATCGTTTGTTCGGCGGTGCTGGTGGGGGTCAGCCTGATGACGCCGGCGCCTGATCGCCGTAGGCTGGCTGGTCTGACGTTTGCGACGGTGGGTGAAAAGATGGATGTGGTGAACGTCGGAATGCCGGTGCGCAAGCCTGCTCAAGAAACTCCCCTTGAGCATCGTCTCAATGTGTTTTTCAGTTTGGTTCTGCTGGCGACAGTCGTTGGGTTGTGGATCTATTTCCGGTAATTTCGGAAAGACAGATTGGCCGGGAAGAGCCACCTTCCCGGCGTCCCCTTTTAGTTGAGTTGCCAAATTCGAAAATTCAGATAGGACGCGAACGCGACCCATGCCAGGTACGGGATCAGGAGCCATGCGGCCAGCAGCGAAACCCGCAGGAATGCCACTGTGGTAGCTACGATCATCATCCACAGCAGTAGGACTTCTCCAAAGGCAGGTCCCACTTTCCGCAAGCCGAAGAAGACCACTGACCACAACGTGTTTAGCACCAACTGAATGAAAAACAGTGTGAGAGCGAATCTCACTGAGGACCATTCGGCGGAGCGCCAAACCAGCCATGCGCTGATCGCCATCAATACGTAAAGGGTGATCCAGACCGGACCGAAGATCCAGTTGGGCGGCGTCCATTCGGGCTTCCGCAGTTGCGCGTACCAGGTATTGACGGACGTGCTGGTGAAAAACGATCCGATACCCGCGCCCGCGAAGCAAGCCACAATAAAGGGCACCAGAGAGATCCAGGATTCGCGATCAAACATCTCTGTGTCCCTTCGATTTGCGCCCTGTTCAGGGCAGCGTGACAGTGACTGCTTCGCACGGCCGTTTGCCGATACGCCGATAGCTGTGTTGCACAGCCGAATCGAAGTAAATGGCGTCGCCAGCTTCCAGCGAAAAATCCTCGTTCCCTACCTTTATATCCAATGTTCCGCTCAGCAGGTAAACGAACTCCACCCCAGGATGTTGATGGGGCTTGCTTTTCTCTGGAGGGACATCTTGAAACTCGGCGAGGAATGTGTTGAACTTGCGCTCGGTTGCGGGGTAATCGAGGCACTCGAAGAAGTACGCGACCTCGCTGGAACCCGGCTTTTCAGGAAACCGGATGCGTTCGTTCTTCCGGGCGATGGCAACCACGCGGCGTTTGCGTTCGTCTGTAAAGAAAAACTCCAGTCCGACGCCAAAGACGAGAGCGACTCGCAGCAAAGTCGGTAAGGTCGGGAACAGCTTGCCGCGCTCGAGTTTGGAAAGCAGCGCTGCGGAGAGTCCGGTGTGCTTGCCGAGTTCCACGAGTCCCATGCTCTTTTTCAACCGAAGGGCGCGAATCTTCTCTCCGATTGCGTAAGGTTTGAGTCCGTCCACTACGGTTTGAGAGATCATAGAAATTCTTGTAGAGAAAATATATTATCACTACAGTAAATCAGAGTAGCGCGGAAATGCCAGTAGGGCGGGCAAGATGCGTTTCCTGGAAGGCTCCAAAAATGGAAAGGGCGGCACCCATACGGGGCCGCCCTAAGTGACTGCTGACATGAGAATTATTGAGGTTTTTTCTTGCCGAGCAGACCGCCAAGCGCGTCCACTGCACTGCCGGCTTTTCCGCTCCCGGTCTTACCGCCGCTCAAGACGCCCTGGAGGGCGTTTCCCGCAAGGCCAACTCCCATTCCTTTCAGGTCAGGAACAAATTCTGGCTTGGCCGTGGTGCCTGCGATGGAGAAGGGAATGCCACCTTTCCCGCTGCTCATTCCCGCGACCTGGGCCAATCCTCCGGCTGCCCCTCCGTGGAGGCTGGCGAGCATCTTGAAGTTCAGCGCGCCGGCCGGGCTGACGGTGCCGGCCCCGGTGATGACGCCAATAGCGGGCACAGTCAGGTTGAGATTGTCGGCGCGCGTGCCTTCGGGCGCAACGCGAGCGTTCGTGCTGAAGTTTTGAATGCTCGTATCTGGATTGGATACGGCTTTGCCAGTGAACGCGGATAACGCTCCCAGCTTGGAACCCAGATCGAAACCCGCAAGCTTGGTATCGGCGAGTCGTACGGGACCGGTGATGACGAGCTTGTCGATGGGACCCACGATGCTCAACTCGCTCGACAACGTTCCGCCCTTGAGTTGGGATCCGGAGGGAAGAATGACGCCGAGCGCCGGCAGCATGGCCTCCAGTTCTTCCACCGGCATGTTCGGTCCGTTGAGCTTCATGTCGACAATCTGCGCTTCTCCCTGAGTCTTAAAGGTCCCGGTGAGGTGCGCGACGGCTTTGCCGATTTCGATATCACCTTGCGTGATGTGGGCCGACTGCTTGTCAAGGTCGACATCCACCGCGTGTTTGATCACCACGGTCTTGGAAGCGGGCGATCCTTTCGGCGAGAACTGGAGTTTGTTGCCGGTAAACGTTCCGACGGCTTTCGCCAGCGTGCCATCGGAATTCAAAGTGCCATCGAAGTTGGCGAGGCCGGCAATGCCGCTGGCCGGATCGATGAAGCCGGAGGCGACAATGTCCATATTGTTGACTTTGACCTTGGCTTCGAAGGGTGTTTTGGCTGCGTCGGTGGCGTTGATCGGGCCAGCCTTCCCGGAAATATCCGCATCGCCTCCGGCGGGCAACTTCGCGGTCAAGCGGAAAGGGAACTGGGAAGTCGGGGAGAAATTTGTGACCGTGATGTTGACCTGATCGTAGACGTGCGGTTTGGCGGTCGAGTTCGCCTTGCCGACGATCAGCTTTCCATCAGCAACACTGAGCTTGGCCACCGACAAATTAGAAGGCGCTGACGATCCTGAACTCGGCGTCGACGCCTTCTCGGTCGCCTTGCCGCCCAGGCTTGAGAAGTTCCACTTTCCATCGGCGGTCTTGAGCAGAGTGATTTGCGGCTGCTGCAATGTGATATCCGTCACGTGCAGTTCTTTGGATGTGAGGAGCGGCATGATTTCGACGCCGATTTTCAGAGACTTGGCGGTCACGAACGGCGACGTGCCGAAAGCAGGATCTTCGGAGATCGAAATGTCATCGGCAGTGACGGTGCCGGTCAGAATCGACAGGCTGAGATTGCCGACCTTGACCTGACGTCCGAGTGCCTCACTGGCCGTTGCTTCTAGCTTGGGACGGAAGCTGTTCACATTGATGACGAAGGGAAGGATGATGAGGATCGCCAGCAGTATAGCAACGACGATGCCAACGATTTTGAGAGTGCGTTTCATGTTTTTCCCTGCCTTCCGAAATACTGCGAGGTTGGTGAACTGGAAACGACGGAGATGGCACGGCCCGGAACGCAACCGAATAGGCTGACAAGTCTATCAAAAACCACCACCGTTTACTTGGCGTCTTGCGTCAATTCGGGGCTGGGGACCGGTCCCGTTTCGAGTTCCTTTTGTCGTCGGTCGCGTCGCGCGCTACTCATGCGCACCGATGTCTCGATTTCTCTCTTTCCTTCCGCTGTCTTGCCCATGCGAATCAAGATCTGGCCGCGTAAGTAGTGAATGCGGGACGATTCCGGATCGATTTGCGCAGCCGCCGCCAGTTCCGCCAAGGCCTTCGTATAGAGCGTCTGTGCCTGGTAAATCTTGGCGAGACCGAGATGGGGGTTCAACATGTGCGGATCGAGGCGTAGCGCCTTCCGGTAGTTTTTCTCCGCTGCCTGATCATCATTCGAAAGAGAACAGACATTTCCGAGTTCGTCGTAGTTGAAGGGCAGGTCGGGCTCGAGCGCGATGTCCTTCTGGAATTCGGCCTGGGCACGCTCGTAATCGCCTTTCTTGGAGTACAAGAGTCCGAGATTGAAGTGCACGAAGGGCAGCTTTGGATCGGCTTCCACGGCAGCCGCAAGTTCCTTGGCTGCGTCATCATAAGCCTCAAGATTCAGCATCGCTTTGCCGATCAACATGTGCACGATGGCCGAATCGCCGCCTACCTCCGCCATGCGGGCTACAGCGCGATCGCCGAGATCTTTGCGGTCGGCCTTGTCAGCCGCGGTACTCAGGACATAGAGATAGTTCAGGTCTTGGGATTGCTGCGGCCATAACGGCTCGAGCGTATCCGCCGCCTCGACATAACGGTCGGTGAAGAAGTAGCACTGTCCGAGCAGATAGCGTGCCTGCAGCGAGCCGGGGGCGTCTTTTGCGACGGATTCGAACGGTGGAATCGCGTGGCGATAGTCACCTTTTCGATAGTAGGCGAGGCCCATGTTTAAGCGAATGCCGGCGACCGTGGGAGCCAACTTTTCAGCCTGCCGTAAGTTGATGAGCGCGGCATCCCACTGCTTGCGGCGCATATGGATTACCCCCAGGTTGGCGTACGCCGCCGCAGCCCGAGGATCGAGCGCGAGCACTCGCTTGAAGTCGACCTCGGCCTGCTGAAGGTCTCCTTTGCCAAGGGCGTTCTCGGCGCGGGCGAATATCTGTGCCGGGTCTTGGCCCGAGGAGGTGGTGGAGCCGCTTTTTTCAAGCGACGACCGGGTCTGCGCGTTCAGCGATGACGAATAGGCAGCCGATAGCATTGCGGTGACCAGGACGGTTCGGATTCTTGACAGCGTAAGCACTCTCCTGTAGTGTCCGCCAACGTTGGAGTCCGCGCAAGCAAACGGCAGGTCGGCTGCGCGCCGGAGTGGAAGGAGTGCATGGTTACCATCCGTGACGTAGCCAAGGAAAGCGGTTTTTCCTCGACCACGGTGTCGATTGTTCTGAACAATGCGCCTCTGGCGCGCTACATCCCGCCGGCAACCAAGAAACGCATTGAGCGAGCTGCGAAAAAATTGGGCTATCGTCCCAATCTGTTTGCGCGTTCTTTGCGGAGCAAGCGGAGCCACACCGTGGGCGTCATGGTTTTTGACATGACAGACCCGTTTTGTACGCTCGTACTGCGCGGGATTGAAAATTCTCTCTATCAATCTTCCTTCCTGCCCATTCTCACCGACGTCCACAACGAGCGCAGCCGGTTCGAGCGTTACCTGGAAATGCTGCTCGATCGACGGGTGGAGGGCTTGATCCTCGTGGCCAACTGGCTTTTTCTGGACATCAATCTGCTCGCGGATTTGGAAAAAAGCAGCGTGCCCACTGCCATCATCGGATGTGAATTGAAGACCGATCAAGTCAGTTCAGTCATCGTGGATAACGAACTGGGCGCTCACCTTGCGGTCGAACACCTGCACTCTCTAGGGCATCGTAAGGTCGCGTTTATTCGTGGTCCGAAAGGCCTCACCGATAGTGGACCTCGCTGGAAGGGAATTCGGAGCTTCGCGAAATCGAGCGGGTTGGAACTCGATCAGCGCCTGATTCTGGACATACCCGAATCGCGCGATCCGATCTCGAGTTTTGAAGCCGGCTACAAGCTGACTGAGGACTTGATCAAGCAGAAACGCCCCTTCTCCGCGATCCTGGCCTTCGATGACATGACCGCGTTCGGAGCCATCCGGGCGCTTACGAAGGCCGGTGTTCGGGTTCCGGAGCAGTGTTCCGTGATTGGTTTTGATGATGTGGCCACCGCCGGCATCTATACCCCCGCTCTCACCACCATCCGGCAGCCCCTGGAAACCATGGGTGCGATGGCGGTGAGCATCGTCGTCGACGGCATCAATGCCGTACTCGAAAAACGCGAAGCCTCCGTGATGCACCGCAAGGTGGCACCCGAGCTGGTTGTGCGCGAATCCACCCACAGCCTCGGGTAACTGTTCACACCTGAGGCAATTCCGCATTTTCTTCTTGACACGGGAAATAGTATTAAAGCACTATTCACACGTTTTAATAAAAGCTTTCATTAATACTGGCGCAATTAGCGCTGGTTCGAACACGACAAGGAAGTCGACGCCAAGCCAATCACTTGGCGTGCAAATTCAAAGGGATGGAGAGGCTATGAGATTGCGTCCCGTACTGCTTGCCTGTTTCTTCCTGGCACTGCTTTCCAGTTTGATGTTCTCTCAAGACAGCTCAACCATGGTGGGAACTGTCAAGGATCCAACCGGAGCTAGCATCGCCAATGCACAGGTGGCAGTGGTGAATATCGCTCGCGGAATCAGTCGTACAACCACGACCAACTCCGAAGGCGAATGGGCAGCAGCCGCCCTACCGCCGGGAACATACAACCTCACCGTGACGGCGGCGGGCTTCAAGAAATATGAAGTGCGCGGAGTGGTTCTGCAGGTTGCCCAAAAAGCCAGGGTCGACGCGGCGATGCAGATCGGCGCCGCGAGCACGGAGGTGACGGTTGAAGGCTCAGAGGTTGCCCAGGTGGAAACACAGTCCTCCGACTTAAGCGGAACGATTACGGGCAAGGAAATCTCACAGCTGCAACTCAACGGTCGCAACTTTACCCAGCTGGCGACCCTGGTTGCCGGTGTCAGCAACCAGTCAGGACAGGACGATGCAGGTGTCGGCGTCGGCGGCAACGTTGCTTTCAGTATGAACGGCGGGCGCACCGAGTACAACAACTGGGAACTGGATAGCGGCGACAACATGGATAACGGCAGCAACACCACGCTGAACGTGTATCCAAGCCTCGACGCCATTGCCGAGTTTAAAGTCCTCACCTCCAACTATGGTGCTCAATACGGCCGCAATGGATCTGGAACGGTTGAAGTGGAAACCAAGTCCGGAACAAACAGTTTTCACGGGGATGCTTACGAATTTGTTCGCAACGACGCGTTCAACGCCAAAACGTTTCCGCAAACCTCGCTGCCGTCGTACAAGAAGAATGACTTCGGTTACACGATCGGCGGCCCGGTATTTATTCCAAAGGTCTACAACACCAACCGGCAAAAAACTTTCTTTTTCTGGTCTCAGGAATGGCGACGGGAACGGGTGCCGGCAAACTTAGGTAGCGTAACGATTCCGTCTCTGGCAGAGCGCGGATGTCAAGGAGCCACCTCCAACTGCACCCCCGGGCAGTTCGGCGATTTCAGTGATCTCTGTCCGGGCAGTGACTGCCCGATCGATCCGACCACGGGATCGCCTTTCGCGGGCAATTTGGTGCCAATCGATCAAACCAATGCGCCGGCGTTGATGGCGGAGATCCCTCTGCCCACTAATGGCACCAACACCTGGAATGGCGCACCCACTCTTCCCACCAACTGGCGGGAGGAACTTTTCCGCATCGATCACAACTTCAGCGACAAGGTCCGCGGAACTTTCCGTTACATCCACGATTCGTGGGAGCAGACTTATCCCACTCCTTTATGGAGCAATGGAACGAGTTTCCCAACTATTCAGACAGACTTCGCGGGTCCCGGCGTCAGCATGGTGGCGCGCTTGACTGCGACCGTCTCGCCCACCCTGCTCAACGAATTCGTAGCCAGCTACACGACTGATCACATCACCCTGATTCCGGTGGGTGCCTGGAAGCGGCCGCAGAACATGACTTTCGGTTTGTATCCCGGGGTGGACCAGGGGAAAGTCCCAGGCATCAACCTCGGCGGTGGCGGAATTTTCAATTTTCAGGAAGATGTGGGTTACCTGCCCAACGGTCCTTACAACTCGAATCCGACTTACACGTATCGCGACAACGTCACGAAGGTCGCGGGCAAGCACAACCTGCAATTCGGAGCGTACTTTGTAGCTGCGCAGAAGAACGAGCTGGCGCAGCCTGGAACGGCCACCAACGGGTCGCTGACGTTCGATACGAGTAATGCCTCGGTAAGTACGGGTAACGCGTTCGCGGACTTGCTCATGGGGAACGTTTCTTCTTTTACGCAAACCAGCGCCCAGCCCAAGTTTTACAATCGCTACAAGATCTTTGAGCCTTATTTTCAAGACGATTGGCACGTCAGCAGCCATTTGACTTTGAACCTGGGGCTACGCGTCAGTCTGTTCGGCACCTATCGAGACCGCTATCACAACGAATACAACTTTGATACTTCCCGATACGTGGCCGGCAATAGCAGCGTCGATCTGAACGACGGGACGGTGACCGGCGATCCGTTTAACGGCGTTGTGCGGTGCGGCGTAACTCCGGGAGTTCCGGTCAGCTGCATGAAGGGGCATCTGTTTAACCCTGCGCCGCGCATCGGTTTTGCGTGGGATCCAAAGGGAGACGGCAAGACCGCAATCCGCGGTGGCTATGGAGTGTTCTTCGAACACACCAACGGGAACGAGGCCAACGCCGAGTCTCTGGAGCCTGCGGCCAGTCCAGCGGTGCAGACGACCTCAGTTTTCAATTTAACTTCATACGATCAGATTGTCCCCCAGCCGGCGGGTTCGACGACGCCACTGGCCATGATCTCGATTCCAAACAAGGCGGTGTGGCCCTACGTGCAGCAGTGGCATCTCGACCTGCAGCGCGAACTCTGGGCCCACACGGTCGCGACCGTGTCGTACGTTGGCAGTAAAGGAACGCACCTTACACGGTTCACAGACGTTAACCAACTCCGGCCGGTCGCTGCGAACCAGAACCCTTACCAACCAGGAGAGCCCATCGCAGATTGCGGAACCACGCTGGATAGCAATGGCGTGCCGATGGACGCGGTAACTCCGAGCGGCACCCCCGTTCCCTACATCGCGCCCAGCACGCCGGGAGGACTGCCATCCGGGCCGGCCGTCAATCTCGGGATGGCGTGCGGTACGTTGCTGTTTCCCGATGCATTCCGCACGCAGTTTCCGGGCGTTGGGTCGGTCAGCCGCCTCGAGGAAAAAGCTTCCTCGATCTATCACGCGCTCCAGTTGTCGGTGCGGCGCAGCGTCGGCAGACTCACGCTCAGCGGTGCGTACACTTACAGCCACTCCATCGACGACTCGTCTTCGGCTCGCGATGCCGTGATCCTCGACACTTACGACGTCGGCCGAGCGCGTGCCAGCTCCAACTTTGATCAGCGTCACCTGTTCAATCTCGGCTATGTGTACGACTTGCCGTTCTTTAAGAGTCCGGGACTGGCCAACAAGATTCTGGGAGGATGGGAGTGGTCGGGCATCACCACGATTCAATCGGGCACGCCATTCAGCGTCGCCAATGGAGTGAAGGGTGACAATGCCGGGGTGTCAAATGGAGTGAGCGTCAATTCGGCGCAATCGTATCCTGATCTGGTCGGCAATCCGCGCTCAGGGATCGCCAATTTCCCATTCGATGGATTTGGGCCCCTGCTTTACAATCCCTCGGCGTTTGCGGCACCTCGCGGGTTGACATTCGGAGATGCACCACGCAACTACCTGACCAATCCGCGGCGGACGAACTTTGATATGGCAATCTTCAAACACTTCGCCATCAAAGAGAGCGTGGCCTTCGAATTTCGCGCCGAGGCATTCAACGTCTTCAACCACATCGAGTACGCGTGGTTGGGCGGAGACGGCGGATCGGCGGCCTCGAACAGCCCGTTCGGAAACGCAAACAGCACGCTCAGCTGTTATGGTGCGAACAACTCGGCCGGTGATCCTGCTTGTACGTCCGCGAATCCGTATCTGCGGCCTGCGGTCGCTCACAACGGCAGAATCCTGCAACTGGGAGCGAAGTTTATCTTCTAAGCCTTGGATGCAAGTAGGGAATCCCGGCCCATTCGAGGCCGGGATTTCTGTTACACGAACCTTGTTTGCTTCGTTACCTTGTCGCGACCTGCTCCGTAGCGCTGCTACGCACGGCCGCGAATCCTCGGCCGAGGTCCGCAATCAGATCATCGACGTGCTCGATGCCAACGGATAAGCGAATCATCTGCTCGGTCACGCCCATCTTGGCGCGTTCTTCCGCGCGAATCATCGAGTGTGATGTAATCACGGGGATCGTCACCAGTGATTCCACTCCGCCCAGGCTCGGAGCCAAGGTGAATAACTCGAGGGCCTCCGCAAACCGGCACGCGTCCTCGCCGGAGCCGTTGATTTCGAAGCTCAGGACACCGCCTCCACCGCGCATCTGCTCCATGGCAAGCGCGCGCTGGGGATGCCCCTCCAGGAATGGATAGCTAACGCTACGCACTTTGGGATGACCTTTCAGGAATTGCGCGACCCACAGAGCGTTCTCGTTTTGTCGCTGCACGCGTACGGCCAGCGTCTTGATTCCGCGCAAGAGCAGCCAGGCGGCATGCGGGTCCATGTTGCAGCCGAGGGTGGTGCGGGTCGAATGGATGGTTTTGATCAAGTCGCGTCGCCCGGCGATGATTCCGCAGATCAGGTCGGCGTGCCCCCCAAAATACTTGGTGCCGGAATGCATCACCAGGTCGATCCCATGCTCAACCGGACGGCAGTTGATGGGAGTCGAGAACGTGCTGTCGATGAGGGTGGTGAGGCCGTGCTGCTTGGCGATCGTCGAGACTCTCTTCAGGTCCACGACGCGCAGAGTCGGATTGGTGGGGGACTCCAGATATAAGAGCTTGGTGTTGGGGCGAATGGCGGCCTCATGCTGTTGGTAGTCGGTGGTATCGACCAGCGTCACCTCGACGCCAAATTTGGGCAGCCACTGGGTGAGGAACTTGGTGGCGCCGCCGTAAACATCGCGTTGCGCGATGATGTGATCCCCAGACTTGACCAGAGACAGAATCGCCGTCGTGATGGCCGACATGCCGGAGGCGAACAGTAATGCCCCATCCGCGCCCTCCAGTTCGGCGATGGCCTTCTCGGCCACGGTGTGCGTGGGGTTTCCGTAGCGCGTGTAGAAGCGATCCGTCGGGATAGCGCGGACCTGTTCCTCCAGATCGACGACTTCGAACGTCGAGGTCTGGTAAATGGGAGTACTCAGGGGGCCGTTCTTTTTCTGCAGGTCGGTTCCACCGCGCACGGCTCCGGTTTCTGCACGCCGCTTTTGTTTGCTCATAGATGCAATCTCCGCCTTAGGCCTTGACTATGGCCGGGTCAAACGCCGGCACCAGCGAGAACCATTGTGCAGCTCGGGCATGGCGGCCGCTGGTCAACTCGTCAAAGGATTTCTGTAGCTTGCGAGTAACCGGTCCGGTCTTTCCCTTACCAATCGTACGGAAATCGATTTCGCGCAGGCCGATCACTTCGGCCGCGGTGCCGCATACGAAGACTTCGTCCGCGATGTAGAGTTGGTCGCGGGAAATCGGCTCTTCCACGACGGTGTATCCCAGGTCGACAGCGAGAGTGATCAGGCTGTCGCGCGTGATGCCTTCGAGGATGGAGCCACGGGGCACGGTGTAGATAACTCCACTACGTACGACGAAGATGTTTTCGCCTGTACATTCCGCTACATATCCGGTGGGGTCGAGCATGATAGCTTCGTCGAAACCCAGGCGCTGCGATTCGGTCTTTGCCAGGATCGAGCCGACATAATTTCCCGAAACCTTTGCCTTGGTCATCATGATGTTCGGGTGCAGACGCGTGAACGATGAGATATTCGCGCGAATGCCGTGTTCTTTGGCCTGTTCGCCGAGGAACGCCTTCCATTCCCATACCGCAATGATGAGGCGCGGAGTGCCCGCGTCCACGACCATGCTCATGGCGCCATCCAGAAAAATAAGCGGACGAATGTAACAGGAGGTAAAGCCATTCGCGGCGATCACCTGATGAATGGCGGTTGCGATGTGATCCTTTGAATAAGGCAGATTGCGAAAGCCGACGACGAGGGCAGAATCCAGCAAGCGTTCGACGTGTTCCTCGAGCCGGAAGACCGCCGGGCCGCGCTCCGTCGCGTAGCAGCGGATGCCTTCGAACACACTGTATCCGTAGTGCAAGCCAGCATTGACAAAAGGGACGACCCCTTCCGCCGCGGGCCGAAGTTCGCCGTCCATCCAGATGTATTGCGGGGTCCCCGCCATAAGTCTCCTGCTCGATAGAGTCTTTCACGCCAACAACGTCTGCACCAGATTATCCATGCAGTCGGAGCGGAGCAAGCGAAACCATCGCGGGCGGCGCGGGTTGCTATAATCCGTCGCCTATGGAAACCGGTCTGAGAGATCGTGTGGCGATTGTGGCGGCATCCAGCCAGGGAATCGGGCGCGCTACAGCCGAAGCCTTTGCCGCTGAGGGTTGCCGGGTCGCCATGTGCGCCCGCAACGCATCTACCCTTGAAGCCGTTGCAACAAGCATTCGACAACAATACAAAGCGGAAGTGTTGACCGAGGCGTTTGACGTCACCGACGCGGAGGCAGTTCACCGCTTCGTTGAAAACGTAGTCGCGAAGCTCGGATCGTGCGACATCTGCGTCACGAATGCTGGAGGCCCCCCAGCCAAAGGATTTCTTGCCGCCTCAATCGAAGATTGGCGTAATGCACTCGATTTAAATTTTCTGAGTACGGTGTATTTTGCGCGAGAAGTGATCCCGCACATGCAGAAAAATCGATGGGGACGGATCATCACAATCACGTCCATCACCACAAAGCAGCCAGTCTCCGATTTGGTGCTCTCCAATGGAGTGCGGGCGGCCGTGGTCGGACTGGTCAAAAGCCTCGCCAACGAGTTCGGAAAAGACGGCATTCTGGTCAACAACGTCGGGCCCGGCTTTACGGCGACCAATCGCCTCAAGGATCAGGCGAAGGCGCGGTCTGGATCCTCCGGCAAATCCCAGCAGGAGATTTTTGACGGGTGGGCGGTGGAGGCAGCGCAGAAACGAATCGGCGAACCGAGGGAAGTGGCAGACACGATCGTATGGCTCGCATCCGAACGAGCCTCGTTCATCACCGGCCAGACAATCCTTGTAGACGGCGGGGCATACAAGGGTCTGTAGTACTCACGACACAACTGTGGAGGGAAGCGCACATTTACCTGAGAACTTTCATGGTTCTGGCGTGCAAGTTCTCTTGCGAACTCTACCGAGTTTTAGTAACCTGTCGCGCAACTCCCAAGCCAGTCTATGTTGACCCGGGATCGTTATCTACTCCGGCACCGTGGGGCGGGAGCGTTGTTCGTGGGGATGACCATGAACGTGCCGGCTCAGTCGATGATGCTCAGCGAGCCAGAGGTGCTTGCGTGCGAAGCGGCATGCCATCGTTCCAACAAACCTTGATTCGAAACCTGTAAGCAGTCAACTGTGGACCCCGAGTGGGGGAGGAGTGTATGCCCAAGATTCTTCGCAGCCGTTTATGGTGGCTAGTCCTTGGTGTTTCATTGCTCGGTCGGGCTTTCGCGCAAGGCGGTGCGACCGGAGCTATCAGTGGCATGGTGCAAGACGCCTCAGGCGCAGTGGTGACCAACGCCGACGTTCGCATCATCAATCAGGACACGGGCACGGTTACGCGTGTTACAAAGACGGATGCCACCGGTTCGTTCACGGCCACGTTGTTGCCGGTTGGGAATTACACCGTAAATGTGAGCAGCGCTGGATTTCAGGAAGGCAGGTTTCCCGATATCGCGGTCCGGGTTACCGAGACTACACGCATCACGGCGAAGCTCCGGCCGCTGCAAGTTCTTGAGAAGGTTGAAGTCCAGGCTCTCGTGCAGGCCGTCGATACCACCACTGCAGCAACCGGCGAGAGTGTCGATGCGCGCACTATTCGCGATCTTCCCCTGTCGACACAAAATTTTCAGCAACTGCTAACGCTGTCGGCCGGCACCAACTCCGAACTCAACGCTTCTGCGTCCCTCGGGCGAGGAGATGTGCGTATCCAGGTGAACGGACAGCGAGAGGATAACAATAACTACTTGATCGAAGGAATCAGTGCGACCGACTACAACGTCGCTGAATTGACGAACACACCTTTGCCCAGTCCCGATGTGGTGCAGGAATTCAAGGTGCAGACATCTCTCTACGATGCAACCCAGGGCAGGAATGGCGGAGGGAACATCAACGCTATTCTCAAGACGGGCAGTATGAAGTTTCACGGCAGCTTATTTGAGTTCTTCCGAAACAATGCTCTGAACGCTAACGAGTGGTTTCTCAAGAACAATGAACTTCAACTCAATCGTCCCAACCGACGGCCGGATATCAAGCAGAACATTTACGGCGGCAGCTTGGGTGGCCCGCTTGGGCACGAAGGGAAACTAGGTTTCTTTTTCCTCAACTACCAAGGCACCCGCCAGCGCAGCGGGCTCTCGCCGGGCGCGATCATCAGCACCGTAATCCCGGTTATCCCGACGACAAGAGATCCGCAGACATTGGTGGACACGTTTTTTCCAGGAGATCCCACCGTAACTGCGGCTAACCTCGACCCGGTGGCGGTAAGTCTACTGAACTTCAAAAGCAGCCAGTTCAACGATCCGAATGGATTTCTGATACCTTCGGCTGATCCGGCAACCGGAAAGTTTGTGCTCAGCAAAGCTGGGAAGTACACAGATGATCAGTTCACTCTGAACTACGATCGCGATTTTCGTGGTGGATCGGACAAGATCTCTTCGCGCTTCTTCTTTTCGAATTTCCGATCCCTGTTGCCCTTCGGGGCCGGAGGTCTGCAGGCAACGCTCGGCGGCACGATCAACGAGACCGATCTAAATTTCCCTCTCGACCTGCCGGTTCGTGATCGTTTTCTGAGCATAGCGGAAACGCACTTGTTCAGTCCGCGACTGGTGAACGAATTCCGATTTGGCTACGTACACATCAACAATAAAGCGATCAACTTGCCGATTGTGAATGTGGACGATCTTGGAATCGTGCGCCCGAACAGCAACCTCTACAAGACGATTTACAAGTTCACCTTCGGCAGCTACCAGATCGGCCCTACGCCGGGCGCGGATCAAAGCCAGCTGCAAAACAATTTCACGTTCCTCGACACTGCAAGTTACACCTTGAGCAAACATAGCCTTCGTTTCGGCGGCGAGTATGACAAGGTGAATCTCGACAAGAATTTTCCGCAGACATTCAACGGGCAAATATTCTTTTTTGGGGCGACAGACTTCCAGAGCTTCTTGCTGGGAGAGCCAGGATTTTCTTTCGGAGGTAGTGGCGTCTCGACCCACCACTATAAGGTGGATGACTATGCCTTGTTCCTCCAGGACGACTACAAGGCTACTCAGAATCTGACGATCAACGCCGGGTTGCGGTGGGAGTTGTTTGGGGCTGCGAAAGACGATCTTTGCCACATTGGAAACACGCAAGCGGCGCTTGTCAATCAAGGAATCGTGCCGTTCTTTTACCCGAAGTGCGTGAGCAAATTGGGGGTGGCGGGCTTCACCGGCACGGCTAGTCCCAGCACTATGAATAATAGTTATGCGTCCAACTTCGGTCCACGGCTCGGCTTTGCCTATGACCTGCTGGGCCGGCACACGACTTCGATACGAGGCGGCTACGGCATCTTCTACGTTCGGGAAGACGTCGGTGCGGTTGATCAGCTATCGTTTACAGCTCCAACACTGCCGATTACGACTCCGCTCGGCACACCTGGAGACATGGCTCACCTGTTTTCAGTTGGACCAGGAAGATTGCCGGTCGGCGGTGTGATCGATCCGGCTTTCATTCCCACGTTCTCTCATTTCCAGGGGTTTCAAAATTGCGGTGCTGCCGACATAACTGAATGTGGGCCGATCTTTGACGGAAATATGATCAATTTGTTCGGCTTGGAAGTTCCGCGGCACTTTGTGTCCCCCAGTACACAGCAGTGGAACCTTAGTATCCAGCGCCAGTTGCCCAAGGATTGGGTATTTGAGATTGGATATGTCGGGACGAAGGGCACCCATCTTCGCGAGACTCGCGACGCGATTCAGCCCTTCGATGCCAGAACGCATCCGGTAACAATTACCGACGTGAACAACAACACGTACACGATTACGAATAACACGTTCGCGAATGCAGGCGCTCGCTCGCGCGCTTTGGGGCTGGCGACCGGTAACTACCAACTGTTTGCCAGTGATGCTTGGTCGCACTATCACTCATTGCAGATCACTGCTTCGCACAGATTTGCGCGCGATTTTTATTTCCAGGCGGGTTACACATGGTCGAAGGCGCTGGACGCAACCTCCACGGGCAATACGGCCTTCAACACGGCGATCAACGACCAAACGAACTTGAGGGATTCCTATGGCCCGTCGGATTTTGATCGCACACACAGGTTAGTGGTCAGCTACAACTGGGACCTTCCGTTCATGTCCAAGAAGACCGGGCTCATGGGAGCATTGCTGGGACGATGGGCGCTGAGCGGAATCACTACCTTCCAATCAGGCGCGCCTTTCACAGTGATCGACGCTGGCGGGGGATCCGCCTTTGCTTTAAGCAGTCCGAATACGGCGACCGCCACTCTGAATCCAGGTTTTACGATTTCCTCGGCGCAAACGCACGGAAGCGTGCAGAGCCGTGTCAACCAATGGTTCGATCCTGCGGCCATCTCTCCCGCGCCAACCATCGGAGTTGATGGAGCAACCGGTTACGGCAACCTAAGCCGCAATACGTTTCGAGGGCCGTTCCAGCAGAATTGGGATGTTTCTCTCGGCAAAAACTTCCGCATCACCGAGGCAACGAACTTCAAGTTCACCACCGACTTTTTCAATATCTGGAACCACCCGATTTTCGGCAACCCGAGCGGCATCTTTGAAGCGTCTGGTTTTGGACAGATTACCGCCACGAAAGGTACTCCGCGGCTGATCCAGTTCTCTGGCAGGTTCTCGTTCTGATGGGAGACACAAAGACTCGCATTCCGTTACTCGAGCGCGACCAGGTCTCTCCCGAAATCGCGGCGGTCTATGACGCCCTGCTCAAGCAGCGGGGCGTCGTTCCCAACATGTTTAAGACGCTGGCTCACACGCCCGCGCTAGCGCTGGGTGTCGCAGGCTTTCTGAAGGTGCTGCTCAGCGACGGCGCACTTCCGGGCTGGTATAAAGAACTGGTGGCGACACGCCTCTCCATGCTCCACAATTCGCAGTACGCGATTTCGGCACACGCTCTTTCGGCTCGCCAAAAGGGAGCTACGGAAGAGCAGATCGCCGCGGCCAAAGGCGACTTCGAACACGGACGTTTCACGGAAGCAGAGAAGTTAGGCTTCCATTGCGCAGAGTGCTTGCATCGTTCCGGTCAGGACCTCGACGACGAGCTGTTCGCAAGGCTGAAAAGCGCTTACACCGATGCTCAGGTTATCGAACTCGTCGCCACCGCCTCGGCGTTCGAGCTGTTTCCGCGCCTGGTGGATGGTCTCCGGCTCCCGATCACGCCGATTCCTACGGATTCTGGACGATAATGACTCGAAAGGCGAAATAATCCGATGCGTTCGCTGGCTTCAAGACTCTCGGTAATGAGCGGCGAAGGCGCGCTCTCTGTCTTTGCTCGCGCGAAGGAACTCGAGAAACAGGGCCGCTCGATCATTCACTTGGAACTCGGCGAGCCTGACTTCCACCCCGCTGCACCCGTTCTCGAAGCCCTCGAAGTGGCTCTTCGCGCCGGCAAAGACCGCTATTGCACGGTGTCGGGAATTCCCGCGTTGCGCGAGGAACTTGCCCGCTACCTGTTGCGCACGCGGCGCGTCCAGGTCGACGCGAAAAATATTGTCATCGCACCAGGCTGCAAGATCGCCCTTTTTCTTACCTTGATGGCAATCATTAACCCGGGCGACGAAGTCCTCTACCCAGATCCGGGATTTCCTGGATATTCCTCAATCAGCGCGGGTTTTGGCGGCGTACCCGTCGCCTACGAACTCGCAGAACGCAACCACTTCCAGCCCGATCCCGACGAGATCGCCGCGAAGATCACCCGTCGAACCAAGGCGATCCTGACCTGCTCTCCAAACAATCCGACGGGGACTGTCTACACCGACGCTGTCCAACGTCGCATCGCCGAACTGGCGGTGCGGCACGATCTCTACGTGCTCTCCGACGAGATTTACGCTCGCATCATCTATGGCGACGAGTACATCTCCATGCACAGCTATCCCGGCATGGCGGAGCGGACGGTGATCATCGACGGATTCTCCAAAAGCTTTGCGATGACCGGATGGCGTTTGGGATATGCAGTGGCGCCGCCGGAGATTACCGAGCAACTAGATCTGCTGGCCATCAATACCTATACGTGCGTGGCGGAGTTCACGCAATATGCGGCCATCGAAGCTTTGCGCGACACCTCGGGCGCGACTCCGAAAATGGTGAAAGAGTTCGCCGGTCGGCGGGAGCAATTCGCCCGTGAATTGAATCAGGTCCCGGGCTTTCGCTGTCCCGCACCGGATGGCGCGTTTTACGCGTGGGTCAATATCTCGGGAACCGGCACGAGTGCCGAGGAGGCCTGCCGCATCATGCTGGAAGAAACCGGCGTTGCGGCGATCCCGGGCTCGGCCTTCGGTCCTTCCGGACGCGAGTTCGTGCGCTTCTCGTTCGCGTCATCCAACGCGACGCTGCACGAAGCGGTGGAACGAATCAAGAAAGTTGCAACCGTCTGGCAAGGAGCACCCGCAGGCCGGTAATAAGCTTTTCTCCGTATAGTCCTTGCGACCGCTGCGTTGGCTCTTCAAGAATCAGTTGTAACAATGCTCTTTCGGAGATACCAAACGAATGAAGCAGATACCCAGATTTCTGCCCTTCTTATTCCTCTTTGCCCTGCTCACCACACTCTGTTTTTCCCAGTCCCGGCCCCTGGCCACTTCCGAGGAAGTACGCGACATCTACACTCGTCTGCTCCCGCAGATCGAAAAGATCCCGATCTTCGATCATCACGCCCACCCGGGATTTCCCGATGATCCTGACGTCGACGCGATGGCTTCGCCTCCCGGCAGCGCGCCCCTTCGCGAGCGCGACACGAATCCCGAGTTGGTTGCCGCCGCCAAGGCCTTGTTTAACTATCCTTATAACGATCTTTCTCCCGAACATGCCCAGTGGCTGGTCGCCAAGAAAGCTGAACTGAAAAAGCAGCAAGGCGCCGCCTACTTCTCGAATCTACTCGACAAACTCAAGATCGAGCAGGGCGTCGCCAACCGCGCCATGATGGCCGACTACCTCGATCCCAAGCGCTTCGTCTGGGTCTTTTTTGCCGACGCGTTCATGTGGCCGTTCGACAATCAGAAGGAACGCGCGCGCAATGTTGATGAGGGTGTTTACATCCCGCTGCAGGAAAAGATGCTTCATCGCTGGATGGACCAGGAGCATCTCAAGCAACTCCCCGCCAGTCTCGACGACTACCTGAAATTCATCACGCAGACGCTCGAAGACAATCAGAAAAAGGGCGGCATTGCGATGAAATTCGAGGTGGCCTACTTCCGGTCGCTGAGATTTGGCGATCCCACACGCGAACAGGCCGAAGCCATCTACCAGAAATACGCTGCGGGAGGAGTTGCCTCTGAGCCCGACTATCGCACCTTTCAGGATTTTGTCTTTCGCTATCTGATTCGCGATGGCGGTCGTCTTCATCTGCCGGTTCACATACACACCGCCGTCGGCATCGGAGACTATTTCAACATCTCCGAAAGCAACGTGATGAACCTGGAGAATATCCTGCGCGACCCGCGCTATGCCGACTCGGTCTTCGTGCTGATCCACGGCGGCTACCCGCTGGAGCGCGAGGCCATCTGGCTGGCATCGGTGAAGAATGTGTACATGGATTCTTCGCTCATGGAAGTGGTCATGTATCCGGCCGCTTTCAAAGATTCTTTGCGCCAGTGGCTGGAGACGTTCCCCGACAAAATCACGTTTGGGACCGACTCGTTCCCGTACAATGACGCCTTGGGCGCGGAAGAGAGCTACTGGCTGGGAGTGCAAACCGGGCGCACAGGCCTCGCCGCCGCACTGGCCGAAATGGTAGCGACTGGTGAAGTCAGCGAAGACAGAGCGCTCGCGATGGCACGTGCGTATTTGCACGACACTGCGGTCAGCCTCTATCCGGGAAAGGTCCACTGATGCCAAGAACCAAGAAGAAATCGACGCGGAAAAGTCGAGCGTCCACAAAGCCCCTGAAAACGGCAAAAGGCTCCAGGTCGAAGCCTGTCCCTGTAAGGGCGGTAGCCAAGAAGGGCGAGCTGAAGTACATCCCGTGGAACTCGGTGGAGCTGGAGAATCTGAACCCACTCCTACAGCGCCAGTTAGTCGTTGGCCAGGACATCATGGTCGCCCGCGTCCTCATGAAGAAGGGCTGCATCGTCCCTCTGCATAGCCATCACAACGAGCAGGTCACCTATATTCTCGAGGGTGCTCTGAAGTTCTGGATCGACGGGAAGGAGATCGTGGTAAATGCTGGAGAGGTGCTGACCATTCCTCGCAATATGCCACACAAGGCCGAAGCGCTGGTCGACACCGTCGACCTCGATGTGTTCAACCCGCCCCGTGCCGATTGGATTAACAAAGACGATCGCTACCTGCGTGCTGACAAGGAGACCCGCGATCCCGATCGCCTTTGGAAACAAGGCTGACTCCGTTATTCTGAACGCTAGTGGAGAGACGGGCGTCCTCGCCCGTCCTGCCACGACCCACAATGAATCCCACGGCACCCGATATCAAAGCCGAAACGTCCATCTCCCGTCTGCGCTGCATTCATTGCGGAGCTCTGGCCGACAATGCCGGCCAGGACTTTCGTTGCCCGGATTGCGGTGATCTCTACGAAGTTTTCTATCCCGGCTGGCAGACGCCGCAAGGCCTGGTCGCCGCAGGCCATGACGCCGCCGCGCTCAAGCGACTCTGGCGCGACCGCAAGACCTCCTTGGCGTCGGCTGATGACAGCGGTGTCTGGCGCTTCCGCGAAGTTCTCCCTGCACTGAAACCTGGCCATGAACCGATCACTCTTCGGGAAGGGAACACGCCGCTTTACGATTTGCCGCGCTGCGCGAAGTCCGCGGGTATGCAGTCCCTGCAGGCCAAGCATCAGGGGATGAATCCTACGGCCTCGTTCAAGGACACCGGCATGACCACGGCCGCGTCCTTTGCGCGCCAGGAGGGCTTCCGCTGGGTCGCATGCGCCTCCACTGGCAACACGTCGGCTTCGATGGCCGCCTACGCTGCCCGAGGCGGTATGCGCAGCCTGGTCTTGATCCCTGAGGGAAAGATTTCCTGGGGAAAGCTCTCGCAATCGCTCGACTATGGGGCCGTCACCTGCCAGTTGCGCACCGACTTCGATGGTTGCGTGAAGGTTCTCAACGAACTCGTTCGCCGCAAGCCGATCTACCTGCTTAACTCTGTGAATCCGTATCGTCTCGAGGGCCAGAAGACTGCCGCCATCGAACTGCTCGAACAGGTGAATTGGCAGCCGCCTGACCACATTATTGTGCCCGGCGGCAACCTGGGGAACTCTTCCGCTCTCGGCAAGGCGCTCCTCGAGATGAAAGATCTCGGTTTGATTGCTCGCCTGCCCAGACTTTCGGTCATTCAGGCACAGCGGGCCAATCCGTTCTACCGCAGCATCAGAGAGCATGGCGGCCAAAAGCTCGTGCCCATGGAAGCCGACACGCTCGCCACGGCCATCCGCATCGGCAATCCGGCGTCGTGGAAGAAGGCTTTGCGGGTGATTCAGGCGACCGAAGGCACCGTCGAGCAGGTGAGCGAAGTCGAGATCGCCA
>Ga0307469_10000107_pt1 | contig 32379 bp, 37 predicted proteins | sample atmos_gasesAM2C__FD_203084 | JGI IMG/M metagenome (GOLD analysis project Ga0307469, IMG submission 203084) | Hardwood forest soil microbial communities from Morgan-Monroe State Forest, Indiana, United States - atmos_gasesAM2C_515 | ecosystem: Environmental > Terrestrial > Soil > Temperate... | reverse complement strand
AGGGATCTTTTGGGTGCGCTGCAGCAGGCGCTCCGTGGACTTGCCCATCTGGCCGATCAGCATGAGCGGGATCGCCATCGTGGCACCGTGCGCGAACGCCGCCCCATACCCCTCGATCCGGCCGTTCTCCGCCGCCTCGTAGGCACCAAGGGCGGCTCCTTGGCCCGCCGTCGCTGCCAGCAGCCGGGTGAGCTTGGCCGCCCTGCCAAGCGACTCTGCAGCGCGGCCACCGGTGGCGAGCCAACCAAGGCCCTCGCCGATCAGGCTGCCGCCGCGCAGTGCCATGCCGCCGGTCGCAAGGAAGGGCAGCGTCGACCCGACGATCTGGCCAACGCCGGTGGCGAACGACTCGATCCCGTGCTCGCGCATCACCGCGGCCGCCTTGGCGTCCCCGTATTCGGCCATCTGCTGGTCGATCAGGTTGCCGGTCAGCATGTGCCAGACGCCGGCGTAGAGCTCGCTGGCGCCAACCCTGCCTCCGTTGTTGAACCAGCGGCCGTCGCTGTCCTGCACCCACGCGGTCGGCGAGTTGTAGTGCGCGGCCGCCTTGCCGTCGGTGAGGCCATCCAGTGACAGCACACCGAGCCGCTGCAGGGTCGCCGCCATCTCCATCCCCAGGTTGACCGAGGTCTGCAGCGCAGCCTCCGCTCCGACAGCGATCGGCAGCGTTGCACGCGCATACCACGGCATCTGCTCGGTGATGCTCTGCTCTCGGCTCTGCAGGTAACCAGGTGTTCCAGGTCCAGCTTCGGCGTTGAGCACGGCAGCGATGCGTGCAGTCCGTGCGTCTCTCCACACGGAGGTCCCGAGCGACTTCATGTCGTTGTCGAGCTTGACGAGCTTCTGCCGGTAGGTCGCGATCTCGTTGGGATCGACCTTCACCGGCTCGAACTGGTAGGTCATCTCCTGCAGTTGCTGCGGAGACATCCCAGCCGTCTCCTTGATCAGCGGCGCCTTGTTGCGTGCCTTGTATTGCTCGACGATCGATTGGCCGAACTTGGCGATGTCGTTCCATCCGTGTTGCTGCAGCACGCCGCTGATCAGGTGCTCACGTCGAGCCAGCTGCATCGACACCGCGGCGAGCGCGACCTGTGGATCGGACTCGGCCATCGCAGGGTTGGCGAGAAGCGGATGGCCGCTGCCTCGAGCCACTTCGTCGGTGAACAGCCCCTGCATCACCGCAGCGAACTGCTGGTCCATCAGCTCCTTCGCCTTCGTGGCGTCACCAGAGCGGACCGCCTTGTCGATGCCCTGCGTCAGCTGATGGATCTGCTGCGCGGCGACGTGATCGTGCAGGAAGGGGCCATCCTCACCTTGGCCCTGCGGCTCTTCCTGCTGCTCAGTATCCGCCCCCGATTCTTCGTCGGGTGTATTCAGCTCCGCCACCGCCGTTTCGACGCTGCTCGTCGGCTGCTTGCTGGGCTCTGACTCCTGCGTCCTCTCGGGCGCGGAGCTGCTCCTCATCGGTGCGGGCGTTGGGGTTGCTACCTGGGGCTCCAAGCTGGGGCTTGCGGTTGACGTCGGGTGCGGGGCCGGCTGGGGATCCAGGTTGGGGTTGCTGAGGTCGGGCACTCGGGCCTCCTTGCGATGGCACAGGTTCGCTGCCGTTGCCTTGTGGCAGCGGTTGCATCTGCTTGAGCATCGCGTTTGCCGCCATCTGGCGCACGACCTGATTGCGCTTCGCCAGCGTGTCGATCCCCAAGGACTCCGACATCGCCCCTCCCGTGAGCTCGTCCCATTGGCGCAGGTGGTCCTGCACGCCGCCGGCAACGTTGGTGAATTGCTGCATTTCCGGGCTCGCCATGTCGACGAGCTTGCCGTCTGGCATCTCGCCGGTGTGCGCCATGAAGGTGAGCGCGGTGAAGTTGATGCGGCTCTGCAGGAACCTGCCGGTGGCAGGGCCCAGCTTGCTGAACTGCGTCTTCGGCTGCGACAGCTCGGCCTGCAGCTGCGGGTCAGGATTGCCGGCCGCCAGATCCTTGATCTCGCCCCACTGGCTCTCGGTGAGCTTGCCGTTCTTGCCCTCGTCGAACAGCCGCGACGCGGACTCGATCGGCTGCTGCAGGCTCTTGAGCTCGCTCTTCTCGAGCTCCTTGTCGCCGGTGATCTTGCTGCCGTTGTAGCTCTTCAGGGCGTTCAGGTAGCGAGCCTGCGCGCTCATCTGGTTGCTGACCGCCTTGCTGGTGTCGAGCGACTTGCGCTGCTCGCTCTGCACGACGCCGGTCTTGCTGTCCGGCCCCTGCACCTCGAGGGGCTCGTTCATCTGCTTATCCTGGCGGCCCTGCTCCATCTCCCGACGGAGACGATCGGCGCGGGTCTCGCCCTGTTGCTCGAGGCCACGGTCAGCGCGTTCGATGTCCTGCTGGTCCTCGACCTCGGCTTCGTGCACCTGGTTGCTGCGCTTCTGCTCCTTCAGTTGCTCGCCTTGCTGCGCCAGCCCACCGAACACGGAAGCCTGCTGCGTCGCCTCGCGCGCACCGGACTGATACTGGCCAGCGAGCGTGTCGCCAGCCTGACCAACGAGCTTGCCGCCTTCTTTGCCGGCTTCGATCTCGTTCTTGGTGACCTCTGGGTCGCGTCCGATTGTTGGCATTAGAACCACCCCGTGCTTCCGGCGGAGCCGCCGGCTTGTGCGCCACCACCGACAGCCAGAGCGGCGTTGCCGGTGAGAATGCCGGTAGCCACCATGCCGAGTCCAGTGATGAACTGTCCGCGTGCCTGCTTCTTCGCCAGCTTCTCCTGCCTGGCCAGGATCTGCTGCTGCAGGTCGAGCTTCTCCTTCTCGATGAAGTAGCTGAAGTCAGCAGCCTTGTGCTGCTGGCTCTGGTAGAGCGCGGCGATGCCTTGGTAGGTGCCCTCCTGCAGCATCGCGAGCGAGCCGCGGCCGCGCTTGCCAACGAGACCGGCGCCGGTCGCCAACGCAGCCTCGGACTTCTGCAGCTCAGCCTGCTGCTGCTGCCGCTGGATCGCGTCGGCGATGTAGTTCATCTTCGCCGCGGCAGTGCCCATCGACTCCTTGCCGCCGCTGGCTGCAGCGATCTGGTCCGGCGTCACCAGGAAGTTGCCGTTGCTGTCCACGATGTCGCCGCGCGGCAGCGACAGGCCGTAGGACTGAGCGAGCGTCTGAGCGAGCTGGCCGAGCGACGTGGAGCCGCGCTGGGTCGGCTGAGGACCGCCGGTCACGCTGGCCGGCAGAGCTTGGTTGGCCGCCTGCGGATTGCTGTGGATGCCCTGCGCGGCCGCCTGAGCGTGGTTCGCGTTGATCGTCGCCAGCTGCTGCTGCAGTCCTGTCGGAGGAAGACCCTGCACGGTCGGGGGCGCCTGAGCGCCTGCCGGCTGCTGGATCTGCTGTGGAGGAGCGGTGGCGGTCATTCGACTGTTTTCCTAGAAGAGTGAGACGATAGCCGACACGCAAGTTGACTTGGCCGCTGAAGCCGTGGTTCCGTTGTTGATCCAAAGCTGGAAGGTCAAGAACGTCGTGTTGCTCGGCAGGTCGGAGCTGAACGTGCCACTGGTGCTGGCGCCAGACGACAGGTTCGCAATCGTCCAATCGATGGAAGATGCATTTGGCGCCGCCACCAACGTCATCTCGTAGAGCGTGGTGGCGTCAACCGGGTAGCCGGCACCAAGACTGGCCGTCGTTGCCGTGCCAGAACCATCGTTCGTGATCGTCGACCAGTTGGTGGCGGCCGAGTCGTAGCTGAAGCCGCAGACGTTGACGAAGGCGCTCGGCTGACCGTTTGGGATGACGACACCGATCGAAGCACAGAGACCAACAAACCCTCTCTGCTGAGCCAGAGCAGTCTCGCTAGCGAATCGACAACGGACCCTGAAGCCGCCAAGACCGGAGGCGTTGCCACGCCAGACGATCGCTTCGTTGCATCGAATGTTCGCTGTGTTGCCAGCTAAAGCTGAGCCAGTAGAAACAACGCGATACGTCGAGGTCAGGAGGTTGGTCGTTGCAAGGGCTGGATTGGCGAGCGAATTGGCTGCGAACGATGCTCCAAAACCGCTAGCTGCTGCGCCGGATCCCCAACCACCACCAGCAAAAAACGCGAACTTGATCGATGGCGTCAGAACAAACGTCAAGTCGGTGGCAGTAGTCGACAAGAACTGCAGACCAGTTCCGGCCGCATTGACGGCCACAATCTTGCTTGCCTGACCGCTGTAGGTGCTCGGAACATCAGAGAGATCGGTGAACGCCTCCGAGTGAAACTCAACCGCTGTTTCGCCGGCATTGACCCTAAGAATCTTCAGAGCCTGTCCGCTGTAGCTCGCTGGGAAGTCGGTGTTGAGAGTCAGAACGTCAGTGATGAACTCAACTGCTGTGGCTCCAGCATTCACCCGAAGGTGCTTCAGGGCTGCACCTGAGTAGCTCGCGGGGAAGTCACTGAGTAGTGTCAGAGCCTGAGTGAAGAACTCGACTGCGGTAGCTCCAGCATTGACTCGGAGAGCCTTCAAGGCCGATCCCGAGTAGCTCGCCGGGAAGTCGCTGAGCAACGTCAATGCGGCGACCACGAACTCGACCGCGGTCGCTCCAGCGTTCACCCGGAGGAACTTCAACGCCTGGCTAGTGTAGCTCGCCGGGAAGTCAGAGAGGCCAATCAACGATCGAAGATAGAACTCGAGAGCGGTCTCGGCGGCGTTCACCCGCACACCCTTCAGGGACGCGCCGACGTAGGTGTTGGGAACATCGATCAGCTGCGTGAACCTGGTGATGCCTGCAGCAGCGGTGAAGAACTCAAGTCCGTTCGCAGCCGCGTTTACCCTGACCAACTTCGAAGCTTGACCAAGGTAGCTGTGGGGAACGTCGGTCAGATCGGTGAAAGGAATCCCGACCGGGATCACATTCGCCAAGTCGACACAGATCGCCGCTTTCAACTGCTTCAGGTAGCCCTCGAGCTGCCTGATGAAGATCTGCAGAGCCGACGCCGCGTCCTCAAGGTTGCCCTTCTGGGCCACCACCTTGGCGACGAACGGTGAGAGATCGCAGGTCTGGAAGGTCACTTGGAGATATGAGGTTCGACCATCAGCACGTGGTTAAGGATGCGGATCGGTTGCTCAGGAGCGAAGTTGGTGATGATCACCTGTTCGAAGTCGAAAATGCGTCGGCCGACCGGCCTGGTCTGCCGACCCTTGTTGTAGGAGAGGTCGAAGGTGCGACCAGCGCCGACGTCGCCGACCTCATTCTCGATCGTGCCTTCCTCGTCGTCGCTGTTCTGGAAGTCCGGGATCAACTGCACGCGGACAACCGAGCTGACGTCTTCCGGCTCATAGACCAGAGCGTGTCGCCAGTCGCGCTTCAGAACGTCGTCGTCGCCGTAGTTGGTCGGCTTGAACTCCGCCCTGAAGTCGATCGGCCCGATCATGTAGTCGTAGCCGACGGGCGGAGCGTCCGTGGTGAAGCTTGGCGTGACGAACAAGCGGTGCTCGGAAGCAGCGAACACAGTTCGCACACTCCAAGGATCGTCCGGAGCGGCATCAGCAGCTCGGTAGAAGACGCAGACCCCGGCAAGACCCAGATCGGTTCCATCGAAGGCGCCCGATAGGCCCGTGATGCCGGAGAGACCCGCCAGCGCCGGGAGGCCGCCCTCGAGGAAGCTTGCGTTCTCATCCTCGATGAAGCTGGCTCCAAGTCCGGCTCCAGTTCCAGTAGCGGTGACGGTGCCAGTGACGGTGCCGGTCTGACCAGGGAAGCCGACTCCATCGCTGTCGCCGATGTCGAGGATCCAGACGAAGCCATTGGAGTCCCCCGCGTAGACACGCTGGTTGCCATCGCTGTCCTTGCCGATCGCGATCGCCAGGAACTCCTGGCAGTAGCGATGCAGCGTGATGTTCCTGAGCTGTGTGTCCCACACCATCACCAGGTTGGCGCCACGATCCGTCTGCACGGTCGGCAGGAGGATCAGATACTGCTGTCGCTTCGGGTAGTAGACCGCGCACGCCCCGATGACTCGACCGTTGCTGTCACGGCGCACGTAGTCAGGATCGTCCGGGTCGGTGAACATCTCTGAGAAGGCGACCGACTCCGGGATCATGTCAACCGATCGACCATCGAAGAGCGCAAGGCCGCGGTCCGAGAGCCACACGCTGCCTGACTCCACCTGCGCGAAGCTGCGCGGAGCGATGCAGCCGATGTCGCTGCTGATGCGCGCCGGCACGAACACCTCTGACGGCGTGGTGCTGTAGCGCAGCACGTAGGTCTTCCGGCGCTTGCAGATCACCAAGCTGTCGAAGTTGGAGACCGCACCCATCAGGCGATCGCCGTCGCCTGGCTCGATGTCCAGGAAGTTGGCCTCCGGCCAGTATTCGGCCTCGAACGGCTCACTCCACATCATCCGGTTGGGGCGACCGCAGATCGTGTAGAGCTTGCCGGTGGTGTCCGTGCCCTCGTAGTTCTCGGTGAGCTTCAGCTGCCCGAACGCAGGAGACGTGCCGACGGCAGGCGGCATCACGCAAGCGATCTCGTAGGAGCGACAATCGCCCTCGAGCTGGATGTATTTGCCCTCGAGGCAGCGCGTCCACTCGACATCGAAGTCGCCGGTGATGATGTCGCTGCCTTGCACCGCGCTCACTGTGCCGGCCGGCGACAAGTCCGGAATGTCACCCATGCCGAAGAGCCGGTTCGCGAAGTCGACCACGATCGGCACGCACGGCATCGGTGCATTCAGTAGGCTCAGGCCGTTGTTGGTGAAGTCGAGGTCGGCGTCAGAGAGGACGTCTGTGAAGGTGCTGGTCGTGTCCGGATCGAAGCACCCGACCTTGGCGAGGACTGGGTAGGCGCCGTCGAGCACTGTGCGGTAGAGACAGATCTCACAGATCTGGGGATCGCCTGGGATTCGAACGTTGGTGAAGTTGAGTGTGACCTCAGCAGCCGGCGAAGCGCCGCTCGTGTCGACGACGATATCTGCGTCATTCGGGTTGCTCTCCTTGCCAGTGCAGCAGTTCCTGAAGGTGTAGCGATAGACATAGGTGCCGATGCCAAGTCCGCCGTCAGGCGACGAAGCAGTGTCGTGCACCACCGAAGTCGGCAAGGTCTCGTCGCAGAACGGAGGCTCAATGCCGGCGTCCTCGATCACGTCGTGCACAGGGTCGAACTTCTGCGGCAGAGTCTGGCCGTTGGTCATCACCAGCACGCCAGGATCACCGAGGCCAGCCGCGGTGCTCGCACACCCTTCCGGGTTGAACGCTCCGGTCTCGAAGATCGTCCCAATCTCCGGCTCCTCGCTCGCCGGCACGTTGAGCACATAGACGAGCTCGCCGGTGCCAATCAGATCATCAACGCCTACTCCAGTGCCGACAACGATGCCCCAAACGATCTTCCTGACACCAGCCAGGTTAATCGGGTCCGGCGAGAACGATGCCTGGACCGTCTTGGTGCCGGCGGTGGCTGACGGAGTAGAGGTCAGCTGCGGGCTGATGCCGACGATCGTGGTCGAGGTGCCAGACAGACCAATGACGTTGCTCTCGAGATTGGCATCGAGGTGCAGTCGCGTCGTGGTCTGGATGACCGTGCTGATGTGGTTGTGCGCCAGGAAAAGATGGCGCGACACGATCCGATCGTCGGGGAAGGACTGATACCAAAGAGGGTCGAACGGCGGGCACGCAGGAGAGCCGTAGAGCGTCGGCGTCGAGTCGACTCGATACTGGTTGCCGCCATCGTGGTGGCACTCGGTCAGCGAGTAGCCTTCCTGGATGATCTCGAACCAGGTCATCGGCTCGCTGATGCTGCCGACGTTCTGGTTGTCGTAGAGAATGCAGTGGTCGGCGCCGTCGACCAGGAAGCTCTTCACGTCCGCGGACCGACAGAACATGACGTCGCCAGCCGCGCGGCCAGCTGCGTTGTCGGTGAACTGCTCCTCGTAGAGCAGATTGAAAGCGTTCGGTGCGTAGTTGGTGAGGTTGTGTAGACCGACCCTGAAGGTGCGCGTCGCGTTGTTCGCCCAGAAGCAGTAGGAGAGCAGGTTGACCGACGTGATGTGATCCCAGTTGGCCGCGACGTAGCGGAAGAGCCTGCCGCGGTAGAGCTGCGGGTAGGCCGTGGCCATCACGCTGTCGTTGATGTAGCCAACGGTCCCAGGCACCAGCGTCACCGACTTGTTGTTGACGCCAGGCGCTTGCACGATCGACACGCCAACGTCGGCGAACGTCGCCACCTCGTTGGTTGACGCGCCCCAATTCGTGTCCGTCCTTTCCACTACAAGCCGGAAGCCGAGGTAGGAATTGGCAGCAACCTGGCTATCCCAGTAGGCAAAGAAGTCGGCAGAGTCAGCGAGGAAGCGATCGAACTCGATCGTGAGCGTCACCGTCGCTCCATCGATCATGTTCGTGTTGTTCGGGACGTTCGCGACAGTCGTGCTACCAGCCTTGGTGAACAGATGGTCGACGTCAGGCGGAGTGTTGGTGAAGACCGCCCCGCTACCAACAGTCCTCACCAACTGACTCGGCGCCAACGTGAACGGCTGCGGGACGATCGACGAGCTGCTGCTCGACATCGCTGCGACCTTCAACCTGCACTTCGCCGTGATCGATGCGTTGCGCACCGAGCAGTAGAAAACGACCTTGCGCACCTCGCTGTAGCGGGCGGTCGCGATTGGGATGACACACGACACGATGCCAAAGGCGTATGGAGTTCCGCTGAGCGACGTGAGCGTGGCCGCGTTCGTTGCCGGCGTGTTGCTCGCCGACATGAACGCATGTTCGAACAGCTTCGGAAAGCGAAGGCCCAGGACCGTCACACTGCACCTCCGCTGACGACAAGGATCGAGGCGTTGGTGTTGCAGCCGATGGCCGAGATCTGGCCAAGGTCGTTGTCCTGCAACTCAGTCAGGGTCGTCGCCTCGAACTCCTGCAGCGCGCCACCAGTCGGAACCACAGAGATCTTCGGCCGGAAGGAGATCGGCTGGAACGACCTCGAGTAGGTGAGCGTGAAGAAGCCGCCAGGAGCTGTCGTCGATCCCGAGACCGCGATCTGGCCGAGCAGCGATCGCGTCCTCGAGGCGCTGATCAGGTAGAGCTTGGCCACATACTGACCGCCAGCGGCGAACTGCAGGTCGGCCTGCAGGTAGGCGCCGGTGAGGAGATCGCCGCTACCCTTGATCGCGATGCTGACAACCTGCGTCGTCGTCACCGCTGCAGTGAACGCATACTCGATCTGCACTTGGTAGGCCGCCGCGGAGGCCGGCTTGAACCAACGCAGGTAGCTCTCAGCATCGAACGGCGCCGTGGATGACCCGACAGAACGAAGCAGCGAGCCGGCGACCGCTTCGTAGAGCTCGGTGTTCCTCCAGTCGGTGGTGCTGATGCCGGCTACGTCATCGAAGCTGTCCGACGGGTAGCTGTCGTCGACCGTGAACGTCGGGATCACGAACGGCTGCCTGATCGCGATCCCATCGTCGCTCGCGACCAGCAGCCACTCGCGGCCGCATCCGTCCGTGTAGGGGAAGAGGCCGCAGACCACGGTGCCGAACCGCTCGTTGAGACCGCGGACGAATCCCTTCCGCTTGCTTAGCTCGTCTGCCCGGTTGATCGTGCAGTTGTTCGAGTTCTTGTTCAGCAGGCCGCGGCCGTCGTCGAGCTTGCCACCCTTCTCGTTGGTGCCTGGCCACGGCTGGTCCGGCTTTCGAAGGGGGAACGCCTGCCACTTGGTCACAGGAGGCCCTCGAACTGCTGGTAGCGGAGCAGCGGCACAGAGACACCAACGGGGCCGAGGTCAGCAGCGGATCGCATGATCTCCGGCGCGTTGAAGTTGCCTCGGAACTGCTCGCGAACAAGATCGCGAAGCTTGCCTTCGAACACCTGCTGCGTCGCGGCGGTGTTGTCGGCGTCGGTGTCAAGCACCATCGCGTGCGCGGCCGCACCCCAGATCAGAACGTCGATGTGCTCCTGCGGGATGTAGGGGATCTGCTGAGCGATCTTCGTCGGCCGCAGGCGCTTGCTGTAATACTCGACCTGCATGTAGGGGTCGGCGACCAACGAGGTCTCAACCTGCACGGTCGGCACCACACCAGTAGCAGTGAGAACGGTCGGTGTCGGGTAGACAAGGATCTCGAGGCGGTTGTTCACCGACTCGCCCTTCAGCATGTAGATGCGCGGCGGACCTCCGGCGCCACTCACCGATCCATACCGCTTCCTGAACTCCCACTGTGGGACCTGCTTCAGAGGCGGACCGCTGTAGTTGCCCGGCCTGATCAAGTCGATCATCCCGCAGCCGTCGGGCATCTCGTAGTTGGCGATCCCGTTCCTGAAGTAGATCGACTCCTCGCGCCACAGCCATCGCCAGAAGCCGGTCTTCCTGATGATGTGTGCTTCGGCGTCGAGAACAAACTGCAGGTAGGTGTCGATCTTGGTGCGGCCTGAAGCGGTCGCGGTGTATTTCGCGTCGCCATTCTTCTCGACCAGCACGATCACTCGGTTGACGACCTCCTGGTAGGTGTAGAAGTTGTCCGGCGACAGCACGACCGGCTTGGTGAACTCCTTCACCGTCTGCGTTGCGAACAACGTGCACCGCATCAGCGGCTCGCCGATCAGCGCGTAGGGGCTCGCACCGACCGGCTGCGTGTCATCCGTCGCCGACAAGAACTCGAACCCTGGACGACCGACGACCGACCACAACGGGTCCCGCTTGTCGGTGTAGGTCAGCGCCGGCTGGTTCAGGTGGCGATCGTTGATGAACGCCTCGAGGATCACCTCCGCCTCGCCGCGGCGGATCCGAAGCCTCATGTCCTGCCAGAAGCCCTGGTAGGGGATGTCGCCGGTCACTGGCTCAGTGAGCGACTGAGCGGCGAGCCACACAGGATCGACGTTCAGATCCGGCGCCTGCAGCGTGTAGCTGGCAAGCACCGTCGCGCCATCAGGCTCACTCGAGGCTGGACGGTTGAGACCCGGAGCTCGGCGCAACGGCTGGAATTTGATGATCTTGAGGATCGGCGCGCTGTTGTCGAGCGGGCACGTCACACGCAGGCCGTAGCCCTGGTCGTAGCAGTAGGGATCTTCGTCAGCGCCTAGGTCGACAATGAGCGGGTCCTTGCTCATGCGCGCCAGGATGCTGAAGGCAGGATCGGTGTCGACGTCCAGCGGAGCTCCCCCTGTCGGAGGATTCAGGTCGCGGGCCCAGACGGCACGCAGCACCTGGTCCGGCGAGTCCATGTCGCTCGCGACCATCAGCACCTGCGTCTTCACCGACGTTGGGTCGAACGTCTCCGGCGAGCCACCAGAGAGACCGACCGGGATCACGGCCTCGCTCGAGATCGACACCGAGCCGCACGGGATCAGGTAGTCGCTGCCGATCGGTCCATCGACCCGATCGAAGTCATCCTGGAAGGTTGAGGTCACTTGCGCACCCTCCTGGTGAACAACCTGCGCAGAAGGCGCCTCCACCTGGAGGACGCTTCCTTTGCCTTCTTGAAAGCTAGTTTGAGTCCCATGGCCTAGAAGGAGATCCCAAGGAGAACCGGTAGGACGGTGGCGCCTTCCAAGGTGAAAGACGTCGGCGTGTTGATGATCGTCGAAGGTCGGACGGCTGAGCTTGCTTGGTAGCCGATCTGCAAGTCGTCAGCAATCGTGGCGGCCCTGACGATTGCGGCGCTTCCGCTGGTGGCGTGGCCAATGAGGATCCAGATGTCGGCGCCTTCCGCGAGGTTGACGGTCACCGTTGTCGAAAAGGCTGCAGGGCTGCCGAGAACAGTGGCAGAGATATCAGTTGTTGCTCGCACGGTCAGCGTCGGATTGCCGGCCAAGACGACAGCGCCTGTGGCAATGGCGATCTCACCCCATGAGACGGTCGGGGTAGCCTTCGTTGTCAGCCTCCATCGAACAGTGACCGAGGTGACGTTCTTCGGGGCCCTACCCATGTAGAGGGCGAAGGCTGTTCCAGAGGTCAGCGTCTTCACGCCGGTCAACGCAGCATTCTGCAGACCAGGAGAGAAGAAGACCCGTGGAGCCGTGTTGTCGACTCCAATAACAGTTGACCCATTGCGCTCCAGCAACTGGCCGTCAGCGACGACGTTCATCGCCAGAGTCGTCGGTCCACCAGACTCTCGAAGACCGCGAGCCTGAACGCATGTGGTCGCATTGCTGCCAGCAGAGGCGGTGACATCACCAGTCAACGCGGCGCGCTGCAGGTTCCCTGATGCAACAGCAAGTGAGCTGTCGTAGGGAACGTTGGCCGAAACATTCGTCGGCGTCAGCGCGTCCTTCTGCCACTTGACGTTGATCGCTGAGGCTGGTGGCGCAGGCGTGGAGTCATCGAGATCGGCAGTGGTCGAAGCAAGCGCCGATCCATTGACGCTGGTCAGCGCATTCGTGCCATTGGTTCCGTTGGTTCCATTGGTTCCTGCAGCTCCAGTTGCGCCAGTTGCCCCTGTCGCTCCAGTTGCACCAGCCGGCCCGGTCGGCCCGGTCGGCCCGGTCGGCCCGGTCGGGCCAGCTGGTCCAGTGGCACCATCAGCACCGTCCGCGCCAGGATCACCTTGCGGTCCCTGCGGCCCAGTTGCGCCAGCAGCGCCAGTCGCACCAGTTGCGCCCGTCGGTCCAGCTGGACCAGTAGGGCCAGTCGCTCCAGTTGCACCAGTAGGACCAGCAGGCCCAGTAGCTCCAGTTGCGCCAGGATCGCCTTGCGGACCCTGCGGTCCAGTTGGCCCCGTCGCGCCAGTCGCGCCGGTTGCACCCTGGATTCCCTGTGGTCCTTGAGCGCCCTGAGCCCCTTGCGGTCCTGTCGGTCCCTGTGGACCAGTCGGTCCCTGCGGCCCAGGAGGGCCTGGCGGACCAATGCCGCCATTCTCAGCGACGAAGCTGTAGGTGCGCTTGCTGCGCTTCGTCAACCTGAAGAATCGCGGGAAGAAGCTCAACTGACTTCCCACTCCTTGTGTCGAGCCACGTTCTTCGGGTCGTCCCAGTAGGACTTGTCGCCGGTCTCCTTGATCTTCCCGTGCACGATCTCAGCGGGAACCGACATCTTGTGTCTGAAGGACGATCGCTTGTTGCCGTCCGAGGCGAGCTGTTGGCGACGGTTGTGGAGGTGCTCACCGTAGGCACGCTCCTTGGCAGCGGCCGCGCTCCGCGTTTTCGCCCCCTGAACCCTCTTGTCTTCCGGGATCTTGTTGTGGTCGCGAGTGCCGACAGTGCTGATCTGAACCGTCTGCAGGTCAGCGTTGTAGTCGCGGCGAGCAGTGCCTCCACAATCGCACTTGCGGGGCTTCTCGTAGTCGCGCATCTGCAGGAGCAGGAGCTCCGACTTCGAGCAGTCGTCGCACTTGAAGGTGTAGAAGGGCATCAGGTCTTTCCAACTCCACGCACACGGCGAGGATCAAGGCACTTTCGTCAACCACCCTTGGACACGAAGTATTTGATCTCTTTGTGCCCACACTTCTGACAGGTCAAAGTCTGGGCCTTGCCGTCGCGAACAGCGACGACAAGGCCAGAACAGATCCTGCAGATCCGCTGCAAGGACTACGGGCAGCCAGCGACGCCCGTGCAGAGACCGAAGATGAAGCCGATCGCGTTGGGCGCGAGCACCTCCATGGTGCCCTCCCATTCGATCATGCCCTTCGTCGAGGAGCCGACCTTCGCCAGCTCGACAGCGAGCACCGGACGCAGCACCGCGATGCGGAGCTTGTTGGCCTCGGCCATCGAGATGACGTCGTTCGACTGGTAGCGGTGCAGGTAGATCTTCTGCGTGCCGAAGTCGGACTGGTAGAAGTCGACCGTGTTGATCACCGTCCGTTCGGCGACGTTGATGTTGTAGCGGACCTGGCTGTTCGGGTTCAGGACCAGGTTCGAAAGGCTGCGCTTCTGCGCCGCGTTGCACCACACGGTGTCCGTCATCGCGCCCTTGTTCCACATCGCCTCGAGCTGCGCGTTGAGCGTGCACTCGTCGATGCAGTTGGTGGGCGAGTTGCCGGTGACGTGAGTGACGGTGCCCATTTCCTCTTCGGAGAGGCCGAGGGTCGTCACGCAGGTCGGGTCGCTGGCCGCGGCGAAGGCGTAGAAGCCATCCATCTTGCGCGGCAGCACGCCGACGCTGTTGCCCTGAGCCGTCTGGAACTGACGGATCGAGTGCACGAGCGCGAACTCGATGAAGCGAGCGAGCTCCATCGACGCCTTGCGCAGCTGGTAGACGTATTCGTCGCGGATGCCCGCGGTGTTCACGTCACGCTGGGTGTCCGACACATCGAACGTGCGCCGGATGATGTGCGTCAGGTTGCACAGACGCTTGCGAGGAACGAGAGGTTCGAAGGTCGCGTCCGAGCCTTCCGCGACGGCCTGCACGTCGGCATTGCCAACGTCCGGGTCGCCGAAGTCGGCGAGGATGTCCACCAGCCACTCGTGGGTGGTGTTGCTCGCGGGAACCTTCTCGAGCCCGGACAGCATGAGCGTGTCCATGGGCGAGATGTTGGTGATGATCTCGAGGAGATCCTCACGGTTGCCACGCTCGACGTCGAACGTGGACAGAATCGAAGTGTCACCGATGAAGGAGGTCATTTGGGTCTGGTCTGCGGTCGTGGTTGACCGCGACCCGACCCATCGCGCTACCGCTGATAGTTCTGCGGTCCCTTCGGCAGTCTTGCGGCGAGCTTGCTCTTGATCAGCGCGTCCATGGCTCGACCGACGTTGCGTCGGTCCTCCGTCTTCGTGCTGCGAGCGAGCTCGAACGCCCGCTGCCTGTCGATCTCGACCTCCTCTTCAGGAGTGAGCCTTCTCGGCTCAGGCTGCGGAACATACCGAGGGGATGCATTGCCAGGAGCCGGCATCGCGATGGGCGGAATCGCGGGTGCACGATCCTGACTCAGGCCGAGTTCCTCCGGCTCCGCGACGGCGCGGAACGCCTGCTCGATGCTGCAGTTTGGGTTCTTCTCGCGGAAGATCTCGATCAGCTCAAGGTGCGTGTCCAAGCGGAAGCCCGGATACTTCGAAGCCAGCCTTGAGAGGTCGTCTTGCGTTGCCCTCTCTCGCACGGACTTCAACATCGGGTCGATCCGCTGCATGAGGCGTGTTTCGATCCCCGCCATCAACTCGGTCATGCGCGCGTCCTGCATCACTGCAGCGCGCGTCTCCGGGTCGAGTGATTCGAGGTTCTGGCCGATCACCTTCTGGTAGTTCTGCTCGACCGACTGCAGGCGTGCCTGCATCTGGGCGTGAGACTCCTCGAGTTGCCGGCTTCTCGCCTCTGCTTGTTGCAGAGCCTGTTCTCGCTGTCTGAGAGTCGCGGTCAGTTCACTGAAGCGTCGTTGTGCGTTCGGAGAGACGTCCTGAGCTGGCGGTTCCGCCGGTTGACCCTGTGGCTGCGGTTGTGGCTCGTGACCGTTCTTCGCTGCCGGTTGAGTCGGCACGGGCTCTTGAGGATTCATGCGCTGCGCTGCGGCGGCGCGCTGTGCCTCAATCTGCTGTCGTGCGTAGGACCCTTCCGGGGGAAGTGGACGAGCCGGCTGGCCATCAGCGTCGACCGGCACACTCCTGGGCTGCAGCGGATTGCCATCGCGATCCTTCATGCGAGCCTTCAGAGCCAGAGCCGCCTGGTCGGAGCGTGCTGAGAATTGACTTGGTTGGTTGGTGGTCATCGAACTCTCGCGGTGCACGACTTCCGCAGCTTCAGTGCCAAAGCCTCGGTCACGACTCCGAGCGTTCAGTGGAGCCCCCGAATAACCCATCGGGAGCAACCGGGACCGCGTTAGGTTTCAAGTCCGTGAGCGCGGCGGCTGGACATTGCTCATCAGCCGTGGGTGCCGGCGGGCGTGTCGGACGAGCCGCCGTTGCCGGTTTCGTAACCGACAAGGTGTTCGTCCGCGCTCGCGCCACCGACATCCTGGTAGTCGTAGGCGGGACCGCCCGCTGCGTTGTGCGGGCTCCGCGTCTTGCTGCCCATCGCGCCCATCGTGGCGCTGAGGCCCATGCCTCTGTTCAGCGGGGTTGCCATGTCGCCGGTCTTGGACTGTGCCGCGCCGACGCCCTCGTTTGTTGCGTGTCCGGTCATTTGGGTTGTTCCTTTGGCTGTGGGGCCGGAGGGATCCGGCGCTCGATCAGTCGCTTGGCATCCTCTGCTCCAACCAGCTCGCGCGCAAGGCTCTCCCTCGTGCTATTGGTCCGATCCACCACGTTGATCACCGCCTCGATCTCAAGAACGCGGCCGGTGAGGATGTTGGCTTCACGGTCGTTCCTGGCCGAAAACAGCTCGCGCATGCGGGTTTGACGCATGTCGTGAAGCGCCTGGACGAACTGCTTGAAGCCGACGCTGCTGGCCATCTGCAGCACGCCTTCGGCCATCGCGATCGCCGTCTTCAGCGTGGCGATCCTGCGGTCAGCAGCCTCGAGGACTTCGCGCTCCTCTTCCCGAACGTCTCTGAACGCGGCCTCTCCTTGCGGAGGAACTGAGTAGTCGAGGGTGGTCATTGCGCGCCGAGGTTCGGAGCTCCGGCCATGGCCGGGCTCTTCACGTCAGCGTAGGAGCCCTGCCTCGTGGTCTCGTTCGATCGGATCTTTGGACTCGTCGGCTCCTGATCTGGAGTCGCCGCACCTTCCGGTGCCACACCGTTGTCGGTGCCGAGCTCGTCGGTCATGCCACCGCCGGCATCGACCGCGGCACCGACGAGGTTCTGCAGCGTCGCCTGCTGCTGCATCATCATCATCATCTGTTCCTGCATCTCGGCGAGCCGCGCCAACTTCCTCATGTGGTCGGCAATGTGCGCCCTAGCCATCGCCGCGGTCGCAGCGTCGGACTCTTCCAAGCTGGCGAATCGATCGGTCTTGATCTCTTCCATGTGCGCCAGCCAGTGGCGCAGGTCGTTGTCGTCCGCGCGACGCGGCGGAACGTTGCCGTGATACCAGAGCTCGTGCTCCTCGAGCGCGGTGAGAAGCCTCGACTCCTCCGGCGATCGTTGAATAAACTCGTCCACGTTCCTGATGTCGAAGCCGCTCTCCAAGATGTAGGCGAACAGCCGCGGCATGTTCACGGCCTTCGGTCCATACTGCTGGTTGATGACCGGCGCGCGGTCGAGAAGGTTGACCAGCTGCTGCACCTGAGTCTGCTTCGTCAGCAGGCGGAAGCCAGAGAGCGGTTGCACGATGAACCGGCCGATGATGTCCTCGGGGCGCACCATGAAGCGGTCGCGGTAGCTCATCCCCATCGGCCCGATCTGCCGAATCACGCGAGCCATCGACATGAACTGCATGTTGTTCCAACACAGCATGTCCAGCATCGGCACGGTGACTTCGGTGTCGAAGTTGTTGATCGGACCACTGAGGCGCATGTTCGCCTCGTTGAGGTCGTTGTTGCTCTGCGTCGCGGTCTTGCCTGAGCCGCCGAGCGGATCGGTCGCGCCGAGCACTGGCGCCGTCACGCCGCTGACCTCGCGCATCTCGACCTCGAGCACGTTCTCTGCGCGCAGCACCGTGTCGCTGACCTGATTGAACTGGACCGGCATCACGGCCTCGTTCGGGTTGCCAGGCACACGGATGATCAGGCCGGGTTGCGCCAGCAGCTGTCCTGGGGCGATGTTCGCTTGGTCCGAGACAACCATCATCGGGTTGCCTTCGAGTTGCGTCGCCGCCATGAGCAGCTGCCGCTTCGTGTCCTTCTCCACCGAGAGCCGAGCGATCGGCTCGATCACCCCCATGCCGAACAACTCACCCTCGAGCTCGATCGGACGCCAGACCTGGTAGGGCTTCTTGCCGTGCCAGTGCGGGTTCTGAGTGACACGCGGAATCAGCGACAAGCCGTTCGGATCGAGCATCACCACGTTGCAGATCCGCGTGGTGTAGGAACCCTTCTCGTCCTTGATCACGAGCGGTCCCCACCAGTCGACGCACTCGTAGTGCGGGATGTGCGGAGCCTGCGCTCCGTTTCGATTGTCGTAGACGCCGTAGGCGTATGCCTTGCGCTGCTTGAACGGGTCCTCGTAGCTGAAGTCGTTGCTGCCGCCGTAGCTCGCGAGACCTTCGAGGTTGATCCAGTGGCCCATCTCGACCATCTGCTTCACGCGGAAGTCGGGCCACATCGATCGATCGAGACACCACTCAGCTTCATCGATCGACGACGCGCACGGCGAAGCCTGGAAGTCGAAGATGCTGATCGGAAGAACATCGTTGCCGTCGAACAGCAGCTCCTTCCTCGTCACCGGCTGCATGTCGACCTTGGAAGCGCCGGGGATGCTCGGATGCGGCACTCGCCGCGCCACGCGGTAGGAACGCTCGCCGATCTCCTGCTTCCAGTAGGTCTTCTGGATCGCTGTGCCGTAGATCAACCCATCGCGGATGAAGCGCGAAGCCTTCTGCCTGTAGTTGGCGACGCGCAGCTGGTCGTAGCAGAGCATCTCCTGCGCTGCTGCCGGCACGTCGTGCTCATCGTCGATGCCGTAGAGCTTGAACCAGTTGTCGCTCCCGAACACCGTTCGCATGATCCGTGGGTGGATCGACTCGACGAGCTTGAACGGCGTCGGCGAGTGCAGCTGCATGCGGCCGTAGTTGAACTGGTTGATCGTCTCGCCGCGGTAGAGTCGGTAGAGGATCAGCCACTTGTTCCGCAGATACTGCATCGTCGCGAAGACGTCCTTCAGCGAAGCGAGCACCGCGGCCTTGGCCTGCTCGAGCACGAACGGATCGTCGGCCAGGTTCGGGAACCCGACCATCTCGTTGTAGAGCTTGCTGACCTTCTCGACGTTGCGGTTGTCCTGGTAGGTCTCCACCAGCGAGTGCGCGCCGAACACCGGATCTGTCCCCTTGCGCGCCGTCGCTACACCCATGCCGCGGTTGGGAGTGGCGTAGCTATTCACCCGCGTCATCGGCGGGTTGGTGGAGTTGCCGATCTGCAGCCTGTCGGAAGCGACGGTCATGGATCAGTCCGTGTGGTTGAACTCTTTCGCCACCGACTTGCTGGGGCACGGCTTGGTCATGCCACCTGGGTCGTGTTCGCAGCCACGCATGAAGCGAGCCTGCTTCTCACTAGTCGCTGGGTTCGACGCCATCCGCGTGAACGGGTCCACGCCGTTCATCGGCGCCAAACGACCGCTGCCTTCTCCGTGCACGTCGCCCTCAGCGGCTTCCTCTTCCTCCGTCTCGCTCTCCGGGTCGATGTAGTCGAACTGGCTAGACTTGAGCGGCATGCCCGTCAGCCGACTCTGATTCGTGTCGGCCATCGTCGGCAGCATGTGATCCGGCGGGTTCTTGGACTTCATCGAAGTTCGCCTTGGGGAAGATGTCGTAGATCGGACCGCTGAAACCGGGGTCGAGCTGAACCCTACCAGGGAAGGTCTTGCTGTGCCACTCGCACCATGCCAAGGCGCGTTTCTGCTCGTAGAACGTGGACCGCTTGGTGACTGGATTCGTGTGCCCGTAGTGGTATCCGAGGCCGTTCTGCAGGGTGAAGCCAACCGCAAAAATCGGGTCGCAACCCATCAAGTGCGCCAGCTGGATCGCGAAGCACAAGCTGTTCGCTCCAGGGTGGAAAGGATCAGCCACCGACTTGGGCATGTAGGGTGGTTCCACCGGGAACTCGATCGAGCCACTCTTCGTGCGCCGCGCTCCGCCGAGCGACTTGATCTTGATCTCCGTGATCGCGCGCTGCCCCTGCCCAACCATCTTCATTCGTCTCGCGTGCGCCGTGCTGAACACTCCACCACCGAAGATGTTCGTGCCGGCTACGACAACCATGGAACTGGGGCATCGAGCGAGCTGAGGTCCTTCGCACTTCCAGACCCCCGCGTCCACGACAAGCCAGATGCTGGGGACCACCGCTCGGAGGGTCCAGTTGGTGCCAATGGAGAGCTCACCACGAGCTGCTGCAAATCCTGCGGACTCAACCAGCCCGCCGGCTCCCCCAAGGAGGAACGCTTTTCGTCCTGCAGCGACTCCATCAAGCCAACTCGCATGAGGACTTCGGCCGCTCGGTGTCGGTAGGTGTGCCGCCTCGAAACCTGTCGTGAGCATGCGTTGCCAATCTCCTCTGCTTCGTTCTGGTGCGCAATGTAGTAGAGCACGAGTTCCACAAAGTGATCGACGTCGGCCGCGCGCGGCGCCATCGGGAACATCCTCCGAAGCTCCGACCTAGAGTCATCACTGACGACGAGAGTTCCGCAGGCAGCCATCTCGAAGAACCTCGGGTTGACGTGCGCGGCTGGAAGGTTGGCATCGTTCCAGAAGCCAGTTCCTTCGACGGTCGGCATCGACGCGCACAGCGAGATGCCTGTCGGAACGGTCATCGAGTGCGGTCGACGCTCCACCCTGGCCTTGAAGCACTCGGCGGTGATCTCTGGAGCCCTGTGGATGTTCAGGCCAACCACGCAGCTCGCGTAGAACTCGGGATGCCTGTTCCAAGGAATCCAATCCGGATTGCCCTTCGCCACGACAGATCGCCGACCAGCCTTCGGCCGTGGCCAGTAGCGGATGTCGGCACCGTCCACCAGCTTCTCGATCGCTCGCAGGTATGGCTCACGCGGCTTGAGGACCGGGTTGCCAAGGAAGAAGGCTGGCACCGTTCTGTTCGAGTAACCGACTAGCTTGAACAGGTCGTCATCAACACACGCCGGGAGGTAGAACACGCCGCGGCGCTGCGGCTGCGACCTCGACTCGAGATGCGCGCTCACCGTGCACGGATCCATGGTGAACACGAAGTCGAAACGCGGACTGTAGCGAGCGGTCTCTCCGACCTCGTATGGTTCGTCGCAGAGGTAGACCGCGGTCGGGATGCCGCGACGCTTGAACTGCGACAAGAACGACTCGTTGCCGGCCGCGCGGCCGTGATGGCACCAGACCAGATCGGGCTTCCACTTGAGGATGTTCTCAGCGAGGCCGCGGCTCATCGTCCCGCCGCGCGCGCTGTAGTGACCAAAGCCGCCGCGGCGAAGCGAGGAGACGTCAGTCACCATCACCTCGCACCCGAGTCGCTTGAACCCGGCAAGCCACCCCATCCGCCAGTCGTCGCTGTAGATCAGGCCAGCGTCGTCAGCGATCGCAATCCTTGGCGGTCCAGATCGACCGACCACGATCGTCACATCAGCCTGACGGAGGGGACGGCCCACGTCGAGAGGCCGAGACCGTGGAGAGCGTGCTGCAAATGGTTCGCGTAGTCGTCGTCGGCGACTGCAAACTTGATCGACCTGCGCGCAGGCTCGATCGCGAAGCGAGGAACCATGAAGACATGGCCCGGAACGTCATACTTCCGGTCCCAGCGGTGCGGCGGCCTGGTGTTGCCAGCCATCGAGTCGAACGCGAAGGTCATGCCGCAGGTCGAGTCGCGAAGAAACGGCGCCTGCATCTTCCCGAACCACTCGACGTCGTTGAGGAGTCGGTCCACCGGGATCACGGCGACGTAGGCTTCAGTGGAGTTGCCGAGATCACGATCGATCGCTTGGTTCAGGCCATGCGACGACTGCATGAGCCTCCAATCCTCCCTGCGAAGAGAGGAGAGCATCGACGTCACGTCACCGATCAGAGCCTCTGGAACCTCTCCATCGACCGAGATGCAGAGCTTGTGATCGAACGCGGTCAACGCTTCGATCACGCCAACGCGCTCTGGCAAGAGCCCGATGTCATCAGCCGGCGTCGGGACGATGATCTCGAGGCCGGTCCGCAGCGGCCTCCTGTGCTTCACGCCCGCGATCGGCGACGTAGATTCGATTGCACTCTTGGGAGCAGAAAATCGGTCGTTGTTTTCCATCTCGGATCGCCATCTTGTGTTTGCCCGATGGGATGGTCACCGGCTTCTTGCAGCCGACGCACTCCACCGTGACGGTTTCGTAGAGACTCACAGAGCCCAGTCGCTCTTCTTGGGAACGATGATCTTGCGTGGAGCCGCCTGGGTCATCGGCTTCACCTCAGTCAGTGGGCTGGCGAGCTCGCCACGCCGTTCGATCTCATCGACTTCGACGTCCTCGTTGACGGCGAGCTCGCTACCCTTGTTCGGAGCCTTCCGCACCGCGCGCTCGTCGGCGGCCTTTTCCTGACGGAACTGTTCGGCGGTGCGCGCCGGCATGCGGTAGTCGGTGCCGTGCTGGATCGGTGAGGCGTTGCCAACCGGACCAGGAGCGCCGAGCTGCTCGATGCATCGGTGCACGAAGCCCTCGACGCCATCCTGCACCTGCTGCAGGAACGGAGCATCGGCGCCGTAGTGGTTGGTCAGCAGCTCACGCACCAGCTCGCCAGCTTCTATTGCGGGCCGAAGATGTCGCGGTTTGACTGGTTTGGTGTTCCTCGAAAGAGGGACCCCGGTTCGCCCTGGGATTGCTTGCCGCCCCACAGATCGTGCTCCTTGTTCTTGGTGAACTCGCGCGCTGGATAGTTGAGTTGAGGGTTATAGCGTCCGTCCACCGTCGGCGGCTGGAATCGCTTCACTTCGAGCGGCGTCCAGCCAGGTGGCGGCGCCGGGAAGTAGAACTTGCCACTCGGATCGATCTTGTCGAGGTCGCTGATCGCGTCCGGGATGTCGTCGTGCTTGCTGAACGGCCACTCGGTCATCTCGTCGAGCATCGGCTTCCACTTCGTCTGGAACTGCTGCCGCAGTGACTCGGCGAAATAGATGTTGCCGCCGCGGAAGCGCGGCTCGATCGCCTCGATCCTGATGTCCTTGATCTCCTGGTTGCGCCCCTCGATCTCGATGAACCGCGGCCGGATGAAGGTCTGCCGACGGATCTCCTCGAACAGCGACATGAGGAGTTCCTTGTGCGTCACCTTCTCGACGCCGACACCCTTCACGTTGAGTGCCTGGAAGCGACTCCACAGGTCGCACACGATCCGGCATGAGTCCGACGGCCGCCAGCGGCCGACGTAGAAGTCACGCACGTAGGCCGTGCGGTTGCAGTCCATGCTCACGATCCAGAAGCAGCTGCGGTCGGCGCGCGCGTTCTTCTTCTCGTCCGCGATGAAGGCAAAGTCGGTGAAGATGTAGGTCCACACCGCGCTCGGGATGTCCTGGTCCCTGATCACGTGGAAGTATTCGGCGTGGAAGATCTGGTCCTCGCCGGTCTGCGGCCTGTTCTCGTAGAAGCAGGCGAACAGGCGCGGCACCTGCTTGATCTTGCGGTCAGCGATGAAGGCTCGAGTCAGCCGCTTCGGGAAGAACAGCGTCGCCGGCTCGTTGCCTCGCGGGTCCACCACAGGCTCCGACCACGCATGCTTGCTGATCTCGAAGGTCGCAGCGATCGCCTCGTCCTTGATGATCTTGCAGTAGATGTCGTTGTAGTGGTGAAGCGTGCCGATCACGAAGAGCTTGGTGCCGGGATCGAGCTGCGACTGCACTTCCGAGAACCAGGTCCACAGCGACTCGATCGACTCCGGCGTCTTGGTGTTCTCCTGCGAGCAAACGTCGTCCATGAGCACGACGTCCCAGTGCGCGCCGGTCTGCACCTCGCCGACGCCGGCTGCGGCGAGCGTCGGATCCTTGATGCCTTGCCGCGTGCGCAGCGCGCTGTAGAACACGCCGGACGCATCCTTCCACTTGTCGCCGCGGTGGACTCCGAACCGATCTCGGAACCACTGGCTGTCGATGATCTTCATCACCTCGGAGGCGAACTTCTGCGCCTGACGCGAGGTCTCCGAGCAGATCAGGACGCGGATGTTCGGGTCACGCGCGATCAACCACGCGGCCTGTCCGATCGTGAACACCTGGCTCTTGAACGAGCCGCGCGGCCACAGCACCAACTTGCTCTTGAAGTTGGTGATCTCCGGGTTGTCCGGGTCGACCGCGCCGCGCCAGGTGATCAGCTCCTGGCAATAGCGACCGTGCGGCTGCCACTCTGCGTCCGGCGCCGCGCCGCTGTCACGCACGAAGTCGAGGAAGCCCTCTTCGGAGGTGTAGTAGGCGCGCTCCCGCGCCAGCCGCTCGGTCCGCAGCTGCTCGAGCGTGACCTTCGTGGTCGTTTCAGCTACCACCGCTCCCGACCCACTCAAGGACTTGGCCAGCTCCGCGGTAGTGCGTGTCGTCCTCGATCTTGCCATCGCACAGCTGAAGGCACTCGATCGAGCAGAAGAACGTCGCGTAGCCGAGCCAGCGATGGCCGTCGTAGTAGACAAAGGAGTCTGGCGCGATCTTGATCTTGCACTGCGGGCAGGCGGTCGCGCGCGGCGGCACGCCGATGCCAAGGAACCTGGTGAGCTGGGCTTTCATGCTTTTCCTCTCAGCGTCCGCATCTTGCTGATCCACTTCCAGAAGCAATCTGAACTACAGAAGTATGGACCCTCGATCGCCAACTGTTTGCATCCGTCCCACATGCATGTGATGTGCTGACTACCAGGGTTGGCCGCGCGACGATCATCGGCCTCCTTGCGCATGTTCAAGAACTGCGCGATCGGACCCTTTGGGTCATCAAGATCAGCCAGAGACACCGGACACCTCGCCTTCGCCTTCGAGTTTCAGAGCCGGCACCTCGTCGATCATGGTGAAGTCAGCTCGCTTGAGCTCTTCGATTCGCTTCTGCTGCTTGCGCTCGAGATCGAGCATAGCATCGATCTCGGCCTTCTGCTGCTCGCCGAAGTTGACGTTGTGGGTCACCTCGACGCGGCGCACCGCGCTGTCGACAATGCCGAGCGACTGCAGGATCGCCACCAGATCCTTGGTCACTCGGAAGTAGCTCGCCCACTCACCCTGCTCCATCAGCCCTTGCTGGGCCCGCTCAGCGGCGAGCTGCACGTGGCCGGCCAGCGTGTTGAGCCGGATGTTGGCGACCTGCGCGCCGATGTTGTCGGCGTGCTCGTTGTAGATCGTCGACACCTCGAGCGGAGGGATACCAAGCTCCTGAGCGATCACCTCGCCGCGGTAGCCTTGCTCGCGCAGCGTCACCACGAGCGCGACCTGTTGCTGACGGAGGAGGGTGGCGAACCAGGCCGACCGCTGCGGTCGCATCGTGACCTGCAGCTCGGTCCACATGCGCTTGCCAAGGTCGCGCATGGTGAGCGCCGACGTGAAGCCGTCCTTGTCCTTGGACGGCGGCACGGTCATCGCGCCAGAGTCGACGACCAGATCGACGAGCTGTTGGAGGCTCAGACCGATCGAGTCCGCGGCGCGCTGGAGCTTCTCCTTCGCCTCCGGGTCGAACAGCGGCGTGGCGCGTTCAGCTTTCGCCATCCTCAAGCTCCGATTCGATCACGTCGGCGTTCTCCGCGATGTAGGTCAGCAACGCGCGACGCACATCATCGGTCGGCTCAACGTTCTCGCTGCACCAGATGAGGTAGCTGGCTGGAACCTTCTCGAGTGGGACGCCTTTGTGTTTGCCGAACGGCATCGGCGTCTCGTCGTTGAACGCCAGCACGGGACTGCTCAGTAGCAGTATCGGGCCCGGAAGACCTTGGCCATCTTCGGCGAGAGTTCCACCAAGTCCTTCGCGATGCGTCGCATCCACGCCGCGATGTCCTTGGCGCCTTGCTTGGTGAGTTGGTCTGGCCGCTTCACGGTGATCGTGGCAGCGAAACGTTCTTTGCGTTTGGTCTTCATGGCTTCTGTGGCACCACAGCTTCCGAGGTCTCGGTGGCGATCCCGAAATTGGCGCGCATGCGCGCGTCCTCGAGATGGGTCAACGCGAGCGACAGGCCGCGGCCTTCCGGCACCACCTCGCACAGGATCTTCGCGCACAGGAAGCACGCATCGTTGACCATCTGGAACCGCGGCAGCGTGTCCGAGGTCGGCGGGTGGTAGTAGAACCGATTGCGCAGTTCGACTTCGGTGGGCTTGGTCATCGTCGTCCTGGCATCATGCCTTGCCTTGGTCCAGCAACCTCGCAACTGATGTCCGTCAGGATGCCTTGCAGTTCGGAGAGCCAGGCAAGCACTTCACCGTCCACGATCTCGTCCGGGCCTTCGTTCTGGATCTTCACCTGGATCGCGTCAGCGAGCACACGCGCGCGCTCGGCCAGCCACCACTTGCGCAGCATGATCGGGGGCGGCTTCACGCGGTCGGTGAAGCCAGGAGTTGGGAACGGCGAGTCCATGCCCGCCTACTCCTTCGGCGGTCCGCTGACCTGCGTGCGCGGCTTGAACTCGACCTTGACCTGCGGCTTCTCCTCGAGGTTGATCCTGACGATGTGGATCGCCTTGGCGATCATCAGCTGCTTGCCGACGAACTGGGCGCCTTCGCTGCGGATGAACTTCTGGGCGGCCTGCGTGCTGTCGAATCCGGCGATGCCAGGGGCCGGAACCAGCGTGCCCTTCGGCAGCTGCTCGTCCTCGGCGATGATGTAGATCCTGAAGTCGCCACCGCTCTCGCCTCCGAACAGCTTGAACCTGCGCTGCTTCTTCGCGCGCTTGGCTTTCGGAGTGGCAAGAGTCTCGTCGGTGGGAGTGGTGAGAGTTTCGCTCATGGCGACTTCTCTACACTAGGCGGCTGTTCTTTTGAAGTGGCATTTGGAATCTCGCCGCGCTCTCGAATCCCTCGCTTGGTCGCCTCGTTTTCCAGCTTCACCCTCTCGCCGCTGTAGCCGATCGACTCGTTGTTTTTCAGGAACTCAACGACTTCCGTGTGGCTTGGCAGGTAGGTGTGCCCTTTCTCGGCCTTGATGAGCTTACAGGCCAACGAATACTTGTAGGGCCACAACCTGTAGTCATTCAGCACGCGCTTCCTGCCAGCGTTCGGCACCTCCGGCTGAAAGTTCAACACCAACGCGCTGCACTTGTCGCACTGCAGCTTGCAGGACTCTTCGAAATACCACACCAGGAACTCGAGCACGCGGCCTGCAGTGATCCTCCACTGAAAGCTGCCGAACTCCTTGTCGCGCTCCTGCAGGTTTTCCACCAGCCGCTGGAACGCCAGATAGGCCAACTCATGCACTCCGATGGTCTTGGTCATGGCCTCCAACTGCACCACAAACCTGCCTCAAGTTCAACTCAATTCTTGCTCAGTTATGCGTGTAGCTGGGGGGGTATTACATATACATCGTATGTGTGAGTCCTGCTTACAGAGAGAGAGAGAGAGAGAGACAGATCAGTAGTAGTCTCTCTCTCTCTCTTCTATCTCTTGAGTAGAGATTTTCTTCGGCATATTTTCCATGGTTTCTGCAGGTTGGCCTCGGTTTTTCCGTCAGGTTGGCAGCTGTGAGGGTGGGCATTGCACTTCTGGGGCGCAGGTGACCCGCGCGATCGATCGCACCTCGCAAACTTGCAACCATTGATTGCATGGACACTTAGGATGCAATGCTCACAACTTCTTTGTCTACCTATTCATAGGTTGCAAGTGACTGGCGCTTACAACCTCAACCTAGGTTGCGGTAAAATACCGGCCGGTATGCAATGCACACAGGAATTGAAATGCTAGCCACGTCATGGTAAAGCGACCGAATGGCCAAGCCTAATCTTGTAGCCGTGAGCCTTCCTTCCAACTTTCTGTGCCGTTGGAAGCGTCACACGACAGTAGATGGAAGGCGTGCGCGTCTACGATGCCTGAACCATGCAACCTACTTGGTTGCAGACCGCGGCCCAGAATCGCAAGTGCACTACTGCGCGCGACACGCTCTGCAAGGGCTACGTCTCGCAATGCAACGGTTGCGCGCACACAACCGCGCAACCATGTAGCGCGTGGTATACTGTGCAATCATGATCCACGGCCTTCCGCTCAACCCTCCGCCAGCCCGCTTCGCCTCCGTGAGCGACGACGTTCTACACACGGCGATTGCCTTCGCCATCCTTATGCTCATTGGTCTCTGCGTCTGCAAGCCGGCTGTTGGCGGGCCCGTTCTGTTCGTCCTTGCGTGGCTTGCCTGGAGACTGTGCAAGTGAAGCGCGCACAACTACGCTGGCCGTTGTTCATCGGCCTTGCTGCTGGCACACTCATCAGTCTCGCGTCTGTGCTGATCTTTTAGTCTCTGTCTCTGCAACCAACACCCTGCGCCAACACCGAGCTGATCCAGATCGCTTCGGATCGGCACCATGCTGCAGCAAGCGATCAAGCGAGCAGATTGCGATGAAAGAGCCAGAGTTCATCGTGGCCGAGATGTCAACGACATGGATGCATGGTGGTCCAGCAGTGACGTTGATCTCGAGGAAGTTCGAAGACGTCATCGAGCGCAACTTGCAACGCGGTTACTTGCTCCATTCGTTCTCACACAGCCAAGTCATAGGGCGCGGCGAGCAACAAGAGACGATCGTCGCTGTGTTCAGGAAGGATCTGACCATCACCAAGGGCTAGCTGTGAACAGATCCGATCCAGTCCAAGCGTGCGAGACGTGCAATCGCGAGCGATCGTGCCTGATGCATCTGCGCTCTGAGTTCCCGCCCGATGCAGCGAAGCGATGGCTTCAGAAGTCATGCCCGAAAGGCTTGACCAAGTGCGAGATCATCTACCGAGCTGGAATCCAGCCGACTGAAGTCAGGGGACAACGCCCATGATCTACTGCTGCCAATGCAACGTGCGCGAGTCCGTCCACGGTCGCTACTGCCGTGAGTGTCTGGACGCCGAAACCAAGGATCTCTCGAACGAAGAGCTGCAGGCGATGGAGACGATCTACAACGCGCTCGGTCACAGACTGACACGCGAACAAGCCGAAGCGAAGTTCGCCGAAGCGCGAGCCAGACTCGAGCGCGAGCAGCGGAGGAACGAGCCGTGACCGACGACTACAAAACCGCGAAGAAACAACGGATGCGCGAGCGATACGCGATCGTGAAGAACAGCGATCCACTGCTCTACGGGAGAATCGTTGCCTTCTCTTCAACAGTTGATCTGACCAACAACGATGCGCGCGTGACGATCGAAGACTTCTGCATGTCGCTTGCGAAGCTGATCGTCGAGAGGAGCTAGAACACCCCACGCTCTGCATGCCTTGGCAGGTAGCAACGTGGAACGAGACGAGACGATCTGATCTGTGCATGGTGTGAAAACGCCGCGCAGTTGAGTGATTCCTTTCTGCGCGGTAGCCACGCCGAAAAACTTCTGCTGTGTTGGCAGAACAGTTTGCGAGCCCTGAAGACTGTGGAAGACCAACCACGACTTGTGCTTCAGGGCTCGATTTCTTTCACCGGCTCTTGACGTTGCGGCAAGAGCTGGTTCCGATGTGGCCGTCTTCCTTTGCCACCTCTGGCGAGAGCGGACCAGATGAAGTTTCTAGAGCTACTACTGGTCGGCGAATCGCAACTAAAAGGACGCAAGCAGCGTGTGGCTAGCTGATCTTGCCCCCAGCAGGCTGGGTGAACAATGAGCGCAGCGGTTGTGCGATTGGAGCCTGTTGAGAACCGCATTGCTGGCCACACTCCCCGCTAGACCTGGATGTGTGGCCAGCTTTCTTTTTGTCGACGCTTGACAACCGCGCTGCACGAGTGTTGAGTTCTGCGCGCCTCGCGAGACCGGCTTGGTGCAGTTGCACTGGGGGCTCAGCGAGTAGTTGCAACCGCCATGACGAAAGTCGAAGTAGATCTCAACGGCGACTCGATCGACTTGCGTGGCGGGCAGGCCAAGGGTGGCGACGACGTGCATCGGACGGTCGCCGGCTGGCCAGGGTGGAAGCGGATGCCAGGCTGGGCCAAGCTGACCGATGGCACCGCTTGCTCGCTGTTCAGGGCCCGCCTGTGGCCACACACGGCCGCCCCGCTCCTCCGAGTGGCTTCTTGGACCGTCGCGTGCCACTCCTCCGTCAGGGAGGTGCTGCAACGCAGCGTTGCAGGGCTGACGGAGGCAGAGCGGGAGCTGGCGAAGGACTGGGGCCCGATCCACCAAGTGGCTGGTTACCGCGTGGCGATGGCGCACCAGCTGCAGGCGATCGGCGCCCTACAGGTTCACCACTACCAAGCCCTGCTCAACGACGACATGGGGCTCGGCAAGACCGCCACCGCGCTGTGGTCCTGGTGGGCCAGCGGGCTACGACGGCTCGCCGTCGTCTGCCCGAAGAGCGTCAAGCTGAACTGGCGTGCCGAAGTCGCTGCGACCATAGAGCCGCCCGAGACGCTGCCGTGCTTCGTGGTCGATGGGACCCCAACTCAGCGCGCTGACACCTTCGCTGCGCTGGCGCATCACCTCGACCAGAAGAAGAACCAGCGTGCCGTCGTCGTCGTGAACTACGACACCTTGAGGCTGTTGCCGATGCCTCAGCAGGCTCTGTTGCGCACCTGGTGCGCGGGACAGGCAGCTGTCCTGGACGAGTCGCACTACATCAAGAGCAAGGATGCAGCGCGGACCAAGGCGGTGTTCGACCTCTTCTCTGGAGCAGCTTTCAGACTGGCGTTGTCAGGCACGCCAGTCAGAAACACGATCGAGGATCTGTTCACGCAGTGCGAGTTTGTCAGGCCAGGAAGCTGGGTGAGTTCTCACGACTTCAACAACCGATACCTGGTGATCGTGCCGACGCAATTCGCTGGTCGCAGACGCCCGGTCAACATCGTGCGCGGAACGAAGAACGTAGCCGAGCTCAACGCGGTGCTCAACACCATGCGCATCGCGAGAAAGAAGGAGGACGTGCTCAATCTCCCGCCGAAGATCCACACCAAGCCGCTGATCGAGCTCGAGGACGCGCACCTAGCCGTCTACAAGGCGATGAAGGACTACGCGGTCATGGAGCTGGCCAAGCTGATGACCAGCGGAGACCCAGAATGCACGTTGTGCGAAGGCAAGGGCGTCGTTGCTGTGAAGTTCGACGACCCGCTGGCTCCGCCAGAGACGACAACGTGCAAGTGCACCAACCGCACCACCACCATCTTCCAGCCCGCAGCACGGTCGACAGTCGAGGCCGCCATGCGCTGCGAGCAGATTGCTCAGGGGTTCCTCGGTGGGATCCCTGAGACCTATCTCTCCAAGCACGCAGCCTACCTCGTCAAGCACGCCGAGAAGGTCGAGGGAGCTCCAGGCGCGCTGATCTTCCCTGAGTCACCGAAGCTAGTCTGGCTGTGCGAGGCGATCGAGGAGATCACCGGCGCCGGCCGACAGGTGGTCGTGTTCAGTCGCTTCAACGTGCCGCTCAAGTGGCTGTTCAAGCAATACGAAGCCGACGCCGTGCTGCTGACCGGCGACGTCGACACGCTCGAGAGACAAGAGTTCCTCGATCACTTCCAGGCCAAGGGCAAGAGCATCATGCTCTGCCAGGTGAAGCTTGCGGAGGGATTCAACCTCACGTCCGCGAGCGACGTGTTGTTCCTTGGACGCGATTGGTCACCCGCGATCAACGCTCAGGCTGAAGCGCGGTGCCATCGCATCGGCTCGAAAGGCACGGTCAACGTGCAGATCCCGATCGTGCAGAACACGATCGAGAAGATGATCGACAAGGCGCTGTCGGCCAAGGATGCAGACGCGCAACAGGCTCTGAGGAACGTGACTGTGCAACAATTGGTGGAGGCGTTGTGATCCAACCCGACGTCATCCAGGCGGCAGCGCGTCGACTCGCCGGCAAGATGGTCGCCGATCAAGCTGCCAAGCTGATGATGACGATCACCAACCTGGACGCCGGCAAGACAACCGATGCGACCGCCCTGGTGATCGTGGCCCGCGACACTGCGATCGGCAAGCTACTCAAGTTCATCGACGACAGCAGCAAAGGCTTCATTTCGGAGATCATTCCACCATGAGAGTCAACGTCTACGCGGAAGAGATGACCCAGCGCGTCGAGATCATCGACAAGGAGATCGACGGCACCAAGTTCACCGGCTTGCGGTTCTACCTCGAGCTGCCGGTCACACAGATGACCAGGCAAGGACCAGTGCAGGTGAGTGGTCCGTTCATGCACCACGCTGGCGACGACGACAGCAGCGCGGTGACCTTCTGGGGCAAGCAAGACCTGCGTCGCGTGCTGAAGAAGGCACTCAAGCTGCTGGACGAGCACTACGGCGAACCGATGGAAGTCGATCCAGGCCAGCTGGAGAGACCATGACCACCGCGCTCCTCGTCAGCCTCTCGCTGTTCGTCCTGATCTTCGCGATTCGGATCTGGCACATGAGCGGTGTCATGGACGAGCTCGAGCTGAGGATCCTGAAGCTCGAGCAGGCTCGGAAGCTTGACGAGCAGTTCCTGACTGACCACACACACTCAATCAGCGACCTTGACCCATGACCTACACACTCGTTGAAGTCGGACTCTCTCGGTTCAACTGCGAAGCCTGTGGCGTCACCTTCGCGATCCCGACCAGCTACTACGATCGCTGGAGAGAAGGCGATGTCGAGCGGTGCCGGCTGGTCTACTGCCCGTGCTGCGGCCACAAGTGGCACTGTGGAGAGTCGACGATCGGAAGCGCAAGCAGCTTGAGGTGCGCAAGGGTCTGCTGACGAGGATGAAGAACCGCGTCGGCAACGGTGTCTGTCCATGCTGCAACCGACACTTCAAGAACCTGCAGGGGCACATGAAGACCAAGCACCCGGAGTTCAAGGACAGCGAGTCGTGAACCGGCCATGCCCCTACTGCGGAGCTCCAAACGACTGCGACACCTACCTTGGAGCAGAGACCTACAAGCCAACAGAAGGCGATGTGTCGCTCTGCTTCTCGTGCGGCGAGCTGTG
>Ga0307469_10000106_pt1 | contig 32779 bp, 31 predicted proteins | sample atmos_gasesAM2C__FD_203084 | JGI IMG/M metagenome (GOLD analysis project Ga0307469, IMG submission 203084) | Hardwood forest soil microbial communities from Morgan-Monroe State Forest, Indiana, United States - atmos_gasesAM2C_515 | ecosystem: Environmental > Terrestrial > Soil > Temperate... | reverse complement strand
GTGCTTTGCGACGTTGTTGAGCGCCTCCTGGGCGATGCGAAAGAATGCGATTTCGATCTGAGGTGTCGGTCGCACCGCCGGCTCGCCGCCGCGCACCGCGACCCCGATCCCCGTACGCTTGGAGAAGTTTCTCGCGTGCCAGTCCAGCGCCGCCGCTAAGCCGTGGTCGTCGAGCATGGGCGGCCGCAGCTCGGACATTACGTTCTCGATGGTGTCCATCGTCGACTCGAGAAGCGCCACGGAATCATCCACGCGCGCGCGAATTTCGCTTCCGCGCGAGACGGGCGCCCTCTGGAGGATGTCGAGGTTGATTTTCAGGGCGGTCAGGCTCTGGCCAACACGGTCGTGCAGCTCGCGCGCGAGCTCCTTTCGCTCGGACTCCTGCAGCTCGACCAGCCGCCGCGACAGCGCCTGGAGCTGGACACCGGAGTCGCGTAAGGCATTTTCAGCCCGCTTGCGCTCGGTGATGTCGACGTTCGTTCCGTAGACGCGAAGGGGACGCCCGGTAGCATCCCGGACCACGGTAGCCCTTCCGAACAGCACGTGGACGGTGCCATCGGGCCAAACCACGCGGTACTCGATGTCGCGCGGCCCCCCCTCGGCGAGCAGCTGGGCATGCCGCGCGCTCACGTACTCTCGATCGTCCGGGTGAACGACCTCGGCAAAATCCTCGAAGCGTGCGCCCTTGCTGCGATCGTCGCCGAAGAACAGGCGCAGGTTTCCCCCGGTGTTGGCGATTTCGCCGGTGACCAGGTTGTGCTCCCAGCTGCCGGTGCGGCCCAGGACCTGGGTTTCGCTCAGGAGCTGCTCGTTCTTCTGCAGCGCCATCTCGGCCCGCTTTCGGTCCTCGATATCGGTACTCGTTCCGTACCACTTGACAATATTTCCCTGCCGATCGCGCAGTGGCACCGTGCGGACGAGGAACCAGCGATATTCCCCGTCAGCGCCGCGCAAACGCATTTCATCCTCGTAAGGTTCTCCAACCGCCGTGCTGGCGCGCCACTTTTCTAAGGCTCTTGGAATGTCTTCGGGATGAATCGGGCCCGTCGGTTCTTTAACGTACTGCTCCAAAGTCAGACCCGTATAGTCCAACCAACGCTGATTGAGGAAATCAACGACGCCGTCAGGCCGAACAGTCCAGGCCATCGTCGGAATCGTGTCGATGACAAGCCGAAGGTGATCTTCCCTTTGCTGCGACAACGCTTGAATCTTCTCCTCGCTGCCCTTTGCCTCGATCGCCACGCGCACCATCTGGGTCGCCATGTCGATGAGCCGGATGTGCTCGGGCGAGGGCAGTCCCGGCGCACCGTAAAACATGGCAAACGTTCCCAGCACGGTGTTGGCGTCGGAGAGAATCGGGGTCGACCAGATCGCGCGCAATCCGTTGCGGAGGGCGATGTCGCGGAAGCCCTTCAACAGCGGATCCGTCGCGGCGTCTTGCGCGTACACGGGCTTGCGAAGGAACGCGGCAGTCCCGCAGGGGGCCATTGCGGGCGCGATGTCCAAGAACGGCGCTACACCCGCCTTGAATTCCTCCGGGATGCTGGGCGCCGCGGCGAAGCTCAACCGCTGCTGCCGGATATCCGAAAGCAGCACGGCGCAACGCATTCCGTGCGCCTGCTCTTCGATCAGCTTGACCATCGTCTCAAGAACCTCTTCCAGCGGCGCGCCGTTCGCGATCCGCTCGAGCACGAGGCGCTGGCTGTCGAGAAGCGCGGCGCGATTCTGCTGACCCGTCGCGTACGTCGTCATGATTGACCTCCCTTTCCGGTCCCGATTCCGGCGCGCGCGAGAAGAAGCACACCCACTTCCTTCGCCCGCCGCGCTGCGTCCCGGTCACCCGCGTAAGCGGCGACGATCGAGCCCATCATCACCATCTGCAATTGTCGTGCGAATGTGTCGACGTCACGCACGCCCGCATCCGCTGCCAACCGTCTCAGGAACGCGCGGATCGTCTCGATGTGAAATTCCGCGGCTTTTCGAACCGGATGCCTCCGGTCGCCGTGCTCGAGCAGCGCTTTGGCGAACGAACAGCCTTCGAAATCCGAGCGACGGAACCACTTGTCGAAGACATCGAAAATAGCAAGCAGGCGCTCGGCCGATGTGTGGGCGCGGCGTTCTACCTCCTGTTGCAACCAGGACCGCGTCCACAGCTCCTCGCGGCGGCGCAGGAAGGCGAGGGCGAGGTCGTCCTTGGAGGGATAGTGGCGATACAAGGTCATTTTCGCCACGCCCGAGCGCGCGCTGATGGTGTCAACTCCTACCGCACGGATACCGTGCCGGGAAAAGAGCTCGTAGACGGTCTGGTCGATGCGCTCGCGCGCGCTCGCCAGGCGAGGGAGGGGTTTGCCGGCGCGAACAGCTCTCATAGGGCCACCTATAAAAGTAGACCGTACTGTCTATATGGTTATTAGCGGGAATGCGATGCATCTTACCATAAGAGTATACAGACCTGTACAGTCAGGGCGGCTGTCATGAGCGTGCCATGTAAGCCGCGTAGCTTTCGCGAACTCGCGCCCGCCGAACGAGGTCATACGGGCCGGGTAAGATCGGGCTTTTTTCTTCTCAGGTGGAGCCACGCCAGACCATGCTGCGTTCTCTCGTAGTGCCCGCGGTCCTTGCGGCGATAGCCGCTGGCTGCGCGACGACCCCGAAGGCTCCGCCCGCGGGCGCCCCGTCGCAGCTCGCCGTCTTCTCGACCTTGAGAGCGGGCGATCCCGTCCCGCCCGAATGGGGCAGCTGGACGATGTCTCGGCTCAAGGGCCTCAGCCGATATCAGCTGGTCGAGGACGGCGGCGCGACCGTGCTCAATGGGAGCGCACTGAACTCGGCCTCGGGCCTTCTTCACTACGTCGACCTCGACATCCGCGAGCGGCCGGTGCTCTCGTGGCGCTGGAAGGTGATGGACCTCGCGCCGTCCGACGACAGCCCCGACGATTCGCCGGTGCGGATCCTGGTCAACTTCGCCGGCGACTACTCGAAGATCCCGTTCGGCGACCGCCTGTTCTACGACCAGTTCCGTTTCTTCACCGGCCAGCGGCTTCCGTATGCGGGAGTGATGTATATCTGGGGGAGCCGCACGCCCAACGGTCACGAAGTACGCAACAAGTACACCTCGCGCATCAAGATGATCGCCGTCGAGAGCGGCAGGGAGAATCTGGGCAAGTGGCTCGAGGAGTCGCGCGACGTCGCCGAGGACTACCGGCGGCTCTTCGGCGAGGAGCCCGGCAAAGTGGTCTCGGTCGGCATCATGACCGAGAGCGACGCGAGCGAGCGAACGCTCGAGGCGTACTACGGCGATATCGCGTTCCGGTCCGCGGCGCAGTAATACGGCGTCAGGCCGCCTTCTTCCGGTTCTTCTCCAGCCAGCCTTCGACCAGGGCGACGGTCTGGTCGAGGACTTCCGAGCGCATGCCCTTCTGCGCCGCGACGGTCTTCACCAGCAGGTCGACGCGCTCGATGTTGGGCGCGCCGTTGGCTAGCGCGCGCGCCGCCGAGGACGGGGTCAGCAGGGAGAGCGCGGCGTTGGCGTACTTCTCGAAAGGCACCATATCGTTCTCGTTCGCGCCCAGCGACACGCACAGCTTCACCACCCAGTTGTACATCGCGCGCGAGGCGGCGAGGTCGCTGTGGACCGCCTCCTTGATCGGCCGCACGCTGTCCTTCAGCACGCAGCGGTAGTTGCCGGCGATGAGCATCGCCCATTTCGCGAGCGGCACGAAGATCGAGTCGTGCACCTTGAGCTTGACCGGCAGCTCGATCTTCCCGGAGCCGGTGTCGAAGCGCGACGCCTCGATGTCCGCTTCGAGCTTGCGCAGGATCGCGGTGTGGGCGTCGGAATCGAAGCGCGCGGACTTGAAGTTGGTCGGCAGCCTCACTTGCAGCACGTTCACCTTCTCCTCCGGCGGACGGAAGGCCTGCGGATCCGGGCTGCACAGCGTCATCAGCTTGGGATCGAAGCCGTCCCACACGGTGGGATCCGTGTAGCAGCCGCGGATCGCCTTGACGTCGATCCCCGGGATACGCGCCAGGTAGGGCAGCGGCGGCATGTTCATGATCGACATGCACGGCACCTTGGCCCGCGCCACCGCGTCGAGCAGCTCGCGCACGCCCGGCGAGCGGTACTGCGGCTCCTGCATCGCGAGCGCGACCAGGTGATAATCGGAGGGCTTCACGCCGGCGGTGCCGCCCGCGCTCATCTTGCCCGGCAGCTTCTTCGAGTTGATCTCGACGAGGCCCTCGCGGCCCTTCACCGGCATGCGCACGATCGCGCCTTCCTTGTTGATCAGCTCCGCCTCGGCGGGCAGGCACACGAGATGCACCGCGTGCCCGGCGAGCGCGAGCTTGGTTCCGAGCAGCGAGCCGTAGGACGCGCCCAGGATCAGGATCTTGTATTGAGTGGCCATGAATCGACTCCTCCTATTCCGAAACGCGGATGGTAGTCACTTCGAAGTTGCAGGGCAATCATGACGCCGGCATTCCGTCATGTGGAATTTGCGGCGCTGCGTCAACAACGGCGTTCTACCCGCGGCGCTCCAACCGTGCGATCTCTCTGCTCCACTTGCCGTTCTTGAAGATGAGAATCCGGCCGGTCAAGTCGGGGAAACCTTACAGAATTGGACAAACGCGGCCGCGCTGAGTTACGGTGAGCGCCAGCTCAGCGCGCAAGGAGGTCGATATGCCAGGCAAGAACATCAAGATTCGATCGAGCGAGGGGCGCAGTTTCGACTGTTATGTCGCCGAGCCCCGCTCGGCAGCGAAAGTCCCGGCGATGGTGCTCGCCTGCGCCGTGCACGGCGTCAACGAGGACGTGCGCGCCATCGCCGACGAATTCGCGGCGCAAGGCTACCTCGCCGCGGCGCCCGATCTCTTCTGGCGCACGGTCCCCGGCCCGCTCGCGCGCGACGACGATCGCACCAAGCAGCGCTCGCAGCCGCGGCTGGAAAAAATCAGGACCGGCGAGGCCGACCTCCGCGATACGCTCGCCGAGGTGCGCAAGCTGCCGCAATCGAACGGACGCGCCGCGGTGATCGGGTTTTGCTACGGAGGGCCCTACGCGATCCTCGGGCCGAAGCGCCTGGGCTACGACGCCGGAATCTCGTGCCACGGCTCGCAGATGCTCGACTACCTCGGCGAGCTCGACAAGCTCGCGAAGCCCGTGTGCATCATCTGGGGCGACCAGGACCACCAGGCGCCCGCGGAAGTGCTAACCGCGTATCGCGGCGCCGCGGCGCGCATGAAGAACCTCGACCTGCACATCTTTCCCGGCGTGCTCCACGGCTACATGATGCCTGACAATCCCAAGGCATTCGATCGGAAGACGCGCGACTTCTCGATGCAGCGAGCGCTCGCGATCCTCGAAGGGCTTCGCGAGGCGGGAGCGCGGCGCAAGGCGGGATGAAGACTTTCATCGTCCTGGCGGTCGCCGTCGCGCTGGGCTATTACGCTTACAAGGCGCTCACCGGAGCGGGCGAGGTCCCTGGCTGCAAAGAAGAGTTCAACCACTGCATGAAGACCTGCCGCCGCACCGCGACCGAGGCGCCGGCCGCTCAGGCCTGCCAGCAGGCTTGCGAGCGCGACAGCGACTCGTGCGAACGCAAAGGAAGGTGAAGTCGCTCCCGAAAGGAGACATCATGGGCAAGAGCTTCTGGGTGCTTCTTGGTTTCATCGTTCTGGCGATGAGCGGGCTCGCTTTTTCGCAGGCGCAGGTCCAGGCCACGCGTCCGAAGCCCTATCCCTGGGACAGGAGACCAGACGGGTGCTTCTTGCCCGGGGTGCCGCCGAACACACCGATATGCAAGTCGGATGACTGGCCCAACTACTACGACACCCACCAACGCGTGCAGAGCCTGCTTCTGAATCCGGACTTCGATCTAGTCTTGCGCGCCGAGGACGACCTTGGACTGTCGCAGAAGAGGTTTCCTACGGGTCAATACTATTTCGAGGCCTGGTACTCGGCGCTCGCAAGCATGCTCTCGCGTCCCAGCCCGAGACTATACGAGGTCGTGGAGTCGTGGGGGAAGGCGAAAAACCAGGACGGATACGCGAAGATCGCCGAGGCCTTGCTGCGGAACGGGGAAGCCTGGCAAGCGCGCGGATCCGGATACGCAAATGCAGTGAGTCCCGAAGGCTGGAACATATACCGGAGAAAATTGCGAGAGGCGGACGCGGTCCTCGATTCGGCTTCGGAGCGGACAAAGAGCCTGGGGCCGTGGTACGCCTTGAAGTTGAGGATCGCCTATCAGCTCCCCGAGCTGGAGGCTTCGCGATCGCGGCTGCTGGCTTCAGGGACCGGCCTCTGGCCCGACTACGCCCCACTCTACGCGATCGCGATGGAGTTTTCGCTCCCAAGGTGGGGCGGTACCTACGAGCAAGTCGACAAGATAGCGCACATGGCGTACGAGAAATCGAGCACGCGCTGGGGCGCGTCCCTGTATTCGACGACTTATCGGCTCATTTTTCCCATCACATGCGACTGTACGATCGCCGACACGGCCGTGGACTGGGACCTCATGAAGCGCGGCTTCCGCGACATAGAGAAGCAGGGTGGCGGCGATGCCGAAATCTGGAGCGCCTATGCGACGTTCGCCTGCCGGATGCGTGACCGTCCGGAAGCGAGGCGGCTTCTCGAGCTGAGCGACAAGGCTAGAAAAGATCGCCGGGCGGCGCCGCCCGATCCCTGCCGGGAATTCGCGTTCTCCGCGACGTAGACCGCCGTGAGCCGGACTGCTTGGTTCCTCGGGTTCATCGTGCTCGCCGGCAACGGCGTCGCTGTCTCGAATGCCCAAGCGGCGGATGCAGCGGGCAAGCGCTACCCCTGGGACACGAGGCCGCCCGAGTGCTTCCTCCCCAACGCGAAACCGTCGCAGCAGTGCGTTGCTGACGACTGGCCCAACTACGGCGAAAGCAAGAGGCGCGTGGATCACCTGATCCTCGATCCCGACTACGACCTCATCGAGCGAGCCGAGAACGAGCTGGGTTTTTCGGACAGGCGATTTGCATCGGGTCAATATTATTTCGACGCCTGGTTCTTGTCGCTCGACTCGGTGGTCGGCTTCGCGAACGACCTGGCGTACCGCTCGGTGGAGGGGTGGGCCAAGGCAAAGGGAGAAGGCGGTTACGTCAAGCTCGCCGAGGCGCGCCTGCGCTACGCGGAGGCATGGAAGGCGCGAGGGCCTGGACTCCCGAGCACCGTGATGCGCGAAGGTTGGGACATCTACCTGCGTAAGCTCAGAGAGGCGGATCGGGCGCTGGACTCGGGCTCCGAGCGGCTCAAACGCACCGGACCTTGGTACGTCATGAAATTGCGAGTCGCCTACCAGCTTCCCGAGCTCGAGGCATCGCGCGAAGCGCTGCTTCAAGCGGGAAGCAAGCTCTGGCCGGAGTACGTCAAGATCTACGCTACGGCGATGGCATTCTCGTCGCCGATGTGGGGCGGCACGTTCGAGGAGGTCGACGGCGTTGCGCGCATCGCAGTGGAGAAAACGAGGGCGAAGTGGGGCGCGTCGTTCTATCCGCTCGTCTATCAGGAGATGTTTCGCTCGGGGTGCAACTGCACGGTGCAGGAGTCCGGGGCGGACTGGAATTTGATGAAACAGGGGTTCCGGGACTACGAGGCGCGCCGCAGCACCGACGAGGCCTATTTCCGCGCGTTTGCGAATTTGGCCTGCGCCATGCGCGACCGCGCCGAAACACGGCGGCTTTTCGACCTGACCGACAAGCTGAGCCCAAAGCGCCCTGCCGCCCCGCCCGATCCCTGCCGGGAGTTCGCGTACACGGCGACGTAGGGATCGCTGCGCTACTCGGTCGGCCTCGTCTCGAAGCGCTCGAAGCTCCCGGCGATCTCCGAAATCCGCACGTCGGTCACCCGAGCGCCGCGCGGCCCGCGGCGCGCCCATGCGAGGATCGCTTCGAGGCGTTGCGGATCGCCGTCGACCACCGCTTCCACGGTCCCGTCGCGCCGGTTCCTGACCCAGCCGGTGACGCCCAGCCGCTCGGCCTCCTCGGCCATCGAATAGCGGAAGCCGACGCCTTGCACGCGGCCCGCGATCAGCAGGTGTTTCGCCATCCGCTGATTTTCCAGCCCCGGCCCGTTCGCGTAAAGTGAGCAGCGTCGTTTACGATCGCGAAAAGGAGCATGCCGTGAAACTCGCAGCGAAACTGCTTTCCATCCTCGCGCTGTCTCTCGCGGCTTCGGCCGCGTGGGCGCAGGAAAAGGTCGTCTACCATTTCGACAGCGGCCTGTCGCAGGCGACCAAGGGCTTGCGCAACATCTACAACCATCTCGAGGGCGATCCCAAGGCGAAAATCGTCGCGGTCGCGCACGCCGACGGCGTCGATTTCCTGATGGAAGGCGCGAAGGACCGCCTCGGCCCCTTCGATGCGCGTGTTCAGGATCTGATGGGGAAAGGCGTGACCTTCCAGGTCTGCGAGATCACGCTGCGCCTGCGCAATCTCAAGAAGGACCAGTTCATCCTCGGCGTCGAGTACGTGCACTCCGGCGTGCAGCAGATCACGCACCTGCAGCAGAAGGAAGGCTACGCGTATCTGAAACCCTGACTAGGAGAATGCCTTCATCGCTTCCTGGCTGCGCAAGGTCACGATCGTCGCCGCGCAGATCGCGATGACGGGAATCAGCATCAGCGTGATGCCGGCGATCGCTCCCAGCCAGTTCACCGGATCGCCACGCTCGTTCTCCCGTTTCAGGGCGTAGAACCGGGAAGCGCCCGAGAGCAGGAGCAGCACGATCAGCGCCCAGCAGAAAAGCTCGAGCAGGTATCTCCCCCAGGGCTGAAGGCGTATCACGCCTATCCCGCCGGAGAGGCCGAGCACCCAGATCGAAGCGAGCACGAGGTCGTTCACCCAGCTGTAGCTCAGGTAGCGCCGGTGCAGATCGCCGGCGCGGACGAGCATGAATATCAGCGCCACCCCGAGAGCGAGCGCGCCCGCCGAAGTCAGGGTGAAGAACCAGCCGATGAAGGCGAGCGACAGCTCCACGCTAGCGCCGCGTCCCGGAGGCGATCGCGGTGAGAATCCCCTGCATGATCGCGGCCGGCGTCGGAGGGCAGCCCGGGACGGTGACGTCGACCGGAATCACGTTCGACACCCGCCCGCAGCTCGCGTAGCTCTCGCCGAAGATCCCGCCCGTGCAGCCGCAGTCGCCGATGGCCACGACGAGCTTCGGATCGGGAGTCGCCTCCCAGGTGCGCCTTAGCGCGGTCTCCATGTTGCGCGATACCGGCCCGGTCACCAGGAGCAGGTCGGCGTGCCGGGGACTCGCGACGAACTTGATGCCGAGCCGCTCGGGGTTGCAATAGGGGCTGTTCATGGCGTGGATCTCCAGCTCGCAGCCGTTGCACGAGCCCGCGTCGACGTGCCGGATCGAGAGCGCGCGCCCGAAGTGCTTGAGGATGACCTCGCCGAGGCGCTGCGCGGTCGCACGCAGCGCTTCATCGGGGGGCGGCGCGGGCTCGGTGACGATCCCGGTTTTCGCGATCTGCTTCAGCATCTGGTACATGATCTACAAATCCTGTCCGCTGTAGGAGAGGTTGAACGACTTGTTGATGAGCGGGAAGTCCGGAACGATGTTTCCGTGCACCGCGTGCTCGAGGAGCGGCCAGCTCTGCCACGAGGGATCGTGCGGGTGCAGGCGGTGGATGCGGTCCCCGTCGGCCTCGAGCGCGATCAGCACCTCGCCGCGCCAGCCTTCGACCCATCCGACTCCGCTCGCGCCCGACCCGGCCCTGGGGACTGTCGAGCGGATCGCGCCGGGCGGCAGCTCCTGCACCAGCGCCTGGATCAGCCGCATCGACTCGAACACCTCCTCGAAGCGCATCGAGACGCGCGCGGCGACATCGCCCCGGGTGTGCGAAATCATGCGCGGATCGAGCTGCGGGTAAGGCGCGATCGGATAGTCGACGCGCAGATCGTGCCTGACGCCGCTCGCGCGGCCGGCGAACCCGTTCAAGCCCATTCGCTCGGCGAGCTCGGGTAGAACCTGTCCGGTCATGATGAAGCGGTCCTGCGCCCCGGCGTGCTCCTCGTAGATCGACTGCAGCGTGACGACCTCGCGCCGCATCGCCTCGAGCACCTGAACGAGCCCTTCGGCCTCGGCGCGCGGAAGGTCGCGCGCGACGCCGCCCGGGACGATCGCGTCCATGAGGTAGCGGTGCCCGAAAAGTCGGGCGTGAGCGCGCAGCAGCTCCTCTTTCAGCCGCCAGAACTGGGAGAAGCCGAACGAGAGCGCCACGTCGTTGCCGAGGTAGCCGAGGTCGCCGAGATGGTTCGCTATGCGCTCGAGCTCGAGCAGGATCGCGCGCAGCGCGAGCGCGCGCCGCGGCGGCTGGGCGCCGGCGGCGCCTTCGACGGCCATGGCGTACGCCCAGGCGTAGGCGACGGTGGAGTCGCCGGAGACCCGGCCCGCGAGCTTCGCGCCTTCTTCGAGGCTCATTGCTTCGAAGCGCTTCTCGATGCCCTTGTGCTTGTAGCCGAGGCGCTGCTCCAATCGCAGGATCTTCTCGCCGACGATCGAGAAGCGGAAATGCCCCGGCTCTATGGTTCCGGCGTGCACCGGGCCGACGGGGATCTCGTGCACGCCTTCGCCCTCGACCGCGACGAAGGGGTAGCGGTCGAGCTGCTGCGCGGGGCGGGCGCCGGAGTCGAAATCCTTGCGCAGCGGGAACTCGCCCTCGGGCCAGGCGCCGTGGCGCAGCCATTTGCGCGAATCGGCGTCGTCCGCGCGGATGCCGAGGAGGTCGGCGCACGCCCGCTGCATGCGGTCCGCGGCCGGATAGATGTCGGCGATTCCCGGATAGCGCGGGTCCTTGCGCGGCAGCGCCAGGCTCAGCCAGAGCAGGCCCGAGGGAAGGGCGAGCGCGAGGTGCAGCGCGTATCCCGCCCGGCGCCGGGTCTCGTCGCTGCCCCACAGCGCGACCAGCCGCGCCTTGCGCGCACGCGCTTGCTCGCACAGGGCGCGCAGCTCGGCCGGGGGAACGGACGCGCGGAACGCGGGCGCCGCGCCGGCGAGCGGCACCACGTCGATGGGAAGCTCTTTCAGCTTCATGGCTACCCGATGAGCGCCGCCGCCTGCCGGTACCAGCCGACGAGGTAGGGCGGTATGTACAGGCCGAGCGTGAGGACGATCGCGAGATGGGTGAACACGGGAACGAGCGCGGGCCCGCGCGCGAGCGGCTGCACCGTGCTCTGCCCGAACACCATCGGCTGCACCTTGCCGAAAATCGAGGCGAAGGCGACGCCGAGCGCGATCAGCAGGAACGGCGTGGCCCAGGAGTGCTCGTGCATCGCGGTCGTGAGCACCATGAACTCGCTCGTGAACACGCCGAAGGGCGGCATTCCCAGGATCGCGAGGCTGCCGAGAACGAGTCCCCAGCCTATCGTGGGGCTTGCCTGGACGAGGCCGCGGATCGAGGCCATGTCCTGGGTGCCCGCCACCTGGGAGGCGTGCCCGACGGTGAAGAAGATGGCGCTCTTGGTGAGCGAGTGCACCGTCATGTGCAAGAGGCCCGCGAACGCCGCGACCGCGCCGCCCATGCCGAACGCGAAGGTCATGATGCCCATGTGCTCGATCGAGGAATAGGCGAACATGCGCTTGACGTCGCGCTGGCGAGAGAGGAAAAAAGCCGCGACCACGACCGAGAGCAGCCCGAAGGCCATCATCAAGCCTCCGGAGAAGCCGCGGCCCAGGGCGCCGTCGACCAGCACCTTGCTGCGCACCACCGAGTACAGTGCGACGTTGAGGAGCAGCCCCGAGAGCACCGCCGAGATCGGCGTGGGGCCTTCGGCGTGGGCGTCGGGCAGCCAGTTGTGCAAAGGCACGAGCCCCACCTTGGTGCCGTAGCCGACGAGCAGGAAGACGAAGGCGAGAGAGAGGACCGTCGGCTCGAGCTGGCCGCGCACGGCGTGCAGGTGGGTCCAAAGCAGAGCGCCGCCGCCTGCGCCGAGCACCTTTTCGGCCGCGAAATATAGGAGGATCGTTCCGAACAGCGCCTGCGCGATTCCCACCGAGCAGAGGATGAAGTACTTCCATGCGGCCTCGAGGCTCGCCGGCGTGCGGTACAGGCTCACCAGCAGCACGGTGGAGAGCGTCGCGCCCTCCATCGCGACCCACATCGCGCCGACGTTGTTCGATAGCAGGCACAAGAGCATGGTGAACATGAACAGCTGGTACATGCTGTGGTACAGGCGCAGGCGCCCCGCGTTCACCCGGCCGCGGTCCTGCTCGGTGCGCATGTAAGGCCGCGAGAACAGCGCGGTGGTGAAGCCGACGAAGGCGGTGAGCGCGACCAGGAAGACGTTGAACGGGTCGACGAAAAACTGCTCGTTGAGCGCGAGGATCGGGCCGTCGGCGATGACGCGCGCGGTCAGCAGGATCGCGGCGAAAAACGTGGCGAAGCTCATCGTCGCGTTCAGCTCGGGCGCCCAGGCGCGCTGCCCAATGAGGGCGAGAAGAATCGCGCCGCAGAGCGGAAGGCCGAGGACGATCGCGATTTCCATGAGCTATCAGTCCTGCTTCAGCTTTTCCATATGCCGGATGTCGAGGCTGTCGAACTGCTCACGGATATGGAAGAAGAAAATTCCGAAGATGAGTGTCGCCACCAATACGTCGAGCGCAACACCGAGCTCCCAAACTAGGGGCATGCCGAAAGTGGCCGTGGTCGCGGCGAAGAACACGCCGTTTTCCATGGCAAGGAATCCGATTACCTGCGGCACCGCCTTGCGCCTGACGATCATCATGAGAAAGGAGAGCAGCACGGTCGCGAGCGCGATTCCCACCGTCGAACGCGTGAGCGTGCTCGCCATCTGCGAGATGGGGTTCGCCAGTGCGAAGGAAAAAATCACGAGGCCTATTCCGATCAGCATGGTGGTAGGAATGTTGATCAGGGTCTCGATGTCCCATCGGATGAACAGCCGGTCGATCAGGCGGTGCAGCAGCCAGGGGATGAGTATCACCTTCAAGAACAGGGTAATGCCCGCCGAGATGTACAGATCCGTGTAACCGGTGGTCCATGCGACGACTACCGTGGAGGCCGTGAGCACCGCGCCCTGCCACGCGAACAGCTTGATCAGCGTTAGCACGCGGCGCTGCGAGAGCATGGCGAAGGAGATCAGAAGCAGAAGCGCGGCGAGCACGTTGACGAGCTGGGTGGAGAAGGTCGCGTCCACGATTCAGCCCCGGACGAGAAAGTGCGTCAGCATGCCCAGCACGCCGAGCAGGAACGCAGTGGACAGAAATTCGGGCGCGAGGAAGAGCCGCAGCTTCGCGAGCAGCGTCTCGATGAGCGCCAGACCCGCCCCGGCGAGGGCGAGCTTTGCCACCAAGACGCCGACCGCAAGCGGCAGCGCGTGCCAGTCGCCGCCTTCAGCGATCCCCCAGGGGACGAAGAGCGCGATGCCGATGGTCACATAGGCGAACAGCTTGATCGCCACCGCCCACTCGATCAGCGCCAGGTGGCGCGCCGAGTACTCGAGGATCAGAGCCTCGTGGACCATGGTGAGCTCGAGGTGGGTGGTCGGGTTGTCGATGGGGATGCGGGCGTTCTCGGCGAGCAGCACCATGAGAAACGCGACCGCCGCGAAGGCCAGGCTGGGATAGAGCGCGAACTCGCGGTGCCCAAGGGTGTCGACGATGGTGGTGAGCTGGGTCGAGCCGCTGATAAACGCTGCCGTGAACAGCGTCATCAGCATCGCGGGCTCGGCCAGGAACCCGATCAGCATCTCGCGCCGCGCGCCCAAGCCTCCGAACGACGTTCCGATGTCCATCGCCGCGAGCGCGGAGAAGACGCGGGCGAGCGCGAACACTCCGACCAGCGCGATGATGTCGGCCGCGGGCGCGAACGGGAGCCCGGTCGCGAGCACGGGGACGATTCCTGCCGCGAGCCACATGCAGCCGAACAGGATGTAGGGCGTCGCGCGGAAAAGGGGCGAGGCGCCGTGCGCGATCACCGGCTCCTTGTGGAACAGCTTCGCGAGCGTCCAATAGGGAAGCAGGATCGAGGGCGCCGAGCGGTTCTGCAGCCAGGCGCGGCACTGGTTGACCCAGCCGACGAGGAGCGGCGCGGCGAGAACCACGAGCACCGACTGCAGGATCTGGAACGCGATCGCCTGGGCCGTATTCATGAGCTCATCGCACGAACACCAGGAGCGCGATCAGGGTGATGAAGCTGTAGAGCAGGTAGATGCTGATCCGGCCCTGCTGCAGCAGCGCGACCTTCGCGGAGATGAACTCGGCAGCGCGCGCCACCGGCAGATAGAGCCAGTACCAGTGGCGGTCCTCGATCTTGAGGAAGTACCGCGGCGCCTTGTCGTCAGGCCCGGGCAGCGCGCGGTCCATCTTGTAGAGCGGGCCGAAGACGTGGCGTATCGACTGGCCGAAGGCGTCGGCCGTGTCCTGCATGCGCGGGGTTTGCTCGGGATAGCCGCAATCCCAGGGGTCGGCGAAGCGCACCCGGCCGTGATAGAAGCGCCGGACCAGCAGGAACGCGAGCAGCGTCACGGCGACGATCACGACGAGGAAGACGAGGGGCGAATAGCTCGCCTGTTCGGCGGACGTGGGCACCAGCCACAGCCAGCCCGATCCGGCCAGCGCCTGCTCCGAGAGGCCGCGCCCGGTCAGCGAGACGCCAACGCGGTTCAGAACGAGCAGGAACGAGGTCGGGAACAACCCGAGGACGAAGCAGCACGCGGCAAGCCAGGCCATGCCGTAGCGCTCCATCTGGCCGGCGTCGCCGGCGTGCGGGAGCGGCGAGGGGTGGGCGGGCTCGCGCGGCTTGCCGAGGAAGGCGATGCCGTACACCTTGACGAAGCACATGGCGGTGAGCGCGCCGGCGAGCGCGAGCGTTGCGGCAAAGAGCGGCAGCAGGCTGCGCACGATACCGTTCTGGAGGATGGTCGCCTGGAGCGCGGTCTGGAAGGTCAGCCATTCGGAGACGAAGCCGTTCAGCGGCGGCAGCGCCGAGATCGCGAGCGCGCCGATCAGGAAATAGAACGCGGTCTTCGGCATGCCGTGGATCAGCCCGCCCATGTCGTTCAGGTTGCGCAGCCCCGTCGAGCGCAGGATCGACCCCGCGCCCAGGAACAAGAGGCCCTTGAACACCGCGTGGTTGAGAGTGTGATAGAGCGCGGCGATCAATCCGAGCACGCCGGCCGCGGGATGGCCGAAGCCGATGAACACCATGGACATACCCAGCCCGAGCAGAATGATCCCGATGTTCTCCACCGAGTGGTAGGCGAGCAGGCGCTTCAGGTCGTGCTGCTGCAACGCGTAGAGCACGCCGAACAGCGTCGTGGCGGCGCCGATCACGAGCACCACCATTCCCCACTCCCAGCGCACGTTGCCCATCAGGTCGAAGATCACGCGCACCATGCCGTAGATCGCGGTCTTGATCATGATGCCGCTCATCAGCGCCGAGACCGGCGAGGGCGCTGCGGGGTGCGCCTCGGGCAGCCACGCGTGAAGAGGGAGTATTCCGGCCTTGGCGCCGAAGCCGAAGAACGCGAGCAGAAAGGCGACCGTCGCCCACGCGGGCTGCAGCTGGACGGCACGCAGCGCGTCGAACGAATAGTCGCCGCGCCCGCCGTGCAGCACTCCGAAGCACAGCAGGATCGCGATCGCTCCGAGGTGCGCGATCAGCAGGTAGAGAAAGCCGGCCGAGCGTATCGCGGGCTGCTTGTGGTCGGTGATGACGAGGAAGTACGACGAGAGCGCCATCGTCTCCCAGGACACCATGAACAGGTAAGCGTCGTCGGCGAGCAACACGAACGCCATGCTCGCGAGGAACACGTGGTACTGAAGGCTGATGAGCACGAGGCGGCCCGAAGGCTCCGCGCGGAAATACCCGGCCGCGTACACGGAGATCCCGGCCGAGACCGAGCCGAGAAGCATCAGGAAGAACCCGGCGAGCGGGTCGGTCCGCAGGTGGAAAGGCAGATCCGGCAGCCCGAGCGGCAGAGTCAGCGTCTGAGCGGGCAGCCACACCGCCTGGAGCCCGAGGACCGCGAGCGCGACGCCCGCGAGCGCGCCCAGCGGAAAAGCGAACCGCCGCGCGAACGCGGCGTTCCCCGCGGGGACCAGGCTCGCCGCGGCGATAGCGAGCCACAGGACCGCGAGCACGAGCGCGCCCACCAGAGGCGAGAGCGCGGCGTGCACGAGGCTCACTTCACCTTCATCCCGGCTTGAGCACCGGAATCGGGCGAGAGCAGATAGAGGCCGGGCCCTTCGCCGCTCGCGGCGAGGACCATGCCCTCAGAAACGCCGAACTTCATCTTGCGCGGCGCGATATTCGCGACCATCACCGTGAGCCGGCCCTCGAGCTTCGCCGGATCGTAGGCGGACTTGATACCGGCGAAAACCGTGCGCGTGCCGTTGCCCGCGTCGAGCGTGAGCTTCAGCAGCTTGTCGGCGCCTTCGACATGCTCGGCCTTCACGATCTTCGCGATGCGCAGATCGACCTTGGAGAAATCATCGATCGAGATCGTTCCGTCTTGCGGCGGGCTTGCGGGTGTGGTCATCGCGGCTTTCTCCGATGGCGGTTCGAACAGCGCGTCGAGCTGCTTTTCTTCGACGCGGGTCATGAGGTGCTCGTAGGGGAGGATCGAATGTCCAGCGGGGAGTCGGTTGGAAACGTGCGCCCAGGTAAGGCCGGGGACACGCAGAAACTCTTCGGCTTTCCCGGCAAGCTGTGGAAGAACAGGTTTCAGATACAGCGTAAGCAATCTAAAAATTTCCAGGCCGGCGGCGCAAACCGCGTGCAGTTCTTCCTCGCTCCCTGCTTTCTTGGCGAGTTCCCACGGCTTGCGCTCATCGATGTACTCGTTTGCGGCATCGGCAATGGCCATTATTTCGCGAAGCGCTCTACCAAATTCGCGTGCATCGTAAGCCTCTGCGATTCGCTGTGAAGAGGACTGCGCATCCGTAATCAAGCGAAGCGGAGGCTGAGTACGTGGCAATTTCCCGCCGAAGCGGTCGGATAGGAATCTTGCGCATCTGCTCGCAATATTGATGTACTTGCCCACCAAATCGCTGTTTACCCTGCTCAGGAAATCATCGGGATTGAAATCCAGATCTTCGACGTTCGCATTCAGCTTCGCCGCGATGTAGTAGCGCAGCCACTCCGGGTTCATCCCGAGCTCTAGATACCGCAGCGGATCGATGCCCGTCCCGCGCGATTTCGACATCTTGTCGCCCGACACGGTGATGAAGCCGTGCACGTTGACCTGATCGGGCGTTTTGTAGCCCGAGAATTTGAGCATCGCCGGCCAGAACAGGGTGTGGAAGTAGATGATGTCCTTGCCGATGAAGTGGATCATCTCGGCGTCGGCGTCGGGCCTCACGAAATCGGGGAAGGAGAGGCGCTTCTTCTCGCAATAGTTCTCCAGGCTCGCGAGGTAGCCGATCGGCGCGTCGAGCCAGACGTAGAAATATTTTCCGGGCAGGTCGGGGATCGGGATGCCGAAGTAGGGCGCGTCGCGCGAGATGTCCCAGTCGCCGAGCGCCTTGTCGCCTTCCGCGTCCAGCCACTCCCAGGCCTTGTTGACGACCTGAGGCTGCAGCCGGCCGGGCTGCTCCAGCCACTCGCGCAGGAAGCTGACGCACTTCTCGTCCGACAGCTTGAAGAAGAGATGGTCGGAGGTGCGAAGCTCGGGCTTCGCCCCCGAGAGGGTCGAGTACGGATTGATCAGCTGGGTGGGCGAGTAGACCGAGCTGCAGTTCTCGCAGGCGTCGCCGTACTGGTCCTTCGCCCCGCAAACGGGGCACTCGCCCTTGATGTAGCGGTCGGCGAGGAACATGCCTTTCACCGGATCGAAGAATTGCTCGATCTTCTTCGTGTAGATCAGCTTCGCGGCTTTCAGCTTGCGGTAGATGTCCTGCGACAGCTCGGTGTTTTCCTTCGAGTGGGTCGAGTGCCAGTTGTCGTGCGCGATATGGAAGCCGTCGAGGTATCTCTTGCGGCCGCGCGAGATCTCCGCGATGAACTCCTCGGGCGATTTCCCCGCTTTCTCCGCGGCGAGCATGATCGGCGCACCGTGGGCGTCGTCGGCGCCGATGAAGTGGACCTCGTTGCCCTGCATGCGCTGGAAGCGCACCCAGATGTCGGCCTGGATGTACTCCATGATGTGGCCGATGTGGAACGGGCCGTTCGCATAGGGAAGGGCAGTGGTGACGAACAGCCGGCGGGACATGCGCACTTCCGAAAAGCCGTCATTCTACCGCTCGCGCCGCTTCCCGGCGCACCGCGGAGCGCTAGAGCACGACGATCGCAATCGCGATCACCAGCGCCACCACGAGGGTCGCGCCGAAGATCACGTTCTCCCGGTATCCCCAGGGACGCTCCCCGGGGCGCAGCCGGTCGCGCGAGACCGAGGTCGACGACATGCTGCGCGTCGAGACGAACTCAGTGGTTCCGTCCGCGCCGATCTGGCGCATCAGGCGCTGAGTCGCCTCCTGCGAATCGAACGCCCGCGAGATGCCCTTGGTCGGAGACGTAGACGGAGCCTGGGTCGCGTCGTCCTCGCTCGCTTCTCGCCCGGCGAGCTGGGGTGCCGCCGCGCTGAGGGGGACCACCGGGATAGGCTTGGTCGTCTGCAGGCCTGTGCCGGGACCGGGCTGTCCGGTCTCGATCTGCGCCTTGCACTCGCGCAGATCGTTGGCGAAGTCGGCGGCGCTCTGGTAGCGCGCCTCGGGCGCCTTGGCGAGCACCTTCGCGATGATGTAGTCGAGCATCACGGGCACCTGCGGGTTGCTCGAGCTCGGCGGCGCCGGATCGTGGTTGGTGATCTGGTACATCAGCGCGCTCAAGCCCTCGCCGTTGAAAGGCGTGGACCCCGTTATGCACTCGTAGAGGATGACGCCGAGGGAAAAGATGTCCGAGCGGTGATCGGCGCGCTTGCCCACGACCTGCTCGGGCGAGATGTACTTGGGCGAGCCCAGGATGACGCCCGTCTGGGTGCGCGTCTCGCTCGAGCGCATCCGCGCGATGCCGAAATCCGCGATCTTCGCCCGCCCCTCGGGCGTGATCATGATATTGGCCGGCTTGATGTCCCGGTGCACGACCTGGTGCTGGTGGGCGTATGCGAGGCCTTCGCCCACCTGGGCGGCGATGTCGACCGCCTGCGCGACCGGAATGGGCTTTCCTTCGGCGAGCATTTCGCGCAGCTCCTTGCCCTCGATGTACTCCATCGCCATGTACACCAGGTGCCCGCTCTTGCCGATGTCGTAGATGATGATGATGTTCGGATGGTTGAGGCCGCCCGCGGCCTTGGCTTCGGTGTAGAAGCGTGCCTCGTACTCCGCCATGCCTTCGTGGCCGGCCTCCTCGGTGTTGATGGTCTTGATCGCCAATATGCGGTTGAGCATGGGATCGTGGGCGCGATACACGACGCCCATCGCGCCCTTGCCCAGCTCGGCGACGATCTCGTAGCGGCCCAGCAACCAGGGTTCGGTCATGACGCGGCTATTTTTTCGCTTTCACGGAGCGAGGGACCGGAGGTTCTCGGAGAAACGAGGCGCATCCGGATATTGTCAGGCAAGCAGGAGCAAGGTGTGACGCGAACCATCGGTAATCGGCCATACCTCCTCTAGCGGCGGAATCGGTGCGTGATATTGACTTCCGTTCCGGGTCTCAGCTCGACCGTCCGGACATGGGGTGGAAAGGACCCGTTCCGCAACTCTACCCTATGTCTGCCCGGTCTTAGGGGTATCGCCCTCAGCGGCGGGCTCACGCCCTGCCTCGTCCCGTCCACGTAGACCTCGGCCCAAGGCAGGGCGACGATGTTGATTTTCCCTTCGCGCGGGACCGCAGGCGCGCTCGCGACGGTCTCGGGCTCCCTCGGCTTGGGCGCGACCGTTTGAGGAGCGGGCTCGCTCGCTTTCGCCGTCTGCGCTGCAGCGCCCGCTTTCGGCGCCTGATCCTTCGCCGCTACGGGCGCCTGGTCCGCCGGCGCGGCTTCCGCCTTGGGAGCGGCCGCGACCCGCGGCGCCTGGACCGCGGGCGCCGGCTTCGCATCGTCGTCGCGGTGGCTGCGCGCGATCACTCCGGTCCCGACGATGAGCGTGAAGGCGAGCGGCGCGGCGACGAACAATTTGCTGTTGACCTCCAGCGTCTCGGACCAGCGCCGGGGGTTGAGCTCCACAAGCTTGGGCAGGCGCAAGTTCAAATTCAGGCTGGGGAGACGCATCGGCTGTCGGGGCGCGGGCACGGGAACCGTGCGCCGCAGGTTGCCCATCCCCGAGCTGATCGCGTATACCTCGTGCTCGCGCACGTGCTTGTCGGTCTTCGCGCCCTCGTAGTGGAACAGCTTGCCGTAATCCTCGGAGAGCCGCGCCATCACGTCGTAGTAGGAACGCGACACCAGGATCTGCCCCGGCTCGGCGAAGCTCATGACGCGCTGGGCGACGTTGATTCCGTCGCCGATGATGTTGGGCTGGCCGTTGATATCCTTCACCAGCCTTACCGGCCCGAGATTGACGCCGACGCGGATCTGCAGGCGCGGGCCGGTGGTGGCATCCTGGTTTGCGACCGCGTCACGCAGGGTCATGCCTGCGAACAAGGTGTCTTCGGGATCCCCGAGAAAGCTCACCGCCGCGCCGTCGCCGGTGTCCAGAATGATGCGGTCGTCGGTCGGGACCCCGGCAATCGCCTCGGTGAGGACCGCGTTGAAGCGTTCCTTGAGCGCGATCTGCTCCGCGACGGAGCGCGCCGAGTACTCGACGATGTCGAGAAACAGCACGCTGCAGATAAAAGTCCGATTGGTGTGCTCAGGCATCCTTGTCCGCCGCGTTCGCGCGCGACATCCTCGCGCCGCCCGTTTGCTCCCGGGTCCCATTCTACCGCGCCGAAGCGTGGCGGGCACCGGAAAGTTGCTAGAATATCAACCTATTGCCAGCCGGTAAGCCCACCAGGGCTGCTGCCATGCCCCTCACCGAGGAACAAGTTCACAGCGCGCTCAAGGAAGCCGTCGATCCCAACACCGGCAAGGATTTTCTCTCCACGAAGTCGGCGAGGAACATCAAGGTGGAGGGGGCGAACGTGTCCCTTGAGATCGAGCTCGGCTATCCCGCGAAAACGCAGCTCGAGCCGATCCGCAAGCTCATCGCGCAAAAGCTGCGCGCCATCGAGGGAGTGAGCGCCGCGGACATTCGGGTCACGAGCAAGATCGTTTCCCACTCCGTGCAGCGCGGGGTGAAGCTCGTTCCTGGAGTGAAGAACATCGTCGCGGTGGCGTCGGGAAAAGGCGGAGTCGGCAAGTCGACCACCGCGGTGAATCTCGCGCTCGGTCTCGCCGCCGAAGGGGCGAGCGTAGGCGTACTGGACGCGGATATCTACGGGCCCTCTCAGCCGACGATGCTCGGCATCACGGGACGGCCCGAATCGAAGGACGGCAAGACGCTCGAGCCAATGGTCGGCCACGGAATCCAGGCGATCTCGATCGGTTTCCTCATCGACATCGACACGCCCATGGTGTGGCGCGGTCCGATGGTGACCCAGGCGCTCGAGCAGCTCCTCAAGGACACCCGCTGGCGGGACGTCGACTACCTGGTGGTCGACATGCCTCCGGGCACCGGCGACATACAGCTGACCCTCGCCCAGAAGGTGCCGGTGACGGGCGTGGTGATCGTCACTACGCCCCAGGACATCGCGCTGATCGACGCGCGCAAGGGGCTCAAGATGTTCGAGAAGGTCGGAATTCCCATCCTGGGCGTGGTCGAGAACATGAGCACTCACATCTGCTCGAACTGCGGCCACGAGGAGCACATCTTCGGGCAGGGAGGCGCCGAGCGCATGTGCAGGGAGTACGGCACCGAGCTGCTGGGGTCGCTGCCTCTGGACATCAACATCCGCGAGCAGGCGGACTCGGGCAAGCCCACCGTCGTCGCCGACCCCGACGGGCCCGCTGCCGAGACCTACCGGGCGATCGCGCGCCGGCTCGCCGTCAAGATCGCCGAGTCGGCAAAGGACATGACGTCGAAGTTTCCTAACATCGTCGTCTCCAAAAATACTTGACCTAAACGCGGCTTCTACCCCTTGCGTTCCGGCGGGGACTTGCCTACCATCCCTTGTGGACATGGATTGGAGCGGCCCATTGCCGCCGGCGCGGGGAGGCGCGCGCAGTGCCCAAGATTCCGCTTGATTTCGCAAACGCAGTCCCTATAATCGCTCCCATCACGGGCTCCGGTTCGGTTGTCTGCGCAGCGGACGGTCAAACCCGGGCCCGATGCTTTTGGAGAACGGATTTGATTGCTGAACGAACGCAAAAGGAGGTCATCATGACAAGCAAGAGGGAGTACTACGGCTCGCAGGACTTTTTCGCTCTGGATATTCCCGTAACCTAGGTTCGTCCTGGAGACCCAAACGATGCAGATGCGTGCAGGCGTAGCAAAAAAGACCATCAAGTCCATCCGGCAGCAGGCATTCGAGCAGACCCACCTCTTCGACTCGCATCCCGAGTCGAGCCTGGACTTCGACAAAGTCCGGGCGGCAGTCAAAGACGGCTACGACAGGCCGTTCCTCCTGATCGATTCCAGCATAGTGCGCGAGAAAGCGCGCCGTTTCGCGGCGGCGATGCCCCGCGTGCGGCCGCATTACGCGGTGAAGGCCAATCCGGATCCCCGCGTTCTCAGGATCATGCTCGAGGAAGGCGGCGGGTTCGAGATCGCCTCCGTAGCCGAGCTCGACCTCCTGCTCGGGCTGGGCGTTCCCGCGGCCGACATCTTCTACTCGAACCCGGTCAAGTCGCGCGAGCAGATCGCGCACGCGGCCGCCAAGGGCGTCGAGTGGTATGTGATCGACTCGGTCGAGGAGCTGAAGAAGATCCACTCGATCAAGGCGGACGCGAAGCTGTACCTTCGGATCGACACGCCCAACATCGGCAGCGACTGGCCCCTCGCGGGCAAGTTCGGAGCCCATCCCCCCGAAACGCGGGACATCGTCGCCGCTGCGGCGAGGCTCAAGGCCGACCTCGCCGGCGTCGCGTTTCACGTCGGCTCGCAGTGCCGCAACCCTGAAAACTGGCGCGTCGGCATAGAGAAGTCCCGCGCGGTGTTCGATCTCATGGCCAAAGCGGGGCTCAATCCCAGGCTTCTGAACGTCGGCGGCGGCTTCCCTGTGAGGCACGTCAAGCCCATCCCCGCGATCGAGGTGATCGGCGAGGTCGTCAACCGGGCGCTCGAGGCGTTTCCGGCGAAGGTGAGAATCATCGCCGAGCCGGGCCGGTTCCTGGTCTCCGATGCGGGCTATTTCGTGTGCCGCATCATGGGCACGGCGACCCGCGCGAACAAGCACTGGATGCATCTGGATGCGGGCCTCTTCGGCGGCATCATCGAGACCGCCGAGGGGCTCAAGTACAAGGTCCGCACCGACCGCGCCGGGCCGGACATCCCCTGGAACGTCGCCGGGCCGACCTGCGATTCGATCGACGTGGTGATGCGCGACGAGCCGCTGCCTTCGGACCTGCAGGAGGGGGACTACCTCTACCTGAAGAACGCGGGCGCCTATACCACCGCCTACGCCAGCAACTTCAACGGATTCCCGCTGCCCGAGGTGCGGGTGATCTAGCGGCCGTTGCGCTCGTACTCGACGAAGGCGTAGTCGAAGCCCCCGGGTCCTCCGAAGGCGCGCCGCTCTCGCGAGACCTCGCGCCACTGCGAGCGGTCGAATTCCGGGAAGAACGCGTCCCCGTCGAAGTCGCGCTCGATCTCCGTCATGTATAGCCGCTGAGCGAGCGGCATCGCGAGCGCGTAGATCTGAGCGCCGCCGATCACGAAAGCGCCCTGGGATTTCCCGACCGCAGCAAGCGCCTCGCCCAGCGAGCGCGCGACCAGGCACCCGGGCCGGGACCAGTCGGGCGAGCGCGTGATCACCATGTTGTCGCGGCCCGCGAGGGGCGTTCCGATCGATTCGAAGGTCTTTCGGCCCATGATCACGGCGTGCCCGATGGTAAGGCGCCTGAAGCGCTTCAGGTCCTCGGGCAGGCGCCAAGGCATGCCGTTGTCGCGTCCGATGGTGCGGTTGCGCGCCAGAGCGGCGACGATCGAGACTCGGGCGGGAAGAGTCACCGCCCTATTGTAGTAGAGTTGTCGCCGTATCCCGAAGAAATTCCAAGAGGGAAAGCGTGGATTCGATCTCATCGCCAGCCTGCATACTCGTCGTCGATGACGATCCGAAGACCCGCATGGCGCTCGAGGAGCTCCTGCGGTCTTCCGGGCACAGCGTGGTCATCGCGAAATCCGGAGAGGATGCGCTTCGCTGCGTCCTCAAGCAGGACTTCGCGGCCATCCTGATGGATGCCAACATGCCGGGGCTGGACGGGTTCACGGCCGCCCGAGCCATCCGCGAGCGCGAGCGTTCCCGGACCACCCCCATCATCTTCCTGACGGGCGCCTTCGAGGACCTCTCGTCGATGTTCCGAGGATACGAGGCTGGCGCCGTCGACTACATGGTCAAGCCCATCGTGCCGGAGGTCCTGAAGTTCAAGATTTCGGTATTCGTCGATCTGTACAACAAGAACCTCGCGCTCACGCGCGAGATCGCCGAGCGCCGCCGCGCCGAGGAGCACGTGAGAAAGTCGGAGGAAAACCTGCGCGCCCTGGCGGTTCGCCTGCAGTCGGTGCGCGAGGAGGAGTGGACTCGAATCGCGCGCGAGATCCACGACGAGCTCGGCCAGGCGCTGACCGGCCTGAAAATGGACCTCACCTGGGTCGCGAAGAAGCTGCCGCAGGACCAGAAAACGGTGACCGCCAAGACCAGGTCGATGTTCGATCTGATCGACGGAACGATCCAATCCGTGCGCAAGATCGCTACGCGCCTGCGCCCGGAGGTGCTGGACGAGCTCGGGCTGGCTCCCGCCATCGAGTGGCAGGCGAGGGATTTTCAAAAGCGCAGCGGCATCCGGTGCATGGTGTCCCGGCCTTCGGACGGCCTGGTGCTCGACCGGGAGCGCTCGACGGCGGTATTCAGGATATTCCAGGAGCTCCTCACCAATATCGCGCGCCACGCCAACGCGACCCGGGTGGATATCGCGATGCGGGTGAATTCGGGCACCCTCGTGCTCGAGGTCGAGGACAACGGCAAGGGCATAGACGAGTCCGCGATATCCAGCCCGAAATCGCTCGGGCTCCTGGGCATGCGGGAGCGCGTGCTCCCTTTCGGCGGAAAGGTCGAGATCACCGGAGTGAAGGACCAGGGAACCAGGGCAAGGGTGTCTATTCCCCTGGGCTTGAAGTAGACTCTAGTGCGCAAAGGATGCACGGGGCCCTATGATGAAGGTTCTCATCGCAGACGATCACGCCGTCGTTAGGCGCGGACTGAGGGAGATTCTGGCGTCGGAGCAGGACATGGTCGTGGTCGGCGAGGCCAAGGACGGCCACGACGCGCTCGAGCTGGCGCGCAAGCTCGATTGGGATGTCGCGGTTCTCGACTACTCGATGCCCGGGCGCAGCGGACTCGAGCTCATCAAAGAGATCAAGCGGGAGCGCCCGGGGCGTCCCGTGCTGATCCTGACCATGCTTCCCGAGGAGGTGCATGCCGCCCAGGTCTTCAAGGCGGGGGGAGCGGGATACATCAACAAGGAGAGCGCCAACGAGGAGCTGACCGCGGCGATCCGCAAGGTGGTGAACGGAGGCAAGTACGTGAGCGCGGCATTCGCCGAGAAGCTCGCCTCCGAGCTGGCGGCCGACTCCGAGAAGCCCCTGCACGAGTCTCTGTCCGACCGCGAGTACCGGGTGATGTGGCTGCTCGCCTCGGGCAGGCAGATCAATCAGATTGCCGCCGAAATGTACTTGAGCCCGAGCACGATCAGCACTTACCGAGCGCGAATCCTGAAGAAGCTCAAGCTGACCGACAACGCGGCGCTCGTGCGCTACGCCGTCAAGCACCAGCTGATCTAGGGCTTCCCGGCCTCTCCGGGCCGGCGTGTAGTCGTACGTCGACTCCGTGCCGTTGCTTCGCCACAAAAAGATCAAGCTCCGGCGATAGTGAGCCGCTCGCCGACGCAATATCATTTGGCGGTCGAGACCCCCGGAGCCCCAAGATCATGAGCGGCGCGATCCTCGTAGTCGAAGACGAATTGATAACCCAGAGACTGATCGCCGCCAATCTCGAGCGCGCCGGACACCGGGTCATGCGCGCGGCGAGCGTGCCGGAGGCGATGGCCTCGATACGCGAGGTGGTGCCTGATCTGGTGCTGCTCGATTGGATTCTTCCGAACGCGACCGGCGTGAGCTTCGCGAGGCAGCTGCGCACCGATCAGCGCACGCGCGACGTTCCCATCATCATGCTGACGGGGCGATCGCAGGAAACCGACAAGGTGATGGGGCTCGAGGCCGGGGCGGACGATTACATCACCAAGCCATTCTCCACGCGCGAGCTGCTGGCGCGAATCAAGGCGGTCATCAGGCGCCGCGCCCCTCTGCTGAGCGACGAGATCGTCCAGATCGAAGGCCTGAGGCTCGACCCCGCGGCGCACCGGATCGCGGCGGGCAGCGACAGGATCGAGCTCGGGGCCACCGAATTTCGCCTGCTGCACTTCTTCATGACCCACCCGGAAAGGATCTACAGCCGCGCGCAGCTTCTCGACGAAGTCTGGGGCGACCATGTGTTCGTCGAAGAGCGCACCGTGGACGTCCACATCCGCAGGCTGCGGCAATCGCTCACTCCGTCGGGTCACCAGGGGCTGCTCGAGACGGTGAGGGGAACGGGCTATCGTTTCCTTCGCAAGCTCCCCTGAGACGGGCCCGACGGGCGCGCCCGCGGTTTCCTAGTAGGCGTTTTGCGTCCTCAGCACAACGACGATCGTCTTCAGGACGATCTGCAAATCGAGCTGCAGAGACCAGTTCCGCAGATAGCCGAGGTCGTACTCGATCCGCCCGCGCATCTTGTCGAGCGTGTCGGTTTCGCCGCGCAGGCCGTTCACTTGCGCCCAGCCGGTGATGCCCGGCTTGACCTTGTGCCTGATCATGTAGCCCGTGATCAGCTTACGGTACATCTCGTTGTGGGCGACGGCGTGCGGGCGCGGGCCGACCACGCTCATGCGGCCCTGCAGGACGTTGACGAACTGCGGGAGCTCGTCGAGCGAGTATCTCCTGAGGAACGCGCCGAGCCTCGTGATGCGTGTATCGTCGCGCGTCGCCTGCCGGATCACGTTACCGTCCTCGAGCACGGTCATCGTGCGGAACTTGTAGACGATGATGTCCCTGCCGTCCAGGCCGTAGCGGCGCTGCGTGAACAGCACCGGGCCCGGCGAGGTCAGCTTTATGCCGATCGCGATGGCGAGCATGACGGGGAGTATCAGCGCAAGAATCGCCGAAGCGAGCACGATGTCGCTTGCGCGCTTGATCAGGCCGTTCAACCCGTAAAAAGGCGTCTCGCACACGGCGAGGACCGGCATGCCGCCGATCGTGTCCACCCGCGCCTGAATCAGATCGAACAGGAATATGTCCGGCGTGAAGTAGATCGATGCTGTCGTGTCGCGCAGCTCTTCGAGCAGTCTCAGGATTCGGGGTTGCGAGGCCATCGGCAACGTAAGGTAGATCAGATCGACTTTATGGGTCTTCACGTAATCCGCGAGCGCGCTGAGCGAGCCGAGCATCTCATGCGTTTCGGCCCCGCCCAAACGTTCGGCACTGCGATCGTCGAAGAAGCCGGCGAGGCGAATGCCGCTAAACGGCGCATTCCTGATTCTCTCGGCGAGCTTCCGGCCGAGTTCGCCCTCACCGGCGATCACGGCGACTCTTTGCACGCCTTCCACCGCCATCAGGCGCGGCAGAACGACCGGCATGAGCAGCCTGGCGATGAACAGCAGGGCCGGAGTTGCGATCGCCCAGCTGACGAGCACGCGCGTATCGAAGGAGCCGAGCGTCTGCGTGGCCCAGCCGATGAGGAGCAGGAGACCCATTATCACGAGCCAGCCGATAAGGACGTCCACAGCAAGAGCGCGGACCCCGACGCCGGCATGCGCATTCCCGGGAAAAGTCAGCGAGAACAGGATCAGCGCGAGTATCAAATAAGGGCCGCCGAAAGGTTCGCCAAACGCGAACGTCGTGAGGAGCAACGCTCCCTCGGCCACGAAAGGCTCGAGCGTCGCCTGCACCAGCGCTGCGGGCGTCAGGTGCTGCTTGAGAAGAAGTTGCCGCTGGGATCGGTCTGTCGTCGCGAGCACGATCGCGATAGGAGGTTCGGATGGCCTGTCCGACACCGTAGCGCGCGATTGCGATCGGCAAAGCTCTTGGCTGGCTGGTTCGAAGGGACTACGCTGCGTCCTGTCGGCGCAGTTGCCCCGAACGAGCGAATGGATCGAAGTGACAGTGCGAACAAAGGCTTGCCTCCCGAGAAGCCGCGCCGGCGAACAATTTCCGTCGTTTCACGCGCGTGTCATATGCCCGCTTCAAATTGGCCCCGATGAATTTCAGTCTACGCAGGGCGGTCGCGCAGGAACGCGGGGACCAGCCCGCCGCGCGACCTCCCTTTCCCGTATCGCACACTCTTACCGAAGTGACGACCGCGACAACCAGCGAGGGCTCGCTCCCGGATCCGTTGGAGATCGAGTCGCTCATGCTCAATATCGACGCATCGCTTCGGGTGCACGCCCGACATCAGTTCTTCACCTGGACCCAGGGCTTGCTGCAGAACCTGGCGAAACACGAATTGCTGATCTGCGCGCTGCGCAGCGGCGAACCGCTGCTGTTTCACGTCGACAGCTTCGCGACCTTGCCGGCGGAGCCCGGACCGCTCGGAGAGATGTTTCGGCGGGATACCACTCTGGTGCCGCACCTTATCAAGACCTGGGAAGATAACTATTACCGCCCCGTGACCTGCGAAATCGGAAGCGGTACCCAGTTCAGCCAAACTGCGCTTGCACGCGAGCTGAATCGAATCGGAACGAGCCTTATGCTCGCGCACGGAACCTACGACGTTTTCGGCAAGGTCGCGAGCTTTTTCACGTTTGCCTGCAAGCCGGAAGCGCTCGGCCCCAGACAGATTTATCTTGTCGAGCTGATCGTCCCGTTCTTGCACCTAGCGTGGCTGCGCACGCAGATCAACCGTCCCGCAGCGGAGGGTGCCGGCGCGACTCCGGGAGCTTCCGCTCTGCTGACCACGAGGGAGCAGGAAATCCTGAGATGGATTTATCTGGGCAAGAGCAACATCGAGATCGGAGCCATCCTCGGCATCAGCCCCCTGACGGTGAAGAACCACGTTCAGAAGATTCTGCGCAAGCTGAACGTCCAGAACCGCGCCCAGGCCGTCGGCAGGGGGCTGGCTTTGCGGATCCTGAGCATGTGATTCCCGCGCGCACGTTACGCCCCTCATTAGTCCCTTAGTACTAAACGCCCATACCCCGGCCGCGCCGGACGCCACATCCTGTCATCTTGAGGCTACAAGCTGTGGGCGTTACGTTAGGTAGGCTCGATGAACCGGAGACTATTCAGGGTTGCACTCGAAACTCTCGCCGCTTCGTTCGCCATTGCGGCTGCGTGCGGGCACGCCGGCGCCGCGGTCGTGCACCTCGACAGCGCGGGCGTGTTCCCTGCGGGATCGAACCGCGGCGCCGTGGTGTCGGATAGCGGCTTCCGCACAACTGGGGAAGGCCCTCTTTTGGAGAGGGTCGACCTGCATCTCACACCGCAATCGAGCGTGCCCGACGGTTTTTCTCCGTTAGCATTCGAGCCCTTCGCCCTGGCGGGCGAAGGGCTGGACGAGCAACTACCCTTCAGGCGGTACGCCGTCCGTCTGTACCCGAGCGAAAACGGCGGCGGCGGGTTAGGCCGGTCTGAGGGCGCAACTCGGCTCCTCCCGATTACGCCCTCGGCTCGTGCCGGCCTCAGCGTTGCTCAAATCGACCCACCCACCGTGGCGAAAAAAATCTCGCTTCCTGAACCCGGCAGCTGGGCGATGGTCCTGGCGGGCTTGCTCGGCGTGGGCGCCATCGCGCGTCGCCGCATGTCGGTGTGAGCAATCGGGAAAGTACGCAGGCGCCCCCACCCCGATTCGCAGGCGAGCTTTGCTCGGCGCAAGACCGCGTCCGCCTCCTGCGAGGCCTTGGCGTCGCGATCCTCGCCGCGTGCGCTTTGATGCCGCCGACCCAGGCGCTCGCCTTGTGGGATGACAAGGTCACTCCGTTCGTCGAGGAGAAGGTCACACGCGACGACAACGTCTTTCGCATCTCGAAGAGCCTCGATCCGGAGTCCCTCATCGGTTCCTCTTCGACGGGCGATATCTACCATACCACCTCGGTCGGATTGAACCTCGACCTCCCAGTGAGCCGGCAGCGCTTTCAGCTCGGCTATGCGCGAAACTATGTTCGCTACGACCAATTCACCCAGCTCGACTTGGATGGCTACGACGGCAAAGCGCTGTGGCAGTGGCAGCTCGGCAACGACACAAGCGGCCAGTTGAGCTACGCGCAGAACCTTGCACTCGCTTCCTTCGCGAATATCGGCGGAACGACCCCCGACCCCCTCACGCAGCGGCAGGCCTTGTTCAACGGCGCCTACATGGTCACGCCGCGATGGCGCGCGCAGGCGGGGGTGGGCGGGTTCCAGCAGAGAAACGGCGATCCGGCGCGCGAGACGAATGACATCGACATTGTTTCCGGCGACACCAGCCTGAGTTACACCACGCCGGCGAGCACTGCGATCGGCTTGGGCCTGCGCGCCGAGGAAGGGCGTTATCCGAGCCGGCCGTTCGTGTCAAAAGAGGAAGATCCGGCCGGCATCGGGTCTCTGTTCGACAATGCCTATCGGCAATACGGCGTGGACCTGGTCGGCGACTGGACCGCCACCGGTGTATCGCACCTGAGCGCGCGCGTCGGCCGCGTCAGCCGACGCAACGAGCATCTGCCCCAGCGCGACTTCTATGGAACAGCCGTGCGCGTTCAGTACGACTGGAAGCCCACCGGCAAGCTTTCCCTCAACACGACCGTGGTGCAGGACATCAGCCCATACGACGACATCAAGGCGAGCTATGTCTTCGTCAAAGGGGTGTCGTTCCGCCCTACGTTCAGCTTGACGGGCAAGATCGATCTGTCGGGAATTTTCGAGTACAGCCGCCGGGAATACTTCGGCGACCCCAACCTCGTTCCCAGCCTCGCGTCCCCGGGCTCGGCCGGCCGAACCGACTGGGTGCGCTCCTCGACGGCGACGCTTTCGTATCGTCCACTCAGGGCTCTCGCCTTGCAGTTGAGCGCGCAGCGCGAGTCGCGGTCTTCGACCGTCCCGTTCGACGACTACGAGGTCAACGTCTTCAGCATCAGCGCCCGCCTGAGGTTCTAGACGCCGCGGACCCTGCCGTGGGAACTATTGGGCACGGCCGTTGGGACCACGCGTTGCGGCATTTTCGATTCGACGCTCTGTAATCTGGCCGTCTCATTCTCACAGGACCCATGAGATCGACACGTTCGTGGGAACTTACTCGACATAAGGAGACGAACATGCAACGCACAGCTCTCAAGAAAGTCATCGGAGTCGCTGGGACCCTGGTGGCAATGGCCGCCTGGCCCGTAGCCAGCGAAGCGCAGCTGAGTCTTGGAGGCGTCACCCCAACCGTTACCGGCACGACCCAGACTCTGACGGCGACCAGCACACTGACCGGCCAGGCGAGCGCGGTCACAGCGGTCGTCCTCGGGACCGTCAGCAGTCTTGCGGATAGCGGCACGCTCGTCGACGCCGCCGACCCGCTCGGCACGGGCCAACCCTTGGGAAGCATTCCCGGCCTGCTCAGCGCAGAAGCCTTGCACGCCGCCACGATGGGGTGGAGCGACCAAGTGGCCTCGGAAGCCTCGCTCGGAAATCTCTCGATGACGGTAGCCGGTATCGGCATCACGGCCACTACCATCATATCGAGAGCTCTGGCGGTTTCGGGTGGAGCCCCCGTCGGCCTCTCGAACATCGAAGGGCTCACGATCGGTGGCGCGTCCGTTTCTCCCACCGGCCTTCCGAACCAGGCGGTTTCCGTCGCCGGTCTGAATGTCGTGCTGAACGAGCAGATTCAGTCGGCGAGCGGCATCGTTGTCAACGCCCTGCACGTCACGGACCCGCTCGGCTTGGTCGATGTCGTCGTCGGAGCAGCGAAGGCGGGCATCTAAAGCCAAGCAAAGCTCACACGAATACGAGAGGAGCAACAAATGCGTAGAACGATCTATATGCTTTTCGCGATACCGCTGATGCTTGTGGGGACGCTCACGAGCGGTCCGGCCAGTGCCCACTTCGTTCCGGCGCCGTGCGACTTCATCACCGGCGGCGGGTTCATATTCGACAACTCGGGACAATTCATCAATTTTGGCGCCCACGGTGGATGCAAGAACGGCCAGTTCTGGGGGCACGTGAATGTTCTCGACCACAGCACCGATCCGCCCGGTCACCTGAGGAGTACGAGTATCACGGGGTATCTTTTTGACCCCGCGTTTCCGAAGGCGCGTGACATCTGCGGAACCGGCGTGGTCACCGTCAACGGGGGCACCTTTGACGTGACCTTCCGGGTCAGGATGGAGGACAACGGCGAGCCGGGGGTCGGCGTAGACAGGTTCGGGGTCCGGCTGAGCAACGGATATCTCCAATCGACGCGAATAATTAGCGGCGGCAACATCCAGCTGCATAAGCCGAATCCGTCCACTAAAGGACCGTCGCCGGCGCCAACCGAAGCTCAAATGTGCGGCACGCTACCGACGCCGGAGCAAGGATTCTGAGTTCGCTACGGCTATAGAAGCACAAACGGCGAGGCCGCCGGATTTCCGGCGGCCTCGATCGTTTCGGACCCGAGTGTCCAAGGACTAG
>Ga0307469_10000105_pt1 | contig 33136 bp, 59 predicted proteins | sample atmos_gasesAM2C__FD_203084 | JGI IMG/M metagenome (GOLD analysis project Ga0307469, IMG submission 203084) | Hardwood forest soil microbial communities from Morgan-Monroe State Forest, Indiana, United States - atmos_gasesAM2C_515 | ecosystem: Environmental > Terrestrial > Soil > Temperate... | reverse complement strand
ATGGGCGACAATCCGCCCTTGTTTTTTGTGTCCTTGGTTTCGTTGTCGGAGGTGTTGAGCCGTGGCGCACGCTTGCCCTTGGGTTTCTCTTCCTCCTCCGCCTTGAAGAATTCTGGGAACTCGTCCCTCAGCTCATCGATCGCGTCGTCAACCTCGCTGGGGTCGATCGAGTCGAGCATGGTGACCATGCGAGCCACCTTCTTCTTAGTTCCCACGGCTCCAGCCTCACGCAGCGCCTCAGCGGCGTGCAGGCGCCGTACCTCGCCTTCCAGTTTCTCCACCTTGGCATCGGACTCAGCAGGGTCCTTGGAGCCCTCCTGTGCCTTCCGGCGGTTGCGGGCCGCGTCGCGGTTGGCCTTGGCTAGCGCACGCTTGGTCTGCTTGAGCTCTTCTTGTAGAGCTGAGAGATCCTCATCTTCGATCTCTTCATCGCCATCTTCTGCGACATCCTCTTCCTCAAGCTCTTCGACTTCTTCAGCGGGAGCCTCTTTCTCTGTCATCCTCTCTCAACCTTCCTTACAGTCTCGGTCTGTCCTTCAGGCCATAGTCGGTCTGAAGCTTGGTGATGAGCGCGCCGTCCCGGAAGAATCCGAAGTACATGATCACGGCGATCCCGAAGTTGATGCCGACCGTCCACACGGCGCCGACGACGTCGAAGTCCACACCTTTCACAGCAATGAACATGTCGATGAACGTCTTGACCGCGCTCAATGCCAGCAGCACCAAGCCCTTCTTCTGGACACTCCAACTCACCCTTACCAGCAGGGCAGCCAGGAACGGCAGAATCACAGCCACGATCAGGCTCGCCAGACCGACCCACGATCTATCGAACATCACGCTGGGAAGTACGGGAAAATCCATGTGGTTCAACTCCTTTCGTTGTTACGACTTTCGAACTGGTGGAACATTACCCTTTGGTGCCGCCGGACCACCCGGAGGTGGCTTGGGCGGAGGCGTCGGCTTTCCAAGGGACGCCTTCATGTCGCCGTGGGCGATGCTGGTTCCAGGAAGCGCACCCTCGAGACCGCCCATCAGCTCCATGGGGTCTGGTTTCTCCGGCGCCGCGCTGATGGTTACGCCGATCTTCTCCATGAGGGTACTGAAGATCAGGTTAGCGTCGTCTTCGGAGATGATGTAGCTCTTGATGCCCGAGCCCAGTGCGGTCATCAGCTCGGCAATCTGGGTGGTCACCTCGACCTCTTCCTCAACGGACATCTCAGGCAGGCTGTCCAACCAAGACTTAACCGTCTCGGAATCGTAGCCAGCCTCTTGCATGACCTGCTCAAACGGGACTCCGGTCTTGAGCATCAGCGCGAACTTGGTCCAGTCATCCAACTCTGTGGTCATGGTGGACGGCGCCCAGTTGGGCTCGATGTCGCCCGGGTCTTCCACGCCGACCATCTTCAGTGCGAGCGTGGCGGCTTCCTTCCACTTGTTGCCGAGCAGGATCTTCATGTAAGCCTCACGCGCCTTGCGTGGTCCATCGGCGATCTCACGTGCCTTGCCGGATGGCTGCTCACCACCAGGGTTGAACGAGTAGAACGGGGTCTCTGTGAGTGTGGAGAGAATACCCAGGTACAGCTCCACCGGTTCGGAGAACACGGACGGGTCCGCGGGCATGAGCTGGATGACGTCCTTGATGCCCTGAAGTACGGTGATAGCTCCCGGCCCTGCTCGCAACTGCGAACCCTGCGTGGCCTTGCCCTGGTCGGACAGCGGGTCATCGTCGTCATCCCAGTTGGGCGTGTCCGTGTTGTTCTCGATCGTCGCGTCGGGGTCTTCCAGCGCTATCTGTGCTGGCCAACCTTGCGCCGTGATCGTGGCCAGCTGGGCTACCAGCAGTTCGGAGATGGCGTTGGCTGCGCCGTAGCCGTCCTCGTGCACGGGCTTACCGTAGGGAAGATCGGTGGAGAAGTGCTTGATGGGGATCTCGCCGAAGGGGTTTTCCACCACAGGCTCATCCAGGATCGTCTCAAGCTGGTCACCGACAACGACCGTATAACTTGGCGCGTAAGGCTCCCAGTCTTCCTTCTTCACGCCGCGGGCAGTCTTGGATCGGGTGATGTAGTGCTGAATGGTGTCGCGGTAATACAGGTCCGCGAGCATGTATCCGTTCTCTTGCCACATCCGGATTGCGTACTTGGAGATACGCGGGTTGTTCTTGTCGTAGATCATCCGCGTGTGCATGGGGGAGAAAAAGAAAAAGTCCACGCCGGACACGAGGACATCGTTATCAGACGATTCAAACTCGCCTTCACCATCCGCGGTATCGCCGGTATCTTCCGCGTCTACCTCGGTAGGCCACACCATGACGTAGTAATCGCCGCGCTTGAATGTGTCGGAATGGACCTTAGGCGCCCAACCATCAAGGTCGTTCGCCTTCCAGATCTCATCCCATTGCTTCTGCGCCGCTTTCTGCTCGATCTTCATACCGGCCAGTCGAACGTGGTGGCTCAAAACCTTGACGGGTACCGAAGAGAGGTTGAACTTGTGGCGGTCGGCGTGGGTCTGCAAAATCTTGTTGAGGCGGGGATCGGAAACATCGACCTGGATTTGTCCGTCGTACTGGTGCTCAGCTTCACGATAGCGGGGTCGTGCTTCGATCAGCTTTTGAATACCGTACATCAGGTCGTAAAGAGGATCTTCATCCTCTGGCACCGCTATTTGATCATGATTGTAGTCGTCAAGATCACGCGTGTAGTAGCTTCCGGACACTAATCGACCCCCTTCTCATCAAGCGCATTCTAGCATGAAACTACGCATAAGAGAACGAACGCTTCTTTCCAACCGTGATCTTTCCTCTTTCATCCTTCAGGAAGTAAAGGATCGCGAGGCACACAGCGTCCACGATGTCATCGTTTGGGGCCTTGGGTCCGTAGGTCAGCATTTGCTCTTCAGCGCGGTGAAACCGCTCCCTGTGGACTACGTGCCGCCCTGGTCTCTGGTACCAGCTAAGACCCATTGCAATTCGAGTCTCCTTAGGGATCGTCGAATTCTGTATCTGGACAGGTACCGGCACGCCAAAGAGAGCAGTTCCACGCGAGGGTATGACGAATGGAGGGGTTTTATCTTTAGGTACATCAGGGACGGGGCCAACCCACATCTCCCCACCCTGGTTTGCCTCAACTCGAATACGTGAAATCTGTGGAAACCATTCAAGGATTTGCAATACCCGATCTCTGAAAGCCTCTCCCACGAGCTTGACATCTGTCGCATAGACGACCTCACACCGCCCCCTGGGGTGAGATTTAGATGGAGGCTGAAACGCAACCACAGCGAGACCGGTATAGTCGCTAGTTCCCTTCGTGGTGACAGCGGGATCGATTTGGAGTATCCAGCGCGTTGCATTATCCAGCGACTCATAATGGAAGTCTTCCTCTTGCCAGTAGTTGCCCTCGATACCGCGGGGATTGTTCATGAAGTTGAGCTGGAAGGCGCGGGTGTGGCAGATCGATTCCAGGAACACCACGGTCCACTTCTGTGGCCACACGCTCCGCTTCTCACCGTCCACCTCGAACAGCGCGGGGTAGTAGTGGACGACGAACTGCTCCTCAGTGATGTCCGGGCGCCCACGCAGGTGGGTCTTCCACTCCCCGTCAGGCTGAAGGATCGTACGAACGAGGTCGTGCACCACACTGCCAGGCATCGTGACGGTACCAGAGACCACCACGGCGGCATTGAGGTTCATGGGGAGAACCGAGCTGATCATCGAGTGGGCGCGCTTGTCCTTCTGGTAATCCGAGTAGTTGGACTCATCAGGCTCGATGTCGTCGAAGAGGATCAAGTCCGGCCGTTGGTTACCGACCTTGGCGCCCAGTGTGGAGCTGTCGATGCCCTTGGCTTGGAACACACAACCGTTGTGGGCGATGTACAGGTTCCGGTTGTCCGAGACGGTTACGCCGCTCAGTCGGACAGCAGGCTTGACCAGCTCTGGAAAGTCCAACCGGAGTAGTGCGTTGTTGTCCAGCTCGCGTTTGAAGCTGATGAGATGCTGCTCTGCCTGTGGTCCTGAGTCGGCAAAGGCGGCCACATACTTGCGGTGACCCATCGAAAGAGCCCACATGGGAAGGATGAGAAAGCTCCACGTGCTCTTTCCGCCTCCACGAGGGGCGACAAAAGCGTCTCGATGTGGTCCGCTGTCTGCCCACTGGCGGGCGACGCGGCATACATCCAGGTGAAAGTTGGAGAAGGTGATGTCTCCGTCGTGGTTATCACCAGCGCGGAGATGATCTCCGAAATAGATGACTGAGAAGAGCATCGGATCGAGCTTGCACAAAGCTCTTCGACCCGCCGAACTCTGTAGCAGTTCGATAGGGAACTGCGCCAGATATTCGGCTGGGTCGAAGGTAGATCCGTCGATTCCATCAAGGTAGGTCATCGGCTGGCGCTGCCGCCAAGGCTGCTTGCAGAGCGGCTATGACCGCGAGCTGTTTGTCATTGGGAGTCGCGAGATCGGTCAAAGCCTTCAGATTGGCCTTGGCCTCGCCGATCGACATCTTGAGATGGATCGTCTTGATGAAGGCTGGCTTGGGAACCAGCTCGTATGAACCCTCAGCCATCAAATCTCCAATTCAGCTAGAAGATCACGTATGTCTCGGATTATAGCATTCCGAGGGCGTTTCGGGACTTCTTTGCTGAAAACCATCTCAAGGGTATTTTCGTGCTTGGTAACCGCCGTACCCGTTTCATCAAGGTAGACGTTCACCAGGCCGTCACGCGGGAAGGTACCCAGCACACGGCCGATCATGCCCTCCCACGTGCCGAAAGTGATCTTTACGGTGTCGCCCTTTTGGAACTTCATCCCAGCCACTCCGGATTCTTCAGGTACCACGCGACGGTACGTTTGATCGCCTCTTCGAGCGATACGGGACGCTTCCAGCCAAGCTCTTCAAGCTTCGAGCCGTCGAGCGCGTAGCGCATGTCGTGGCCGGGTCGAGAGCTGTGGAAATCCACGGGCTTCGGCTTAAAGTACTTGACGCCAGGCGGGCTAGCCTCCATGTAAGCGTCAAAGATCATAGAAGCCATCTCGAAGTTGTCCACCTCACGCTCGCCAACGATGTGGAACTTCGCAGGCCTGTCAAAGCCTTGAGAGAACTTAGGGGGCGACCACGCGCCGCCCTCCGTCAGCAGGAAGAGCACGGCATCGGCCATGTTGCGCGCGTGCAGGTAGAACCGCGATCCGTACTCCCAACCGAGCTTGGTGGCCGAGTCGAACGGGCTGGACGGGAAGGTGATCTGCCGGGCGTGCAGGGGGATCTCTTCGCCGCGGAGAACCTTCTTGATCACCATGGGCACGAACTTCTCGGGGTCCTGCATCTCGCCGATCAGGTTCATGCAATTCGTGATGACCACAGGGACCCCGTATGTGCGCCAATATGAAAAAGCAATCGCCTCTTGAGCGGATTTGCTGGCGCTGTACGGATTCGAAGGAAGATGTGCTTCCCACTCCTTATGTGCGTGACCCTCAGGCGCAGGACCGTAAACCTCGTCGGTTGAGATCTGCACGAATGCCTTAAGTCCTTCGAGGGTACGAGCGTACTCAAGCATAGTGAGCACGCTCGTAACGTTGTTGCTGATAAACGGACCCGGTTCAGCAATCGAACGGTCCACATGCGACTCCGCCGCATAGTTGATGATGTAATCGACAGGACCGATCTCATGCGCCGTCACCTTGTCTATCGGACCTATAAGGTCGTGGGTCACCACGGTCACGCGCCCGCGGCCCTCAGACATGGATTGATAGAGCCGTGGACTCATCCCCCTGTGCCGGAACGACACCAGCGCCACGACGTCCCAGTCCGTGTTCATCAGGAAATGGCGAACCGCGTGACTCCCAAGGAATCCCGCGGCGCCAGTGATCAGTACTCTCTTAATCAACTTCGTCTCTCCTTCGGTAATAGCGCAGGAAGAAAGCCTTGTCCCAGTGGTGCTCGCCGCGCTTGTCAACAGCCTTGTAGTAGACGTGGCTGGTGTTGGACCGAGTGACCTTGACGACGGGCTTGAGCTTGGGCGCATCGGTGATCCAGATTGAATCAGGCTCGATGATCACGATTCACCTCATTCGTACTTGACGTTGAGAACGACGTCGATCGGGATGAAGTACCCCTCTGTGTTGGACATCCGGATAATCAGGATGCCCTCCTCTATCGTCACGCCCTGGACATCTTCAAGCTGAAGATCGCTTATCGATCGCGCGCCCGCGTAGTCTCGATACCGGACTTTTACCTTAGCCATCAAGCAGCACTCTCATCCATGCGTAGATCAGGAACAGGACTACGGCGGTACCACAGCCGATGCCGACCACCGCGAGTATGAACTGGTGAGTCTCAGACATCGGCGCTCACCTTCTCGTGTGCCTGCCGGATTTCGTCAAGCTGCTGGTAGTACAGATCCACCGCGTGGTGTGCCGCCACGGTCTTCTTGACCTTGTCGCTGCGCGCGTTCAGGTACAGGGTCAGGTACACAAGCGACCACATCCCCCACGTCAGCAGAGTCATGACCACATGAAAGATGTGCCATCCAGTGGACATCGGCGGACCGATGTAGATCTCCTGAAGCTGCCATTGCGTCCCGGTCCAATACTGGTACTGGACTTTGATTTCTGGTGTCATCCGAACGTCACCGCCCCGTAGATTCCAAGTAAGACACCGAATACGAAACATGCCGTGGAAAGGATAAACGGGCCAACCCTGCCCTCTCGGCCGTACATGAGCATCCCCGCGGCACCGATGACGCCGGTTAAGACGGACACTACAGCAACGAGGTAAGCCACGGTTTACTCCTTATTCATGAAGAAAAGCCTTGCATCTAACACGATGTCCAGTTCCATCCAGAGCTGAACGTTAGCGGCGGTGTTCACGTGGGGAAGTTTCCCTTGCAATCCCCTTGCGGCAGCCACCAACTCTTTCAGTATACGGTCCACTTCACGGATTGAACAGACGATCGTGGGACCGTCCTTGCCCGGGATCTCGTAGACGCGCTTGCGGTCTTCAGCAGCCTTGAACAGACCCATCAGTCATCCTTACCTAGTCTCAGTCGACCGATCACGGCTAAAGTGCTTTGACCAGCGACCGCAAGAGGCACACCTGTATCGCTGAAAGCGACCACTGGAAGTGTAAGTAAAGCCCTGCGGCCGGAGGTCGGTACCACCACAGCGAGGACAGCAAGCTTCGCCGAATATCGCGGATGCCTCTCCGAAGAGACCGCGATTGGGATGATTAGGAATCCAAGGGAGAAGGAAGTCATAGAGGATCTCCGTAATCTCGACGTCCCAACGGTTGTACTTCTCCATCAACAACCACGCTGGTTCGAGATTGGGATTGGCTGGGGGCTTGAGACCCTGGTCCTTGATGAACTCATCCATGGCGATGTGCTGCCACGTCTCCCAACCGCCGGACTCTTCCTTACCCGGAAGGCCGAAGTACTTGCATGTGTAGTCCAGCGAGTTGGAGTAGAGCTTGAACTGGCTGCGCACGGTCTGTATCAGGTCTATGTGGATCGGCGGGGGAGGCGGAGTTAGCCCGGCCTTTTTGATCTCTGTGTTCAGGATGGGGATGTCGTGTCGGCGCCCGTTGTAGGTTATGAGAGCGTCCGCTTCGGACATCATCTCAAGAGCCTTTTCGACCATTCCCTTGCCGCGGTAGAAGTAGGTGTGGTCATCCCCGTGCCACTTGGCCGCGAAGCACAGCATTTTGCGGTGCTGGATCATCATCTTGTGGGGGATATAGATAGCCTTGGCTTCCCAGTTGAAGCTCACATTAGGAGTGTTCTCTATGTCGATCGTCAGTAGTTTCACGGGATGACGACCGAATAGACCCATGTACCTTTAGGCATCCGGTACCCACGAACCGTTTGCTTGGCCTGATTCTTGTCGGCAAGGCCGTTGGCCAGCGCCATAGCTACGAGCCAGGTACGTTCACCTGACGAGCGTTTATACGCTGCCCACGTCGCGGAATTGTAGGGATCCTTCATGAGGTGACCTTCTCTCGGAAGCGCCTGGATATGAAATCCCACGTCTTTTCGCGGAGTGTATCATGCGCGCGTATCCAGGCTTCACGTGAAACGCGGGCTATTGCGAGCCCACCGTTTTTGTCCCGAACTTCCAGACGGAGATAGTCGCACGACAGAGTAACGATTCTTCGGCGTAGATCTTCCAAAGTTCCGCCTCCATTCGCGCGCAAGCTTTACCATTGCCCACTCCTGCTCGACGTAATGGGAATCGTCCCAAAACTCCCGCTCAGTCACGGACATCACGAATTGGAGTTTACCACCCGACCACGACCAAACATAGAGTAAGACCAGCCATGTACCGTCGCGCTCGTCCTGGTACAGACGTTCCAGGAAGTACGGCCTTGTCGTCTTTGTGCGAGTTTCAACCACGTGGACGCCTACGCTCATCGCCGCTGATCTCACGCATCTTGGCAAGCGCCTTCCAGTACTCGACCTCAGCCTGTGCCTTGTGCATGATGTGGCTGGCCTTGACGAAGCGGCCGTACTCTTCTTCGTCCAGGTGGAACCGTTCAGGATAGGTGCTCATTCGTCGTACTCCCTAACGCCGTCGTGCACGGGACAGTAATGTTCAACGATACAATCTCTGCAAAGCAGCCCGGAGTTCTCTGTCGAATCGGGTGAAATAGCCCGGTTCGGCCGCCTCTTGGTCTGAGGCAGCCTTTCCCGGTCTTCCCGCCTGTTGCGCCTTGGCATCGACTTTACGCTTCCTCTTCATGATCTTCCTCGTACAAGAACCGGGCCACTTGCAGGGTCAGCGCCACACGGGCTTCGGTACCCAGAGTGGACACGGGATAGCCGCGCTCGTTCTTGCGGTCCACCACGCCGTTCACGTACTCCTGCGCAGCCTTGAGAGCTTCGAGCTTGGTCATGGGCACCGTCCTGATCACAGGCTTCAGGTTCTCGATGTTCGAGTAGTTGAGCGGGTTTCCGTTCATCGTTGAATCTCCGTATCTGGCTTGAAAGTATCTTGTTGCTGCGACCACATTAGCCACGGGATCGCTGGGATCTTCAGACAATTCGGGATCACGGAACTTCTCGAACGTCTCCGCGGTGAGCTTCATCAGCCCGTAGCTAGGTTCGCTCACAATCCTCAACCTCCTCGCCTTCAGGTACCCCGTGGTACTTGCTGACGATGTCCCAAGCACAAGCAGAATATCCGATGTCGTCGGCGTGGGAGTCGCGGTGTGTCGGCGTAGTGACCAAGCGGCCCTTCTTCATCAGCGACATCATCTCGGCCACGTCGAACGGGTCGATGGTCTCACCCGGCTTGAGCTTGTGGTGCAGCCACGCCTGCCAGAAGCGCGCGATGTTGGCGAAGTTGTCTTCAGGCTCACCGTATTGGGAGTTGCGATCCTTGGTCGTGTAGCCCTTGGCTTCATCCAATATGGCTTCACGGGGGCTAACGTAACTCTCGAAGTCGCTGTAGGGGCCGCGAGAGTCCTTAATTGCCTTTTCTAGTAGGTCTCGCTTGGTGTAGAAGACCCCGTGCTCTTCCCTCTCGTGCTCTGCCACCACCTCCTTACCCACCTCGGTAAACGGACGGGCGAAGTCGCACACTGGCCACTCGCTGCAATACCAACGCATCACTTGTACTCCCCATAGATATTCTTCAGGTTCTTGGCGAGACGGTGCAGCAGCCCATCGACCAACATCGGCTCTATCGGAGTGTCCGGCGTCTGGTCGATGTTCGTGTGTTCCGCGTAGGGATCCCTTATCGGGTAATGCTGAGGGAAAGCGCGATCGGCCACTTCCTTCTCCAACTTGTTGGCCAGCGAGCGCAGCGCACGAGCCACAGCCAGGTTGCGGCCCACCTCATCATCAGGCTTGTCGTGGTTGTCCTTCTTCGCCGTGCCAGACGCGGTGTAGGTCGTCTCACCTTCATCGAAATCCACAGCCAAAGAGACGATCGTCGCCTGATCTGATTGAGCGAATCGATAGCAGATGATCCCGTTACTGAACAATGTCTGTGTTTGTCGTGCCATGATCAAACTCCTAAGATCTTGCCTAGTAATCCCCACAGGAAACCCGAGATGGCAATCAGTGTATAGCCCCACGCACGGACGCTCATTGATCCCCCTTCATGTCTTTCATGGTCTGCTGGTTCTCCCGCTGTACCTTGCGGATCATATCCATGAGCGCCTCTTCTTGGGGGGTTTTGGTGTTGTTGACCGTAGCCTCCACCTTGATCCGCTCATCAGCGTCAGCGCCCACAAGCTTCCGATACGACTCATCAATCCTCAGCAGTACGAGCAGCGCCTTACCATGGCTCTCCACCGTCTTGGGGTTGATGTAGCCGACGATCTTCTCCTCTTCGGCCATGTGCGCTTCAAGCACCTGCACGTCGGCGGAGGCACGCGCCCTCAGCTTGTCCAGCCGGTCCTTCTCCATGTCAAGCACGCTGGCATCAGCGTCACGCTGGGCAGCCTTGCGGATGGCCGCACACCAGCGGGCCGCGGTCCCTGCCCTCAGTCGCAGGTACGCGTCTATCTCGTCGTATCGATGTCCCTCAAGCCTCAGCTCATAGGCCTGCATACGAAGTTGGGTCTTCTGCTCTTGGTTCTGCCTGGTCCGGTCAAGCTCTTGGCTCATGGTAGTTCCCACCAATTCACAGCCCCGCCGCCTCTATCTTCAGGATCGCTTTTCTAAGCTGCTCTCGCGTGTCATCCAGCTCGACCCTTAGGTCGTATACCGTCCGCTCTAGTTCGGGGATCCTGGAGAGACTACGTGACATGGAATCGACCTGTGAGCGCATCATGTCCACCACGGTCTTGGCTGCCTCCACACTGGGCCGCGGGTCAAAGGCCGCTTTCATCTCTTCCAGCCGATGATCACGCTCTTCACGCCGGTACTTCAGGAAGCCCAGGATGAACCCACCAACCACCACGATGTTGGCGATTATCCATCCGATGAACTGCATACCCGAATCCTAGTGCTTAAGACGTAAAATAAGCAATTAGGCGATAAACACACCACATCGCGACAAACCCGGCACCTAACGTCAGCACACCAGCCACCGTGCAGACCGCGACGGGGAACCACATGGGCATCTCACACGTGATCATCAGTCTATTCCCGCGGCCCTGAGTCTTTTCCGGAGAGTGTCGTTCTCTGTGCGCAAAGCTCTCACCTCTGTCCACAGTTGGGCGTTCTCCTCCTTGACGTGGGAGAGCACCCGATCTATCTCAACCTGGGCAAGGGCTAGTCGGTCCTGCTCGTTCTTGGAATGCTGAACGCCGCGTGCCTGTATCGCACTGATTACCGAGATGATCACAGCACCCACGGCGGTAAACAGGGCGGCGAGGATGGCGGAGTTCACGGGCGCCTGCTCTCGATATAGCCCATGAAGGCCAGTACGCCGAACAGCAGGGCGGACACCCAAGGCCGTAGGGGCGCTATGCCCTGGACAGCGTGGGTCTGGTGCTGCCAAGCCAGAACCTGGCACGCCGAATAGCCAAAGGCAAATACGAGACTGGCGAATATCCACGCAGCGTATGCGAATGGATCGAAGGACTTCCAGAACGCCCCGATGATGCATATAACGCCCACAGCAGTCCAAAAGCCATACCAGAAGACAAGTGGGGCCAAATGAGTGATGACCTGCGCATTGGCCAAGGCGACGGGCGGGGGAGTGGTACCCAAGTTGCCAAGGCCAAAGAACAGGCCAAACGTGCAGAAAACCAAGAGGATCGATCCCCGGAATCCTACGCGTTTCGCAACCCTCTTTGGCATAACGCGTAGTCTATCCGGTTAGAGCATGATTGCGCTACTCTTCGAAGTTCTCCTGTACCGATGTACCGATACGCAGGATAGCCCGCGGAGGTAGATGCCAGCGGGTCACACCTTCACCTTGTGGTGTCAACCAGAGGGTGTTTGCCTCAAGGATGGAGGCGAAAGCAGTGATCTTGTCCGCGACGTAGGCATCTGCCTCAGCCTCGGTATCGAAGTCGTCCTCTTCGCTGGGGACGTCAAATCCAGGGTAAACGTACTGTACGGATGCGTGATAACTCATACCTACAGTCTACATTAGATGAACCGAGGTGGGTCTTCCTTGGGATGGCTGGGGACAGCACAGTGCGTGAATGACCACCCGTTCAGGTAGCACGTCGAGCACACGTCTTTGTTACAGCGCATCCTAGATCGATGTGCTGGATTCTTGAAGTTGTCGATCTTGATCTCCATGAATCCGTTGCTGTAGCCAACGGTGCCAAGTTCCTTCATCCACTGATTGAAGGCCCACTCTCGGCCAGAGAGACCATCGCGGCTAGACATCGTCGTCCTCCCTCTCGTACGGCTTGTGCCAGATACCACGGGCGTTCTTGACCAGGTGTATCGAAGGATCGACGCATTTACCTCGTACGCGGTGCTTGTCGAAGTTGGCGGGCGTGGTGAAGGTTTCGTGGCAGGAAGCGCAATGGGCGATCTTCAGTCCCGTCCAATGCGCCTGGCAGCCCTTGCAGCTCATTCAGGTAGCTCCAAGCAATAGCAGCATTCATAACCGTCTTCCCAGCAAGGACAGTGCTCGTCACATATCACTCGGGCGCTCCCGTCCTTGTGCGGTCCATAGCGATGGATGCGATGTGCCTGGGGTTGAGCACCACACCCCGTTCCGTCACGACGTAGGACGCGCTGCCCAGCAAGTACACGATGAACTCGTGGGACTTGTATACGGCTTTCTCCGACTCGTGGAACTTGCGCCGGTACGTGTGGCCGTTGGACATGGTGATGAGGAAGTACGTCTCACGCTTGTGGGTAGGCATCGGGGATGTCCTCTCGTTCGCCGCAGTTGGCACATATCCAATCGGAGTGGACATCGCCAGCCTCCCAGAGATGATCGCAGCTCATTGATCTCTCGTTCGCCTCATGTGATCGTAGGGGGTTTCGCGAAGATAGCGCACGATACGCATGGCTGCCAAGAGGTCGTCACGCAGATGGCCTAGCAGATCATTGCAAGGGCGACAAAGCAGACCACGAACATGACCCGTCTTGTGATCATGATCCACCGATAGACGCCTGGTCCGACCCGTCGCGCGGAAGCAGATTGCGCAGCGTCCATGTTGGAACTGGTACAGCTCATCGTACTCACCTGGCTCTAGGCCGTAGACAACCTGGACACGCTTATCGTGACGCCTCTTGGCCTGCTCACGCTTCTTACGGTAGAAGTGCGTGTGGCAGAGCTTGGAATCCCTCCACAAGTTGCGACCCTTGTTAGAGCCGAACTCTGCCACACACCCCTTGCAGACAGGGCCGTCAGCCATGTGTACCTCGCCATACCGCTATGGCCAAGCCCAGCAATGTACCAACGAAGACGACGAACAGCGCCCACTCCAGCAGCATCAGCCAGGTCTTGCGGTTGGGCCAGTAGCTAGCCACTGTACGCATCCCTCAGCTTGGCTCTCTTGAGACTTACCCGCTTAGTGTGCGTGTCTTCCCAGTACTTCTCGATCGCGGGCAGGAAGCTGATGTTCTCCCACTCGAACATCTGTTCGTACGAGCGGTAACAGCCAATACCGCTGAAGACCCTACCGCCTGCGCTGATTGCCATCCAACCTTCACGCAGGCGGAGGTAGGTCTTCTCCTCCTGGAAGAGCGTGTACTTCACCACGGCGCCCACAGGTGGCTGGGGAGGGCGCTCGGGTTTGGCCCGCTCGAACAGGGTGAGGCGATCGGACTTGATGCTGAACTGGTATTCCTCGTTAGTCCCATCGACCTCGATCTTGGTCAGGTAGCCCTTGGGCTCGATCACAGTGGCCATAACCGACACCCGGTCACCCTTGTTAAACGTTTCGGTCATCGCGGCCATACCCTCTCAACGACGAACATGATGGACTTACCTACGACAATGCTGCCGACGATGATAGCGGCGATAGTCAGCGCGATCACGGTCATACCTCTCTAAATTGGATTAAATGTGGTTTTGGTAACTCGGACCACAAACCGGGCAACTCCTTCGTTCTGCCATCTTGGCAACAGGTGAAGATGCTGGTCTACTCCTGAACTCCTAATCTACCACACCCTCCCCTGCGTTATCCAGGGTCTATCAGGTAAGTTGTCGTGTTGGAGTTAATCCTGCTCAGACGGGACAAAAATCCAATGCCCCGCATGAACAGATCGTTGATCATCACTCATCCGAGTAATCATCAGGCCGGGTATCGATGGTTCCCACTTCCAGTTGCCTGGCGCAAGGCCGTCTCTGTTTGGAGCATCGAGCACCACACCCTCAACCAGGGTTCCATCGTCTCGGTAGTATCTTAGATCTGCCATCTTCGATCCTTTGCGATAGTTGAATGTTCACTAGAACGTGTTCTACTTCAGGACGTTTCTCTTAGTAACATATATTAGGTAGTAGTAGTAGTAGTACTTCCCTAATGAATACATGCTCTAGAAGAGTAGGGAGGAAGCCGTGGTTTTTGACCAACTTCCTCCCAGCGATCACTAGTTGTCCGAGTCCACTTCATCCTGGATTGGATCACCGACAACCCAATGACCATCAACATCCCGTTTGACATCCTGTCGGGCTTCTGCCCTGACAAGGGTCTTTCTGACCGCTTCGTATTTAGTGTTGGTCGTTTTAGCCAACTCTGAGGTAGAAATCGGCCCTTTGTCCTTAATGATTTCGATCAATGTCTTGGTCTCTTCGGTCACCGGACGACCACGCTTTCCATGGTTTCGACCCTCTAAGACGCTTTGAGCTGAGATGGTGGACGAGCCGGTGAACTCGATCCGCGACGTCCTGATCTCCTGCCCGTTTTTCGAGAACTTCTTGCCCTTGATCTCATACAGCAGGTGATTGCGATGAAGCTTCCCAAGGTTGTTCTTGGTCGAGCTGAGTATGCAGGTGTCCTCATCCTCAGGGTTCTGGACCAGTTGGATGATGGCCCTAGCCACCTCGGTCCACCCTCTTGCCCCGGCTATCTTGCTGTTGGCGTCGGTGCCTGGCGTCTTGTTGTGGTGTACCAGGGCAAGCAATGCCACCCCGGCACGCTCGGCTTCCTTGCGCAATGGCTCTAATGCCGTACGCAGCTCACGAGTCTTGTCCGTCGAGATCTCATCGTCGATCACCGACACGATGGGATCGAACATGATTGCCGCCACGTCGTAGTCGGTGGCCAGCGACGCCAAAACCTCAGAGTGTTCCGGAATCGTAAGCGGCGTACCGTCTTCCACCACATCGAGATAGAAGACCTTCTTCATGTCAGCACCCGCGGCCATCATGCGAGGTTTGATGGTTCGAGACCATGAATCCTCTTGGGCGATATAGAGCACGCCCTTCCTCTTGCCGTAGAGATCACCCTGCGCCGTGCCGTTGGTGATGCGCGCTGCCAGGTGAGCAAGGTAAGTGCTCTTACCCACACCCTCTCTACCTGCGATCAGGGTTAGCTCACCAAGCGGTATGCGATCGTCCCACAGCCACAGAGTGGGCTGCTCTTCAACGTCGTCGAGACACCGAACGATGAAGTTGCCATGAAAGGTCTTGGGATCGTTGATAGCCGCTTTCTCACGTTCGGTGAGCTTTGCGCCTTTTGGGGCTAGACCGATACCACCCCCGGGCTTGGCGTCGATGGTGCGCTTGGCTCGTTCGGCCTTGAGCCAGCACAGCGCGAACTGCTCTTCAAGATCACCACGCTCTTCGTACTTCTCGGCGCATAGGCGGGACATCAGCCAGTCAGAGTCACCCGATAGGGCGCCCTCGTCGTAGGCCAGCGAGACGACCTTGTAGAACCATTCGGAGCGATCGTGATCCACGCCGTCCCACTCATCAGTCAAGATCAGAAGCTGAGCTGATGGTTCGAAGTCGCTGTACTCCAGTTCGCCCACGTCGATGGGTGCGCGGGTGTTGCGGGCGAACTCATCCAACCATGATTCGGGGGGTACCAGTAGATCGTGGAGGCTCGGATAATGGTCGGGGGTGTGGTAACCCACCACCACGCCGTTTGAGGCCGCTCTGACATCAACACCAGGGCCTAGCATCGCGTTGTCTCGTTCGTGGCCGGGAGCCATCCGCCAGATGGCGTGCAGCCCGCCCGAGGGTGTCTCGACGGTGTGCGCGCCATTGGGGCCTAGGGTGCGGATGAGGGACGCCCAGGTGCGTCGGCCTTGTTTGCCGTCCTTGACGTCCACGTCAGCGACCAGCAGGCCGGAGGCAGGGGTGAAGATGCCGATGTCCCCCGGATGCTCACGGAACAGCGCGAGAGCTTCGGCGAGGTTGGTTGGTGCGCGGTCCTGCCAGCGTTTGCCCAGGTGCGCGGGTGATTTGTCCTTGAGAGGTACGACGATGTACCCCTTTTCCCACATCGCCCGCACATTGGCCGGAGAGCCAGCTATGGGGGAGATTGTCACGGAAGCTGCCTCGCTTTCGCTGTGTCGCTTTGGTGGGCGCTGATGCCGCGGTTGAGCATCTCGCGGATGGAGTCAGCCAGCTTCTGATCGGTAGCCTCAGCGTGGTCTTCCAGCCACTTGCGCATCTCCGGGGTAAGCTGGACAGTCGTTTGGGCGGTGTATCGTGCTTTCATGGTAGCGCTCCTTAGGAAATCTGATGGGGGATCCCCTTGACTGTACCCCCACCTCGCACTAGGCTTGAGTTGTAAGGCAAGGGAAGAAGAGAAACAAGCTTTTCCGAGCATTCGCGTGACGATGAAAGACCTCTCTGGGGCGACATGGCGCGATGGGACTCTACCGAAAAGTCACGCTGGCTGACGGGGGAGAGCAAGGGAATCAGGGGATGAGATGAAGAGCAAATACTTCGAAGCGTATATCAAAGCCTGCGATGACCGCGCTGCCCACGCCGACGAGTGCAAGGAATGCAGGATCCGCTTTTACACTACCGAGCAGATTCCCGTGTGTCAGACCTACGTCAAGATGAGCGACGACGTCACGCGCAACATGGACGCCTGGCTCTTGGAGGATGACCCGGTATGAGCAAGTTCAAGTTCGGCGATACCGTATGGCACCACGGCACGGATGAGCGCAACAACACCATCTATCGTGCCGTGGTGGTGCAGGTGTATGGAATCTGGTACGACGACGAAGCTGCGCGATACCGGATCTACTACGAGACTGGCGGCATGTTTCCGCGTGCCGTGGAGGAGAGGGAACTAAGCCATGCCGATGAAACCGTGGCAAACAAGACGGCTTAACAAGCAGACAATCATGCACGTCAAGCTGATGCTGATGAACTCCACTCAGTTCGAGATGGATCTTCGAGCGCAGCTTGGCAGGCTGAATCAAAAGGTGGACGAGGTGGCCACGCACAACGCTAACCTGATGGCCTACATCGAGAAGAGGGAAAAGCGGGATGGGAAACTCAAAGCGCTTCAAGCCGATAGCAGCGGGCATGAAGATACTGGTGGCCAGTGACTACTCCGGCAAGGTGCGCGAAGCCTTCCGCGGTCGCGGCCACAACGCTTTCTCCTGCGACTGGCAACCGTCGGTCATACCGTCTCGGTTCCACACGAACTACGACGTACTCAAGCTGCTCCACCCGGCCATCGGCTACGATATGGTGCTCGCGTTCGAGCCGACCGCCAGCGAGGACAAGTACTTCAAGGCTGCGCCGCGGGTTGTGGTGGCCAATCCCGATAAGATCGAAGGTTGGCGCAGGCCCGACCAGGTGATCGAGCCGTATCACTTCGGACACGCGTGGTTCGGACCGACGTACCTGTGGCTCAAGCACGTACAGCCCTTGCGCCACACCAAGGTTGTCCAGCCAACGGCTAGGTTCGTAAGCGGAAACCATCGAAGCGTGACACTCCAGGGCATCGCTGATGCCATGGCCGAACAGTGGGGATAGGACCGTGAGGTTCACGGACGACATCAAAGAGCTTAAGTTCGAGATCGCTGAGTACATGGGCCAGTACGTCAAGGCCGGGCACCTGGGAGAAGACCAGACCAGGGTCCACGCTCACCTGCAAGGCCTGCGCACGAAGCTCGCCAATCTGAAGGAGTTTGACAAATGATGGACCCGGAAACCAAAGTCAAGTGGACGGCCGCGCTTCGTTCCGGTGACTTCGAGCAGGGTAGGCAGTTGCTCCGTAACCAGGCCAACGAGTACTGCTGTCTCGGGGTGCTGGCTGAGATCAACGGCGTGGAATCGGTGTACGTGCCCTACAACCCCAAGGGCTGTGTTGATCCGGTTCCGGGAATCCGAGGTCGTTACAGATATTTGTTTGGCAACGGGATCAACGGTGCTTCTGTCTCGACGGTCCCCGATGGCTACTGCGGCTTGACCGAGAACGAAATCGGCGCCCTGGTGGCGCTGAATGACGAGAAGCGAGCCAGCTTCGAGGACATAGCGGACTGGATCGAGGGCAACCTCTGATGGACCTGGCCAGCTACCACCATGGACGCCGTACGGCGGCGAGAACCGTGCATTGGTTCATCAAGAGCAAGCAGCCCTTCACACACGACCTCGAAGGGATCGCCGCGCAGCTCAAGGTGCTCGACCAGATCAGGGATTACGTGGAGGGGGTGATGGATGGTGACGGAGAGCCAACCGAACGAGCTTGATATCCTGTTCGTTGTCCAGGATGGACACAGCATGCCCATCGATAAGCCGACCGCCAAGGTCGTGGTGCGCATGCTGATGGACAAGGGCATGGATGCCAGGGAGATTGCCCAGCGGGTCCAGCGTTCGCACAACACGGTGCGCAACTGGATCGCAGAGTGGGGGTATAAGAGCATAGAGAAGAAGGTGGAAGGACCGAGCCGATATGAGTCAAGAAAAGAACGAGAGACCCGACTCCGCCAGCGCAACGAGTGGCGTTCCCGTCGTGCCTCACCCGCAATGCAAGATGAGAGGTGAACATGGACAGCACGGCTGGACCGACGGTTTCGGACACCATCTGTGCCCTGGTTTCAGTGCACCGCTCAGCAACTGGTGTCCTTCGTGTGGTCGTCTTAAGAACGTCGGTTGCGCGTGTGACGTACCGTTCGCCGAGAAGATCCGCACGATCCAAGTGGACCGAGAAAGCCTGAAACAGGCCTACATGCCAGGAAGGAAGGGCGAGAGATGATCATCGCAGACTTGCTAGCTTTGCTGACCGACCACGCTCCGGACGAGCGCGTCATCTTCGCTGGTGATCCCGAGGGCAACCGGATGTGGGAACTGGGTGATGAACCCGAAGAGATGAGCGTCAACTACGATCCCACCTACCCGGCCGTAGTCATCTACCCGAGTCACGAGGTGACCGAATGATCAACGTAATCTTGGCACTGCTCTTGGTGCTCACGTCGCTGACGGCTTTGGTGTTCGGTGTGAAGCAGTTCACCGGTCCCGAATCTCGTGATTCGAAGCTTCGGCTTTTCAGAGGTCTCGCGTTGTTGATCGTGGGCGCGACGGGATTCTTCGCTACCGTTTGGGCCGCCGCTTCAGGTTGGACACCGATGTGATCGAGGACGTGAAGGGGAAGAAGGTTGAAGTCCAAGAAATCATCACCAAAGATGGCCAGTGGCAAGTCAGGTTCCGCAAGAACGGGCGCACGGTTCTCCGACTGGATCGTGACAGCGCGACTCTGTTTGCTGGCCATCTTGAAGGACACAACGCGGCCGTCATAGAGGACGTCGAGATGGCGCCTGTTAGGATCGTCCCATTGAATCGTTGGGTGATGATAGACAAGTCGCGTCGGCTGGTCATGGATCTACGGCCGTCGCACAGCTTGGCTCTTGCCCTGAAGGTATGGGAGATCCTGGGTGTCGTCAAGCCGGTCTCATAGCCAGGTTACGCAGTTCGCGGATTGTGGCTACAAGTACTACCTGTCTCGCAAGCGCGACTCTGTACAGCGACCCTCGTGGGCGCTCATCGGCGGGCGTGCCATCCACGCCACGATAGAGACGTTCGAGCGCAAGGCCACCTACGCCGAGACGCACAAGCGGCCGGACGCCTGGCCTTCAGCGGCCCAGGCTAGGACCTGGTTCCGCAACCACATGCTCAACGAGATAGAGAAAGAGAAGGACAGCGCACCCCCTGAGTACATGGAGCTGTCCGACTGGTCCGCGGCTAACAAGGGCAAGGAAGATTTCGCCTGGTGGCTGCGTGAGGGCACGCTGATGGCTCAGTACTACGCCGAGATGAACCCTGCCAACCGTGGGTTCTCCACAGTCCTTCTAGAGCCCGGCAAGCTGGCGTTGGAGGTCAGGCTTGAACTGGACTTCGGATCGGTCAAGGACGTGCTGATCGCCGACCACATGACCCTGGACAAGTACGGCGTGGTGGACATCATCGATTACAAGTCCGGCCGGATGCTGCCACAGGATCGCGGTCTACAGGTCATCACCACGGCTCACGCCGTCCAGCAGCTCTACCCCCATCTAGATGTGCGCGGGGGATCGTATTTCGACCTGCGTAAGGGTAAGATGTCGCGCGTGTACCAGACGGATGAGATCCCCCTGGATGCCATCGTACACATGTACGAAACGATGGATCGTGCCGAAAGTGCCGGTCTGTACTTACCTCGTGTATCATCCTTCTGTACGTCCTGCTACGTCCGCCGTGACTGTGTCTACGGTGGCGAAGCAACCCAGTTGTACACAGAGTAAAGGAGTAGTCATGTCCGTTCGTGAAGTCATGAAGAAGAAGATCCCGTCTTGGGTCGATCACCTCGATCGCCCACGCGACGTGGGAGACGTGCTTGAAGGCACGATCAAAGAATCGAAGATGGTCCAGCAGTTCGAGTTCGACGCTGAGGGCAACCTCGACACCACCAAACCGAAGTACTGGGACGAAGCTCAGACCCGCCCGATGATGGCTCCCTCCGCGACGATCGACTCCCCTGAGTACGGCGAAACCTCCCTCATCTTCGGCGGCAACGCGTTCACGGCGCTCAAGCGCGAACTGGAAGCGATGGAGAAGGACGGCCGCGCCAAGGTGGATGAGGCGGACCTGCTTCCGGGCGATCACCTCAAGATCGAGGTCATCGGCAAGGGCAAGGCTCGATCGCGCAACTTCCAGCCACCCCTCTTGTACAACGTCGAGATCACCCCGGGCAAGCGTGGCAGTGGTGTCAAGGAAGGCGTGAAAGGATCAAAAACTGATACCACACGCCGCGCTTCGACCACGACCGCCGAGGCAGTCACGCCGGAGTACTCCAAGGAAGACCTGGCCAAGGCGCCGGACGGCGTGAAGCAGTCGATCTGGGACAAGCTGTCCAAAGACGACAAGCTTCAGATGCTCGCAGGTTTCTGAGCGTCGATGGGGTGCAAGGCGCACACGGCTGGCCTGCATTAAATAAGCGATGCCTAAATGCTGCCCCATCGAATCTTTGTGCGGGGATGCGGAGCCTGAGAGGGACTCCTTAAACGACACGCTAGTGCGCCGCACGGCAGGGTCAAGTAAGCAGGTAAGAGTGGGGTTACGCAAGCGCTGGTAAAGCGACCCACCACCCTTCCAAGCTAGCGGGATAGAATCCGGGTTATGGAATGACTTGTGCACGGGCGTGCTAGCTGTTTGGGGAAGCGGCCTTTACGACAGCGGCACCAATAGGCCGGACACGGTGACTAGGGGCTGAGGTCACCACACCAATTCGTTAGGGAGTAGTGATGGCTGGATTTCACGACGATGAATGGACAGAAGAGCGTGCCGAGACTGCTTTCCGGAAACTGGCTGAAGCTGTTCGTGTTTTCCGTGAAGAAGGGGGATCCGGTCGGCCTATGGGATCTCTCACGGGGTGGTCTCTTGTACTGCACGAACACGACTTCGCCGAAGAGTCGTCGTTCATCAGCGAGTGGCACGAGCGCGGGCAGTCCCCGGCTCTGACCATGGCCATCCTGGACACGGCCTACAACCGCTACCAGAACACCATGTCAATGCAGGGCATCGCGAACAGGATCATCATGGAGATCAAGGGGAACCCTGAGTGAAGATCTTCGGCTGGTCCGCGTCTGTCCGTGATGGGTGCTGGTTCTACCGGATGAAGATGCCGCTCGATGAGCTTGCCAAGCACGGCCACGAGACGCGTGTGGGTGTGGTGTGGGCCTACGATCATGGTTGGGACAAGCCCGATATCGTTGTGGGCCAACGTATATGCCAGGATGGACCATCCAAGACCTGGCAGAAGCGCAGCGACATCTACCGCGTGTATGAGCTTGATGACGACCTGCTCAACCTCGATCCCTCGAACCCTGGCTACGCCTTTTACGAGCAGGCACACATCCGCGCGAACCTGAAGCGCAACATCCAGTGTGCGGACGCCGTGACGGTCTCCACGATGCAACTCGCCGAGCTGGTCTCGAAGCTCAACCCCCGGGTGTACATCGTCCCCAACACGGTCCCTAAGTCGCTGCTCGAATTCGAGCGCACCACAGCGCCAGCGCTGACGGTCGGATGGGCAGGCTCGGCCACACACGACATGGATTGGAAAGAGGTATCCCCGCATGTCAAGAGATTCTTGCACCGTAACCGCGACGTCCAATTTCATGACATTGGAGAGGCCTACGGGTCGAGGTTCGGACTGGATGGTCGCTACCGTCACACACCATGGACGGACACGGTTGGTGCTCTCTGGTCCGCTATCGACTTTGACATCGGTCTTGCGCCGCTTAGGGATCATCGATTTAACCGATCCAAGTCTCCACTCAAAGCTCTTGAGTATGCGGCCCTTGGAATCCCTGTCATTGCCTCTGACGTCGGGCCATATCGAGAGTTTGTCGCCCACTACGAGACTGGATACCTTGTCAAGAAAGACTACCAATGGGGTCACTATCTCCATGCTCTAGCCCGTGATCCGTTCCTTCGTAAGGACATGGGCCGCGCGGCTAGAAATCTAGCGTGGGGGTACATAATCGAGAACTGGTGGACGGTGTGGGAAGCGGCGTATGGTGCAGGAGGGTTCCTGTCTCCGAAGATGGTGAGCGATGCTAAGACACCAAGTAACCATTGATGGTGATGTCTGTGACATCTTCACGTACCAGGGCACGAAGGATCTCAGCGAGGTTACGAACTGGCTTGACCGCTACGGTGCTCGTGCTCTCGCTTCGGATACCGAGGCCACAGGTCTCGACCCGTACGAGAAGGACTGGGAGCTACGGCTGTTTCAGTTCGGCGACCGACAAACAGCTTTTAACATTCCTGCTCGCGAAATGGGTCTCATCGAGTGGATCTGCTCGAAGCCACGCCCCTGGATAATGCACAACGCGCCACACGACTGCCTTGCCGTGGACACGCACCTGAAGAAGAGCATGGGCATGCTTGAGAACACCGTGGACACCAGCCTGTTGTCTCGACGTGTGGATTCCCGATCCCGGTTCGACGGAGGCGTGGGGCATCGGCTGAAGGAAGACCTCGCCGTGCATTACGTGGATGAGACCGCCGCGGATGGTGAACGCGCGCTGAAGGCTGCCTTCAAAGAGATCTCGCTGCCTACGGGCCAGTTCTACACCACGGGCGCCAAAAAGGGTCAGCCCAAGATGAAGAAGATCAAGCTGCAAGAGGGTTGGCGCTACATCGACCTGTTCGATGATCGGTATCTTACGTACAGCGGAACAGACCCTCTCCTGACCTACCGCGTGTGGCAAGTCCTGCGCTCTCATCCCCACGTCCTTGAGCCGATCGAGGTGGACGGAGTGTGGATGTCCGCCACAGAGTACGAGCACGCGCTTCAGCTCTTTATGGACGGTCGCTCTCGCAAGGGAATGATGATCGATGCGGACTACACGCAAAAACTATCGGATTCGTATACCAGGGAGATCGAACTGGGTATGGTTGAACTCCAGGCAATGGGGCTCACGAATCCTAATGCACCGAAGCAGGTTGTTGCCGCGCTGCGAGCGGCCGGTGCTCATCTTACCAAGAAAACGAAGACGGGCGGACTGAGCGCCGATAAGGACGTCCTCCGCGATCTGACCAACGCTGGCGGTCCGGCCGGGGAGCTGGCCAGCAAGATTCGAACCGTCAAACAGATGTCCAAACGTAAGAAGAGTTACGCTGACGCCATGCTGAGAATCCGGGATAGCGACGACAGAATCCACGCCTCGATCAACACTCACGCGGCCCGCACGTCGCGCATGTCGGTGTCTAAGCCTCCCTTCCAGCAACTACCAAGCACTAAGGCGGACTGATGAGTTGGATGAATCGCGGAGAGGCACCCTCGTGGGCAGAAAACTTCGATGTCATCGCCCGAGATGATTGCGATCTCATGGTCAAATGCCTTGCCTGCCACTGGGAGTACAAATGGGACGAATGCACGGTCAACTTCGAAGACGTGTTTGAAAAGCTCTACGATCACTACTTGGAGGACAAGTTCCAATGAGCGAACTATTGCCGTGGCTCAAGAGCTTTACGATCCAAGCGGTTCCGGATAATTGTGATGGTTCCGAGCTTCAGGTTTCGTGTAAAAACTGCTCGTGGTGGTGTTCGTATTCAACTCTGAAGGAACTTCACGAGATTCACGAGGTTGTCTACGATCACTACCTGGATGACAAGTTCTCATGGTGACTGACGAATACGACGTCATAGATGATGAGCTGATCGAGGACGAAGATGATCTCTTCGACCCCGATGACTTGCTCGGCGCCAAGGCGGTTCGTAACTGCATCATCGCTCCGGACGGGTACCTGTTGGTGGGCGCCGACATGGATCAGGTCGAGATGAGAATCATCGGCGCCTTGGCCGGTGAGCAATCGATGATCGACGCTGCGTTCGCTGGCGAGAGCCAGCACGAGGTCACGTGCCTCGCCATGTACGGCAAGCCGAAAGGCTTCGATGACTGGAAAAGTGCTGATCCTGAGAAATACAAGCTGGCCAAGGTTGCTGGCTTTTGCTCTGTCTACGGGGGTGGAGCAAAGGCGATTAGTGAGCAGGCTCGTGTCCCATTGGAAGACGCACAGCGCACGTCCCGGCTATACCGCGAGTCGCTGCCAGCACTCACGGACTACAAGAATGAGATTACAGAGCATGTTCTGGATCAAGCTTTCAATTCGCGGCAGAAGTATGTCTACAAACAACTGAGGAAGGAACTGTGGGGAGTAGAGGACGAGAAGGACCGTGCGTCGATCGAGAGCCAGATCAAGCGCCTGTGCTACGGCAAGGTTGGCTCGGTCACTACACCTTTTGGCCGAACTCTCTACGTCGATGCGGATCGTGCCTACTCTGGTGTGAACTACATCGTCCAGTCCACAGCCCGAGATGTCTTGGCCATCGGACTACTCCGGATCTCCCGCACCAAGTACGCGGAGACACTGTTGATGGCGGTGCATGATGAGGCCATCGGGGAAGCTCGCGAGGATGAGGCGGAGGATGTGGCGCGCTGCTATGGTGAGTGCCTGACGCAAAAGTTCATGGGTGTACCCTTGACCGCCTCAGGGGAGATCTACGGTAAACGGTGGGGATCCCACTACTGATGATAGGATTGATGCATGACTCTGTTTGGCTATGACGGCAGTGACTTCACTGCTGTACGGAACTTCGGAGGTCTGAGCTTTGTCACCCACAAGGCTACGGAGCAAGATCCAGACGGCATCTACAAGCACACGAACATGGCTTCGGTCCTTGCTTCGGCTCGCGATCAGGGTGTTCCATTTCTCGGCGCTTATGTGGTACCTCGTACGGGGGTCAGTGCCAGTGTCCAGGCTTCAACCGCGGTCCAGTTCGTCCGAGACACCGCACCCTGGCTGCTGTCTCACCCGGACTTCTTCTGGCAAGTAGACCTGGAGAAGTGGCCGTATGACGATGTGGCGCCCAACATCGGCAAAGAGATGGCGGACGCACTGGAAGCGATCACCGGCAAACCGGCCATCATCTATGTCTCCAAAGGCCAGTACGGCAACAGCTACCCCGATGACGGGCGCCCCCTGTGGAACGCCAACTACAACGGTTCCGGCGCAAGCCGTCAGTACGAGCAAATGTACTCCGGCGCCAACGGGCCGGGCTGGACTCCCTACTCCGGCCGCATGCCCGTGATTTGGCAGTACTGCTCTGACGCTATTTTCAACGATGGTCAGAAGGGCGACGCCAACGCGTTCGAGGGCACGGAAGCTGGCTTTCGCCGACTGATCACCCGACGACCACTCTCTACCACCACACCCCCACCTACATCCGGAGGTAACACCAGCGTGGGCACGCTCAGAATCGCTTTCATTGACAACTCGGTCATGGACTCTGTGGCCAGCAAGCTCAAGACCTACCTCGAACATCGACTACCCGCGGATCTCCTCGCGAAGCTGTTCATTACTTCAGCGCACCGCGGTAACTCCAATGCGGACTACCATGAGAACACGGGCGACGCTGGCGCGCTCGACGTGGCGGGAACCATGGACGAAACCGGGCAGCGCGCTATGCAGGCAGCCTCTCGCCTGATCCTCGAAGACTCGAACAATCTGCTCGAACTCATCCACACCACGCCATACGCTGACGACAACGGTTTCTACGTCAAGAACTTTGCCGTGGTCGGCCCGAACTTCTACAACGCTCAGATAGTCACCGCGCATATCAACCACATCCACCTGGCATCCAACGAGTCGCACTGTGACATCCTGCTGGCCAAGTACGCCGGATCTCCGCCACCTGTGAGAACTACTCCGCCTACAGGCGACGACTTCCCGCTACCCGCCGGTGAGTACTTCGGCGACATCGACGGCCCGGCAGAGTCCCACGGCGGCTACACTCCCGCTGAGCAGGCCTACGTCAAGCGGATTCAGCAACGCCTTCAGGCGCTAGGGTTCGCTCCCGCGGGTCCGGCGTGGGCGGATGGTCTCTACGAGGGACCGACCATCGAAGCGGTGAAGAAGTTCCAGGCAGCCAACGGTCTTGCGGTGGACGGCAAGGTCGGTCCGCTGACGTGGGCGAAGCTCATCCCGATCCCTTCGACGCTGCCCGCACCAGCGCCGGATCCCACGGTCCCCCCGGTCGTCACGCCTCCGCCGGTTGTGACTCCGCCCGTTGAGGATTTTCGGCGCAAGGCGCTGGATTCCATCAACAGCACAATCGACGATCTGCACGGCATCTACGACTTGGTCGCCAAGCTCCGAAACCCGTGATAGGTTAAAGACTCGATCCTGGGTGTGGTTGCTAAACCATGAAGATGCCTCTTCCGCTAGTGGCCACGCCCAGGATCGTTCAACGTGCGGGGTACGCCAACAGGTAGTGCGACCAGCCTCATAAGCTGATGGTTGTCGGTTCGAGTCCGATCCCCGCATCAAAGAGAGGATCCCCCATGAATCCATCGATCGTCATAGGCGCCACGCTGGCGCCATTCGCTATGTCCGACCCTGGTGTGTGGGGATCGTGGCTCCGGAACCCTCAGCCGCACAAGTACTTCGCCGCTCTCGAAGTAGACAAGCGGGGACGCGGTGTGTATCAGGACATGATTGAGTACAACTACGAGCCCCTCACCCACTGGACCTATCACTACGGTGACGGTCGTGAGCAGGTCACCTCAGCCAACCGCGGTCGCCACATCGCCATGGGCCGAAACATGATCTTCGACTTCGCGATAGAGTACAGAGCGGACTACGTACTCATGATGGACGCTGACGTCATACTCCAGGACGACACGATACCAAAGCTGCTTGAAGTGGTGGAAGAAACTAGCGTGAACGTAGTTGGAGCCTACTGCCCCGCGTTTGCCATGGACGGCGTGAGGGAGATCGACTTTCCTGGAGATACCCGCATTCACCTGGCGACGGGCTGTACGTTGATCAGCAGCCACGTCTTCACCAAGCTTCGGTACGGTCCGATGGATGACTGGGGATTCCAGGCGGATTGTTTGCGCTTCCTTAACGAATATCAATACGTTCGGCGTGACGCTGTGGTGCCACACTTCCCCGATGCCATCCCACCTTTGGAGGATCGGGGATATGACCTTAGAATGCATCAATGATTAGAGTTCTCACCGGCGGCACGTTTGACCTGTTTCACGTGGGTCACGTCGAGTTGCTCCGAAGATCCGCCATCCTGGGCAATGAGCTAGTTGTGGCGGTTAACAAGGACTCCTTCGTAGAGCGCTTCAAGGGAGTCGCTCCGATCATGTCCTATGGGGAACGCTGTGGTGTGCTGAGCGCTTGCAAGTACGTGGATCATGTGGTGCGCAACCTGATGGATGAGGATTTCTCCGCGGTCATCGAGATGGTCAAGCCTGACATCATCACCATCGGCTCGGACTGGGAACGCCGCGACTACATGGGGCAGTTGGGTAAAAGGGCAGAGCTGCTGATCAGGGACCTGGGGATTCGCGTTGAGTACATACCAAGACCAGATCCGCCGTTGATCTCCAGTTCGGAAATCAAACGGCGGATCTGGGTGAGTCGGCCGGAGTGCTAGACGTCGTCGTCTGTTTGTTCTGCCAGCGCTGCGTTTTCCTCTTCGGTCAGCGCGTTGACCATGTTAGCCATTTCTATCGGTGAGATTTCAACAACCAGATCTATAGTCATGACTTCCTCATATCGATTGCGTGCTTAAGCCTGTGGAAGGCGAATTCAGCTATTTCGTGTAGTTCTATAACGATCGGGAGGAGTTCCAGAAGGATCTCTGGCTTCACTTTTCGGTTCACCACATTCCTAGCTAAAAGCTAGGGGCAAGACCATGTGGGAGTCGATAGCGAACTTCAGACTTCGGAGCGCGTTACCAAGTCTCTCCGCCACGAATACGTCGTAGCGCCAATCGGTGGATGTGGGCCTTACGCTTGTCGTGCTGCTCGATGGCCAGCACGTAGCGGGCGATTTCGCGGCGTTCCGCATCGGGAATCTCTGGGTTCTTGACTCGACCTATGAGCGGATAATCGGAGAGTTTCATGGTCACCAGTCCCTAGTGTTCGACCTCTCCTTACAAGAAATACGCTACGCCCCCCGGGACTGGATGTCAAAGGTGAACCACGCAAAGACAGATCCAGCCTGTCCCCACCTTGATGCACAGCACGCGGTCGCCGGTGATTACGCCCGCAATGGCAGGGTCGTAGCTGACCTTGATGGACGACGTCTCTCCGTCCAGCAGCACGGTCACGTTGCCGCCAGCTACGCTTACCGCGGCGCCCAAGCGCACATACTCGGACCATTTGAATTCTTTGTCTCGATCACGGGCTGCGCCGACAGACTCCAGAAACCGGTCATGGGATATCACGTTACGTCTCCTACCACTACGGCCTTCCTAGCAGCGTGTGTCATAAGTCCGCCTGCCTTAAGGTCCATTGACCACTTTGTCTCATTGTAGACGTCGTTTAACTCCAACGGGTCATGCTGAAGCTGAACTGTGGTTGCCTCGGCGTGCAGCGGCACAAGGCCAGTGGTGAACTCGATCTCCCGGTACTTCTGTTGCGCTTCAGCCGCGATGCGTCGTACTTCCTGATTGAGCGCTTCCTGGTCAACCGCTTGGGAATCAGTACGGATGTCCGTTATGACCCGACCGCGGCCAACCGTGGATGAGGGATCCTCGGGATCCGAGTTGGTGATCGTGGCGGACAGAACCGTAGTGGTGTCCGGTTGGCTCTTCACTGACGTCCATCGGTTGGGGACCTTGAACAGATCCAGGAAGTCTGTGCCCTCTTCTTTGGTTATCGAGAATTCATCTGTGGCGTAAGAGATTTCGGGAGTGCGGTTCTCTGGAAGCACGTAAGGCTCCACATGCGCCAAACCCTCCCCGTCGAACCACACCGACCCGTATCCCAATTTCTCGATGATGTCCTGTAGGAACTGAGCGTGTGTGGTGCCCACGAGCCAAGACTTTTCCGTGGGTAGCTGTTTTGCCGACGCTACCACCTGCGCAGTAATTCCGTTGTCGGCTAGTACGCGACTAGCCAGGTCCGTGAGAAGGTAACCGGCCGTCCACAGTTGCGTTGTGGTGTAGGTGTTCTCCCTCAGGATGAGCGTCTGGTCGTAGCCTTGCAGATCAAGGAATACAGAGCCCTTGCTGGACGATCGCCGCGGCGAGGTGGGAAGGAAGACCCCAAGGGATCGGCGCGCCCAACCGCCGTCGGGCATCTTCAGGTCCATGTGCGCGCGGATACGATCGCGTTCCCACTTGATGAGCTTCGACTCTTCTTCGGTTTCCCACATTCTGAATGTGATGGTGCGCTTGATGTCCGCGAAGTACTGGTAGTCGATCCGGGCGCCCGGCATGATCGTGGTGAGGAAGCGTAGAGACTGATTAGATCCGTCAAGGTGCTCGAACCTGAAACGCTCATTGCGATACCCGGTACGAAGCTGCTCCATGATCTCTACGTCGGTGTAGCTGCCAATATCAGTGTCGCCAGTAACGGTCACGGTTGCTCACCCGCCAGCACGAACGCGAATGTGCAGGACTGCCCCCACACCTCATCCACGATGTTTCGAGCCATGACGACACCACGCCCACGGCGCCCACGCTGGTCACGGAAAACGAGCAACTCCTTAGCTGCCAGGAACTGACGCATCTTCGTTTGGTCCGTCGTGGAAGCCAGCCGGAGCGACACGTTGATCTGGTAATCGTCCACCTCGCCGAATGAAGCCACGGCGTAGTCTCTGCCTGCGAACTGATTCAGTACGGGCATGGCTCCGGGTGTGGCGCTGCGACCCGCACCGTCATACCTGAAGTTGTAGATCGAGCCGTCTGGATCGGACACCTTGTGGAGCCACACGTTGGGAAGGTCGATGTTCGCCGCGGCCGTTGAAGCCGACAGTACGGACCTTCTAATGATCGACTCCCAGTTACCGTACACATAGCCGCGGTAGATCCGGTCAACCTGGTGCGGAATCTCGTAGTCGTCGAACAGCACGATGTCGGAGGATTGGGTGAGCGTTGTAGTACCAAGCTCTCCCCAGGTCACGCCCGCATCCTCGCTGTACTCGACCACCAGGAACGGACCGGTAAGTGTGCGGGATCCCTCAAACCACCTGGTGGTGTGGGGGTTGACAGAGTTCCGCCACACCGCTATGCGATCCCAGTAGTGCACCTCGTTGTTGGGCGTAGATGAGGTGGCCAAGAACAGCTTGCCGTAGCGCGCACCCGCGGGGACCGTGACGTTACCCGTCAAATCCTTCCAGGCGCCCACAGTGCTCGTGCTGGTTACCTCGGTCAGGCCCGACGATCCCGCGTAGAGGTCGGTCCAGTAGGAGACCTGTAGCCGGAACGTGCGCGAGTTGGACGGGGAGTAGATCGACGCTGCCAGATTGAGCTGTTCTCCAGGCGTGACGTCGAAGTAGCCGGAAGCCTCGGTAAGCTGACCATCCGCCGTTATCGAGCCGTTGGATACCGTGATCTTGTTGGTAGATCCACTGGAGTTGGTGACCTTCAGGCTGGTGGTGCCGTTACGCGCCTGCGCCGTGTCGCTGACGACTGTCGCGCTCGGGGACGAGTAGTTGAAGTAGATCGAGTCCACCTGACCGTGCGCGCCGGTGAACTCAATGACCGCCGGTAGGGTTCCCGCGGTTACATTGAATCGTATGTATTGGTAGATGGTTCCGTTGCCGTTGTACCAGGCGGAGAAAGTGCCAAGGATCGTTCCCGCAATCGTGTCGTTGCGCAGCCTGCCCGTGAACTGACCGGGCGAGGTCACGGCCTTGATGGTCACGCTCGACAGACCCACCGTGCTTACGCCGGAGAACCTGATCCAGCGCGTACCAGAAGAGGGGACATCGACCACGGCACCGTTGCTTGAGTTCGGCTCTGGGGAGGAGATTGTTACGCCAGCCGACGACGTATACAGGTCCGCCTCAACGTAGGTGTTGCCCACGGTGTCCTGGCCCACCACCCATTTGTGGTTGGTCTCGATGGATGCATCTTCCCACGTCAAGAGGTTGGGCGTGGTATTGAGCATCCCGCCTAGCGGTATCAGGTTGGGCGCCGCGGAGAAGTCGGGCAGAGCTGAGCCGGTGGGGACTGCAGTGATGAACGCGCTATCTACCAGGAACGTCCCCGATGTGGCGCCTAGCTTGATCCTCATGGCTGCCCAAACAGTCAGCGCGGGGGCTGTGGCGGTCACCGTGAACAGCGTGTAGACACCGTTCGTGATGGTCGCTGAAGAGCCTGTAGAGGTCGATATTAGCGAACCGGCAGAGTTGTACCAGGAGATATCACATTCGGCCGTGTTCGTGGTTGTGCCGGGCGCGTTGCGCACGTAGAAACCGGCGTAGTAGCGGGACGCCGCCACAGCAGGCACAGGCACGCTGATGGCTTCAGACGATGATCCCGTTGGCACCACGGTCATCATCTTGGTACCCGTGCGCGCGAACGTGCCGGAGCTTGCGGATACGGTGGCGTTGTTGACCGAATACCAATCGGGGTGACCGGCATCAGCGAAGTCGGAAGCGTTGGACGGAAGCAAGTTCAGGTAGCCAAGCGCGCTGACCCGAACAAAGCCGGTCTGATCAGTAGTGGTCAGCGCAGGCGGGTAAGGCCTTGATCCCTGTACAGAGAATGTCTTGGTGTCCCATTCCGACCAGAAGATCCCACCAGGTCCGGACCAGTATTGAGCTGCGCGAACCTTCAGCGTGTACGTGCCGTCAGGGAAGGAGTATTGGACGTCATGGGTCCGTGCGCCCGTGACCAGCGTGCCGGTCGTATAGAGAAGCGTCGAACCTGAATAGATCTCGATCTGTACGGCGTATTGGCTTTGAAGATCGTCGAAGTAGTTCCACGACACGATCGGCGAGGATTCGGGGATTGTGGTGGTCGGGTAGTTGATGAGCGCACGGGGCTGCTCATCATAGATGATCGTGATTCCCGCTTCGTACACGCGGGAGTCGGTATCGGTCAGGTTGAAGATCTCGGTCGCCAGGAACTCGATATCGTTCTGAGTAATCATGTTTCCGTTGGAGAACCGATCCGTGGCAAAGCCCTTGTACGTCGAGATGGTCGAACTGAGCGCTTGTGCTCCGCCCCAAGCGATGCCGGATTTGGACCACTCGTGATCCGATGCGCCCGGTTTCCACTTCCAGATACTCATCTGGATCTTCTCCGGAACACTGCTGACGTTGGCAACGCGCGCGGTCGGATAGATGGACTTGACCCGAGCCTTGAACGGCAGGGTTCCCGAGTTGTAGCCCAGCATGATGGTCGAGTAGAAGACACCCGCGGACAGCGTGTAATCCTCAGTCAGTGATATGTAGGTTGAGTCCGACGCGTCGCTGAGGACGGCCGGAATCGTGCTTGTACTGGCAGCGAATGAGCCACGAGCCCAGTAGTCCGTGGTGATTACCTCAGTCGGTGTCAGATCTATTTCACCCAACTCTC
>Ga0307469_10000104_pt1 | contig 33211 bp, 34 predicted proteins | sample atmos_gasesAM2C__FD_203084 | JGI IMG/M metagenome (GOLD analysis project Ga0307469, IMG submission 203084) | Hardwood forest soil microbial communities from Morgan-Monroe State Forest, Indiana, United States - atmos_gasesAM2C_515 | ecosystem: Environmental > Terrestrial > Soil > Temperate... | reverse complement strand
CTGCGGATTGACGGCAGACGGCACGACGGTCAGCCCGAAGTATCTGCCCGGCTCCTGCCGCGGCTAGTCATAGAGACTTAGCTTCATAAAAGGTACCCTCCGGGGTACCTTTTTTTTACCCTTCTTTACGTTTGGCGCGTCTGATTTATGGCATGAACGTTGCTCGTAGTAGAACGGCGCTCGCGCTCGTACAGGCGGGCATAACAGCAATAGATAGGGAGGTACCGAATGAGAACGCTGCAGAAGGGCTTCACCCTGATCGAACTGATGATCGTGGTCGCGATCATCGGCATTCTGGCGGCGGTCGCGCTGCCGGCATATCAGGACTACACGATCCGCGCCAAGATGTCGGAAGTGATTCTTGCCATGAGCTCGTGCCGCACGTCGATCACCGAGGTGTACCAGTCCGGGCCGACCACCGCGCCAGCGGTCGACGGCTGGGGCTGCGAGATCCTCACCGCCTCGCAACAGACGAAGTACGTCAGCGCGGTGCACACCGACATCAACGGCGTGGTGAAGGCCACCGTGCAGGGCATCTCGACCGTGGTGAACACATCGGTCCTGACGCTGCTCCCGCTATCGGATGCCACAACGCCGTCCACGATGACGGCCGGCGCGAGCCAGACCCTCTACGGCTGGCGCTGCGGATTGACGGCAGACGGCACGACGGTCAGCCCGAAGTATCTGCCCGGCTCCTGCCGCGGCTAGTCATAGAGACTTAGCTTCATAAAAGGTACCCTTCGGGGTACCTTTTTTTTTGCTGGGGGGTGGAAAAGGTATGACCGAACTGACCATTCTCATGCCTTGCCTCAATGAGGCCGCGACCGTCGGTAGCTGCGTTGCCAAGGCGCGGGGCTTTCTCCAGCGCGCGGGGATTGACGGCGAAGTGCTGATCGCCGACAACGGCTCTGACGACGGCTCCCGGATGCTGGCGGAGCGCGCCGGGGCGCGCGTCATCGAGGTGGCCGAGCGCGGCTACGGCGCCGCCCTGGCGGGAGGAATCGCTGCCGCGCGCGGCCGCTCCATCATCATGGGCGACGCCGACGACAGCTACGACTTCGCCCGGCTCGACGGCTTCGTCGCCAAGCTGCGCGAAGGCTATCCGCTGGTCATGGGCAATCGCTTCCGCGGCGGCATCCAGAAAGGCGCCATGCCTTTGCTACACCGATATCTGGGCAACCCGGTGCTGAGCTTCGTCGGTCGGCTGCTGTTTCGCGCGAAGGTGGGCGACTTTCACTGCGGGTTGCGGGGCTTCGATCGTGAAGCGGTCAGGTCGCTTCACCTGAGGACTCCCGGAATGGAGTTCGCGAGCGAGCTGGTGGTGAAGGCATCGCTGGCGGGATGGCGAATCGCGGAAGTCCCGACTACGCTCCAGCGGGACGGCCGCGCGCGGCCGCCGCATCTGCGAAGCTGGCGCGACGGCTGGCGGCATCTCCGGTTTCTGCTGCTCTTCAGCCCGCGCTGGCTGTTTCTCTATCCAGGGCTCGCATTGCTGGCCGTGGGCATCGCCTTGACGACGGCGCTGTATTTCGCCCCGCTGCGTTTCCTGGGAGCAGGCCTCGATATTCACAGCATGCTCTACAGTTCGGCCGCAGCCCTGCTCGGCCTGCAGCTGTGCCTGTTTGCCTTGTTCGCCCGGGTCTCGGCGCAAAACGCCGGCCTGCTGCCCAGGCGACGGAGTCTCGACAGGCTGCTCAGGACTCTTACGCTCGAGCGAGGCCTGCTGCTCGGCCTGTCGGTCGCGCTGTGCGGCCTCTTCTGGAGCGGCGCGGCTTTCTGGCAGTGGCGCGAAGCCGGCTTCGGCGCATTGGATCCCAGGGTCGTGATGCGCGACACGATTCCGGCGGCGGCGCTGATGGTCGGTGGCATGGAGATCATGCTCGCCTCGTTCCTGCTGAGCATCCTGAGCTTGCAGGACAGCGATTGAGGCCGCTGAGGATCGGGCTGGGCTGCATAGCGCTGCTCACCCTGGCGATGTTCCTCGACACGCTCATCGCACCGGGTTCGCGCGTGCTCGGCGATTCCCGGGACGACCTGGCGCTGCATTTTCTCTGGTGGAGAGAATTCGGCTTCGGCGAGCTGGCGAAGGGCAACCTCGCCTTGTGGAATCCGCACATTTTTGCCGGGGCGCCGTTTTTTGGCGGCATGCAATCGGCGCTGCTGTATCCGCCCAATTGGCTGTTCCTCGCTCTGCCCCTGGCGCTGGCGACAAACTGGAGCATTGCGCTGAACGTGTGGCTCCTCGGAGCGTTCATGTACCTCTGGGCTTGGCGGCGCGGGCTGCATCCCTTCGCGGCATTCGTGTGCGCCGCACTGCTGATGTTCTGCGCGCCGTACTTTCTCCATGTGCCTGCCGGGCACCTCACCAACCTTTCCGCCATGCCGTGGATTCCGTTGCTGTTTCTCGCTCTCGACGAGTGGCTGGCGTCGCGCCGGCTGATTTGGTGCCTGATCGGCATGCTGGCGGTTGCAATGCAAATTTTTTCCGGCCAGCCGCAATACGTCTATTTCACCGCCCTCGTGGCGGGGAGCTACGCATTGCTGAGGCTGATGGAGCGGCGCAATGACCGACTCGCGGCCGCGGCCGGACTGCTGAGCTTCTATGTCGGCGCGGCGCTATTGGCGGCGGTCCAGCTGTCGGCCAGCCAGCAGGCCGTGGCGGAGACGATTCGCTCGCAGGCGCTGCCGTTCCAGTTCGCCGCGTCCTTCAACTTTCCTCCGGAAAATCTGCTTACGCTGGTGGCGCCGGGCTTTTTCGGCGACGTAACGAACCAGCCGTACTGGGGCCGGTGGTACCTGTGGGAGGCCTGCGCCTTCATCGGCGTTGCCGGGCTCGCTCTTGCGGCCTACGGGATGGCGGCGGACAGGATCGCCGGCAAGAAAGCGCTTCTCGCCACAGCCGCTATCAGCCTGCTTCTCGCGCTCGGGGACAACACGCCGCTGTTTCGCATCCTGTTCGACTGGCTCCCGCTCTTCGACAGATTTCGCGGCACCGGGAAATTCATCTTTACAACGGCGCTCCTCCTCGTGCTCTTCGCGGGATACGGACTGGACCGCGTCCTGCGCGAGCGCACCGTGTCGATGCGTGCGGTCTGGGCGGGCTGCGCGATCACCATTGCGCTATGGGTCGCGGCTGCCGCGATCCGGGGGGCCGACTGGGGCCTGGTGACGCAGGCGGTGCTTGCCAGCGGCCAGAGCTACGCGGATCGCCCGGCTCTTCGGGCCAGCCAGGCCTTCAGCTCATTGGGATTGTTGCTCGCCGGCTTGACCCTTGCCGCAGTGGTTTGCCTGGCGCTCTGGACGCGCCGGGAGCACCGTGCGGCCTTTTTGCTTGGAGCGCTTGCTGTCGGCGAAGTATTTGCGTTTGCGCGCATGGAGCGCACAACATTCGACAGCGCGCAGGTCGTCATCCCGCAGTTGCGCGAGTTTCTCGCCGCCCATCCCGGCGAGTACCGCATTCTCAACTTGTGGATTCCCAATACCGCGATGTCGATGCGAGCGTTCGACGCCTGGGGCTACGACCCCGGCGTCACGCGCCGCTATGCCGAGCTCATCGAATGGAGCGAAGGCGGGGATCCGGACCGGGCAACGAACTATGTGACGTTTCGGCGCTTTCACCCTTTGCTTGCGATGCTGCGCGTGAAGTACGTCGTGGTCGTGGACAATAGCGTGATGACGATCCATCCTGGTGCAGTACCGCCGCTGCGCCGGCTGGAGCTCGTCGGCGCCTACCAGATCCATGGGCAGCGGGCCGACATTCTGCGCGCCATGGGAGAAGAGTCGTTCGATCCCCGAAAAGAGGTGATTCTGGAGCAGCAGCCGGATCCAGCGCCCGTCGCCGCGGATACCCAGGGCGAGGCGAGAATCGTCCGCGAGGGAACCGATTTCATGGAGGTCGATGCGGAAGTGGCGAGTCCATCGATTCTGCTGGTGACCGACGCCTGGGCGCGTGGCTGGCGTGCCGCGCCGCTGGAGGGAAGCAGCCAGAAGAGCTACGAGCTGATGCCGGCGAACTATGCGCTGCGCGCCGTGGCGCTGGACCGGGGCAAGCACCGCCTGCGCTTGGAATATGCGCCGCTCGCGTTCCACGCCGGCGCCGTTGTCTCGGTGATGGCGTGGGCCGCATGGATCGCCGCCGCGGTCCTCCTCTGGCGTCGCGAAAGGGGGCTGGCGCGTGCCTGAGCTTTCCGTCGTCGTTCCGGCGTTCCGCGAGCGCGAGAACATTCCGGCGCTGCTGCACGCGCTCGAGCAGGCGCTCGCCGGGCTCGACTGGGAAACCATCGTCGTGGTCGACGACGCCTTCGACGGCTCCGAAGACTTGGTGCGCGAACGCGCGCAGCGCGATCCGCGCGTTCGCTGCATTCAGCGTATCGGCAGGCGCGGTCTCGCTTCGGCGTGCATCGAGGGGATGCTGGCGAGCTCCGCGCCGTATCTTGCGGTGATCGACGCGGACCTCCAGCACGATGAGACGCTGGTGCCGCAGCTCCTCGCGAAGGCGCGGCGGGAGGAAGCCGACGTCGCGGTGGCGAGCCGCTATATGGCGGGCGGCAGCACGGGCGAGCTTGCTCCCCAAAGAGTGCGTCTCAGCCGCCTGGCGGCCACTTTGAGCGCGACCCTGTGCAAAGGCCTGACCGACCCGATGAGCGGGTTCTTCGTCGTGCGCAGGACGTTTCTCGATCGGGTGGTGCGTAACCTCTATGGCCGCGGCTTCAAGATCCTGCTCGATCTGATTGCCGCCGCGCGCGGCGAAATACGGATCGTCGAGCTGCCCTATCGGATGCGAGGCCGGGCCTACGGGGAAAGCAAGCTCGGCGCGCGGGTGGTCGCCGAGTTCTTCATGCTGCTCCTTTATCATTTTATGGGCCGGCTGCTGCCAGCGCGCTTCTTCCTCTTTGCGGCGGTGGGCGTGACCGGCGTGGGCGTGCATCTCTGCGTGCTCTGGCCGCTTTTCGCGCTGACCGGGAATTTCGCGCTCAGCCAGGCCGTCGCGACCTGGGCGGCCATGACGAGCAATTTCTTCCTCAACAACGTCTTCACCTACGGCGATCAGCGGCTGCGGGGGCGGCGGATGTGGCGCGGCCTGCTCGGCTTCTACGCGGCCTGCGGCATCGGCGCGCTCATCAACCTCGCGATCGCCGAATGGCTGTTCCTCAAATCCTTGCCCTACTGGGTCGCTGGGCTCGGCGGCGCCTCGATCGCCGCGCTATGGAATTTCTTCACCACGGCCTCCTTCACCTGGGGCGGCTCGACCGCCCCAAGGCGCTGATGCTGCCCGCTGAGCCTTTCCGGCCGAAGCGGGCAGACTGGCTGCAGGCCGCGGTCGTCGCCGCAGCCCTCTTTGCACTCTATGCAGCTACGGCTCCCCGCACTGTGGCGCTGGAGGACGATGGGCTTTTCATCCTGTCGAGCTACTTCCTCGGCATCGAACACCCTCCGGGCTATCCGCTTTTCACGCTGATCGGTCATCTCTTTACGTACTTGCCGTTTGGCTCCGTCGCCTACCGCGTGCATCTCGCGAGCGCGTTGTTCGGCGCCCTCACCGGCGGCGCCGCCTGGCTCTGCGCGCGCACCCTGATCGGCGGGCGGCTGCCGGCTTATCTCGCGGCTTTCGCGCTCGGCGTTTCGCCCGTGTTCTGGTCGCAGGCGATCATCGCCGAGGTCTACACCCTCAATACGTTTTTCTTCCTCGTCCTGGTCTTCATGGGGCTGCAGGCCTGCCCGCCATCCACCCCCGTGCCGGCGAGCCCGGGTCGCAGCCGGATGCTGCCATGGATGGCGCTTGTTTTCGGGCTGAGCCTGAGCAACCACTATCCGCTGATGCTGCTCGTCGCGCCGGCCTTGGTCATCCTGCTATGGCCGCTACGCCGGGAGCTGCTCAGCCGCTTCGGTGTTCTCTCCTGGCTCGTGATTCTCGGCCTGCTTCCTTATGCGTGGATGGTGCGCCGCTCGTGGCAGGCGTTGCCGATCAGCTTCGACGGCCCCCTGGAAAGCATTCAAGAAGTCCTGTTCTTCATCGGCCGTAGGGGATACGCCGGCATCGATCACTCGATGTCGGCAGGCTGGCTCGACCGGATCCGGTTTTTCGAATTTTTCGGCGGCGAGCTGCTGCGGCAGTTCGCTTTGGTCGGCACGCTGCTGGCCGTGGCCGGATTAGTAGTGCAGTGGCGCGTGCTCGGGCGGCGGGTGGGGGCGTTCCTGACCGTTGCTTTCCTGATGCCCTCGGCGGTCCTGCTGCTGCTCCTCGGCTTCGACTACGACTCGTTTCGCGCGCACGTGTTTCACGTCTATCCGCTTCCAGCCTATGCGATCTGCGCGCTCTGGATGGGACTGGGATTCGCGTGGGCGGTGCAGCGTTACGCCCGGCGGCCATCGCACGCGGCGCTCGCGGGAGCCGGGTTGCTCGCGCTGATCTTTGCGTTCGGCGCTCGAATCAACCTGCTCGCAAACGACGATTGGGGTGCGCGCTACGCGCAGGCAGTACTAAAGGCCTTGCCGAAGAACGCGGTGGTCGTCGTCACGGGAGATCCGGACCTTGCGCCCATGGCTTATTTCCACATGATCGAGAACTGGCGGCCGGACATCACGCTGTACGAGCCGAAGGGCTTGATTCTTGGAAATCGCCTGTTCCATCCGCTGAGGACCGACGAGGCCACCGTGCAGCGCATCCTGCACGAGATGATCGACGCGCAGAGCGCCCCGGTGGTGTTCACGCTGGATACCTATCCGCGCTATGCGCAGCGCGATCGCTGGCTCTATGTCGAGGTCGACAAATCGTCGACCGACCCGGAACAGGTCAGCGTCGACATCCCCGAGGAGGCGGTGCGGTTCTTCGAGGAGTCGATCCTCGGGGTTGACGACACCAGCGCCTGGGTGGCCTTCATTCAGGGCGAGCTGCGCCGCCATTACGCGATGCTCCTCGCCCGCGCGCTGCCGCGCGGCCAAACGCTCGACGAGCGCACGCGGCGCGATGTCGATCTCCTCGAGAAGAATTTCTACGGCGCGCTGGGGATCGCGGAAGGCCTGATGGCGAACAAGGATGGCTACCCGGCAGGCGTCGTGGGCGGTTTCCTGGACAGGGCGAGGGACGCGATGCCTTCCGATGTGCCCAAAGAGAACTTGTCGCGCTTCTTCTACATCCGCGGAATCCTGCGCAGTAACCTGCGCGACAGCCCGGGTGCGACCCGGGACCTTGAGACCGCAGTGTCCGTCTGGCCGGCGCCCGGCAACCCGGCCTTCAAGGCGCTCCAGGATCACTATCGCCAGAGCGGGGACGAGGCAGCGGCGGCCGCCGTCGAGGAGCGGGTGAAGCAACTCAAGCGCCGCAGGGGCGGGTAGCAAGGCGCGTGGGACGCACGTCGCCATGGCTGGTCTTCGGCCTGCCGGCCGCGATTTGCGCGGCGTGGACGGTGTACGCCGGCAAGGATGTCAACTGGGACCAGCTCAACTACCACTACTACCTTCCTTTCGAGCTGCTGGCCGGCCGGCTCGGGCAGGATTTCTTCGCGGCGAGCGCCCAAAGCTACCTGAACCCGATCGGCTACTTGCCGTTTTACCTGATGGTCAGCTCCGGCTGGCACAGCGTCGCGGTGTCGATCGTGCTGGCTGCGGCGCACAGCCTGAGCATCGGCCTTCTCTACCTCGTCGCCCGCACGCTCTTTGCGGAGCTGCCGCCGCGCGATCGAGGCGTCTTCTCATTGCTTGCGGCGGCGCTGGGCGCCGCCACCGGGGTGTATTGGATGACGGTGGGCGGCAGCTTCCTCGATCCGCTGCTCGTGCCGCCGATGCTTGCGGCGCTGCTCTTGCTGCTGCGCGAGGACCGGCACGCCGGGCGCCGCGCGGCGCTGGCGGGCGTGCTATTCGGCGCTGCGGCGGCGCTCAAGTATTCGAATGCGGTCTATGCCCTGGCGGCGCTGCCGTTAGCGCTTGCAATGCCGGGGTTCGCCGGCGCTTCGCGCCTGCGCGCGTGCTTTGCGTACATGCTGGGCGCGGCGGTGGCGGTCGGCCTGCTCGCCGGGCCATGGTTTGCGCTGCTGACGCGCGAGTTCGGCAATCCGGCGTTTCCGCTGCTCAACGCATGGTTCCGCTCGCCGCACGCGCTCCCAATCAATCTTATCGGCGAGCGCTTCGCGTTGAGAGACCCGATCGCGCTGCTCGCCTTTCCCTTCCGCATGCTGTCCCTCGACCCCAATCTCTATTCGGAAAACTTCGCCCCGGACCTCCGCTTCGCCGCGCTGTTCGTGACCGTGGCGGGCCTGGTAGCGCTCGCGGCCAGGCGAGGCACGCCCGCAGCGGGCGCCCTGCGGGGCGCCGACTGGCGCGTGCTCGCGTTCTTTGCCTCTGCGCTGGCCCTTTGGCTGGCGAGCTCGGCCAACGGCCGCTACGGCATGGTCGTGCTGCTGCTCGCCGGCGTATGTCTTGCGCGAGCCGTGGAGCGGCTGCTGCCAGCGCATGCCGCGCGCGTTGCGCTCGCCGTGCTCCTGGCGGTGCAGGCCGGCATCAGCGTGATTGCATCGCCGCCGCGCTGGTTCATTGCGGAGGAATGGTCCAGGCGCTGGTTTCCCTTTGAAGTGCCGGAGCGCGCTCTTCGCGACCCGGCTCTCTACCTGACGGTCGAGATTCTTCCCATGGCGGTGGTCGCGCCTTTTGTGCATCCCGCCTCTTCATTCGTGAATTTTCGCGGGCAGCACAGCCTTCCCACCGATTCCCCGAGGCTGACGGCGTTGCTCGAACGCCATCGCGGACACGTGCGGGTCCTCGGCCGCGAGCTCGAGCTGGTCGAAGGCAGGCCGGCCGAACACCAGGTGAGGACCTATGATGCGAGATTGCGGCGCACCGGGTACCGCGTCGACCCGGCGGACTGCTTCGCGATTCCATGGCGGCCCGACGATGATGACGTGCTCTCGCGAGCCGCAAACTCGCTTGCGGGTGGTCCAAGGCCGCACGAGCCGCTGTCGGTCGTGAGCTGTGGGCTGCGAACCGCGACGCGCGATCGCGCCGACATCGAACGGGAACGGGAGGTTTCCATACTTTTCGACCGGATGGAAAAGAGCTGTCCCGGGCTGTTTCGCGGCCAAACCTCCGTTACCGAGTCGCTCGGTTCGGGATGGTCACGCTACTATGCGGGCCTCGACGCCCGTCTCGAAACCTACGGCGGCAGGGTTACCCTGAATCGCTATCGTGCCGACGTGCAAATCGATCTCGGCTTGCTCTCCGACTGGGACCGGGCCGAGGCGACGCTGCCCCCGGCATGCCGATGAAGAAGGTCGCCGTCGTGCAGTCGAACTACATCCCCTGGAAGGGCTACTTCGACCTGATTGCCGCCGTGGACGAGTTCATCCTCTACGACGAGGTGCAATTCACCAAGAATGACTGGCGCAACCGGAACAAGATCAAGACGCCCAAGGGTCTCGAGTGGCTCAGCATCCCGGTCGGTCAGGACATCAGCCGCCGGATCCGCGACGTCGAATTGCCCGACCGCAGATGGCAGGTGAAGCATTGGAAGACGCTTGAAGCGAACTACGGCCGCGCCGCGCATTTTGCCGAGGTGGCTCGCGTCTTCGAACCGCTCTATTTGCAGCGCAGCCACTCAAACCTGTCGGCGCTCAATCGCGAGTTCATCGAGGTCGTCTGCCGCTACCTGGGCATTTCCACCAGGATCAGCAACGGCTGGGACTATGATCTCACCGAGGGCAAGACCGATCGCCTCGTGTCCCTTGCCGCGCAGGCCGGCGCGCACGAGTACGTCTCGGGGCCGAGTGCCAAGAGCTATATCGACGAGCGGGCATTTGCCAGCCAGGGCATCAAGCTCACCTGGTTTGATTACGCCGGCTACCCCGAATATCCTCAGTTGTGGGGTGAGTTCTCGCACGAGGTGAGCATCCTGGATTTGCTGTTCAATTGCGGCAGAGACGCGCCGCGCTACATGCGGTTCGTCAACCGTAGAGGGCCATAGATGCGCGGAAGCGAGCTACCATGACGAATAGGACCGCGATGTCCGGCCCCGCGCCTTCCGAGCATCTCTACAACATGACGACGCGCGGGTACAGCGTGGTTCCGGCGATGCTCGAACCTTCGCACTGTGACCGTCTGAAAGCCGCACTCTCGCGCGCGCTCGCGGAGTACCAGCCCGGCCCGACCGAGCAGAGCCGCAACGACCGGTATCTGTTGCACGATTTGCTTTGCCGCGATCCGATATTCGGGCATCTGCTGGAGGATTCGCGCCTGCAGGAGCTCATCGCCCCGCTCCTCGGCCCGAGCTGGATCATGTACGCCTTCACCAGCTCTTCCCTGCCGCCGCACGGCACGAATTACGGCAACCGGATTCACGTCGACAGCCCACGCTGGGTGCCGGGTTACGCCTTCAATGTGGGAGTGATGTGGGCGCTGGACGACTTCACCGACGACAACGGCGCCACCCAGGTCCTGCCGGGGTCGCACCACAGCGCCGCCACGCCCTCGCCCGAGTTTTTCGACCGGCACTTCGTGCCGCTCACCTGCGCCGCGGGCAGCATGATCCTTTTCGACGGGCGGCTGTTTCACCGCGCCGGGGACAACGGGACCGGCGCATGGCGCCATGCTCTCACGCTGAACGCCTGCCGCTCGTTCATGAAGCAACGCTTCGACTGGGTGCGCTTCGTCCCCGAGTCGATTTCCGGTGCGCTGAACGCGCAGGCGCGCCGCCTCATCGGCTTCGACACGCGCCTGCCGACTTCGCTGGAGGAGTTCTTCCTGCCTGAAGAGCACCGGCTCTACAAGCCCGGACAGGGCTGAGTGATCAGCGTCGTCATCCCGGTCTACAACAACGCCTCGACCGTCGAAGAGCTCGCCCGGCGGATCCACGCGGCGCTGCAGCCGAGTCCGTACGAGGCGATCTTCGTCGACGACGGCAGCTCGGACGAATCGCTCGCCCGGCTGAAGCGGATCGCCGGCGCGAATCGGAGCGTGAAGATCATCTCGCTCGCGCGCAACTTCGGACAGCATCCGGCGATCAGCGCCGGCTTCGAGCACGCGAAGGGCGACGTCGTCGTATTGATGGACGCCGACTTGCAGGACCGCCCCGAAGATATCCCGCTGGTGGTCGCGAAATTGCGCGACGATGTCGACATCGTCTATACGCGCAAGGCGCGGGTCGAGGAGGATGTGGCGGTGCGAATGAGCTCGGCGCTGTACCACTACGTCTTCTCGCGTATCACGCGCTCGCCCCGGTTTGCGGAAATCGGCACGTTCCGGGCGTTCAGCAGGAAATTCCTGTCGGCGCTGCTCTTGTACCGCGAGCGGAATGTCCTGTACGGCCCGCTCATGGTCTACATGGGGTTCAAGAGCGCGATCATCGACGTGGTGCGCGAGCGCAGGCCATCGGGCGCGAGCGGCTATAGCTTCGGCAAGCGGCTCGCGCTGGCGATCAATTCGCTCGTCAGCTATACCGACATCCCACACCGGCTATCGATCTATATCGGGCTCGCCCTCTTCGCCGGCAGCGTCTTGTATGGCGCTGCGGTGCTCGTGCAGTACTTGATGTACGGCCGGTCGCTGCCGGCCGGTTTCACGCTCGTTCTCCTGATGCTCACGCTGATGCTCGGCAGCCTGATGATCAGTCTCGGCATCATCGGCAGCTACGTATTCCGCGTGTACCAGGAAGTCCTGCAGCGCCCGCGCTACCTGATCGCCGAGAAGGTCAATCTCGCCGAATGAGCGACCCGAAGCCGGAAGACGTCATCGAGGCGAACATCCAGGTCCACACCCGGATGGCGGACTCCTACAACCGGAACGAGCCGCATTACCGGCCGGAAAACCGCGCCAAGGTGCGGGCGAAGCTCGAAGAGATGCGGCGGCGTTTCGGCAGCGCGCGGCTGCTCGACCTTGGCTGTGGCACCGGCTTCATCATCGACCTCGCGAAGGACCTGTTCGACGCCATAGACGGCGTGGACGTGACCCAGGCGATGCTCGATCGGGTGGACCTGTCGAGCGGCAACGTCAGGGTCCACCGCTGCGTGGCGGAAGCCTTGCCCTTCGCCGATGCGGGCTTCGACGTGGTGAGCGCCTACGCGTTCGTTCACCATCTGAAGGACTATTCAAAGGCGTTGCGCGAGGCGTTCCGCGTGCTCAAGCCCGGCGGGGGCTGCTACATCGATCTGGAGCCGAACAGGCTCTTCTGGCAAGCGATGGTGCGGCTCGAGCAGGCCGCGGGGGGGAGCCGCTACTCGGACATCGTCCTCAGGGAGATCGACGCCGTGCTGCACAGAGACGATGGCGTGCAGGAGGAGTTCGGCATCGACAAGGAGACCTTCAACCGCGCCGAGTACACGAAGGCGCTCCTGGGCGGCATCGATCCCTGGGAGTTTCGCGACGAATGCCTGCGCATCGGCTTTCGCTCGTGCGACATCAGCTTCGAATGGTTTCTCGGCCAGGGCGCGGTCATGCACCGGCAGTCTTTCGAGGCGGCGGCCACGGTCGAGGCCTATCTGCGGCGCGTCCTGCCGCTGACGGCCGACTGCTTCAAATACCTGCAGTTCGTGCTGACGAAGTGAAGCAGATCCTCGTCTACGGCTCGCGCGAGTTCGGACAGGTGGTGCGCGATCTCGCCGGCCAGTGCGGCTTCCACTTCGTCGGCTTCATCGACGACATCGACCGCGGCCCCGGGATTCTTGGCGCGTGGCAGGAGGTCTCGCGCGGCCACGATCCGGCGCTCCACGGCGTGGCGATGGCGATCGGCTACGGCCATCTGCGCGAGCGGCGCGCCCTATACGAGCGAGTGCGCGCCCAAGGGTACGAGACGCCGCCCCTGATACATCCGCGCGCCTACGTCAGGGATCCTGCCGCGGTCGGCGCCGGGGCTTTCGTCATGGCTGGCGCCGTCGTGGATTTTGCAGCGCGCGTCGGACCCTTTGCCGTGGTATGGCCCGGCGCCACGATCAACCACCACGCCGACATCGGGGCCAATACGTTCATATCGCCGAACGCGGCGATCTGCGGCTACAGCGTCGTCGGCGAGGACTGCTTCATCGGCGCCGGCGCGACGATCGTCGATCATCGCACGGTGCCCTCGGGCAGTTTCGTCAAGGCGGGCGCGGTCTATGACGGCGCAGTGGCATGAGGCTCATCCTCGCGATCCTGCCGACGATGCTGCTGGTGGTCTACGGCCAGCTCATCATCAAGTGGCGCGTCGCGGCGCTATCCGGCCTAGCGAATCCGGCTGACGGACCGTTGGGCAGGCTGGTCTCGTACCTCGGCGATCCCTACATCCTGTCGGCTTATGTAGCCGCCCTTGCCAGCTCGATGACGTGGATGTTCGTGGTCGAGAGCTATCCGGTGTCGCTCGCCTTTCCGCTGCACATCGGGCTGACCGTCATGGCCGTCGTGGTGGGGGGAATCTATCTGTTCGGCGAGCCGATCACGGCGCCGCGCATCGTCGCCGTGTGCTTGATCCTGGCAGGGATTGCCATTGGCAGCCGTTCCTAGCATCGAGCCGCTGCTCGACGATGTGCGCGACATCGTGCGGCGCGACGCGCCGCACCTCGAACGCCTGCTGGAGATTTTTGCGCAGGAAGCGCGCGTCGGCCGTGAATGGCTCACACCGAGCTTGAATCGCCTGGCTCCAGGCGCTGCGATCCTGGAGGTGGGGGCGGGGCTGATGCTGCTGAGCTGCCAGCTCGCCAAGGAGGGATTCAGGGTGGCCGCGCTCGAGCCGGTGGGCGAGGGTTTTTCTTCCTTCTCCGAGCTGCAAAAGCTGGTGCTGGCCCATGCCGAAAAGCAAGGCTTCGCGCCGAACGTGCTCCCGATTCCGGTCGAACATCTGGATCAGCAAAGCAAATTCGACTTCGCGTATTCCATCAATGTCATGGAGCACGTCGGGAGTTTCGCGGTGGCGCTGGAAAGGGTGGGGCGCGCCATCCGGCGCGGCTGCGAGTATCGATTCATGTGCGCGAACTACCTCTTTCCCTATGAGCCGCACTTCAATATTCCGACGCTCTTCTCCAAGTCGCTCACGGAGAAATTGTTTCGCCGGCGCATCTATGCCAATACCCGCGTCGGCGATGCCGCTGGCGTCTGGAAGTCGCTGAACTGGATCACCGTGCCGAAGGTGGTGCGCGCAGTGCGAAACCTCTCCGGGGTGTCGGTGAGCTTCGATCGCTCCATGCTCGAGGCGGTGCTGCTGCGCGCCGTCGGCGATCGCGAATTTTCCGAGCGCCGCTCGCCGTTGGTCCGCAGCCTCGCCAAAGGCGCAGTCGGACTCGGCCTGCACCGGCTGGGCAAATGGATTCCGCCGTTCCTGCAGCCGGTGATGGACTGCTCGATGAAGCGCCGATGACCCAGGTCCCGTTCAACAAGCCGTTCCTGACCGGGCGGGAGCTCGAGTACATCCGGCAGGCGCACGAAAACATGCACCTCTCGGGCGACGGGCCGTTCACCAAGCGCTGCCAGGCCTGGCTCGAGCGCACGATCGGCTCCCGCAAGGCATTACTCGCGCATTCGTGCACCGGTGCGCTCGAGATGGCGGCGATCCTCGCCGGGACCGGGCCGGGCGACGAAATCATCATGCCTTCGTTCACGTTTGTCTCGACCGCCAATGCCTTCGTGCTGCGCGGTGGCGTGCCGGTGTTCGTCGACGTGCGCGAGGACACGCTCAACATTGACGCATCGAAGATCGAGGCGGCCATCACGGCGCGCACCAAAGCCATCGTCGTGGTGCACTATGCGGGAATCGCCTGCGAGATGGACGCGATCCGCGAGCTGTCGCGGCGGCGCGGCCTCATGCTGATCGAAGACGCGGCGCAGGCGCTGGGCTCGGCGTACCGTGGCCGGCCGCTCGGCAGCTTCGGCGAGGCTGCGGCCATCAGCTTTCATGAAACCAAGAACCTGATCTCGGGCGAGGGTGGCGCGCTGCTGCTGAATTCGGACCAGCTCGTCGAGCGCGCCGAAATCATCCGCGAGAAAGGGACCAACCGCAGCAAGTTCTTTCGCGGCGACGTGGACAGGTACACCTGGGTGGACATCGGCTCGTCATTCCTGCCCAGCGACATCCTCGCGGCGTTCCTCTGGGCTCAGCTCGAGGCCGCCGAGACCATCGTGGCGGCTCGCAAGGCGCTGTGGGAGCGCTATCACGCGGGCTTCGCCGAGGCCGAGCGAGCCGGACTGGCGAGGCGGCCGGTGGTGCCGCGCGAGGCGTCACCCAACGCCCACACCTACTACCTGATCCTGCGCGATGCCGCTGCGCGCCGGCGCTTCATCGAGACCCTCCGGCGCGACGATATCTACGCGGTGTTCCACTATGTGCCGCTGCACAGCTCGCCCGCCGGCCTGAAGTACGGCCGCGCCTGCGGCAGCATGGCGGTCACCGAGGCGATGAGCGAAAGGCTGGTCCGACTGCCGCTGTGGATCGGGCTCGAAGCGCTGCAGGACTACGTCATTGACCGCTGCCGGCGCGCGCTCCAGCGTTGAAGCGACGCTGATCGTTGCGCCGCCGCTTGCGCTCCTCTTCTGGCTGAGCGGCGCGGTGTCGCTCCTCGCCGCGCTCGCCGCGATGGCGCTCGTCGTCTATGTCGTCTTGTCGGCCGGCTTTCTGCTCCTGCGCCTCGCGCGTGCCGCGGACATGCCGGCGCCAGCAGCCTGGGTGCTGGGAATCTTCGCCACCGCGATCGGGCTCGCCGCGCTGGTGTTCGCCCTTGAGCTGCTCGCGGCGAGCGCCTTCATCGTGTGGGCGGTCCTCGTCATTGGGCTCGGGATTGTGATGCGCCGATCGACGAGCGCGCCCCGGCGCCTGGAGCGCGGTGAGCTCGTCGCGCTGCTGCTTTGCGCGGCGGCGACCGCTTACTGGTGTCGCGGTCTCGCCGAAGTGCCGCAGATTCTCTGGCGCGACGGCGTGATGGCGACCTGGGTGGACCAGTTCATTCACGGCAGCGTGATCTCGCAGTTCGGCGATCCGCGCGCTGCCGGGCGGCAGCATGTCGAGCTTGCCGATGTCGCCCGCGCGCCCTATCACTATGCCTCTTACATGCTGCCTGCCGCGCTCGCCTGGCCGCTCGACTTGCCCGGCCTGACGCTCGCCACCTCGGTGTGGGTGCCGCTTGGCTTCCTCACCGCCTGCGCCGGCGCCTACGCGCTGGGCGCGGCGCTCGCCGGCCAGACCGGCGGCTTCGCCGCGCTCGGCGCGCTCACGCTACTGCCGGATGCCGCGACCTACGGTTTGCACAATCGGCTCTTCGGCTACTACTGGTACGTGCTGGCCGTGCCCACCGCGTCCTACGCCGTAGGGGTGGCTCTCCTCGCGATCGCGTTTCTAAGGCGCTGGTCCGCTGCCCGTGAGGCTCGCGCGCTTCTCGCGAGCGCCACGCTGGTCGCGGGCTCGGCATTCATCCGCGTGCACATCTTTGCGCTGTTGCTGCCGGCATGGATCGCCTGCGCCGCGCTGTCGGCGCCGCTGGTGCGCCGCCGCGTGCTGCTCTTCGCGAGCGGCGCGCTCGCCGTCTTCGCCGTCTTCGTGTGGGGCTTCTACCGCGCGTTTCCGGATGCCCAGCATGCGCTCGGGATTTTCCTCGATGTCACGCACAATCAGCAGCAGCCGGTGGCCTACGGCGATCTTTACGCCGGCCTGATGGCGCGTTACGGCGCGCAAGTCGCCGTTCCGGTCGGCGTGCTGCTCGTCCTCGCGTCGACGCTGGGGGTTTTCGGCATTTTCTATCCGGTCTCGGTGCTTGCCGCACGCCGCGCTCGCCGCCTCGAGCTCATCGACCTGGTGCCCGTCGTCCTGCTCGGGAGCTACCTGCTGCTGATTCTCACCGCGCCGGTGCCGCCGCACGGCGACGCCACCGAGTTCACCCAGAGACCTTTCGTGCTCGTCTACGCCGTGTTCGCCGTCTGGACCGCCGCCGGCTTCGCCGGCTGGCTCAGCCTCTACGGCCTGCGGCAGCGCCGGCTCTGGCTGCCGCTCCTGATCGCTGCCGCCCTCGCCGTGATGTGGGTGCTCCTCTACACCGTGGGCGACTGGAGATGGGCCCAACGCCACAAGGTCGCCGAAGGGCTGCCGCAGGCCGCGAGCTACCTGCGCAGCCGATCTCAGCCGGGCGATCTGCTTGCGGCGCCGGGGCTGAGCACCTCGTTCGTGCCGGCCGATCTTCCGGTGCAACTGGTGGCGATGTCGGGTGTTCCGGCATACCTCAGCCGACCCTTCATGCACATGGTGAACGGCGGCGTGCGCGCGCAGACCGCGCTCGCGCGCTACGTCGCGCTACGCGCGATTGAGCGCGAAACGAGCGCTGACACGGCGCTGGCGCGGCTGCGTGCGCTCGGCATCCGCTGGTACGTGGTGGCCGAGACGGATCGCGGCGGCCCGCGCTGGGACCCGGAGCGCCGGCGGGCGGTTTTTGTCGACCGCATGGTTGCCGTTTACGCTACGCAGTGATGCACGAGAATCCCCGCGCCACGCCGCGCTTCTGGCAGCCCGACTGGCTGGTGCTGCGCGAGATGGCGCGCGTGCTGCGCGCGATGCTGGCCGACCCGGCGCTGCGCCTGCAGGGCGCCGCGGTACTCGACTTTGGCTGCGGCGCGCGTCCCTACGAGCGCTGGTTCGCCGATGCCGGCTCGCAGTACCGCGGCGCTGACATCGACGGCGCGCACGAGGTGGCGATCAAGCCCGACGGCAGCCTCGCCAGCGCGGACGGCGAATACGATCTCGTCGCCTCGTTCCAGGTGCTCGAGCACGTCTGGGACGTCGGCAGCTACCTCGGCGAGGCGCGCCGCGTGCTGCGGCAGGATGGCTGGCTGCTGCTCTCGACGCACGGCAGCTGGCTCTATCACCCGCATCCGCATGACTACCGGCGCTGGACCGCTGAAGGCCTGCAGCGCGAAGTCGAATCGCGCGGCTTCCGCCTGGTGCGCATGGAGCCGGTGGTCGGGCCGCTCGCCTGGACCACGGTGTTTCGCTCGCTCGGCGTGGCGCACGTTCTCAAGCGGTTGCCGCTGGTGGGCCCCGTGCTGGCCGGCGCGGCCGCGATGCTGCTCAATGGCTGCGCGTGGCTCGAGGACCGCATCACGCCGCGCGCGATCACGGCGGTGAACGCCTGCACCTACATCGCGCTCTTCCGCCGCGCCTAGCGATGGTGGTCGGCCGCTTCTTCTCCGTCGGCCTGCTGTGCGCGCTGCTGCACAACGCCATCATGATCGGCGGCGACAGGCTCGGCCTGCATTACGTCGCCTCCTCGTTCGTCTCGTTCGCCGTGGTGGTGGCGGTGGGCTATTGGCTGCACAGCGCCTGGACGTTTCCCGATGCGCAGCGCAGCCGCATGTCCTTTGCGCGCTACACGATGACCATGGCCCTCAACCTGCCGCTGTCGCTCGCCGGGATGTTCGCATTCGTCGATCTCGCCGGCCTCGCCGTCGCCATCGCGGCGCCGCTGGTGACGGTGCTGCTCGCGGCGCTGAACTTCGCCGGCGGGCGCTGGGCGCTCCGCGCGAGGCGCGCTCAATCCAGGCGCCAGACGTGACCGTACGGCGCCTCGTGTGAGAGCCGCGCGCCCGGGAAGCGCTCGCGCAGCAGCTTCTCGTCCGCGGCGCGTCCGCGGCTCAGCATGAAGATCACCGGCGCGCGCAGGAACGGATCGTTCTGCACGAAATCCTGCGTGTAGTAGCCGTAGTCCAGCGTCACGAACACGATCTGGCGCGCGCCCTTCTCGAACGGCGGACGCCGCGAGAGCTGCTCGCTCATGAACGACTCGATCTGCGCCCAGCGAAACGGCGTGGCGAGCGCAAGGCTGAGGAGCGCGGCGGCGGCGGCGTAGCGCCGTAATGCCTCGCTTTGAAGCATTGCGATCGCCGCCGCGCCCAGGACCGGCAGCGCGCCGAGCGCCGGGTGCAGGTAGCGCACGCCCCAGCCGTACCCCTGATCGAACCAGACGATGAGGTAGCCCGCCAGGGTGGTGGCGAACGAGAGCCCGAGCAGTCGCAACGGCACCTGCCGCCTCGCGAGCCACCAGCCGGCGAGCATCAGGGCGGGCAGCCCTGGGACGGTCCACAGCCACAGCTTAACGAGCTCCGCGGCGCGCTTCGCGAGCGTCGCGGCGTCGGGAAACGTGAACACGCGGGTGAGCTGCAGCTGCCAGTAGAAGAGAAAATCCCCGGCCTGCGGCGCGAACCAGGGCTGCCCCTGCACCTTGCGCATCAGCAGCCACCAGCCGCCGCCGATGAGCAGCGTCAGCGGCGCGTAACCGGCGATCAGCCGCAAGAGCGCGCGCCGGCCGTCATGCCACGCGATCCAGGCGATCCACGGCAGAGCGAACAGGAAATGCGGCCACGGATTGTGCAGGACGAGCGCAAACGAGCCCACGACCCCGGCGAGCAGCAGGCGGCGCTCGAGCAGCGCCCAGACGTAAAGCAAATTGAAGAACAGGTGCGCCGTCATCGAGAAATAGCCGAGCGCCATGCCGCCGAAGGCGGGCGATGCGAGCGCGAGCAGCATCGCCCAGCCTGCCGCCTGCGGCGCGCCGGTGAGGCGCCCGGCGAGCCGGCCGATGAGCACCAGCGCGCCGCTCGCGAGCAGCGGATTGCAGGCCCAGGGAATGCCGAGCAGAGCGAACGGCGCGAGCAGCAGCGCGAATCCCGGCCAGTACACCGAGACCACCGCGCCGGTCTGCGGCGAGGCGTAGAGCCACAGGTCGACGTAGGGCCGCGGCACTACCCAGGAGAGCAGCTCCGGCGGGAACCGGGCGGTCAGATGGCCGGCGGCGAACGCCTTCGCCTGCAGCAGGATGAGGTGCTCGTCGCCGGCGAGCGCGTGGTCCTTCGCGATGAAGAGCTGCCCCGCGCACAGGACGAGAAACGTGACGAGCGCCGTCGCCCAGGGCTTGCGCCCGATCCAGTCGATGAGCGCCAGCGCCGGCCGCGCGAGGGGCGGAAAGGCCGCGGCGATGGCGATGAAGATCACCAGCGCCGCGCCGGGCAGGTCCTGCTTGCGCAGCAGGTAGTCGAAGATGTAGACCCGGCTGGGCTCGCCCGCGTAGAGCAGGATGAACGAAAGGCAGGCGAGCCCGGCGAGCACGCCGGGCAGTACGAACCAGCGCATCACCTCGGGCCCGCGCACGCGCGCAGGAGCTGCGCATAGGTCGCCACGCAGCGCTCCCAGGACCAGTGCTCGCGGGCGAAGGCGGCGACGCGCGGCCGCAGCGACTCGAGCTGATCCGGCGCGGCGAGTAGCGCCTGCAGGCGCGCAGTCCATCGTTCGGCCGTCGCGCCGCCGACGCGCTCGCTCAGCAGCGCGTCGCCGGCTTCCGGGCAGCCGGCAGCGGTGTCCTCGCCGACGAGCGCGGGTGTGCCGCAGGCCATGGCCTCCTGCACCGAGAGCGGAAATCCCTCGCCGACGCTCGGCAGGACGAAGAGATCCGCCGCCTGGTAAAGCGCGCTCAGCTCCTCGGTGGCGGGGCTGCGCACGACGCTCGCGTTCGGCAGCCGCCAGCTCGCCGGATCGAGTGGTCCCCAGCCCGCGAATAGCCAGTGCGTCCGGGGAAGGCGCTGCGCCAGCTCGCGCAGCACCGGGAGCCCTTTCTTCTCCACGAATCGGCCGACGAAGAGGAGCAGCGGCTTGTCCGGCGCAACGCCGAGCCTCATGCGATGCGCGCGCCGCAGCTCGGCCGTGGCGGGGCGGAAACGCTGCGTGTCGACGCCGTTCTGCACCAGGACCGCGGGACGGCGAAAGCGCGCGAAGCCGCTGAAGTACTGGCGTACCGTCTCGCTCTCGAACACCACCTGGTCGGCGCCGCCGAGGACCGAAGCGCCCAGCGCGCGGTTGGCGGTCTGGTGCAGCCCGCGCAACAGCACGCTGCGGTAGGGGACGTGGCCGATGTGCTGGGTGACGAGCACCGGCCGGCGCGCGCGGCGTGCCGCGAGGAACGCGACCACGTTGGAGAAATAGAGGCAGTCGTGCAGGTGCACCACATCGCTCTCGCTGCAGGCGCGCACCAGGCGGCGAAGCGCTGCCGGACTCCACAGCGGGTACGGCAGGCCCATCGCCCGCTCGAGCGCGTTCCAGGCTGGCGCCGGCGTCGCGCTCAGGCCCGGCGCGGCCGGCGGCGACGCATCGCAATCGCTCGCGTGCCAGTCGATCTTCGCCACGCCGGCTGCGGCGAGGCGCTCGGCGAGCTGGCCGGCGACGCGCTCGACGCCGCCGCGATGCGCCGGGTAGTAGTGCGTGACCAACGTGATGCGCAGCGGCCCGGCGCCGCTCAACGCGCCGCGCGCAGCCACTCGCAGGTCCGGCGCAGTCCGTCGCCGAGGGGCGTGCTTGCGCGCCATCCGAGGTGGCGCTCGGCGAGCGACGAATCGAGCACGTTCACCGGCACGTCGAGCGCGCGTGGTTCGCTGTGCTCGACCTTGACGGGCCGTCCGAGGAGCTTCTCGATCTCGGCGACGAGCTCGTTCAGGCTCGTGCCCTTGCCCGAGCCGATGTTGAAGATGCGCTGCGCGCCGTCGAAGCTGGCCGCTTTGAGCATCGCGTCAACCGCGTCGGCGACATAGACGTAGTCGCGCACCACCGAGCCGTCGCCCCAGATCTGGATCGGCTGGTCGTGCAGCGCGCGATCGAGGAACACGGCCACCGCGCCCTGCGCGATGTCCAGCCGCTGGCGCGGGCCGTAGAGGTTCGCGGGCCGCACGATGCGGTAGTCCAGGCCATGCAGCCGGTGCGCGAGGCCCAGGTACTTCTCCACCATCAGCTTGTGGATGCCATAGGAAGAGATGGGCTCGGTCGGGTGGTTCTCGGCGAGCGGCGTGGCGCGCGGCACACCGTAGACCGTGCCGCCGGAGGAAACGAAGACCAGCTTGCGCACGCCCTGCTCGCGGCACAGCTCGAGCAGCCGCAAGCTGCCTAGCACGTTCGACTCGACGTCGTACACCGGGTTGTCGTTCGAGCTCTTCGGCAGCGTGGTCGACACCAGGTGAAACACGAGCTCGGCGCCCTGGAGGGCCGGGGCGAGCGCCTGCGGATTGAGAAAATCGCCGGTAAAGACCTCGAAGCCCCTGGCGCGCGCAAAGAGCGGCAGACGGTCGACATGGGGACGATCGAAAACCTTCACGCGGTGGCCCTCCCGCGCCAGCGCCTCCGCGAGATGCGATCCGATGAATCCGGCGCCTCCCAGCACCAGACAGGGTCCCATCAATTCCCTTTCACGCCGACCAGGTTGGCGTAGCGGCGGCCCTGCGTTCGCTCGACCAGCGCGCGAGGGCTGCTCACCGGTTCCAGGGCGCCGCGGCTCCCGGCAAGCTCATAAAGCCGGAACCCGAGATCCCGCAGCATCTCCAGGTACTCGAGCCCGTCTGCGCCGCAGCGTGACAGCCCATAGGGCCAGAACTCGGTCATCAGGATGCAGTCGCCGCTGGCGGCGAGCAGGCCGCTCGCGCCGCGAATCACCCGGGCCTCGGCGCCCTGCACGTCGATCTTGACGAACTGGGCCGAGGCGATTCCGTAGCGCCGGCAGATATTGTCCAGCGTATCGGCGGCGACCGACTCCTCGCCGCGCAGCAGCGGATCCGGATAGAGGCGGTTGTCGCCCTTGTTCTCGGGATTCTTGTAGAGCGTCAACGTTTCCGCACGGTCCGAAGCGGCCTGCCCGCAGACCAGCGCTGCGCCCGTCGCCGCCGCGGCGTTGCTCTCTATCGTCTTCTGCAGGTAAAGACGGCTCTCGCTGTGCGGCTCGATCGCGAGCACGCGTCCGCGGAATCCCGGCGTCGACAGCGCGAGGGCGCTGTAGAGGCCGACGTTCGCGCCGATATCGACGAAGGTCATGTCGGCGCCGATTCGCGAGCGGAAGTACGCGATCTCGCCACGCTCGTATACGCCTAGCGTCAGCGCGCCGGAGATCACGGGATCGTCCGGGTTGAGCCATACGGTCGCCTCGCCGATCCGGATGCGGTCCGGCAGCAGCGCCCGGATCGCGGCGTTCGCCGCGCGACGCAGCGGGCGCGGCTTGAGCAGGATCGTATAAACGAACTCCGCGATCGTCACGTTGGTTTCACGCTAAGCCCGGATTATCCTTGACGCCGAGCAGGCGTGGCCGGTTCACTTGCAGCGGCGGCACGATTTTTTTCGTCCGCAAGGCGCGCGCCACCACCTCCCAGATCGGCTCGCCGCTCGCCCCTTCGGCGACCGGTGCCCAGCCTGCGACCTTGTAGCGCTTGCCGGCGCGCATCGGCTTGCCGGCGATGCGCAGGTCGAAGATCCGCCCGCCGATCCTGGCATAGGGGTCCAATGCGTAGGTCATGCCCGCGACGCGTACCATGTCGCCCCCTTGGCGCAGGTATGGGTCCGGATTGAAGTAGTTGTCCGCCACGTCCTCGAGGATGGTATGGATTTGCGCTGCGGTGAGCTCGGTCAGCGTCGACTGCGGGTAGGTGATCGCCGTCTCGCCCATCAGGTCCTCGAGCGTGATCGCGTCGCCGGGAAGCAGCGTTGCGCCCCAGCGAAAGCCCGGCGAGAAGGCGATCTCGGCGCCCTTGACGCTGAGCAGCGCGTCGAGGATCAGTTCGTCGAAGCTGCCGTTGAAATTGCCGCGGCGGTAGAGCAGTCCCTCGGTCAGGGCAAGCTTTTCCTGCAGTTTTTCTGCGTAAGGTCTGCGCGCGGCCTCGATGTACGCGGCCATCTCGGCATCGGCCGGTAAGAGGTTGGCGAAGACTGGCAGCAGGCGATAGCGATAGTCCGCGACACCTTCCTTTCCGACCTGCAGATCGAGCACCGCGAGAAACTTGCCGCAGCAGCCGGCGCTGGTGACGAGCGTGCTGCCGACGCGCACGGGCGCCGGCACCGCGTCGTGCGTGTGCCCGCCGAGAATGGCATCGAGCCCGCGCACGCGGGAGGCGAGCTTGAGGTCGACGTCCATGCCATTGTGGGACAGCAGGACGACCGCTTTCGCGCCCTTCGCTTTTACTTCGTCGATCAGCCTCTGCAGGCGCGGCTCCTGGATGCCAAAGGTCCAGTCTGGAACCATGTGGCGCGGATTGGCGATCGGCGTGTAAGGGAAGGCCTGTCCGATGATCGCGAGCGGCACGCCATTCACGCTGCGCAGGGAGTACGGCTTGAATACCGGCTCTTCGAACTCGAGCGTGCGCACGTTCTGCGCGAGGAACTCGATCGGCGCGAGCTCGCGCTCGACGGCCTGCACGACGCGCTCGGCGCCGTACGTGAATTCCCAGTGCGCGGTCATCAGGTCGACGCCGAGCAGCTTCTGCGCGCCGATCATGTCGGCGCCGCGCGTCCAGAGCGAGGTTGCCGAGCCCTGCCAGCTGTCGCCGCCGTCGAGCAGCAGGGCCTGCGGGCGCGAGGCGCGCAGGCGCTTCACCAGCGTCGCGAGATGGGCGAAGCCGCCGAGCTTGCCGTAGCGCCGCGCCGCGTTCTCGAAATCGAGATGGGTGAATGCGTGCGCCGACGCGCCTCCCGCTTTTATGTTGTAGTTCTTCAAGAAATGTTCACCTACCAGATGGGGAGCCTGTCCCGACCCCAGATTGACGCTCGGCTCGCGGAAATACACCGGCAGCAGCTGGCCGTGGACGTCGGTGAGATGCAGCAACGAGACATTGCCGAACGGCGGCACGTCGTAGAGCTCGGCGGCGGCCTGCGCCTGGCTCGTCCCGCGCCGCAAGCCGGCGCCCGCCGCGGCGGCCAGGGCCAGGAGCCGGAGGAATTCGCGCCGCTGCAAAACTACTGGTTCACCGGCGAGTCGGCATCGAGCAGCAGCGCGACGAGATCCTTGATCTGCTCGGCGCTCAGCGTGCCCGAGAGCCCGAGGCGGGGCATCTGCGAGCACAGGTTGTACGCCTTGGCGTTATAGATCTTGCCGTAGACGTAGCGCTGGATCTCCGGCCCGTTGCCGCGCAGCTTGCCGAACTGCTGCAGGCTCGGGCCGAGGGTGCCGAAGGACGCCTCCTGCGGCGAGAGCTGGTGGCAGTTGTAGCAGCTGCCGCCGGCTGCGTCGCCCGGCTTGTCGGTCCACTGCAGGCCGCGGCCGTTCTGCGCGATGCTCTCGCCGCGCTTCCAGTCGCCCATCAGGCTGCCTTCGGGAAACACGATGGTCTTCATCTGGTCGGCCTCGATGGCCTTGGCGGCACCGGCCGGCGGGTTGTCGCGGCTTTCGGTGCACAGGCGCTGCAGGCCGTCCTGGACCACGCGATCCATGCCGGCTTGTCCACGCGCGTGGAAATCGCGCTGCATGAGCTTCTGCACGTCTTGCGGCGTGGGATCCGCCAGCGCGGACGGGGCGACAAGCACGGCAACGAGGAAAATCCTCTTCATCGCTTGGTTCCCGGGCCGCGGTAGGGCTCGCCTTTGCCGGTCGCAGTGAGGAACAGGATGAGCGCCACCGTGGTGTCGGAGCCGAAATCGGGCTCGGGCATGCGCATCTGCTGGTAGCAGTTGTTCATGCGCCATTGCAGCGTGATGAACTGGCTGGTGGAGACGCGATACGCCGGCCACGTCGAAACGACGGGGCGGGCATGCTCCGGCTTGTACAGCACCGGCAGGTCCTGCATGCGGATCCGCTTGCCTTCCTCGCCGTGGCAGCTCGCGCAGGAGAAATCCCACGCACCGGTACGATGGAAGTACAGCGCTCTTCCCATCGCGTAGGCTTCCTTCTCCTTCGGATGCGACAGCCCCGGCGCCATCTTCATGCCGCGCGACTGCGCAGCGATGTAGGCCGACAGCGATTCCATCTCCGAGGGGCGATCGGCGCTGCCGAAAACCCGCGCGGCGGCTTCCTCGCGCCTGCGGCCCTGCAGCGTGACCGCGCAGTGCAGGAGGCGCGTCTCCAGGTCCATCACCCGGTCGGCATCCTTGAAGTAGCGCGGCAGCCGCGCATACGCGCCTTTCAGGACGCCCGGCCCGCCGCCCAGGTCGCACTTCTCGAGGGAGACCTTGTTCGGGCCCTGCGGCTTCTTCCACAGCGCCTCGCCTTCCACCTCGAACAGCTCCGCCGGGCTGCCCTCGGCGACCATCTGCCGGTAGCGCTGGATCTCCTTTTTGGCGTCTTGCGCGGGCAACGAAGCGCAGAAGGCTCCACCGAGCACCACGCAAAAACCTAAAACCTTTTTCACGCGACGGCGGTTTCGGTCTGGTTGGTCTCGCCGTGGTTGTCGATCCAGCTGACCTCGATCCTGTCGCCTTTGGCGCCGCCCTTGATGCGGAAGGTGAACACTGGATTGCGCGAGATGCCCTGGCTGATCTGGCTCTCGACCACCGTCTTGCCGTTCACCTTCAGCGTCACGTTCTGGATGAAGTGCAAAGGCACCAGCTTGCCGTCCGGGTCCTTGCGCTGGCCGGTTTCCATCGGGTGGGTCATCAGCACCCGTACATCGGTCACGCCGCCGTTGAGCGTCGCGCGCATTTTCATCGGACCTGCCATCGTCGTCCTCCCTCGCTACCCGCCGCAGCCACCGATGGTGACCTTGATTTCCTGGGTCGCGACATAATGCTTGCCGCGCGCTTCGGCGACGACCCGCACCTCGGAGGTCTCGCCCACCTTCGCGTTCAGCTTCACGAAGGGCAGCGCGCCTTCCATGAAGTCGAACTTGCCGACCAGCGGAAACGGGTTCTTGTCGATCAGCACCGCGATCGAAGTGGTGCCCGGGACGTTGCTCGTGATCTCGATCGGCACCACGGCGCCGTTCTCGGCGATCTCCGGCGCCTCGATCAGCAGGTCCTTGCTCGGCAGCGGCTGGGTCGCACCCAGGGTTTTCAGGGCGTCGGCGGTGGTTTTCGCGCCGAAGCCGTCCTTGTTCCACGTCGCGGCGAGCGCCGCGAGCGGCTTGAGCACGATCGCCGCCGCGGCGGCCAGCAGGGTTCTTCGGAGCGGGTTCATCCGCATCTCCTTCGAGGCCGGTATTCTAGCGTCCCCGCCGGCGGAATACCCCTGATTTGCCCCCGCGTTTCTCCTCGAGCCGCAGCTCGTGCAGCGTCATGCCGCGGTCGACGGCCTTCACCATGTCGTAGATCGTGAGCAGGCCCGCCGCCGCGGCGGTGAGCGCCTCCATCTCGACGCCGGTCGGGCCGCGGCATTCGACCCGCGCGGTCACCACCACGGACGAGATGCGCCGCTGCAGCTCGAAGTCGACTGCCACCCGCGTAATGGCGATGGGGTGGGCGAGGGGAATCAGGTCGGCAGTGCGTTTGGCCGCCTGGATCGCGGCCACCCGCGCCACGCCCAGCACGTCGCCTTTCTTGGCCTTGCCGGCGGCGACCAGGCGGAATGCCGCCGGGCTCATCGCGATACGGCCCGAGGCGACGGCGATGCGATGCGTGCTCGGCTTGGCTCCGACGTCGACCATGTGCGCGGAACCTCGGGCGTTGAAATGTGTCAGCTGAGCGTGCGATTTTCTGGCCATGCCGGGCGCTATCATAAACACATGCGTGCTACCGCGTGGCTGATCGCCGCATGCGTCGCGCTCGCGCCGCGGGCGTTTGCGCAGAACCTGCCGGACCTCGGCAGCGCCGGGGACAGCGTGCTGTCGCCGCAGATGGAGCGGCGCCTCGGCGAGAGCATCGTGCGCGACATCCGCTTCCGGGAGCCCGCGTACATCGACGATCCCGAGATCTCCGAGTATCTCGGCAACCTCGGCGCGCAGCTCACGCAGGTCACCGCCGGCGCGCGGCACGACTTCGAGTTCTTCGCGCTGCGCGACCCCGCGATCAATGCTTTCGCGCTGCCGGGCGGGTTCGTCGGCGTGCACACCGGGCTGATCAACGCGGCGGACACCGAGTCCGAGCTGGCCTCGGTGCTGGCGCACGAGATCTCGCACGTCACGCAGCGGCACATCGCGCGCATGATCGGCCAGCAGCAGCAGATGCAGCTCCCGGTGATGGCGGCGATCGCCGCCGCGATCCTGTTCGGGCGCTCGCGGCCCGACCTCGCCTCGGGCGCCGCCGCCGCGGCGCAGGCCGGGGCGGTCCAGGCGCAGCTCAGCTATTCCCGCGACTTCGAGCGCGAGGCCGATCGCGTCGGCCTGCAGGCGCTCAACGCCGCCGGATTCGACGCGCGCGCGATGGCGGTGTTTTTCGAGAAGATGCAGCGCTCCGCCCGCGTCAGCGACGACGGCTCGGTTCCCGGGTACCTGCGCACCCACCCCGTCACCACCGAGCGCATCGCCGACGCGCAGAACAGGGCGGCCAGCATGCCGTACCGGCAGCACCTGGACAGCCAGGAGTTCCAGCTGGTGCGTGCCAAGCTGCGCGCCGATGCGGGCGAGGCGCGCGATGCGGTGGAGCATTTCGAGAGCTCGATCCGCGAGCGGCGCTACGCGAGCGAGGCCGCGGCGCACTACGGCCTGGCGAGCGCCCTGCTGCGGGCGCGCCGCGCGCGCGAGGCGGATGCCGAGGTCGAGCGCCTGCGCGCCGCGGGCGGCTCGGACCCGATGATCGAAACCCTCGCGGCGCGCGTGAAGCAGGCGCTGGGCCAGCCGGCGGCCGCGGCAGCGCTGCTCGCCGAGGCCCGCGCGCTCTATCCGTATTCGAACCCGGTGCTCTACGCGTATGCCGCCGCGCTGCAGGACACCGGGCACAACGCGGAGGCGCTCGCGCTGCTCGCCGAGCCGCTGCGGCTGCATCCGCGCGACTACAGGCTCTACGCGCTGCAGTCGAAGACCTATGCCGCGCTCGGCAAGCGGCTGCTGCAGCACCAGGCGCAGGCCGAGTTCTACGTCCTGCAGGGGAGCTTGCCGTCGGCGATCGAGCAGCTGCAGCTCGCGCGCGCCGCCGGCGACGGCGATTTCTACCAGCTGTCGGTGGTCGACGCGCGCCTCAAGGATCTGCGCGCGCAGTACTCGGCGGAGACGCGCGACGCGAAGCGCTAGCGCTTCGCCGGCTCGAAATACGCGTCGTACAGCAGGTCGAAGGTCCTTTCGGCCTCGCGCAGCAGCTCGTCCTCGCCCGCAGTACGGCGTACCGCGCCCTGCAGCAGCGTCTGCACGCCGGCGGCTTCCGGCACCGGCGTGCCGCGTACTTCGAGGAAGTGCACGATGCTGCCGATCTTTTCCAGCGCGATATTTTTTGAGAGCTGCAGCCGCGCCAGCATTTCCTCGTAGCTGACCCGGCTTTCGCTGTTGCCGAAATGCGCGCCTTCGAAGCCGAAAGCGAGCGCGCCCGAGGGCGGCGGCTGCGCCTTGTCGAGCCAGGCGAGCTTCGCCTCGGGGTCGACGAAGCGGCGGATCAGCCAGGCGCAGGCGAGGCGGTCCGCCCACAGCGGCTTGCGCGTCGCCCAGGTGCGTCCGAACAGCTTTTCGGTGGCATCCAGGGGGGCGCCCGCCTGCCCCGGAAACAGGAGCTTGTGCACGGCGGCGCCGGCCTCCTGGAGCACCTGGCGGGCGCGCTCGCGCATCGGCGTCGGAAAGAAATCCAGCGCGGCGATGGCTTCGAAGTCGCGCCGCTGCTTGTGCAGCACGCGCGAAATGGCGCTCGGGTCCGTCTGGCCGTAGCCGATGCGCAGGCTCTCCACGGTCTTGATCAGGTCCTCGTAGCGGGGGGAGCGGTCGAACAGGCGCAGGAAGGCTTCGTGCTGCGCGGGCGAGGCCGCGCTGACGTGCAGCAGGTGGGCGGCGGCGGAAAATTTCGCGATATAGTCGACCAGCGCCTCAAGCGCCTTGCGGTTCGCCGGCGTGTCGGGCAGGAGGTAAGCGCCCTCGCGCAGCACCGCTGCGCCCAGCGATTCGAGCATGCGCAGCACGTGCATGCGCGACGCCGGATCGTCGGTGGAGAGCTGCGCCAGCGTCACCAGCCACTCGGCCGCGGCCTGCGGGCCCCGCTTGTCCATGCGGCATAATACTTTATGGATTTTGATCGGGAACTCGACGCACGCGGCCTGAACTGCCCGCTGCCGATCCTGCGCACCAAGAAGGCGCTGAGTGGCATGCAATCGGGACAGGTCCTCAAGGTGCTCGCCACCGATCCGGGCGCGGTCAAGGATTTCCAGACCTTTTCCAGGCAGACCGGGCACGAGCTGCTGTCGCATGCCGAGGCGAACAAGGAATTCACCTTCTTCATGAGGAAGAAGTGAGGCGCGCAGCAGGGATGCTGCTGGTGGGTTTCGCCCCTTACCTGCATGGCGCGGAAGCGACATTTACAGTAAGAGTCCTGACGCCTGAAACGGCGCTGAAGGCAGCCCAGGCGGCCCTGAAGAAATGCCGCGACGGCGGCTACCAGGCGAGCGTCGCGGTGGTGGACCGCATGGGCGTGGTGCAGGTGCTGCTGCGCGACCGCTTCGCCGGCCCGCATACCACGGACATGGCGAGCGCCAAGGCCTACACCGCGGTGAGCTTTCGCACCAACACCACGGAGCTGGCCGAGGCGACCCAGCCGGGGCGGCCGCAAAGCGGCGTGCGCGGCCGTCCGGGCGTCGCCGCCGTCGGCGGCGGGCTGATGATCGAGGCCGGCGGCTCGCTGCTCGGTGCGATCGGCGTGTCGGGCGCGCCGGGCGGCCGCGAGGACGATGCCTGTGCCGCGGCCGGGATCGCCGCGATCCGCGAGGACATCGAGCTGCGGTGACTATGAAATAATCCTTCGCATGATGGCCCGCTGGATCCGGCTCGGTGCGATCGAGCCGTTCGACTTCCGCGCGGCGTATTCGGCGCTTGCCGTGGCCCAGTCGCCGCTCGCCCGGCCCATCCTTCTGTGGGGCCAGGGCGACGGGCAGTATCTGTTCGCGCTGATCGCGCCGAGGAGGATCGCGCCCGGGCGCGAGGCGCGCTGGGCTTCCTGGGCGCTTGCGCCCGCGATCGCCACTTACCGCCAGTTCGGCCTGCCGGCCTACCTGGACGGCGCGTCGATCTGCCTGCACGGGCAGAAGGTCGCGTCAGCAGCGATTGCATCGATCGGCGAGTGCGCCGTAGTCGCCTCGGGTTTCCTGAGGCGCTTCCCGGCAAAGTGCGTTGCCACTCCGTCGGCCGAGATGGAGGAAGCGTTCCGCCTGCGGCTCGAGGCGCAGCACGGCTGGCAGTTCGACCACTCCTGGCCGAGCGAGCACGAAACGCCCAAGTACGCGGTGGCCTGAGGTGCCGTCGCGCCGCGACTGGCTGAAAGGCGCGGCGGCGATGCTCCTGGTGCGCGACGCGCTCGCTCAGGGCCGCCTCGAGCAGGGCGTCTACCGCCGGCAGGGTGAGGTCAGGATCAGCGGCGACGGCGTTTCCACCGGCGCGGACGGCGAAGTCGTGTTCGTGGTCGACAAGGACGCCGTGCTGGTGCGCCGCAATTCCGAGCTTTCCATCTTGAAGACCGGGCTGCGCATCGTCACCGGTGCGGTGCTGTCGGTCTTCGGCGATGGCCGCAGGCAGTTGCGCACTCCGAGCGCCAACATCGGCATCCGCGGTACCGCCGTGTATCTCGAGGTCGAGCCCGGCCGCACCTACGTCTGCACCTGTTACGGCGAGGCGGTGCTCGAGCCACGCGGCGATCCCGCCGCGCGCGAGACGGTGCGCACCGTGCATCACGAGCAGCCGCGCTACATCATGACCCAGGGTGCGCCGCAGATGATCATGCCGGCGCCGGTGGTGAATCACACCGACGCCGAGCTGGTGTTCCTCGAAAGCCTGGTCGGACGCGAGCCGCCTTTCGTCGGCAAGGGCTTGCGGCCCTACTAGGTGCCCAGGCGCTCGTACACCGGGCGGATGTCGCGGCGGATGGCCGGCAACTGGCTGGCATACGCGGCCGCCGCGGCCAGCGCCGCGACGCCGCACGCGGCGAGCGTGACCGGCGGACCGACATAGTCGGCGATCCAGCCGGTCAGCAGCGCGCCGAGCGGGGTAGTGCCGATGAACGCCATCACGTAGAGCGCGGCGACGCGGCCGCGCAGCTCGTCGGGCACAATCGTCTGCAGGACCGTGTTCGTCGACGCGGCGGACAGCATCAATCCCAGGCCGACGAGGTAGAGGGAAGGCAGCGCTACCCAGAGCGTGGTGGCGAGCGAAAACGCGACCAGGGCGCCGCCGGCGGTCGCAGACATCCACGCGATGAGACGGAACAGGCCGCGAACGCTCGGCCGCATCGCGAGGTACAGCATCCCCGACACGGCACCCAGCCCCGCGGCGCCGATCAGGATTCCCAGCGTGCCCGAGTCGCCGTGGAACGCTTCGCGGGCGAACCACGGCATCAGCGCGACGTAGGACCCGACGGTGATGCTGACGGCGGCGAGCAGCAGCAGGGCGCAGCGCGCCGGATAGAAGCCGAACGCGTAGTGCGCCCCTGCGACGAGCTCGCGCCTCCAGTCGTGCTCGCTGGGCGCATGCGGGCGCGGCGGCATGCGCATCTGCGCGAGCGCCGCGAGCATGACCAGATAGCTCACCACGTTCAGCCCGAAGCTCCAGCGCTCGCCGAGCGTGGCGATGAGCGCGCCGCCGATGAGCGGGCCGACGAAGCGCGCGCCGTTCATCATCACGGAGTTGAGCGCGATGGCGTTGGGCAGGTCGCTTTTTCCGCCGACCAGCTCGAGCAGGATCGACTGGCGCGCGGGGGCGTTGAATGCGTTGACGATGCCGAGCACCAGGTTTCCGGCGATGAAATGCCAGGGCCTGGCGACGCCGAACGCCACGACGAGGAACATCGCCGCCGCCTGCGCGGCGGCGATCCAGTTGGTCGCCACCAGCACGCCGCGCCGGTCCAGCCGGTCGACGAAAACTCCGGCCAGCGGGGCGAGGACGAAAAACGGGATCTGCAGGGCGAACGCAGCAAGGCCAAGAAGGAACGCCGAGCCCGACAGGTGGTACACCAGCCAGCTGGTAGCGATCATCTGCAGCCAGCTGCCGATCTGCGAGACGCCCTGGCCGATGAAGAACAGGCGGAAGTTGCGGTGCCGCAGCGACCGCAGGGCTAAAGGCAGGTTCACATGCGAGCGGGCAGCTTCGCAAGCTGCTGTTTCAGCTTCGCCAGCGTGGCCTCGAAGCCTGCCAGCCGCTCGCGTTCCTGCTCGACCACCTTGGCCGGCGCGCGCTCGACGAAGGAGGCGTTGCCGAGCTTCGCCCGGGCCTTGGTGATTTCGCCTTCGAGGCGGGCGGATTCCTTCTTCAGGCGCTCGCGCTCCGCGGCGGGGTCGACTTCGATCTGCAGCATGAGTCGCGAATTGCCCACCACGGCGACCGGCGAGTCGGATTCAGGCAGGACGTTGACGTGCCGCAGATCGCTCAGCCGCGCCAAAAAGGAGACAGCGGCACTCGTCGTATCGGAATCCGACGTCGCGGGCGTCTCGGTCACGACCAGCGCCAC
>Ga0307469_10000103_pt1 | contig 33346 bp, 27 predicted proteins | sample atmos_gasesAM2C__FD_203084 | JGI IMG/M metagenome (GOLD analysis project Ga0307469, IMG submission 203084) | Hardwood forest soil microbial communities from Morgan-Monroe State Forest, Indiana, United States - atmos_gasesAM2C_515 | ecosystem: Environmental > Terrestrial > Soil > Temperate... | reverse complement strand
CGCGCCGGCCCCGTCTTCATCCGTCACACTTAGCCGTGACTTAGTTCCTATCCCATTCCCCGCTCGATCCGATATAGCTAACTCGCCGGGCGTATCTCCCGGGGACAACTGTTCCGGACGCTAAGTCCTTTGTCCGGAATATTTTGTCTATAAGTTCTTTGAAACCAATGATTTTGGTGCTCTCTCACCCGTAAGTTCCTGATTCCACTGAACCAGGGGGGAGGGGAATACCCCTACGCTTCCGCGATCGTCGCTCAGCAACGCTCACTAAGCACGAAAACGTGCGCTGATTGTTCCGCGGCGAGAGGGCATACCGCACAACAGAGCGCGTTAATTCTGATCTCCCGCGCCGCGTTTCTCTTTGCACAACTTGCAATAGGTTGGCGGCAGCGAGTTGTCGACGCGGTGTTTGACCGGCGCCAGCGTTTTCAGGTACGCGAACATCGCCTTCAGGTCGTCCTCAGAGAGATTCTTGTACTCACCGTACGGCATAATCGAGTTCAGTTCCCTGGCTCCGACATATCCAGTGCGCAGTGCGCTGATGAACGTGGCTTCGGTGTAGTAACTGATGCCGGAAGCATCCGGCGTGAGATTGGGACTGGTCACGTCGCCCCAGGGTCCACGGAGTGCCTCGCCTCCACCAAACGGGAGTTTCTCGACGGCATTGTGGCAGCCACATCCCAGTGCCACGAGATATTTCCCACGCGCGATCGTGTCGGAGGGGTCCGGTCCCATGACCGGTTGCGTGATCGGTTCGGGCACACCGCGCACCAGGTAGTTGACGGGGAAATTGATCCTGGAAACAGAAACCAGATTGCGGACCGCAGGCAACGAACGGATGTAAACCACAACCGACGCTAGGTCTTCATCCGACAAGTTCTTATAAAGCACATAAGGCATCAACGGGAACAGCGTCGTGTCATCGTGCTTGATGCCTTCCCGGATCGCGCGAACAATCTGATCGTCGGTCCACGTGGAGGCTCCAGTTTCGCGATCGGGTGTCAGGTTGGGCGCGGTAATCGTACCGGGAAATCCAGGAAGGTCCAGGGACTGGCCCGCAAGTTCCATTCCCACCGGCATCGGAGCACCGTGCTGATTCCAGGCGTGAGGCGAATTTGGCATGACTCGCAGCCCAGCAGCCCCTGCGTGAGGTATCGACCTCGCGCCAGACGCTCGGGTGTGGATTCGAACTGGCGGCCCGTCGCCGCACGCTTTCGGGGACCGAGGAAGGGGCGCCATCCGACGGTGAAGTGAATGGCCACAGCGAGCAACGCGCAAACCACGATCAGAAAAATAAGCAGACCTTTTCCGAGTTTTCCCATTCTCATTTTCCAATTGTTTTCAGCATGAGACTGCTGGATTGCGCGCCATCATCAAGGCCGACAGCTCTGCTCACAGGAGACAGGGTGCAAGTTTACATCGAGCCCGCCTCGCCCTTACTCCCCGTGTCGAGAACCGGCCGGGCGGCTCGGAAACCGACAACATGCCTACCCACGCTCACTTTGAACTGGCGAGCAGATTTGATTGGTTTGGCAGAAATTGAGGTGGCACCTGTTTAGGGGGAGCGGGCGGTTCTTTTATCGCTTGATCGGAATCAACGGAGAAGAGGTGGAAATGACTGAAGGCGTGTGCCCGCACATAACGATGTCCGCGATAGGCCATGTATAGCGACGTCGTCTCCGGGACCCAGAGCCGCACGGCAGGGCTTTTGAAGTCCACGCTTGCGTACGAGATTACTAAATGCTCCCGTTCCAACCCAAGCTGCGGAATCGGAGATGCCAAATCTGTTTCGATTCGTAGAACTTCATAGCTGTCGGTCGCGATCCATGCCCGTCCTTTCAGTCTCGGCAGGTAGAGCGAACCGCCAACCCGGATGGCCTGGAATGACTGGTTCGGATCAGAACCTTCCTCAAAATGCAGTTGCCATGCGGTGGTCCCACGCAGGCTGGTTGATCCTTCACAGCGAAAGTCGAAGCTCGCAATATGAGTTGGATGAAACATTAGAGCAAAGACCGCCATACCGCCGTCGACCAGCGATGCTTTATCAATCCCGGCGATGCCGGACCGGTATTCTTTGATTTTGGGATACCCGGAGGCCTTATCGTCAATCTGAGCGACGTAGTTCACAACGTGGACGCTCGCATCCCGTCGCTTGCCCTGCTTGTCGAGATCAAGCTGCTCAATGCGCTCGTCTGCGCTGAAGCGTTGCAGGCTTTGGATCAAGTCTTCCGTACGCTTGCTCGTCTCTTTCAGGACCTGGGGCAGAGGGCAGGAGGCGTCTGCTTGCACAGGGGGAATCAGCTCGTCGATGTCTGCCGGCGCCCAAGATTGCACGCTTGCCTCAACCGTCCCACGTGAGTTTGCCTCGTGTGGAGGGACGGCCGCCTTATTTGTGCCTTCGTGATTTTCCAGCTCCAACAGAATATTTTTTACCGTCGCAACGTCCTCGGAATTCTCGGCATATTTCAGATACTCTCGCAGTTGCCTGGTTTCATTCTGCTTGTCACCTCTGGCTTCGTAAATTTGAGCTAGAACGAAATGCACCCTGGGTTCGTGATGGTCTCGATCCATCTCCACTGCCCGCAAGGCACTCTTCTCCGCTTCCGGCAATCTGTGCAGATTCAAGTTGGCGGCCGCGTGGTATTCATACGCGACAACAGCTGCCTGGGTAGACCCAAGTACAAGGGCTTGCTCGCTCAGCTTCAATACCTCAACCCAATCATGCGTGCGCGCTGCGATGTCGGCCAGGCAAAGATGTGCCGGAACGTAACTGGGCTCCACGATGGCAGCTTGTGAACAGGCTTGATGGGCTTCGTCGGTCCGCTTCTGCGCCGCTAGGACCTGGCCCAGTGTTACCCACGCCGCGGAATACTTTGCGTACTCATGGACCGCCGCGCGCAAGTGCTTTTCCCCATCTGCAGTCTTCTGGCTCCGCAGATCTGAGCAAGCCTGCTGATATTGCTTCTTCGCCTTGGCTGGAATCTGCAGTTGCCCGGCGGCCACGATTGGCGCAGCCATCAACGTCAGCGGGGGAAGCAGGCAGACGGCTTCTTCTTTCTTAACTATCTTTTTATTGGTCAGCGCATCGTTAGGACCGTTTCGCACCGTGATGCTGTCTACCGTGGAGATAACCGGCTTGGGAATGTTGCTCACATCTCCAGGCGGAGCGCCGGCCTCCTGCGGCACTTGCGCGGCAAGAGGGAGCAGCGAAAGCGCCAGGAAAACCACACCAGAGAGAATTCTTGCTGAGTAGAGGGCCGAAGACGGCCCAACGCACGCCCCTGGGGATCGCATATTCTAAGGTCCCCCGTGGGCCGGGATGATATGCCGGTTTCTGTCGCTTGCCAAGCATTTCTCGGCTGCGGAAAGGTGTTTCTTAGCCTTGCAGGGGGAAAAGTCCTGAGGATCAGAGCATGGCGCGCTCCGCCGCACCCTCATTCGTCCTGGAGTTTCCCTGCCCACCGATGTTACTGGCGAGCTGGAAGCGCCAAGCCGAGACTCATCGTTGGTCGCAGATTCAGGATCTCAACCGTCGTCCTTACAATTAAGCCGCTAACCTGATCCGGGAGCGCCTGTTCACTCCTGGCGTCGAGAAGCGCGGACAGGCTGGCCCGCGGCCGCAGTCGCACATAACGCGGAGTAATTCCGCCCGCCACCATGCGATACCACAGAGTCTCACCCTGCAGGCTTGACTGGACTGCGCTGAGGGCCGCTTCGAACGCTTTTTCCGATCCGGGCTGGAGTTCCACCGTGGTGAGTTCCAGCCGCGGGGTCGCTTGCGGCTCACCCGTGCCTCGCGAAAGGCCAGGCAGATATTCGTAGAGCGCGTTCCCGGCAAACTGGGCGTGGGGCGTGACGTTGGAAATGTTGTCCCGCTCGTCCTCTGAAGGATTCACTGGGTGGTCGAGGCTGGCGGCCGAGTGCCCAAACGTGGCGTAGATGAACGACCGTTGCCGTTCACCGGCCCAGATGGTCCAGCCATACCAGACCCAGGTCTCCTTCGCCTGCCGGTGCCATTCCAGGTGCCGGATATATGCGGCTTCGAAATCGACCGTGTCTCCGTCACGGGGACGTAAGAACGCGATGCGCGCGTATCGACCCCGTTCACTCTGAGCGTCGAGGACGGCGGAAAGCACAGTGCTGGCAAGAAGTATTGCGCCAATTGTCTGCGGCCAACGACACTTCATGATTTCTCCTCACCTGAGCGGCAGGTGCGCATCGCGAATCTGCTCGTCAGGGACGTGTACTGGTCCCACCTCTTTGTCGACGCGAACGCGGTTGTCGTGATAGACCGCACCGCCGCCCATATCCGAATCGCGCTCGTCGACGGTGGCGTTGATGGTCGTGCCCCGTTTCGAGGCTCCCGGCCACCTGCCTTTGGTGCTGGCGACCACGCCTGGCCGGATGCGGTCGCTCACGTCTGCGACAGCAAAGAATGATCCGCGGGCGTTAGACACCCGTACCTCATCCCCTGTGGCAATTTGCCGGGGCACCGCGTCGTCGGGATGGATCAGCAGAGTTGCGACTCCCGACCGCCGTTGCTGTTTCGGCACGTTGGCGAAGATCGAATTGAGGAAGTAGTGATCGGCGGGCGTTACCAGGGCGAGAGGATATTCGCGGGCGAGCGGCGTATCGTGCTGCGACGTCTCGTACGCGGGAGTGTAGCCGGCGACGGGATCCAACCCGGTTTCCGCCATTCGCTCGGAAACGAATTCCATTTTCCCCGATGCAGTCGGAAAAGTATTGGCGAACGGTACGAACGGATCCGGATAGTTGAGCCGCACCCAGCCGCGCACCTTTAACTCTTCTAGTGTGATACCGGCCAACGAAGGATGTCCGCTGACGAGTAACTGCCGGGCCATCGCCTCGTCACTGTCATACAATGCCGGCTCTTCGAGACCCAGGGCTCGCGCCAGCCGGCGGAACATCTCCGCAGCCGGCAGGCACTCTCCAGGGGCCGGTGCAGCAGGCTCGTTCCAGGCCAGGTATAGATGTCCGTAGGAGAGCAGGAGGTCGCAGTGTTCAGTCTGCATCGTCGCCGGCAAGACGATGTCCGCGTAGCGCGCGGTGTCGGTCATGAAGTGGTCCACCACTGTGGTGAACAAATCATTCCGGGCGAGACCGCGAAGAACCTTCGACTGATGCGGGATGCTCGCCGCGGGATTGGCGGCGTAGACGAACAAGGCTTTCACCGGGGGATTTTCGATCTCGAGGAGGCCCTCGCCGAGCCGCGTCATAGAAAGTGCCCACGACTGCCGAGTCCTGAGATCATCGCACCACAACGCGGCCCAGTTCAGGCCGAAGAAGCCGCGCGTGTCGTAGAAGACGCCGCCTCCCGGGTATCTCCAGTCGCCGGTGACGCCGGGAATACAAGTAATCGTCCGGACGGCCATTCCCCCACCCCCATGGCGCTGAATGCCAATGCCGATGCGAATACCGGTCGGCCGAGTGCTTGCCAGCCGCAGGCCCAGATCAACGATGGATTCCACGGGCAGCCCGGTGATCGCGGCAACACGGGAGGGCGGAAACTCGAGGATGCGCTGCTGAAAAGCTTCCCAACCCACGGTGCTGTGGTGGATGAATTCCTGGTCCTGTTTGCCTTCGGCGAGCACGATGTTGAGGAGACCAAGCGCGAGCGCGGCATCAGACCCGGGGAACGGAGCGATGTGCCAGTCGCTGGCGGCCGCGGTCCGCGTGTGAATCGGGTCGATGGAGGCGACCGTCGCGCCGTTCTTGCGCGCTTCAAGAATCGGTCGCCACAGATGGGGATGCGTTGACAGAACGTTCGCACCCCACAGCACAACGAGCTTGGAGAAGCGGAACGTTTCCGGATCCATGCCGACGCGATTGTCGCCCAACGTGTAGCCGGTGCCGAATCCGCCGGCGATGGTGCACATCGTGACCACATGACGCGATGCACCGAGCACGTTCCAGAGGCGTCGCCCCGCGCCGTAAATACCCTGGATCAGCCCCATGCTGCCGCTGCCCACATAGGGCCAAATGGCTTCGGCGCCGTGCTTCGCGATGACGTCACCGAACTCCGCCGCGATCCTGCCGAGGGCCTCGTCCCATGAAATCCGGATGAACTGGCCGCTCCCCTTCGGACCGGTACGGCGCATTGGGTAAAGCACGCGATCGGACGAACGAGCGTACTCGAGGTAGCCCATCACCTTGTTGCACAGGGAGCCCCGTGTGTAGGGATGGTCAGGATCGCCGCGAAGCTCAACCGGTTCGCCATTCTTCACGGTCACGATCCAACTGCATGTATCGGGACAATCGAGCGGACAGGCCCCGCGGACCCGCCCGTCAAGAGGCTTGGGAGTCATGGATTTCAGGTTGCCCAAGGCTGGTCTAGGCGCCAAGGCCCACTTTAGCAATTTCGATTGGACCGGCGGTTACGGCGCAAATAGAATGCCGGAATGCCTCGGAGATCATGGGAACCCGTGATCGAAATTGATCGCGCCGCGGCTCTCCCACCATTTCTGCAGATCGCGCGTTCGCTGGCGGAGGATATCGGGCGCGGACGCCTGCGGCCTGGGGATCGGCTGCCCGGAAGCCGCCAGCTCGCCGCCACTCTAGGCGTGCACCGCAATACCGTTCTTGCCGCCCTGGCGGAATTGATGGCGGAAGGGTGGCTCGAGGCCACGCCGGGACGCGGGACGTTCGTCACGCGGACTATTGTCCATCCCGGTAGCCGGCCCTACTCGCGCCGGCTTGGACTCCGTCACCACGTTTCGACGCACGTGGCGTTCGCCCTTCCGGAACCGCCGGTTGCCTACCTGCCGCCCAGGCTTCCGCGTGGCACGCTCGACTTGAGCAACGGTGCGCCTGATGTCCGCCTAGTCCCAGCGCGATCGATCGGCCGCGCGTACCGGCGCGTGCTCGGGTTGCGCGGCGCGGACCTACTCGCATATGGCGATCCCGAGGGACACGCCGGGCTCCGCTCCGCGCTGGCATCGATGCTCGCGAGTACGCGGGGACTGTCAGTTGGTTTTGAGGACGTGCTCGTAACTCGCGGCAGTCAGATGGCGTTGATGCTTGCGGCGCGCGCTTTGCTTCGGCCCGGCGATACTGTTGCCGTCGAGCAGTTCGGCTACCGGCCCGCGTGGGAGGCTTTCCGGGCAGCCGGAGCGACGGTTGTGCCGGTCCCGGTCGATCGCGATGGCGTCGACATTGACTCGCTGAAGCGACTCGCGGCCCACACGACGGTGCGCGCCGTCTACGTCACGCCCCATCATCAGTATCCGACAACCGTGACGTTGAAGGCGGCAAGGCGTCTTGCGCTGCTGGCGCTGGCGCGTGGCGAGCGGATCGCGATCATCGAGGACGATTACGATCACGAGTTCCATTACGACGGCCGCCCCGTGCTACCCCTGGCCAGCGCAGACCATGCAGGGCTCGTTGTGTACATTGGAACGCTCTCGAAGGTTCTCGCCCCCGGCCTTCGGATCGGCTACATCGTCGCGCAGCCGGCGGTACTGCAGAGTGTCGCTGCGATCCGTTCACTGCTCGACATCCAGGGAGACCTGGCGACCGAGGCGGCCGTCGCGACCTTGATCGAAGATGGCGAATTGCAGCGGCACGTTGCGCGCGTCCGGCGCGTGTACGCCAACCGCCGCGAGGTTCTGGCGGCCAGTCTGCAGAGGGTGTTTGGAGAGGGTGTCGAGTTCACTCTGGCCCCCGGTGGAATGGCGCTTTGGGTTCGTTTCCGGATGCAGGTCGATGTGGACGCATGGGCGCGCCGCAGCGTTGAGAACGGTGTCTCCTGGTACACCGGCCGGCGGTATGCCTTCGATAGCCAGCCGAAACCGTTTGCGCGCTTCAGCTTTGCATGGCTCAACGAGCGCGAGATTCCGGAAGCGGTGCGGCGGATCGCAGCGGCGCGCCCGTAGGGCGAAACGAGATCGCATTCAGCCCTCAGAGGCACGACTAACGTCGTGCCTTCCCATTTACTCGGCGCTTCCCTTTTTCTTTGGAGCTTTCCCCGGCAGGCTGGCGGGATTCTCATGAGTCTTCTCCCGGAAGGCGCCGCGCATCCCTCCGGCCAGGCCGACACTGCCTTCGCCGAAGCGGTCGCGGAGTTTGTCGGCGGCGGCGAGGGCCTGCTGCCAGCGTTGGTGGCGGCCGTCGTCGAGAAGATCCAACTGGGCGGCCGGGGCTTCTTCGAATGAGGACACGTGAACTCCGAGCAGGCGAATTTCGGCGCCCTTTTTCCAGTTCTTGCGAAAGAGGGTTCGTATCTCCTGGAAGATTTCGGTATCGAGTTGGGTGGGGACGGATAACGAGTGCGCGCGGGTGATCGTCGTGAAGTCTTTGTAGCGTAGCTTCAACTGGATGGTGCGGGCGTGGTAGGCGTGCTCGCGCAGGCGGCGGCCGACCATCTCGGTAAGGCGCATCAACGTTGATTCCAATTGCGCCTGGTTGGACGTGTCTTGGTTGAACGTGTGTTCGTGGCTGATGGATTTTGCGTCTTCGTGAGCGCCAACGTCTGCGTCGAACCATCCACCGGCATCTTCGCCGCGGGCTTTTCCGGCGAGGGCCAATCCCCATTTACCGAAATGCTGTTCAAGAACGTGCTCCTCAAGGGCTGCGAGGTCGGCGACCTGCCGGATGCCCATGGCGTGCAGGTTCTGCTCCATCACTTTGCCGACGCCCGGAATGTCCCGCACATCCAGCGGGGCAAGAAACTTGGATTCCTGACCGGGAACCACCCAAAGCATGCCGTTGGGCTTGGCTTTCGCGGAACCTACTTTCGCGATGAGGCGCGACGAGCCGATACCGATGGAGCAGTTGAGCTGCGTTTCGGCTTTCATTTTGTCGTGAAGCGAGTGGGCGGCACGCAATGGGGGACCGTGCAAACGCTGCGTGCCGCTCATGTCGAGGTACGCTTCGTCGATGGAGGCCATCTCGACCAGCGGGGAGAACGTGTTGAGGACTTTGAACACTTTTTCGGAAGACTCGCGGTAACGATCGGGGTGGCCGTCGACGAAGATCGCTTGCGGGCATAACTTGGCGGCGGTGCGCAAGGGCATGGCCGAGTGCACTCCAAAGTTGCGGGCTGCGTAAGAAGCGGCAGCAACCACGCCGCGCTCATCGCGCTGTCCGCCGACGACGACAGGTTTTCCCTTCAGGGAAGGATCCGTCAGCTCTTCCACGGAGACGAAGAAGGCGTCCATGTCGACGTGGAAGATCGTTTTGGGTAAACCATCCATGGAACAGAAGGCGAAAGTGCTTCAACGATTCTAGCAGCGTTGAAAACAGGAAACTGCTGGGAAGATTGTTGAACTCGGTAAAGGCCTTAACCACAGAGGGCACGGGGTAGCACAGAGGATACCTATACGGGTACTCCCTGAAATCAGACGCTACACGGCCACGCTTCTGGCCAAGCGTGCTCGCTCGTAGACTTTTACGTACTCCTTGGCGGAGACGCCCCAGGAAAAGTCTCTGGCCATACCGTTGCGCATAAGGACTTGCCAGGAGGCTTCGTCGCGATAGGCTTGCAGAGCAGCTTTGATGGTGAGCAGCAGCGACTCGCCGTTGTATTCGTAAAATTTGAAACCGGTCCCCTTTCCGGTGCGTGCATCCCAGGGCTCGATGGTGTCGTCGAGTCCGCCGGTGGCGCGGACGATGGGAACGGTGCCGTATTTCAAACTGTAGATCTGGTTCAGGCCGCAAGGTTCGTAGCGGGACGGCATCAGGAACATGTCGGCGCCGGCCTCGATCTTGTGCGCGATAGCGTTGTCGTAAGCAACCTTGACGGCGATTTTGTGCGGGAACTGCTTCTGCAGGCGCAGAAACATTTCCTCGTAAGATTTATCGCCCGTGCCGAGGACGGCCAGGATCATGTCCTCGCGGGCGAGCCGGTCCATGATCTGTGAAATGAGATCAAAGCCTTTCTGGGCGGCGAAGCGGGAAACGATCCCAATCACAGGCAATTTCACGTCGGCGTTGGGGATGCCGAAGGTGGCGAGCAGGTCGAGTTTGTCTTGGGCTTTGCCACTGAGGTCTGTTGGTGAAAACTTCGCCGCGATGAACTTGTCGTTGGCGGGGCTCCATTCGTCGTAATCGACGCCGTTCACGATCCCGGTGACGGTGGCGGAGCGATTGCGCAGGACGCCCTCGAGGCCGAAGCCGTACTCAGTGGTCTGGATTTCCTGGCTGTACTTCTTGCTGACAGTGGTGACGAAATCGGAGAAGACCAGTGCACCTTTCAGAAAATTCACCTGCCCGAAGAATTCCATTTTGGTGATGGTGAACAAATCCCAAGGAAGGGTGAGCAGCGGCAAGATCTCGGCGGGGAATAATCCCTGGTATCCCATGTTGTGGATGGTGAAGACCGTGGCCGTGTCGCGGAAGGCGGGATCTTGCGCGTACTGGGTGTGCAGCAGCACCGGCACGAGCGCGGCTTGCCAGTCGTGACCATGGAATATATCGGGGACGCCGACGATCTTCGAGGCTTCGATGACCGCGCGGGAAAACAGAGCGAAACGTTCGGCGTTGTCGGGGTAGTCGCCGACGGCGGTGCCGTAAAGGGCGTCGCGATCGAAGAACGGAGGATAGTCGACAAAAAAGTAGCGGACGCCGGCTTGCCCGCCGCCATCTACTACCGAGCAGAAGCGGTAGCGGTCGTCGAACGGGATGGTGACACTGCGAACCACCGTTTTCGGATCGGTGAGCTTGGTCTGGCGGTGGCGGGGCAGGTATACCGTGACCTGGTGGCCCTGGGTTGCGAGCGCGCGTGGAAGAGCTCCGACGACGTCGGCCAATCCGCCGGTTTTTGAGTAGGGGACACCCTCCGAGGCTGCGAAGGCGATATGCATGAAGACGATCCTCCCTGGGGCAGCCGCGGATGCCAGACGCAGGATATGATGACGGAAGACATCGTGGCGGCGGACGAAATGGCCGCAACCCTGAAATAATGCGAAAAACGTTGTCAGTCTAACCGGGTAAAGGAAAGAGGGTCAACGTGCCAAGAGCGGTAGCTCACCGGCCGACGCGCAAACCGAAACTCGGCCAGCATTTTTTGATCGATGATGGCGCCGCGCGGCGCATCGTAGAAGCGCTGGGAGACGTTTCGCAGGGCACCGTGCTCGAGATCGGGCCGGGACAGGGAGTGCTGACTTCCCTGCTGGCGAAACGAACGCGGCGGCTGATTGCGATCGAACTGGATCGCGTGCTGGCGGCGCAGCTGCGCATGAAGTTTGCGCTTTATCCCAACGTCGAAATCATCGAAGGCGACGTGTTGGCCATTGACTTCAGCACTCTGTTCGGGCCGAAGCCGGGACTGTCGAGGCCGGGACTGGTGCAGACCTCGGAACCGGTTCCGGTGGTGGGGAATCTGCCGTACTACATCACATCCGACATTCTGCTTCGCCTGTTCGAGTTTCGTGAGAACTTCAGCATGCTGGTGGTCATGGTGCAGAAGGAAGTGGCGGATCGTTTGGCGGCCGCGCCGGGAAGCCGGGACTACGGATTGCTGTCCGCCACGGCGCAACTCTACGCGAAGGTGCAGACGCTGTTCACGCTTCCCCCGGGAGCGTTCGCTCCGCCCCCCAAAGTGCATTCTTCGGTGGTGCGGCTGACCATGGCGCCGAAGCTGGAGAAACTCAACGTCGACGAAGACGGGTTCATCAAGTTCTTGAAGCTTTCGTTTGGACAAAAGCGCAAGACGCTTTGGAACAACCTGAAGAGCGAATATGCCACAGAGCCGTTACGCGAAGCGCTGCAGGAGGCGGGAGTGAGGCCCACCATGCGGGCAGAGGCATTGCCATTGGAAAAGACGGCGGCAATTTTCCGCGCGCTGGCCTCACGAAACGGAAACCTCTCCGGTTCCGGCAAGTAACCCTTTTCCGGCGCAGGAGACGCCATGAGCTCCTCGACAGTTCGGGCCGCCGCTGTGGCGGGACAGTTCTATCCCCTGAATCCGCGAACGCTGCGCGAGAGTCTGCATTCCTACATCGATCCGGAGGCGAGGCGCGTCCCGGCGCTCGGCTGCATCGTCCCTCATGCGGGTTACATGTACTCGGGGCACGTGGCCGGAGCCGTTTACTCGCACATCGAAGTGCCCGCACGGTGCGTGGTGCTCTGTCCCAACCATACCGGGCAAGGAACTCCACTATCCATCATGAGCAGCGGTTCGTGGGGGACGCCGCTGGGAAGTGTTGTGATCGACGAAGAACTGGCAGATGCGCTGAGACAGCAGTTCCCGTGGTTGAGCGAGGACGCGATGGCGCACCGCACCGAACATGCGATCGAAGTCCAGCTGCCCTTTCTGCAGTCGGTAAGGCCGGATGTGCGCTTTGTGCCAATTGCCATCGGGACACGCCAGTTCGAGGTGCTGGAAGGATTGGGGCTGGCGATTGGGGACGTGCTTGCAAGCTTTGGCGACAAAGTCCTGATCGTTGCATCCAGCGATATGAATCACTACGAGTCCGATCCGGTTACACGGGTCAAGGATCAGAAAGCGATTGAGCGGGTTTTGGCGTTGGACGCGCGTGGGCTGTATGACGTGGTGATGGAGGAGCAAATCAGTATGTGCGGCTTCGGTCCGACGGTGGCGATGTTGACAGCGACGCAGCGATTGGGAGCAACGCGAGCGGAGTTGGTGAAGTATGCGACGTCTGGGGATGTTTCGGGGGATCGGCAGATGGTGGTAGGGTACGCGGGGATGGTGGTGAGCTGAGCGAATCGACGGAACCGGGCGCGAATCGACTCTACCAGCTCGGCTTTGCCTCGCCGACGGGCGGGGACGCCCGTCGCTCCACGGACAACGACGCTACCGACGAGAAAAGGGCGGCCCATCGGGCCGCCCTTGTGATTCGCTGCAGATTGATTTCTAGTGCCGGCTGGGAGCTGAGGTGTGCCCGCCGCTGCTGCTGCTCGGGCGTCCACCACCGGTGCTCATGCGGCCGCCCCCGGCGTTGCCGTGGCTGGCGCCTGTCGTTGCACGACTTCCGGAGTTGCCGAAGCCGGGCGAGCCCATCCGGGAATTGCTTGGCATGGGCGCCGGACGGACTGTGGCTGAACCGCGCGTCTCGACTTCATGGGAGACTTTGCCGAGATTGCTAACCGAACCCCGAGGAACGCCCAGCCCTGCGGTTCCACCCCGCACGACAACCCGATTCGGGCTTGTAGTCGCGACCACGGGACGTCCCACCGCAACTGTGGCCGTGCCGCGCACGGGAGGTGCAGGAGTCTTGTAGCGGACCGGAGGATTCGTCACGGGCACGACCGTAGCCCACCCGCCACCAAAGCCGCCTGGCGCCCACATCCAGCCGTAACCTGGAACGAAGTTCCAGGCTCCGTATCGATAGGGCATCCATCCCCACGGGTATGAAGAAACCCAGGTATAGCCGGCGCCAGGATAGAACATCCATGAGCCGTCCATGAACGGATCCCAACCCACGCCGGCGAAATAGGGCTGCCACATGTAGCCGTAGCCGGGTACGTTAGTGTAGTTGCCGTAATAATTCAGATCGCTCACGCCGTACCGGTAGGGGTAGTTGTTGTAAGAGCCCTTGCTCGCGTATTCCTGCTGGTACTTGGACTGCTGCTTGTCCCAGGCATCAAAGGGCTCATCCTTGATATTCTTAGCGAGTGTCGATTTGTTGCCATTGCTGAGGTCGAAGGTGGCCGATTTGTTCTTGCTAACCTCGACCGAGCCGGACAGGCCTTCGACTTTCAGCTCGCCGCGAAATACCGCAAGCTCTGCGACCGCTTCGTCCAATCGAACGCGGAAATGAACGGCTTCCTGCGGGCGCACTGATTCGTCCTTGAAGGCGACGGTGAAGACGTTCTCTTTTTCCTTGCCGGTGTAGTCGACGTACGCCAGGCCTTGCGTCAGGGTGACGGTCGAAACCTTTGAGCCCGAGTCCTGCAGGCTAAGGGCGGTGAACTCGATTTTTGTATTCGGAGTGATGCGAACCGTGCTGCCGTCTTCGAATTCGACATCCGCGCGCCCGTCGGCTTTGGCAGCGAGTTTCATGCCTTCGACCAGTGGCATGTTGGGAGACGCCTTTTCGTAGCCCTGTCCTGTGTTCCGATCGATATCCACTGCGCCCTGCACTTCGCTGAGCCGGACTATGCGCACGTGCGAATCCGCCATGGCGGCGGTTGCGACGAATACACACACCAGCCCCACACCTGAAGCAAGCCACGTGCCCAAGCCACGGTTCGACATAAATTGTCTCCTGGAGACTCTTTGCCTTACCTCATTAGATCATGGCAAGGCAGGTTTGAGTTGCTAGATTCTTGTAATTTAGGGGAGCGAGCGAGCGTTTGCGCGGTAATCAAGAATGGTATCCGAGCGATGAGGGCTACTCGCAACCCGCTGATAAGGCGGGCGATCGGCTAGTAACCGGTGGAGGCCGCGACGGTCGCGCCATTCAGCAGCCTCTGAGCGCGGGCGCGGGTTACGTTCAGTACAGAGTGATCGGCCACAATGCTCTGCAGGATCGGGACGACGGCCTGAATCTCGTCCAAGCTCTTGGACTTCGCCATGTCCTCCATGTGCTTCAGTTCGTCTTCAAGCGCAAGCTTCTGATGCTGGTGATAGAACTCAAGGCGGCGCCCGAACTCAAGCGTGGCGGAGATGTTTTGAAAGATAGCCGTGATCTGCTGCACCGCCGGATTCGGCGAGTAGTTGTAGGTGGCCTGATTCTTGCGGGCGCCCTCGGTGTAGGTCAAGACTTTCACGCCCGTGGAAGCCAGCTTCTTGTTGCCGGAGTCGATCTGGCCTTCGAAATACTTGGCCTTGGCGGCGAGCTCGAAAATCTTCTTGCAGGTCTCGGCGGAAATCGTGAAATCGTCGCGGAACGAGTCGCCCGGATCGGACTGCGGAGTCAGTTTCCCGGTCGATTCGTAGCTGGCCTTGCGATCGCTTGAAACTGAAACGACATAGTGATCAGGAATGGACTGCGGAAAATCCAGAGAGAATGTGATGTTAGGGACGACCGCGGCGGTTTGTTGCGCGCACAGAGAAGTGGACAACAAGCTGATCAGGATGAGGATTGCCGCGCGAACACCGAGAATCATAAGGTCTGGATGATTCTAAAGCCAGATCAGCAAAAGCGCGCAACTGTATTCGAGCGCCACCACAGAACGGGACCTAGATGTCGCGAGATCGCGGCTCAAGGACGCGTGACCGCCTGACGATGGAGAGTGGCGGCTGTATGCAGGTGGCAGATTGCAATGGCAAGCGCGTCGGACGCATCGGCAGGCTCGGGAAGCTCCGCCAGCTGCAGCAGGCGCGTCACCATCTGCTGCACTTGATGCTTCTCGGCTCTGCCGTAGCCGACCACAGCCGATTTGATGGACAGGGGGGCATATTCGGCAACCTCGAGTCCGGAGGAGGCCGCGGCCAACATCGCGACGCCGCGGACCTGTCCGAGTTTGAGGGCTGACTTCGCGTTCAGAGCGTAGAACACGTCTTCGATGGCGACCTCATCGGGCTGGTGCTCGCGGATGAGTTCTGCGAGGCGCGAGTAGATGAGGCTGAGGCGGACGGGTAGTGGATCACGCGTTGCGAGCCGGATGGCGCCGCAGGTCAGGCATTGCAGGCGTCCAGAGGACGCCATTTCTACGACGCCGAAGCCGGTGTATTCGGTGCCGCAGTCGATGCCGAGGACGCGCATGGGGGTCAGTGTAGCGCTTGTCAGTGGGATGAACCAGTCCTCAGAAAAGAACTATGTTGAAGTTAGGTCTGTTTTTCACCCTTGCGATCCGACGGTCGCTTTCATGGCTAGACGGCCAAGACAGCCGCCTATTTTTTAGCAGCACCGGGGACGACGTTCGCGCTGCGCTTGGGTCTCGTCTAAAAACTCGGCGTACGCGCGCGGCGACGTTACGACTTGTCGGCGCTCGAGAAACCGGGCATATGCGGATTCGTCGAAGATCTCGCGGAGCACCGAGTGCAAAACGCTCCAGGCATGCTGAAAATGAGTGCCGAATGAAAAGAGTGATTGCATCATGCCTGCTCCTCGGTGGCGAAGCGGGTGGCGACGAATGGAGACTCGCGCAGTACGGGCTGCTTGCGGCCGGCGATGATGCGGACCCATCCGGAAGCCGATTCGATCAGGATCATCGCGATCATGACGATCAGAATCGCAGTCACGGCGGCGTCGAGACGATCGTTGAAGATGAGGCGGGCTGTGGCCGGAGACGGCGTTGCCCCGGACGCCGCTGCTGTCGCCAGTTGACGCGCGTGTGCCAGGAATCCAATTCTCGGGTTGGGGTCGAAGATCTTGTAGTAAGACGCCGAGAATGTCACGGCGACCAGCCAGGTGAGCGGCACCAGCGTTACCGCTGCGTAGCGCGCGCGCCCCATTTTGATGATGATGGTGGTGGCCACACAAAGGGCAACCGTCGCTAACAATTGATTGGAAATTCCGAACAGCGGCCAAAGAGAATTGATCCCGCCCAGCGGATCTTTCACGCCTTGCCATAGAAAATATCCCCAGGCTCCGACGATCAACGCGCTGTTCACCAGGATGCTGGGATACCAACTGGTGCGGCCGAGCGGTTTCCAGACGTGGCCGAGCGCATCCTGAACCATGAAGCGCCCCACACGAGTACCGGCGTCAAGTACGGTCAGAATGAAGAGCGCTTCGAACATGATGGCGAAGTGGTACCAGATGGCCATCAGCGCTTGCCCACCAATGCTATGGGAAAAGATGTTTGCCATGCCTACAGCGAAGGCGGGCGCGCCGCCGGTACGGTTGAAAAGCGTTTGTTCACCGACGGCTTGCGCGAGTGAGTGCATGTCGGAGGCAGTGACGGAGAAGCCCCAGCTCGAAATCATCGCCGTGGCTGCCTCAGGTAGTTGGCCGACGATTCCCGCCGGGCTATTGATCGCAAAATAAGTGCCGGGCTGCAAAACGCAGGCGGCAATAGTCGCCATGATGGCGACCATCGATTCGGCAGCCATCGCACCATAGCCGACCATGCGAGTTTCCGTCTCCCGGGAAATCAGCTTCGGCGTCGTGCCGCTGGCAATCAACGAGTGGAAGCCGCTGATCGCTCCGCACGCGATGGTTACGAAGGCAAATGGAAAGACACTACCCGCGAATACCGGACCGGTGCCGTCGATGAAACGGGTCAGCGCGGGCATGTGCAAGGTGGGACGCAAGGCCAGGATGCCCAGGGCAAGCATGGCGATCGTACCCAGTTTGACGAAGGTGCTGAGGTAGTCGCGCGGCGCCAAGAGGAGCCAAACCGGCATGGCGGACGCGGCAAATCCGTAGACGATGATGAAGATTGCAAGGGTTGGTGCGCTCAATGCGAAGTATTGTCCGACGGCGGGCGTGTGGGAAGCCCAACCCCCTCCCCAGATCGCGAGGAGGACCAGAAGAAATCCCAGAACGGAAGTCTCGAGCACCTTACCCGGACGCAGACGGCGCAGGTACACGCCCATCAACAGAGCGATCGGAATCGTCATGGCGATTGTGAATGTGCCCCATGGACTGGCCTTCAACGCATTCACCACGATCAACGCGCAAACTCCGAGGAGGATGACGATGATGCTGATGACGGCGACGTACGCGACGAAGCCGCCGAGGCGGCCAACTTCATCTTTGGCCATCTCGGTGAGGGATTTGCCGTCGCGGCGAACGGAAAACAGGAGAATGACGAAGTCCTGCACGCAGCCGCCGAAAACTGCGCCGGCGAGGATCCACAGGGTTCCGGGCAGATATCCAAATTGCGCCGCTAAGACGGGACCGACGAGCGGCCCGGGCCCTGCGATGGCGGCGAAGTGGTGCCCGAAGACCACCCATTTGTTGGTGCGCACGAAGTCGCGGCCGTTCTCAAGACGTTCGGCAGGCGTGGCGCGCAGGGCGTCGAGGGCAAGGACACGCGCAGCGATGAACTTGCTGTAGAAGCGGTAGCCCAGTGTGTAACTGCACACTGCTGCCACCACGAGCCACATGGCATTGATCTCTTCGCCGCGATGAATGGCAATCGTCGCGACGGATAATGCCCCACTGGCAGCCACGACCAGCCACACCACTGCGCGCGCAGACTTGGACATGAGAATACTTGACTCCGATGCAGGGTTAAGCCAACCCGTAAAAAGGCGACTTGGTCGGAGTATTGTGGCGAATCCAGAGCGGTGATGCAAATTCTCTAGCCGCTGCTTGTGGTCGGGCCCGGTTTGTTGTGCCCGACTGCGTCACTGACTGAAAGTACGAGACGATGTGACCGGACGCCCGGTCTGTGCGGCGCTTTTGCAATTAGGTTAAGTCCGCGCACAGCAATGGTTTCCATTTCGACTGACGTTTTCAGCGCACTTTTGATGTTAATCTTTAAAGTTCCGGCCTAGGTTGCATCTTCTGCTATTTGCCTCCGTAAGCCAGGGAGGTGAGCGCGCAAACCGCTTAGCACAAGGCCAGGTACGTGAACCATACTCATGCAGGAGCAAACAATGAAGATTGGCATGTTAACTGGCGGCGGCGATTGTCCGGGATTGAACGCGGTCATCCGCGCGGTGGTGCGCAAGGGAACTTTTCATTACCAGGATGAATTCATCGGCTTCATGGAAGGCTGGCGCGGACTGCTGGAAGACAAAACCATGCCACTCGATCTCGAAACTGTCGGAGGAATTCTGCCGCGCGGTGGAACGATTCTGCGCACCTCGCGTACCAATCCGGCCAAGCGGGAAGGCGGCTTGCAAACCTGCGTGGAGAGTTTGAAGAAGAACGGCTGCGAGGCACTGATCGCGATCGGCGGCGATGACACACTTTCGGTCGCGCAGAAGTTGTTTCAAAACGGAGTGAAGGTGGTGGGCGTGCCCAAGACGATCGACAACGATCTGGCCGGCACGGACTTCACCTTCGGGTTCGACACGGCCGTGAACGTCGCCACCAGCGCAATCGACCGCGTGCACACCACGGCGGAAGCGCATAATCGCGTGATCGTCGTGGAAGTGATGGGGCGGGATTCCGGATGGATCGCCGTGTACAGCGGCGTGGCCGGCGGGGCGGACGTGATCCTGATCCCCGAGGTTCCCTTTGACATCGATAAAGTGGCCGAATTGATCCGCCAGCGGCACGCGCGCGGGCGGTACTTCAGCATCGTGGTGGCTGCCGAGGGAGCAAAGTTCGCGGCGTCGAGCACACCCGGACTGGTGGTGCAGGAGCTAGGCAAGGACGAATTCGGGCACGAGCGGCTGGGCGGCATCGGCAACGCGCTGGCCAAAGAAATCGAGAAGCGCACGGGATTCGAGACGCGGTCGGTGGTGCTGGGCCACATCCAACGCGGCGGATCACCGAGTTCGTTCGATCGTGTCCTGGCAACGCGCTATGGCCTGGGCGCGATCGACATGGTGCATCGCGGCGAGTGGGGCCAGATGGCGGCCCTGCGCGGAAACAAGATCGCTTCCGTGCCGCTGGCGGATGCGATTGCCAGCAACCGTAAGGTGGATCCCGAACTGATCGAGGTCGCCAACGGCATCCTGGACAAACTGGAAAAAGAGAACGAACCGGCGATGAAGCAATAGTAGTCACGCCAGGATGTGATCCACATCACAATCTTCAGTGCGGGCGGAAATCCAGCCCGCACTTTGCGTTAGCGCGGCCGTATGCTCGTGTCCTGCCAGGCCGAGCGCTATCTCTATCCGCCCGCCACCGTTCTGGCGCACCCGCGCCGGTGACGCCCCATCACTGGGCCGCGGGGTCTGGCGCGCCATAATTTCATCAGAGCCAGGCCCAAGTTCTCGGACCTGCAAGAAGGAGGGCGGACATGAAAACCTGGCGCGTTAATCTGCTGGTATCCGTGTTAGTTATGGCGGCCGCGATCGTGGCCTCGGCGCAGAAGCCCGCGAATGAACCGGTTCCCAAGTATGACAAGTCCATCGAGGCAATCTTCAAGGGAACGGTCGATGCAGTCACGGATCGCCAGTGCCCCGTGAGCGGCGGCATGGGCTCACACCTGATTCTGAAACTGGCCGACGGCAGCACGCTAGAAGTGCACCTGTCCCTGACCAGGTTCGTGAAGCAGTACGACCTGATCTTTCACAAGGTGATGTGCTCGAAGTGACGGGTGTCAAAGTAGAGTTCGGAGGCCTGGATACAATCTTCGCGCGCAGAATCAAGCGCGGGGAAGACGAGTTCCTGTTCCGGGACAACGACGGGAAACCGCTTTGGTAATGGTTGTCTAAACGAGATCAAAAAAGATCTTGCCCTCTGGAACCGGCCATCGAGCGGGACACTGGATTTCGAAGGGAAATTTTCGTAACTCCGCGGCTTTTACCTAGACGTCATCTGCCCTCAACGTTTCGCGCTGTCGGAAGTTTTTCCCTCCCAATCAATTTTCGAGTCGCACCAGCTATCATGGCGGACGCATGGAAACGTCCGGCTGGACTGGTGCGCATGGGTGGTTCACCGCGCGACGATTGTGGGCGCATGGCATCATCCTCGCAGTGTGCCTGTGGGGCACCTATGCGTGGATCATGGCTGTGCCGGGACTGCTGGACCGCAACGGGCTGGTGAAGGGCACGGACTTCCTGCATTTCTACACGTTGGGGTCGCTGGCTCGGGAGCATCGCGGCGCGGAACTCTATGACATGAAGGCGCAGGCGGAGCTGACCCGGCAGAGAGTACCGCAGGCCGAACGCGTTTTCTTTGTTCCCCTGTACGGGCCGCAGGTTTCTCTGTTGTTGGCGCCGCTGGCGGCACTTCCCTATCCGTGGGCATTGAGTGCGTGGCTGATGTTGAACGCAGTTCTTTATGCCTGCTGTTGCTGGTTGATCTGGAGGACTTGTCCGGCCCTTTGGTCCGAAGGCGGACTCGTCTTTCTTCTGGCACTAGCGTATCCCGGATTCTTTCACTTGATCGCATGGGGGCAAACCTCCGGCCTGGCGCTTGTGTGCTTTACGGCCGCCTATCTCGCTTTACGGGTGGGGAAACCGTTTGCCGCGGGATTGGCGATCGGATGCCTGATGGTCAAACCTCAGCTCGGACTGGCTGCGGCGTTTGTGTTCCTGGCTGCGCGGGAGTGGAGAATCGTGGGCGGAGCAGTAACGGCGGCGGTCGCTCAGCTGTCGCTGGGATGGGCTTACTACGGGACCTCAGTTATGCGGGACTATGTGCAGGAATTGCTGCACGTAGGCAGCGTGCGCTCGTTGCTCGAGGCGCGTCCTTACCAGACACATTCGCTGTGGTCCTTCTGGACAATGTTGCTGCCCTGGCCGGGCGTGGCTTTCTTCTTTTATCTCGCGAGTGCAGTGGCTGTGATGGGAGCTACGATTCTTTGCTGGCGGCCGCCCGCGCCTTTGAGTTTGCGCTTTTCGGCCTTGCTGATTGCAACCGTGTTGGTGTCTCCGCATTTGACGGTTTACGACCTCGTGATTCTGGCTCCCGCACTGATCTTGGTGGCGGATTGGGTCCGCGCGAATGGACTGTCGACCAACCGTGCGACGTTCGGCGGACTACTCTACGGATGCTACGCGTTGCCACTGACGGGTCCGCTGGCGCGGTGGACGCATCTGCAGTTGACGGTGCCCGCGATGGTGGCGCTGTTGTGGGTGACGGGTCGGGTGGCGGTGCGGGACGGGGATGAGTCCCCGGGGGGTCGATGAGTGCAGTCGCCCTGTTAACAACAATCCGTCCCCTTGCTGTGTTTAACAGCCTCGCAACGCGCGCGATTTGATCTATCCCAAGAGGAATTGCAGAGCACTCGGAAATCTGGCGGCCCAGGCGGCCTCGCTGTGGGTGGCGCCTTCCGCGACTTCTACTTTCAATCGTCGCTCATCCAGGCCGCTGCGGCGAAGAATGCGCTCTAATTCGCGGACGTTTTCGACCGTCTGCCGGTCTTTCTCATCGCGGCCCACCTCGCGCGTGCCGATGCCGAGAAAGATTTTGTGCGGCCAGACACGCATCCCACGACTCTCGCGCAGGATCTGCCGGTTTGATACCCAGAGAGACGGGCTCTCCAGCAGAACTCCGCCGAACACGCCCAACGTGCTCCTGGCAACGTACAGCGAGATGAGCCCTCCGAGGGAGGATCCTCCGAGCAGCGTATTCTCCGGGCCTTTGGCTACCCGGTAACGTTCGCTCATGAAGGGCACAATTTCCTGCGTCAGAAACGCAGGATACTTGCTCCCCTGGGGACGCAAGACCACGGGATTCAGGGAACGGTATGGCAGGTATTCTTTCAGGCGCTCGGCGCCGGCGTTATCGATGCCGACGAAGATGGTGGGCGGAATCTCTCCGGCGCGAATCAGGCGGTCAGCCGTTTCGTCCACCTGCCATTCGATTCCCGTGAAGGATGTCGACTGCTCAAACAAGTTCTGCCCGTCGTTGAGGTAGAACACCGGATAGCGACGCTCGGAGTTTTCCGGCAGGTCGTAGCCCGGCGGAAGCCAGACCCGGAGGTAGCGTTTATTGCGAAAGATGTGACTGGTGAACTCGTGCAGGCGCAGGTCGCCTACCGCCGTGGAGTTCGCTTCCACGGCGGCTTCGGGTGATGCAACTTGCTGGACTGCTTTTTCCATGGGCTGTTTAGGATGCAAGATAGCGGCTCAGGCTTTGTGAGTCCGCCGGAGCGAATTTAAAAACAAAATCAGGGACAGCACGGTGATCGTGAGGATCGCTGCCAGAGACGTCAGGCAGAGAATGCACCATACTCCTAGAATAAATTTCTCGACGTACGTGAGATAAAGAGCGAAAGCGAGGCCGGCAGCCGAAGCGGTCAGCAGAATGCCGGGAGTTTCAGCCTTTTCGCGGTAGAACGTCGCGAAGGCCAGCAGGGTCACGTAGCCGAGGATTCCGATGAGAGCGACCGGTACGCCGGCAATGGTCGAATATTCGCTGCGGTTCACGATGTCGCAGTTAAACGTCTGGCCGAAGTCGCAGTATGACGTTTTCGATTTGCGGAAATGATGATCGAGCGACACGGATGACACGGCGATACCGAGCAGAGCCACAATCGCAATGGCCATCATCAACCGCTGGGGATTGACGCTCATTGCAGCGGGCATCCGGTGCGCAGGCTCAGGTCTTCGAGCGGAATGGCTCCTTCCACGCGCTCGCCCATGGGCGGGAATTGCCAGGTGGGGAAATGCTTGATGGCGGCATCGGTGCAGACTTGCTGAATCTTGGAAGTGTCCCCCTGGATGCCGCACTCGATATAGGGCACATATTCAAATGATGCTTCGAACATGGCTTTTTGCTCAGAGCAATGCGGGCACCAGTAGGCGCCGTACATCTTGACGTCGTGCTTCGCGAGGCAGCGCGCAAAGTCATCGTGCATGTGAACGCGACGATGGTAGCCGACATAGTAAGTGGCGCCCAACGCGGCCACGATCACGGCTCCGATGATGACTTTACGCAGGAATCCGGGGTCGCGTTCGGGCTGTTCCTCAGCCGCCTGACGTCGTTCTCTTCGTTGTTGAGACATGCAACTTTTTATACCACGACGCGTAGCGCCGAGGGCAACACGTCGAGCGCTTCAAGGTGCAAAGTTAGAGCCTCCCCGTCAACCATGACATCGACGGGCGCGTCGAGATTGAAATCGATGCGCCGCGCTGCACGACGCTCGGCCAGCGGATGATTCACATGAGTGCCATCGTACAGTGTGGAAAGATTGCGAATCAGGCCAATGCGCCCAATCGGCCCCCAGCGCACGTACTCGACCAGGCCATCGTCGACTTCGGCGTTGGGCGCAATCATCATGGTGCCGCCCGTGAATTTGCTGTTGTTGAAGGTGAGGAACAGGCAAGGCCGCGTATCGGCGTTGGGTTCTCCTTCAACGCGTAGCGGGAAGGGCCGGCGGCGAAGTTGCGCGAGCCGCAGAAAAATCGAGAGGAAGTATCCGGGCTCGCCCCAACCAGCGAACGTTCGCGAGCGGGTGGCGTTGACGTCCGCGGCAAATCCAACGCTGAGCAGATTAATGTAATGAATCGTCCCTTCCTTGTGGCGCATGCGCATGACATCGCAAGCATGGGTGCGCTGGGCGAGCAGAGCCTCCATGGCGCCTTCCACCCCGCTCTGGGTGAAATCGCGAAGGAAGGAATTTCCGGTACCCAGCGGCAGAAATCCAAGTGTGGGTGGATCGCCGGACTGCGCTTCTGGAAACAGTCCGTTCACGATCTCGTAGGAGGTGCCGTCGCCGCCGATGGCGAGAAAGCGGCGATAGCCGCGTGTGTAGTGATCGCGTGCGAGGCGAATGGCGTCGCCGGGGCGGGTTGTTTCCACGATGTAGAGTTTGAGGCCGCCGGCGCGCAGGCGTTCGAGTGCGGGGCCGACGAGTTTACGGCAACGCCCCCCGCCCGCAGCGGGATTCACGACAGCGAGGAACGCGTCGTTCACAGAGAAACGACCGCCGATCGCTCTGCGCTCTTGCCAATCTCCTCGGCAAGGGCCGTGCGCTTGATTTTGAGGGACGCGGTGCGCGGGAAGTCGCGATCCCAGATGAGGTAGCCGCCGATGCGCTTGAAGTCGGCGAGGCGGCGGTTGCGGGCGTTAATGTCGTCGAGGAGCGCGGTATCGAGTTGCTGGTTCTGGTCGAACCGGAGAACGAGCATGAGCGTCTCTTTGCCCAACTGCTTGGCCGGCCACACGTAGTTCGCGGCGAACACGCAGTATTCCTTCACGGGCACGCCCTCAAACACGGTTTCAATGTCTTCGGGATAAATATTCTTCCCGCCTTCGGTCACGATCATATTTTTCTTGCGGCCGAAGAGCTGAAGGTGTCCGGTGAAGTCGAAGCGGCCGAGATCGCCGGTGAGCAGCCATCCGTCGACGATGGTTTCGGCAGTCAGTTCGGGAGCGTCGAGATAATGCGACATCACCGTCTTGCTGTGAACTGAAACTTCTCCGATGCCTTCCGAATCCGGACTCAACACTCTTAATTCAACTCCCGGTAGAGGGCGGCCCACGGTGTCGGCCCGGAAGGGCTCAAAGTCATTCAGCGTGAGAGCAGTCCCGGCTTCCGTCAGTCCGTACCCGTTGGCCACGGGAATGCCCAGGTCGTAGAAGAACTGCAGTGTGGACGGCTCCATGAACGCGCCCCCTGTAAAGAGGGCGAGCAACTGTCCGCCGAAAGCTTTGTGCACTTGTCCGAGAAGGCGACGGCTGAGCTTCACGTTGGGACGACGGCGAGTGAGGAGTTTGTTCAGAGCAATCATCCGGTCGAGCATGAAGCGCTGGGCGGGCGGGAGTTCGTCGAACTTCGCCTTCAGGCCGCGCTCGAGGTTCTTGAGCACCATCGGCACCAGGCTCATGTAGCTGATGCGATAGCGAACGAAAGCGTCGCGAACGTACTCGGGCCGCAGGGTGCGCAGGTGCACCACGCAGGCTCCGCACACGAAAGGGCCGATGAAGCCGACCATGAAGTCGATGGCGTGGTTGGTGGGCAGGATACTCAGGTATCGCACGCCGGGCCAGAACGGGTACCAGGCCGTAAGCGATGTGCACTGTTCCAGATAATTCTCGTGCGTGAGCACGCAGCCCTTGGGGCGCCCGCCGGTTCCGGAGGAATAAACTATGCAGGCCACATCGTCACGCTGACGGTCGATGAAGATAGGCTCGCCCTTGCGATGAAAATCCTCCCAGCGATAAGCGCCCCCCAGGTCAGCACGCAGCGGGGATTCGGTAACGAGAACGGTTTTCACTCCGTGGCTCTTGAAGCTGGGCGACTGCATAATGGCGCGCCAGAGGTAGTACTCGACAATCAGGAACTTCGCCTTGCAGTGCGCCAGCAACTGCAAATGTTCGGCAGCGGTGAGTTTGAAATCGAGCGGAACCAGGACACCGCCGCAATAGAAAATTGCATAGGCGGAAACCAGCCACTTGGACTGGTTGCTCATGATGATGGCGGCGCGGTCGCCCTCTCGAAAGTCAGCGTCTTGCAGGGCGCGGGTCAAAGGCCTGGCAAGTTCCTTGAAATCAGAGTAGGTGAGACGCGTCTTTTCCTTGTCGCGATCGGCCTCGATCAGACAGGTTTCGTTGGGCCAGTGCTCGAGCGCATCGCGCAGAGCAGCGCCTAAAGACGGATATTGACGCAGATCTAACATGAACAGGTTATTTCATCACAGGGAAAGGAACGCGCGGCGAAAACGATTGTTAATCAAGTCATCACCTTTCCGTGGATGATCTCTTACAACCTCGCCTGAATGCGGTTCGCCAGCGTGCGAAAATCGGTAACACCCTGTAGTTCGTAGTCGGGCATTTCAACGTGGAAGTGATTTTCGAGCCGGGTGAGCAGGTCGAGCGCCTGCAGGCTGTCTATGTTCAGCGCCTTGAAGAAGTCTTCATCAGGCTCTAGCTTGCCGCGCGGAACCTTAAAGTGCTGAGCAGCGAGGTCCATGATTTCGTCCAGTGTTTGTGCTTCCGTTTTCATAGTTGTGCTCTTTGGATGAGGCGGTCATCCTGCGTGATTCAGGGCAAGTATGGCTGCAGGTCCTTGCTTTCCACAAATCTTCGAAGTCCAGCTTCCACCGCGGGCTGCGCGAACAATTCACAAAACAGATCGATCTCCTGCTTCAGTTCGTTGTGCGGGATCGGCTTGATGAAACGCTTGGCAGCGATGGCGGTGGGGCGGTCGAATTTCCCTAACTGCGCCGCAGTGGAGCGGGCGGCGCGAAGTGCTTCGCCTTCCGCCACCAACTGGCTGACCAGTCCGACGGCGTGCGCGCGGGTGGCATTCAAGCTGCGTCCCGTGAGCAGAAGATCGCGAACCACGGCGTTGCCGAGATCGCGCTTCAGGCGCGGGATGCCGCCGAAACCGGGGATGAGGCCAAGGCGCAGTTCCGGAAACGCGAAGCGCGCCATCTTGTCGGCGATGATGAGATCGCAGACCAGCGCCAGTTCCAATCCGCCCCCAAAAGTGACTCCGTGCACGGCGGCGATGGAGGTGAGCGGGACGGCATCGATGGTATTGAGGACGCGGTGAATCCGTTCGAGGAAGTCGCGGACACCTGTGATGGCCTGATCCTTCTGCATTTCCTGTGATCGCCGATAGAGTTCACGCAAGTCGGCCCCGGCACAGAATCCAGCTTTCATGGTGCTATGGATGATCAGAGCGTGAGCTTCCCGCGCAAGGGCCGGGAGCGAGTCGGCGAATCTCTCGAGCTCGTCGAGGGCAACACTCCCAATCTCGTTGCAGGGACCGCGGTGCAGGGCGAGTTCGATCACGCCATCGGCGAGTTCCCACGAAAGTGCTTTGCCTTCGAAACAGTCCATGGTTCTGATTGCCGCTAAACCGCGACCTTTACGCGGTACATCTCTTCAATTTCGTTCTGGAATTGCCGCGCGATGGCGTCCCTTTTGAGTTTGCCGTTGGCGGTCAGCAAGCCGTTCTCGATGGTAAAAGCTTCGTTTCGAATATGAAAAGCACGCACTTGCTTGTAGTGCGGGAACAGCGGGTTCACGGCATTGAGGGCGGCTTGCGCCTGGCTGGGCGTCACATTCCCGGTGATGATTGCAGACAGATAGCCTTTCGCATTGCCGACGAGTACGACCTGGGCTCCGGCCGGCAACTGTTTTAGCACTTTCTCTTCAATGGGTTCCGGAGCGATGTTGTGTCCGGACCCAAGAATGATGAGATTCTTGATGCGGCCGGCGATACGCCAGGTCCCGGTCGCGTCTACTTCGCCCTGATCGCCGGTGTGAAACCAGCCATCACGCAGAGCCTTGGAGGTTTCCTCCGGACGGTTCCAGTATCCAGGAAAAATGTTGGGACCGCGGACCACGATCTCTTCGTTTTCCGCCAGCTTCATCTCAATACCGGGAATCGCCGGGCCGACGCGGCCGGCCTCGTAGCTATCCGGGTCGTCGAGAGTGCAGATAGCTGTTGTCTCAGTGAGGCCGTAGCTCTGAAGCACGGGGATGCCAAGCATCATAAAAAAGAGCTGGGTTTCCACTGCGAGGGGCGCCGATCCGCAGATCAGTGCGCGCAGGTTGTGGCCAATCATCTTTTTGCGGATGGTGGGAAAGATCGCGGAGTTCGCGAGGGAGAGCCACAGCCAGTCCAGCGAGCGTGACCTCCCATCATGCTTGCGAACCCAGGCGGATTTCGCGCGGCTGTAGATAGCTTGCACAAAACCACCGGCTTGCCAGAGTTGTTCGTCCACGGCACGGCGCATGCGTTCCAGCAACGCGGGCACGTTGAGAAAATAGTCGGGAGCCACCAGGCGCATATCCTGCGCGATCTTACTCAGGTCGGTGTTGATGCTCAGCAAGCTACCGCGGACCAGCGAGGTCAGCAGCAACATCCATGAGCCTGCAAAAACGAACGGCAGGTAGTGGAAGACGCGATTCTGCTGCTGAGATCCGTGCATCAGCTGGTCGAGGCGGGCATTGATGCATTTCAACATGTGCGCGATGTTGCTCGCATTGAGGATCACGCCCTTCGCCTCGCCGGAAGTTCCCGAGGTATAGATGATAGTCACGGGATCGGAATCGGACAGCTGCGGGTCGGAGTTGGTGCCGGCCGGAACGGCAAAAATGTCGTCGAACAGAAGTTGCGCCGGGGCATCGGGCCATTCGCGCACCAAGCCATCTCGCAGAATCGCATCGCCGCAGCAGACCAGCGCCGGCGAGCAATCTTTCATCATGGCGACCAGTTCCGCGGGAGCTTGCCGCGAATACAAAGGAACGACAATCAGTCCCTCGGCCATGATCGCGAGGTCCATCGCCACCCAGCGCACGCTGTTGTTGGCATACAGGGCACAGCGGTCGCCGTTTTTCAAGCCATGCGCGGCGAGGAATGCACGTGCGCGGGCAATCTGATCGAGCAGTTCCCTGCCCGCGACTGCGGTGACACGGCCGTCGCGAATTTCCCGCAAGACGGCGGTATCGCCGGATTTTTGCAGGCTCGCCAAAATGTTTTGCAGGAAACTCATCGATTCGTTCGCAGTCTTGCCTTGTTTTCTTTGGAACCTACTCGGGGAACGATACTAGCTGGCCACGGCCGGGTTCCGACTTTCCGCCGCAGTATCGAAGCGCTCGACCAGAGCCAGCAACCCACGATGCATTGGCGGCAGGTAGTCTTCCCAGCTCCATTCGCCCCTCCGCGTTGGGAAGTTCGGATAGCAGCGCTGAACCGCTTCTTCGAAATGAATCCCCATCCTGGCCATCAGCTTCAGATTCTTCACGACGGTTTTGCCGATTCCGGCGGCGACCGACTCACCGTCGGTATACAGATGATCCAATGCCGCGAGCAGTCGCGGTTCCAGGTCGGGATCATCTACGTTCATCAGCAAATGCTGGTGTCCACGCTCGCGCATCAGATTGCGGATGCGCTCGTCCATCGTAATTCCGCAGGAAGGCAGCAGACCGGGCATGGAGGTGACAATTCCGTGATACCGCGAGGACGCCATAAGGTGGCAAGCGCGCAGAATGCTGACGACTTCGTACATGTTGTAATCGTCAGAACTGAGCACTGGGACGCCGCCCAGCTTCTCCGCGATTTTTCCAGCTGGGCGAGCGTCGAGGCGCTCGGTGGCCACCATCACGACGAACACGTTGCGTTTCTGGCGGAATGCATCCACTGCCTTGGCAATCGCGCTGAGATAATGTTCGTAGTTTCTGTCGGCTTCAGGCCCTGAATTGTGAAAGTAGACAGAGCGATAGTGGCTGTCTTTGTAGGCTCCGGTGACCTTGCGCGCGGCCAGTTTGCCGATCGAAGCCTTCACAGGCCACTCGAATGGATTGATTGGGCAAACAACCAGGACGCGCGCGTTGCCGTCCCATCCAACTTCGCGCAGCACCCTTTGTCCATAGTCAGAGGAGAGTGGCTCGAAAGTCCACGCTGTATCCGTTCCGAGTTCCGTGGGAACGCCAAGTTCGCGCAGCAGAGTGCGCGACTCTTCGTTGCGCGTGATGATCAGAGAATCCTTGCAGTAGCGGGCGCACATTCGGGCTACCAGCGGATCCATGTGGCCGGCTTCGGCGCCGTATCCGACGGAAAGCTTGTTTTCCACCGCGGCAATGCCAAGCGAGCCGATCATCATCGTGGTGAGGGCGTTGGCGAATTTGCTTTTGAACATCGAGCCTTCACAAGCGACCACGCCATGATGTTGGGGGACTTCGCTGGACAAAAAAGGCGGGAAGATTTGCGGCAGCAACACCTGGCGCGTGTCTTTGAAATAGCCGTGGGAACGCGCGAAGGTCTGGGTCATGACGCTGAAGTCGACTTTGTCGGCGCCCAGAATGTGCCGCAACTGGCGCAGCATTTCCTCCACCCGGACGTCGGATCCCATGTTGCGTGTGCCGTTGTATCCGGCAAAAAGGAGCTTCAGCTTTTCGCCCGGCTGCCACGACTTTCCGCCGCCCATCATCCAGGCCGCGCGTTTCGATTCGATGATGGCGCTGACCCAGGCTTCCAGGACAAAGTCCATCATGCGGCAGACCCTCCTGCGCTGGCGGCCGGCCACGGCTTGAAGGGATAAGCGAAATTCGATTCGCGGCTGAACTTCAGCAGGCCGTAACTATATTGCGAGAATGGAACCGGTTTGCGCCCCAGTTCGGAGGTCACGCGAGTATTGTCGAACACCGTATTCCAAACCAGATAGGGCATGAAGACCTTCATCAACGATGCCCCGTGCGCAAGCGAGCCGCTGCGACCGGCCAGCGTATTCACGACCGTCGAAAACGGCTTCTCGAAGACCGGCAGGAAAACCGGTCGACGCTTCTGCTCGGCGGCCGCCAGTGCGGCGGTAACTTCCCGGAAAGTTTGCGAGTCACGTCCTGACGAGAGGTGGTACGTGTCGTACTGTGGTTCAGCTTTCTGATGGAGGGTCGCGATGGCGTCGGCCACAAAGTCCACGTTCACGATGTCGATCTTGTCCTGGGGGCGAAACGGAAGAGCTTTCAGGCCGGCCAGGAAAACGAACGCCTTCACCATGTCGAACTGCGTGGTCTCAGGGTAACGGCTGTCTCCCAACACGATGCTGGGACGAAAAATGGTGATGGGCACATCGGGCAACAACTCGCGAACCATGTGCTCGCAGAATTTCTTGGTCCGCGCGTAGGGATCGTAGTCCGAGCGGTTCCAATCAATGGAGCGATCTTCGGTAACGATCTCATGGCTGCGCTTGCCGGCAACAGCCACCGTGCTCACGTTACTAAAGCGGCGCAAACCGTGGTAGTAGTGCGACCGGCGCGCCAGTTGCAGAACTTCGAGCGTGCCCCGGAGATTGACGTTCAGGCAGGTTTTTTCCGATTTGCGGTTCAGCGAGGCCGCGCAGTGAATCACGGAATCGGTGGTGTGGATTAGGCGATCGTAATCGTCGCGATTCAATCCGAACAGCGGCGCGGTCAGATCCCCGGGGAAAATCCGGATGCGGGTCTGCAGGTGCTCATAGAAGCGCGGGAAATCCATGTGCAACTGCAGTGCGTTCCAAAGGCGCAAGGCGGCGTCTTCGGGATCCTTGCCGCGAACCAGCAAGTTCAAGGCGGCGCCATGCGAGTTCAGCAGGTTGGCAGCAACGTGCGCACCGATGTAGCCCGTCGATCCGGTCAGGAATATCGCCACGTTGCCCCGTTTGTTCCGGTCTTCACGGTCTCGCCGCTGGCCGGTTCTTCCTCTTTGATTTGAAATGCGCGCGGTGGACGCACGGCCAGCGGGCGGCCTTCAATCAATGGATAAGTCCAGCGTCGTAAGGCCGGAATATGGATGTCGATCCAGTATTCCCACCAATCGATCGAACGCGTGTCGTAGCCAAAGTCTTTGCGCTCATCGGGCACCAAGGCGAAGGAAAGCTTCTCCACGTTGTCGGCTACGAAGTCATGTTCATTGTGCAGGATGAAAGGCTCGAACAGCTGGACCAGCTTTCCTACTTTCTCCAGATTGCGCTCCGCACGCGCCAATGGCGTTTTCTTGAGGGGCAAGGGGGCCATGATGCGCTGAATCGATTTGACGATCGCCATTTGCGCCGGAGCCGACAAGCGGTTGTAGCGAGTCTTCGATACGGGGATCGCATCCATCCGCAGGCGTAGCCAGAACTCCAGGCCTTCCTGGGCACGATAGTGCTTGCGGTGCGCCAGGGAGGTCAGTTCAATGGATCGTCCCATGTCGCAGGGATTGGTCACCGAAGTGGCCAGTTGATAAACAGCATCGTGGCGACGCTCGATGACTGCAGCGGCAATTAGCGTCAGCCCGCGGCACACGGAATCGACCGGGATGATATCGAGGCGCTTACGTTCATTGGAGGGCAGTTGCCTGAAGTTTGTGCCCAGCAAGTACGACAGCGAGGCAGAAGTGTTGATGCCTTCGTTCCAGCCAATGAAGGGCTTTTCGACCGATGTTTCCACGATCGCAGGGCGAACGATGGCTATCGGAAGTCCGGCACCCCGTTTTCCAATCAGCGATTCGGCCAAGCTCTTGGTGAGCGTGTAGGTGTTGGGCCATCCTAATGCCCCGGCGCGCCGCGCTCCCGCCTCGGTCAGGTAGTTCCGCAGCCAGCGGATCCGGCCCTTGCGAACCTGATTGTCGAGAGCGGCTCCGTGGAGATCTTTCGCCGCGTGTTCCTTGCCAACCGCCTCGCGTCTCAGTTCGTCGGTGACCTCAGGGCTTTCCGCTTTCTCTTCCGCCTGCTTTACAAAATCGTGCAGGTCACGCAATTCTTTTTCCGCGTCGAAATTGGCAACGGCGGCAGGCGTGTAATTGGGGCGCAGCTTTTCGCTGACCCGTCCGTCCCGGGCGCCGGCAACGTAACAGGTGGAAAGGTGTACCAGGCCGCAATGGTCGGACTGTCTCACAAAATCGACGACGTTGACTGGCGCGTCGACGTTGGTGGCGAGGGCATCTCTCAGATCAGGATTGAAATCAGTAAGACCCGAACTGTTGATAATAAGGTCGAGCCGTTGGTGCAGGCGCAGCGCTACATCCGGAGCAAGTCCCAACCCTTCCTGGGAGACGTCCCCTTCGACAACCTCCACCTTGTCACGGAGAAACTCACCGAGGCTCGTGCCGTAACGATCAAACAAAGGATCGAAGACCGGGGACTCTTCGACAACGCGTTCGAAACGCTTAACTGCCGGATTGGACTTCTGGCGACGGATCAAAAGGTAAATGCGACCGACCTCGGGAAGCTCGAGCAGGGTATTCACCAGCCACACCTTGCCAATAAAGCCGGTGAAACCCACTAGCATCAGGTGCTTTCCCGCCAACGCATGGCGAACCGAGAGCGGCTGCGCGTGCCGATGATTGTCAAAATAAACGACCGGCCGCTCGGCACTGGGCAGGGAGCGCGTAGCCGGCACAATGGCCGAACGAAGGACTTCTGTGTTCGGAACATCCAACTCACGCACAAGGCGTTCGGCCTCACGGCTGCCGTCTGGACCAGCGCCCGTGATGCGGGCGAACAGACCTCGCGGCCGGATCACGGGCGACAGCAAGCGCCCGGTGG
>Ga0307469_10000102_pt1 | contig 33523 bp, 34 predicted proteins | sample atmos_gasesAM2C__FD_203084 | JGI IMG/M metagenome (GOLD analysis project Ga0307469, IMG submission 203084) | Hardwood forest soil microbial communities from Morgan-Monroe State Forest, Indiana, United States - atmos_gasesAM2C_515 | ecosystem: Environmental > Terrestrial > Soil > Temperate... | reverse complement strand
CGCGCTCCACCGAGACCTCGAGCGAGCGCGCTCGCAGCGCCCGCGCGATCGATTCCGCATCGGCTTGCGGAGCCGCTATCCGGATCCTCAGAGTCTTGTCGGAGTACTCGATCGCCTGCACGCGCAGGCGCGCTTCGCGCTCGAACGCCGGCGACACGCGCGCGAGAAGGAAGAGCATGTCGCCCGGAGCGGCGACTCCGCTGCGCGAGCCCAGATCCTCGAGGCCCCGCCGCATCTGTTCGGCGGGATCGAGGATCACGCGGGTATCCGGAAAGCTCTTCATGAGGAGCGTGCGCATCTCCTCCTCGGCCGCGCGCGCCTTGTACGATGCGCGTCCCCAGTCGACCGCGTTCAGGACCAGCGTGAGGAGAAGCGACGCCGCGAGCAGCGCGGCCGCGGGAAGATACGCGCGCTGAAGCGCCGCGCCGCGTCCCCCGTGAGGCGTATAACGTTGCTGCAGCAGATCGAGCCGGGCAGCCGGAACCTGCGCGCCCGAGGGCGCCAGGGTCTCCAGGGGCAGCCCCAGAGCGGCGCGCCACGCCTCCGAGTCCAGCTCCTGCGGCGCGCCGAGAAGCAGCAGGCGCTCGGGCGCGTTCGATTCGGCGCGCGCCTCGGAGAGCGCGGTGTGCAGCCAGCCCGGCGGCTGGGACTCGCGCGGACCGCCGAACCCCGCGTGCAGGCCGCAGCGCAGCACCATCTCCCCGTCCGAGAACGCGAGAGTCCAGGCGCGATCGGCGAGCGGCAGCGAAAGGGTCACCGGCGCGAGGCGCGCGGGCGCGAGCCCGGCCGCGGCGAGGGCGGCCAGCCAGCCTTCCATGCGCTCCTTTCGCGTCACCGCCACTGCGAGCGCGCCGTCGGCCTCTTGCGTGAATGCGAAGTGCAGCTTCTCCGGGGGATCGATCAGCTGCTCCTCGAGGGCGAAGGGCAGCGCCTGGGCGATCTTCGCGGCCGAGCGGGTCGGCAGTTTCGCGCGCACGAGCAGCGTTTCCGACGCGGGGGTCCACACCACGATCTCCTCGGCGGGCGCAAGGCCCTCGAGTCCGCGCTGGCTGCCCTCGGACACCTTGTCCCCCGAGCGCCGCCAGCGCAGCTCGGCGTCCTCGCCGGGCCAATTGCGCGGCAGCCACAGCTCGAGCCGATCACCGCCCTTGGGCTGCCACGCGGCCGCGACGTCGAGCCAGCGCCGGCTACTGAAGCTGATCGATTTCATCGGTTGCGCCCGAAGCTTGCGACCCGCCCGAAGACGCCGACGTTAGCGCGTCGATCAGAGGCTCCGGCTTGTGCCAGATCCAGCTCGTGCTCTTGCTGCCCGCATCGCGCTGCATCAGCGCCACGGTGCGGCGCTGGTGGCGCCCGATCGAGGTGTCGAGCGTGATCAGAAAAAAACTGGTCTTGACGTCGGCAGGGGACTGCAGCTGCGTTTTCGGAGGCAGTTGCCGGGTGAAGTCTCCGGGATTCTGCATCGGCTTCTCGCGGCGGTTCTCCACGACGCGCTGCGCCCACGCCAGGTCCATGTTGGCGAGAGCAGCGAGCAGCTCAGGGGAGGCGGTATTCGCGTTGATCGGGGTGCGGCCCCCGGGCAGAACGGTCACGAAGGGCAGGAGCGTCTGCACCGTTCTGGCGTCGAAGCCCTTCACCAGGCGCAGCTCGTCGACGCTCGTGAGCGGCTGGTTGGCGGCGCGGTAGGGCGTCTTGAGCAGCAGGTAGTCGTTGTCCTCCGCGCCGCCCGGTGAGGTCACGTTGCTGTCCGCGTCGATCCAATCGACGAGCGCGTTGGCGAGATTGGGATCGAGCCTCAGCTCAACCAACAGCCGTTGGAAGACATCGAAGTCCCCCGGCTGGCTCTTCGCGTTGTTTTGCACGAGGTTGTTCAGATTGAAGCGCCCCTGGGCGTCCTCGATCGAGACCTTGATCGCCCCGCCCTCGACGGGCAGGGTGGGCAGCCCCATCGCCCAGGCTTCGCCGAGATGGTCGATCGAGTTCTGCGCGGCGTCCTCGAGGAGCGCCACGCTCGCCCAATGCAGCGCGCCCCGGCGCAGCAGGTCGGTCGCTCCGCGATCGGACACGTTCTCCATCTGCCTGAACCAGATCTGGTGCGCGAAGGCGATCTTCGCAGCGATCGCCGCGGCGATCGCGACGATCATCAGCGCCGTGATCAATGCGATTCCGCGCTGGGCGCCGGGCCGGGTTCTCATCGGTTCACCAGAAACAGGCGCTTGAAGCTGCCCATGCCTTTCACGGCGAGGGTGACCTCGACCGCAGGCGGCGGGGAGTTGGGATTGCCTACCGCCGCGGGCCAGGTGCCGGCCGCGGCTCCGACGGCGTTGACGAATTGCAGCTCGAAAGTCTCGACGTTCGAGATCAGCGGCGCCTCGAGCGGCTTGGTCATCGGGGCGCGGTCGAGCACCGGCCAGGTGATACGGTAGAGCTTCCCTTCCTTGAGGCGATAGGCGACGCGCCGCAGGTCGGATTCCGCGCCGCCCCCGTATTTGAGCTCGCCGCCGCGAGTGAGCTCCAGGCTCGGATCGGCGAGCGCGCGCGAGTCGTAGGGCCTGCCGACGAGCGGCGCGAGGATCCCGATGCCCGCCTCGTCGCGCACGCCGCGCGGGCGCGCGTGCGCGAGGTCGTCGGAGATCCGCAGGAAAACCTGCGACAGCTCCTGCCACTTCCGCTGCTCCTCGGCGAGCCGCGCGCGGCCGTCGAGAAGGCGCCCTAGACTCGCGTAGGCGAGCACGGAGAAAATGCCGAATACGAGGAGCGCCACCAGCAGCTCGATCAGCGTGAAGCCTCGCGCGCTCGTCTTCATTTCGGCGCCTCCGACTGCGGCGGCGGAAGCTCGCCCATCTGCGACAGGTTTCCCGTCTGCGACGGCGCTCCGCTCGTAGTCGAATTCCCCGTCTGCTCGACGAATCCGGTGAGGCGGGCGAGCGGCGCCTTGGCGCCGAGGAGGAGGACGCCGACCTCGACGCGGCGCATGCGCGAGACCGGAGTCGTGCCGGTCTCCTGGATCCAATGAAATTTGCGCCCGCCCATCTCGGCGTCGCCCTCCTTGGTGTCGAGCGCAGGCCACTCGTTCCTGAGCTCGATCTCGGCGAGCCTGTCCTCGGCGACCCAGCGAGCGAGCATCCGCTCGCGCAGCGCCGCCGTAGTGTCGACGGCAGCGCCCATGCTGTGCGCGGCCGCGGTGATCGCAATCGCGAGCACTGCGAGCGCGATCAGTATCTCCACCAGAGTGAAGCCGCCGGCGGCGTCTGCCTGGCGTTTCATGATCCCGCCTGCGCGCGTATCGTCCCGTCGGGAGAGCCGACGACGCTCCAGCGCATGCCGCCGCCCGCGAGAAGAATGCGGAATGCAGGAAGATCGCCGCTCGGCTGAAAGACCACGCCCTTGATGGGCGCGTCTTCCGCCATGCCCTCGACCTGGAACGCCTCGATCGTGATCCCCGCCGGCAGGCGCCGCGGGTGCAGCAGCTCGTCGTCCTTCGCGAGCTTGAGCTTGCCGTCGCGCTCCAGCCGCAGGAAGCCGTACGTGTCGCGCCTGGCGCCGAAGGTGAACACCCGCCCCTGCAGGATCGCCTCCTCGCGGGCGGCCTGAAGCAGCAGGGCGAGCCGCTCGCATTCTTCCCGCACCGCTTCGTCGGGGCTGCGCAGGAGCCGAACGCCGGCGAGGCCGACTATGATGGCGACGATCGCCACCACCACCAGAACTTCGAGCAGCGTGAATCCGGACGCCCGCCCGAGGGACGCGCGCGCGGGTCTCATCACTGCCACGACCCGATGTCGGCGTCGTACCCCTCCCCGCCCGGCCTGCCGTCTCTGCCGAGCGAGAACACGTCGACCTCGCCGCGGATGCCGGGGTTGAGATATTGATAGTCGTTGCCCCAGGGATCCGCCGGCAGCTTGTCGAGGTACGGTTGTCTCCAGTTCTTCGGAACCTCGCCGCGCTCGGGTTTTTTCACCAGCGCCACGAGTCCTTGATCGTTGCTCGGGTACACGAAATTGTCGAGCTTGTACATCTTCAGCGCCCCCACGATCGCGTTGATGTCCGCGCGCGCCGCGGTCACCCGCGCCTGGTCGGGCTTGTCCATGACGCGCGGAACGATCAGCGCCGCGAGTATGCCCAGGATGGTGACGACAACGAGAATCTCGATCAGGGTGAAGCCCCGAGTACGGCGGAAGTGTTTCTGCATGGCGGCTCCGGAATATCGCACGGTCCTATTGTGCCAGCGTCAGCGTACCATCGTATTCATCTCGAAGATCGGCAGGAGGATCGCCACCACGACGAAAAGCACGATCGCTCCCATTATCACGATCAGCATAGGCTCGAGCAGCGCCGTCAGCCTGCGGACCCAATTGTCCAGCTCGCGCGACTGCGCCTCGGCAGCGCGCGCGAGCATCGTGTCCAGACGCCCGGTTGCCTCGCCGCTCGCGATCAGGTGGATGACGAGCGGCGGAAAAAGCTTCGCTGCGCCGAGCGCAGGCGCGAGCGCCGCGCCCTCGCGAACCCGTCGCACCGCCTCCTCCACCGCCGCGCGCATCGGCAGATTGGTGAGCACCGCAGCGGCGGACTGCAACGAAGCGAGCAGCGGCACGCCTGCCGTGGTGAGGATCCCCAGCGTGTCGGCGAAACGCGCGGCGTTCACCCCGCGGATCAGCCGTCCCGCGAGCGGAAGCCGCAACAGCCACCTGTGCCAGCGCGCCCTCCGCGCCTCGTCGCGCAGCGCGAGTCGACCGGCGACGAACGCGCCCACGAGCGCGGCCAAGGCGAACAGTCCGCTTTCGCGCGCGAAGTCGCTCAAGGCGATGAGGATGCGCGTGGCAAGAGGAAGCGCCTGTCCGATGTTGGTGAAAACGCGCGTCACCTGCGGCACAACGTACACGAGCAGCCCGCCTACCACGAGGAGCGCGACCGTCGTCAGCAGCGCCGGGTAGATGAACGCGGTCACCATGGTGTTGCGCAGGCTCTCGCGGTTCTCGGTGTAGTCGGCGAGCCGCTCGAGCACGTCGCCGAGCTTCCCGGAGTGCTCGCCCGCCTCGATCATGGCACGGTAGATCTGCGGAAACGCGCCGGGAAACGCGGCTAGGCCGCGCGACAGAGACTGACCCTCGAGGACGCGCGAGCGCACCTCGGCGAGCAGCCTGCGCGCCCCCGCCGAGTCGGTCTGCTCGATGAGCACGTTCAGGCACTCCTCTATGGTGAGCCCCGCGCGGACCAGGGTCGCGAACTGACGCGTCAGCAACGCGAGCTCGCCGCGCGACAGCCCGGGGCGCGAAAAGCGCTCGCGCAGCCCGGTCTTGTCCGCCGATTCGCGGGTGGACTGCACCGCGAGCGGCGCAAGGCCCCGCTCGCGCATCAGCGCTCTCGCGTGGCGCTCGGTGTCGGCCTCGATGACGCCGTGCTTCTCGCGTCCGACCGTGTCCAGCGCGCTGTACTCGAAGCCTGACATAGGGAACGTGCCGCCGGCGCGCTACTCGCGCCTCATTCTCGACTCACGCGAAGCACTTCCTCGAGGCTGGTTTCGCCGGCTTGCACCCAGCGCATCCCGTCCTCGCGCAGGCCCTTCATGCCGCGCGCACGCGCGTGATCGCGCAGGTCGGCCTCCGCGGCGCGATCGTGGATCAGGCGCCGGGATTCGTCGTCGATCAGGAGCAACTCGAAAATCCCGCTGCGGCCCTGATAGCCGGTGAATGCGCACGCCTGGCATCCGGGCGCGCTGAACAAGGGGTGATCGGCGCTTCCGCCGTTGCCGTTCGCGAGCAACCTGCGCTCCGCGGCGTCGGGGGCGTGCGAGCGCCGGCACTCCGGGCAGAGCCTGCGCACCAGGCGCTGCGCGAGCACGCCGAGCAGGCTCGAGGCGACCAGGAACGGCTCGATCCCCATGTCGACCAGCCGCACCACCGCGCCCGCGGCGTCGTTGGTATGCAGCGTCGCGAGCACGAGGTGCCCCGTGAGGCTCGCCTGCACCGCGATCTGAGCGGTCTCCAGGTCGCGGATCTCGCCGATCATCACCACGTCCGGGTCCTGCCGCAGGATGGCGCGCAGCGCGCGCGCGAAAGTGAGATCGATCTTCGGGTTGACCTGCGTCTGCCCGACACCGTCGAGGTCGTATTCGATCGGGTCCTCGACCGTGACGATGTTGGTGCTCTTCGCATCGAGCTGGCTCAGCGCTGCGTAGAGCGTGGTCGATTTCCCGGATCCGGTCGGGCCGGTTACCAGGATGATGCCGTGGGGCTGCCGCACGAGGTCGCGCAGGGTCGCAAGCGTCGTGTCCGCCATGCCGAGCCCGGTGAGGTCCAGCCTCCCCGCCTGCTTGTCGAGCAGGCGCAGCACCACGCGCTCGCCGTGCGCCGTGGGCAGGATGGAGACGCGCACGTCGACCGAGCGGCCCGCCAGGCGCAGCGCGATGCGGCCGTCCTGGGGCTGGCGCTTCTCGGCGATGTCCAGGCGCGCCATGATCTTGATGCGCGACACGATCACGCCGTGAGCGGCCTGCGGCGGCTCGAGCACGTCGCGCAGCATCCCGTCCCTGCGGAAGCGCACCACCGAGCGCCGGTCGAAGGCCTCGATGTGGATGTCGGACGCGCCTTCGCGGACGGCCTGCGAGAACAGCGCGTTGATCAGGCGCACAATGGGCGCGTCGTCCTCGCTCTCGAGCAGGTCGGCGACCTTCGGAAGATTCTCGGCGAGCGCTGCGAGATCGGGGCTGGCGTCGAGGTCGGTGACGATGTCGGCGGCCTGCGAGGTGCCGCGCTCGTAGGCGCGAGCGAGCGCCGCTTCGAAGGCCTCCTTGGCGAGCTCGCGGAGCGCGAGCGGTCCGCCGAGCGCGCGCTGCACCTCGGCGAGCACGCTTGCGCGCACCCCGGGCCGAACCCACACCTCGAAGCCGTCCTCGAGCTGCCGCGCGCTGATCACGCCGTGGCGCTTGGCGAAAGCGTACGGCAGGCGCTCCACGCAGCGCGCGTCGGCAGAGAGAGCGGTCGAGGACATGTCCATGCGCTTATTGCGCCGCGGGGGCGGGGGTCGGCCTGAGATCGGGCTGCGCGGGCGGCGGCGCGGCGGGCTGATCCGGCGCCTTTTTCGCCGGCGGCTCCGGAGCCGGGCTCGGCTGCGCCGGCTCCAACCGGTCGTATATGCCCTCGCGCTCCGGACCTTCGCCGCGGGTATAGCCGCGCAAGTATTCGTAGCGGTCCACGGTGACGCGATAGCTGTCCTCGGGCGAGCGGATGATCACCGGCCGCAGGAAGATCATCAGGTTGGTGCGCTTTTTCTCCATGCTCTTGAACCGGAACAGCGCGCCCAGAATCGGTATCTCGCCCAGCAGCGGAATCGCCTGCATGGTCTCGGTCAGGGTGTTCTGGATCAAGCCCCCGAGCACGATGGTGCTGCCGTCGTCGACTATGACCTTGGTCTCGATCGAGCGCTTGTTCGTGATCAGGTCCGACGCTCCGGTGAGCAAGGTCTGGGCGACGTCGGAGACCTCCTGGTAGATCTCCAGGCGCACGGTCGACCCCTCGGAGATCTGCGGCTTGATGCGCAAGGTGATGCCTACGTCCTTGCGCTCGATCGTCTGGAAGGGATTCACCGCCCCGGTGACCGGGGTGGCAGCGGCGACCGGCGTCGTGAAGCTTCCGGTCACGAAAGGAACGTTCTGGCCGACGACGATTTTCGCCTGGTAGTTGTCGAGCGTGAGGAGAGTGGGCGTCGACAGGATGTTCCCCAGCTGATTCGAGGTCAGCGCTCGCGCGAGCCCGCCGAGGCTTCTGGTGGTCGTCCCGTCGGGCAAGGTGATCTGCTTGCCGAGCACGGCAACCGTCAGCCCCCCCGAGGCGGCCGCGGCTGCGGCCGGGGCGGCGATGGCGGCGGCGATGCTCGGATTGGCGGCGGGAAAATTGGCGGCAGCGCCGATGCCCGCTTGGCCCGCGCTGGTCACGCCGGCCCACTGGAATCCGAGCTCGTCGGTGCGGTCGGCGTTCATTTCCGCGATGAGCGCCTCCACGTAGACCTGGGCACGGCGGATGTCGAGCTGCTCGATCACCGTGCGCAGGTTGTTGTACACCGTGTCCGATGCATTGATGATGATCGAGTTGGTCGCCTCGTCGGCCTGGACGAGCGACGGCGGGGCCGAGCCCCCCGGGCGCCCCGGCACCGACGGCGCGCCAGCGCCGGGCACGCCGGTGGGCGTCGCCGCCAGCATCCCTCGCAGCACCTCCACGAGCTTGGTGGCTTCCGCGTGCTTCAGATAGATGACCCGCGTGCTGCCCGCCGAGCGCGCGGGCACGTCGAGCTTCGCGATCAGCGTTTTCAGCTGCTCGATGCGCCCCGGATTGTCCGAGCGCAGCAGGATGCTGTTGGTGCGCGTGTCGGGCACGACCGAGAAGCGGTCGCCGCCCGCCGCGATTTGCGAGGGCGGCGCACCCGGCGCGCCCCCGGGAGCGGTGACGCCGGTTCCCGACAGGCGGATCACCATCTCCGAGAGGTCGACCGCCGAGGCGTGCTGCACCGGGATCACGGTGACGTCGGTGCTGGTCGGCAGATCGACTCTCTCCATGATGCGCAGCAGTCGTCGCACGTTGTCGGCGTAGTCCGTGATGATCAGCGCGTTCGCCGGCTCATAGACCGAGAGCTGGCTTGTCGGCGACATCAGCGGGCGCAGCACGTTCTGCAGCTGCGCGACCGCGACGTGCTGTCCGATCACGACCTGGGTGATCACCTGCTCGCCGCCGCGCGGGGGCCCGGCCTGCTCGTTCACCGGCGCGGACGCCTTGGCCTCGGCGACCGGCACGATGCGCACCGAGTCGCCCGGCCCCTCGACTGCGGTGAAGCCCTGCGCCTTCAGTGCGGAGAGAAAAACCTGGTAGGCGGCGGCGATCGGCATCGCCCGCGCCGAGACGATGGTGACCTGACCTCTTACGCGCGGGTCGACCAGCATGTTGCGCCCAGTCATCTGCGACATCGCTTTCACGACCGCCTGCAGATCCGCCTGCTGAAAATTGAGCAATACCTCGCCCGCTCGCGGGACAACCGCGAGCGTCCCGGGGGCGCGCGATGGGGGCGGCGATGCGGGCGGCGCTGGCGGCTCCGCGGAGGGCACGGCTGGGGCCGACGGCGCCGCGGGCGATTCGGGCGCCTGCGCGGCGGCGATGTGCGCGACGAGCGCGAGCCCGCCCAAGGCCTGCACGGCGATCGAATGGGATTTTTTCATGACGTCTTGAGCGCTCCTCGCCGTCTCAGCGCATATCGTAGTAAAGGGTCTCGTTGCGGCCCTGGCGTTGCACCTCGACCAGCACGCGCTGGGCGGTGCCGAATTGCTGATAGAGGCGCATCACATCTTCCATGCTGGTGAGCGCCTGCCCGTTGACGTTTCGGATCACGTCGCCAGGGCGCAGGCCGAGCTTCTCGTACAGGCTTCCCGGCTGAATCTGGCGCACCAGGAACCCTCCGTCGGGATTGGGCACGATCAGGGCCTGGCTGAGGAACTCCGGCCGCCCAAGCTGCTGCTGCAACTGCCTTCGGTCGACGAGCTGCCCGCCCGTCGCGCTGGGCTGAACGATAGGCTGCGGAGGCGGCGCGACGCTGAGGGCGGCCTTGTCCGCATCCTTCATGAAGACCGCTTCGCGCGCGCCGTTGCGCAGGATCACGACGCGGTCGCGCTCGATCGAGTCGAGCCGCACACCCGGGGACAGCTCCTCTCCGACGCAGAACGCCGACTCGGGCTGCCCCTGGACGATGATGAGCGCACAGCCGCCGGTCGGACGCACGGCGACCCCCGTCAGCGTCAGGTTCAGATTGGTGGGCGCGACGCTCGTCTCGGCAGCCTTGGGAACAGCGAGCCCGAAGAGCTGCGACCTCGTCAGCACGGCGAGGTCGGTGGCGTCGGCCTCCCCGCCACGGGCTACGAGGGGCAAAGCCGGCTGCAGGACCCGCCAGGATGCCTGGGCGAGCGCCCAGCACAGCCACAGGAGAGCGGCGACCGTCGCCGCAGTCGGCAGGGCGCGGTGCGTCAGCGCGGCCTGGATCCGCGCGGCCGACGGAATGAAGCGCTGCCCTAGCGACAGTGGTGTCATAGTGATGGAACGCCCGAACACTTGATGAAGCGGTGCCACTTCCCCTTATAAACCCTTCATCTTACACGAGAAGAAGCCTCTTCCGTCACCTCTCCCGAAGGAGGGGCTGCCTGGCCGGACGGACCAGCCGCCGGTGTCATAATCGGCGGAACCGAATCCAGCGAGGCAAGCCATGGTCACCCCGTACTTCGCGCGCATGCTCACGCGCTACAACAACTGGGCAAACAAGCTCATCTTCGACGCGGTTGCCGCCCTCCCCGACGGCGAGGCGACGAAAGAGCGGCCCAGCCTGTTCAAGAACATGGTCCATACGCTCAACCACAACTACGTCATCGATCTCATCTGGCAGGCGCACCTCGAGGGGCGCGAGCACGGCTTCAGCGCGCGCAACACCCCTGGACACCCGCCGCTGGACGAGCTGCGGGGCAAGCAGCAGGCGCTCGACGACTGGTACATCGCCTGGAGCGACAGCCTGTCCGAGGCTGCGCTCGCCCAGAAAGTGCACTTCACGCTGATCGGCGGCAACCGCGGGGTCATGACCCGCGGTGAGATCCTGCTGCACATCGTGAACCACACGACGTACCACCGCGGCTTCGTCGCTGACCTCTTCTACCAGGTGCCGGGCGCCCGTCCGCCGACGACCGACCTGCCGGTCTACCTTAGGGAGAGCGCCGGAGAGAACCCCTAGTACCGTACTCTAAGACGCGCAACGAAAGGGGGGGTTCCCCGGGAAAGCGGACTTACGCCCGTGCGTTCGGCGACTTGGTGTGGTCGACCGCGGGCCAGCGCTGGGACGCATCGGGCAGGGGCGTTTCCTTGCCGCTCATGCGCTCAACCGTGATGGCGTAGAGCGTGATCTGGTCGATGCGCGGATAAAAACCCTTCGGGCGCTCCCAGTCCTTCTTTGCGTACTTCGCCATCAGCGCGTCGAAGAAGCGCTGCCGGGTGGCCAGGTCCTCGACCACGCGGATCCGGCCGAACACGATCACGCTGCGATACGCCACGGTCGAGTCGCACTCGAAGCGGCCGTAGGGAAACACCTCGCCCGCTTCGTCCACCTCGAAGCACACGCGCTGCTCGTGGTCGACGTTCGTCCGCAGGTGCCCTTCCGCGCGAGTGTTGTGCACGAAGACCTCGCCGTTCATGCACACGTACAGGAGCGGCACGCAATAAGGCCAGCCGTCTTTCCCTACCGTGGCGAGCCGACCGCAGAAGCCGTGCTCGAGCACCTCGCGCGCCCGCGCCTCCGCCATCAGCTTGTCAGCTCGCCGCACCTGTGGTGCGCCGCTCATCTCGATTTCTCCTATTTCCGGTTTGCGCGCTGGTCGGCCGAGGGAAGGTGCGCGTCATGGCCCGCCCACACGCGCTCCTTCATGGTCTTGGAGTCGGCGATTTTTGCGAACTCCCGGCGATGTCTCCAGTTTTCGACGATCCTGGCGAGCTTGCCCCAGATCCACCCGAGGAGAAGCACGACGACCAGCGCCGCGAGCCCCAGCGCCCACCATCTCACATCGTCGCAGAATGCCTTGCCGATGTTCTTCCCGGCGCAGTAGCGCGCCAGGAAGGAGAGCCATTCCCAGTCCTTGGTCAGTTCATCGATCATCTCTCACCCCGTCGCGCGCGTAGGGCTCGCGCAGCTCGACCGGGCTGCCTGAGCGCTTCCTCCTCATGCGGATGTTGAGCGCCTCGACGGCGATCGAGAAGGCCATTGCGAAGTATACGTATCCCTTGGGAATGTGGTGGTCGAAGCCGTCGGCGATCAGCACCACGCCGATGACGAAGAGGAAGGCGAGCGCCAGCATCTTCACCGTCGGGTGCGCGGAGACGAATCGCCCGATGCCGCCGGCGAAAATCATCATCAGCGCGACAGACGCGACCACGGCGGCGACCATGACCGCGAGGTGATCGACCATGCCGACCGCAGTCACGATCGAATCGAGCGAGAACACCGCATCGATGACGATGATCTGCGCGAGCACCGCCGCGAAGCTGGCGCGCGACGCGGCCGAGGTCCCGCCCTTCTCGCCTTCGAGCAGCTGGTGGATCTCCGCGGTGCTCTTCCACAGGAGGAACAGCCCGCCGGCGATCAGGATCAGGTCGCGGCCGGAGACCTCCTGGCCGAAGAGCGGAAGCGTGAACAAGGGCGCGGTCAGCCCGGCGATCCACGCGAGCAGGAACAGCAGGCCGATGCGCATGAACATCGCGAGGAAGAGGCCGAGCCTGCGCGCCAGCTCCCGCTGCGCCCGCTCGAGCTTGTCGACCAGGATGGAGATGAAGATGACGTTGTCGACCCCGAGCACCAGCTCGAGCGCCGTCAGCGTGGCGAAGGCGACCCAGGCGTGCGGGTCGGCGAGCAGCTCCACCCTCAGGTTAGACTCGAATCAGACGCGGAGTCAGACGACTTCGGCGGTTCGCGTGATCTCGCCCATCTTGCCGCTCTGATAGTCGCGCACCGCCTGCACGATCTCTTCCTGCGTGTTCATCACGAACGGGCCGTAGCGCGCGACGGGCTCCTCGATCGGGACACCGGCGAGGAGCAGCAAACGCCCTCCCCCCTTAGCACCGCGAAGCCGGACCGAATCGCCGGTACCGAATAGGGCGAGCTGGCCGTCCTTGACCTCCTTGCCTTCGTCGCCCACGAGCGCCGAGCCCTGGAACACGAAGGCCATCGCCTGCTGCTCGCGCGGGAGCGCGACCGTGACGTCGGCTCCTTCATCCAGCGTCCAGTCCTGATAGACGATCGGGATGTGGGTGTCGATCACCGCGCTCGCCCCGAGCGCTTCGCCCGCGACCACGCGCACGCGCGCGCGCGCGTCCGGGCTCGCGGCCTGCGGAATCTTCGCTTCGGAGACTTCCTGATAGCGCGGCCGCGTCATCTTGAGCTTCGCCGGCAGGTTCACCCAGATCTGGAAGCCGTGCACCCGCCCACCCTTGTCGCGGATCTCGCGCGAGGGCATCTCGGAGTGCACGATGCCGGCGCCGGCGGTCATCCACTGCACGTCGCCGGGCCGAAGGACACCCTTGTGCCCGGCCGAGTCCTCGTGCTCGAACTGCCCTTCGAGCATGTAAGTGATGGTCTCGAAGCCGCGGTGCGGATGGTCGGGCGCGCCGACCGCCTCGCCGGGGGCGTAGTCGACCGGCCCCATCTCGTCGAGCAAGAGGAAGGGATCGACCAGCTCGAGTCCCTGGGTGGGAAAGGGACGCCGCACGATGAAGCCGGCGCCTTCGCGCTGGCGGTGGGCGGTGACGATACGGGATGCTTCGCGGACGGTCTGGGATGTCATTGGTTTTCGCTCCTGTCACCCCATATTGGGGAAGTCAGGGAAGACTACAAGACCCGCCGAATCAGGTGCATACTAGCCCTTCCGGACAGCCCCTGCCACCGCGGCCGATTCCTGTATATAATCCCAGTCCCCATGAGCGAGTCCGCTTCCGCCGTCGTCCAATCCCCGCCCGAGCAGGAGATCTGCCGCGAGGCCCTGCTCGAGAAATACGCGAAGGGCACGGAGCGCACCGTCGAGGAGGTGCGCGCCCGCGTGGCGCGCGCCCTCGCCGCGGCGGAAGCCCCGGAGAAACGCGCCCATTGGGAGAGGCGATTCAACGAAGCTCTGGAAGCGGGTTTCATTCCCGCGGGCCGGATCAACTCGGCGGCAGGCACCGCCATGCAGGCGACGCTGATCAACTGCTTCGTGCAGCCGGTGGGCGACTCGATCTCCGAAGTCGTCGACGGCCGGCCGGGCATCTACACCGCGCTGCAGGAGGCCGCGGAGACGATGCGCCGCGGCGGCGGTGTCGGCTACGATTTCTCTTCGATCCGCCCGAAGGGAGCCGAGGTGAAAGGCACGCGCTCGCGCGCCTCGGGCCCGGTGTCGTACATGCGCGTGTTCGACCGCTCCTGCGAGACGGTCGAGTCGGCGGGCGCGCGCCGCGGAGCGCAGATGGGCGTGCTGCGCTGCGACCATCCCGACGTCGAGGAATTCATCCACGCCAAGGACGAGGGCGACCTCGCCAACTTCAACATCTCGGTGGGTGTCACCGACGCCTTCATGCAGGCCGTGGAGACCGACGCCGAGGTCGCGCTGGCGCACAAGGCGAAGCCGCATGCCGACGCGATCGCGGCCGGAGCTTTCCAACGCGACGACGGACTCTGGGTGTACCGCAAGGCGCGCGCGCGCGATCTCTGGGATCAGATCATGCGCTCCACTTACGATCATGCTGAGCCTGGGATCCTGTTCCTCGACCGCATCAACAGCGACAACAATCTATATTACTGCGAGGCGATCGACGCGACCAACCCCTGCGCCGAGCAGCCGCTGCCGCCGTACGGGTGCTGCTGTCTCGGGTCGATCAACCTGACGCGCTTCGTCGCGAGGCCCTTCACCGAGGCCGCGTACTTCGACTTCGAGCGCTTCGCCGATATCGTGGAAGTGTCGGTGCGCATGCTCGACAACGTGCTCGACGTCACCGCCTGGCCGCTCAGGGCACAGCATGAGGAAGCGATGGCGAAGCGTCGCGTCGGCCTCGGGTTCACGGGCCTAGGCGACACGCTCGTCATGCTGCGACTGCGCTACGACTCGGAGGCCGCGCGCGAGATGGCGGCGAAGATATCGGAAGTCATGAGGGACTGCGCCTACCGCGCCTCGAGCGAGCTGGCGAAGGAGCGCGGCACCTTTCCGATGTTCAACGCCGACATGTATCTCTCCGGAACGAGCTTCGCCGCCCGCCTGCCCGCCGAGCTGAAGTCTCTGATCCGCGCGAACGGGATGCGCAACTCGCATCTGCTGTCGATCGCACCCACCGGAACGATCAGCCTCGCGTTCGCCGACAACGCCTCGAACGGCATCGAGCCCGCCTTCTCCTGGACCTACACGCGCCGGAAGCGAATGGCGGACGGGACGATGAAGGAATTCCCGGTGGAGGACTACGCCTGGCGCCTCTACAAGCACTCGGGATGGGACGTGAACGCCCTGCCCCCATACTTCGTCACGGCGCTCGAGCTTTCGGCCTCGGCGCACGAGAAGATGGTCGCCGCGGTCGCGCCCTACATTGATACGGGCATCTCCAAGACGGTGAACGTGCCGGAGGACTATCCCTATTCCGATTTCCAGGATCTCTACCTTGAGGCGTGGGACTCGGGGCTGAAGGGCCTGGCGACCTACCGCCCGAACAACGTGATCGGCTCGATGCTGTCGGTCGCGCCTCAATCCGCGCCGCAGGATTTCGTTTCCAGCGACCGCAACCGGCGCATCGAGATCAAGACCATCCCCGAGCCGGTGCTCGCATCCTTGCGCTGGCCCGGACGGCCGAAGCTCGCCGGCGGCAACCCCGCGTGGACCTACATGATCGAGCACCCGGACGGCGAGTTCGCGATCTTCGTCGGCCACGTCGAGACGCCCGAGCGCGCGCATCCGTTCGAGGTGTGGGTGAACGGCGCGGAGCAGCCGCGCGGCCTGGGCGCGGTGGCGAAGACGCTATCCATGGACATGCGCGCCAACGACCCGGCGTGGCTGCGCCTCAAGCTCGACACGCTCGCGAAGACAGCGTCCGACGACGCCTTCGACATGCCCTTCCCGCCCCACGGCGAGCTGAAGAAGATGCCGAGCATCTGCTCGGCGGTGGCTCAGCTCGTGCGCTGGCAGTGCGAGGAGATGCGCGCGCTGCCCGATGAAAAGCACGGGGCGCTGCTCGACGCGATGTTCAGCCTGAAGGAGCCCAAGACCGGCGCGGATGGGACCATGTCGTGGACTGTGGATGTATTGAACCCCGGGACCCGCGACGATTTCGTATTGGGTCTGAAGGAAATAACGTTGCCCGATGGGGTGACTCGCCCTTATTCGATGTGGCTATCCGGGGAATACCCGCGCGCGCTCGACGGCCTGTGCAAGATCTTGTCGCTCGACATGCGCGTCATCGATCCGGCGTGGATCGGAATGAAGCTGCGGAAGCTCCTCAACTATCCCGAGCCGCTCGGCGATTTCCTCGCGTTCGTTCCGGGATCGAGAAAACAGCAGAACTATCCCTCGACCGTGAGCTACGTCGCGAGGCTCATCATCCACCGCTACGCCATGCTCGGGCTCCTCGACGAGGAAGGCTACCCGGTACAGGCGATGGGCATGCTCGAGGCCCCCAAGGCCGGGGCGGCGCCGAAGATGAAGGGACTGAAGTGCTCCGAATGCGGCAACTACGCGGTGATCAGGAAGGACGGCTGCGATTTCTGCAGCGCGTGCGGGGCGGTGGGGGTTTGCGGCTGATCTTTTTCGACCAAGATGGCGTTGAAAGTTCTAACGTCCCTTGAAAACTCCGCGCGTGACCGCTGCGTCGATATTTTCGTCCGTGCAGACAACACGTTCGGTTTCGAGGAGTATCGCAGGGATCCGGAGGACGTGAGCGGCTGGTTTCCCCTCCATCGTTACTCGCATCAGGTCTTCTCCACGGCGGAAGACGCGCTCGCGCAGGCGAAATCTACGGTGGCGTGGATGATCGCCGACGGCGAAGGCCCGGCGTAAGATAGCGGGCGGACCCACTCAGAGGAGGATTCCCGTGGTCAATCCCGAACAGGCGGCGGTTGCCGCGTTGCTTCTGCGTCTAGCGCTGGGCGTGATGTTTCTCGCGCACGCCTGGGTAAAGATCAAAGTGTTTACCCCGGCCGGCACCGTGCAGTACTTCAAGTCGCTCGGCGTGCCCGGCGAGCTCGCCTACGTCACGATGGCCGCGGAGATCAGCGGCGGCATCCTGCTCATTCTCGGCATCGAGACTCGCTGGGTGGCGCTGGCGCTGGTGCCACTGATGCTCGGCACGATCGTGCTGGTCCACGGCAAGGCCGGCTGGATGTTCACCAACAAGGACGGCGGCTGGGAATATCCCGCGTTCTGGATCGTCGGCCTGCTCGCGCTGGCGCTGCTCGGGGACGGAGCCGCCGCGCTCGGGCCGATGCTCGGCCTTTGAAAGGCCCTAGTACTCTTTAGCCGCCTTGGCGAAGGACTCCTTGAGCCCTTCGTAGCTTTTCACGAAGCCGCCCTTCACTTCGTCCCACGCCTCCGCGGAGCTGTGCTTGAGGCCGCCGTACCACTCGGCGACTTCGTCGCGCTCCTTGTGCAGCGCGCTCAGCGTTGCCCGCGCCTTCTTGCGCGCGGCCGCGTCCATCTTGTCCCACCCCGCGTCGATCTTTCGTTCCATTCGGCGCATGCGGGCGTCCAGGTCGGCGAGCGCGGTCCGCGCGCTCTTGAGCGCCTGGTCGCGCTGCGCGACGGTGTAGCTTCCGATCGCCTTGCCGGCGTCGTCGACTTTTTTCCCGACGTCCTTCGCGGTGGTCCTGTCGTCGGCGAGCGACGTCTGCGTCATCGCCGCAAGCGCCAGAGCAAGAGCAAGAGTTCGAAGCTTCATGTTGTCCTCCTTCTCCGAAAGAGCATAGACCCGCGTTTTCCGCTTCCGTTCCGGGGAGTATAGTGCGTTCGTGACCTCCGGCCCCAAGCTGGTCAACGTCATCTACATACGCACCACGCCGCGCGCGCTCTGGAACGCGCTCACTGAAGGCAAGTATACGCGCCAGTACTACGCGGGCCTCGAGCTCAACGCCGAGCTCAAGCGCGGCGGCCGCTTCGACTACATGCACCGGCTGGAGATACACAGCCGCGACGGACCCGGAGTCGCAGGCGTCGTGATCGAGGTGATTCCCAGGAAAAAGCTCGTGCACAGCTTCGAGCCGAGGTTCATCGAGGACAAGCCCTCGCGCGTCACCTACGAGATCGAGACTATGGCCATGGTGTGCAAGCTCACGGTGACCCACGACGAATTTCCGCGGGGCGGTCCCACGCTGAATGTCGTCAGGGAAGGATGGCCGGAAATTCTCTCCAGCCTCAAGTCATTGCTCGAGACCGGACGGCCGCTGGTGATTCCGCGTCACCCCTAGCGCAGCAGCTTGCCGCCGGCTCCGATCACCGTGAGATCGATCTGGCCCCAGCCGCGCCTGTCCTTGGTCGAGTAGTTTACGTACACGCCGCCCAAGTCGTACTCGCCCATGGAGTTGAGCGCCTTGAGCACTTTCTCGCGCGTGGGATTCTTTCCGGCGCGCTTGAGCGCCTCGACGGTGATCTTGCCCGCGACGAAGCCCTCCAGCGTTGAGAACGACAGGGGCTCTTGCGGCGCGTACTGCTTCATCAGCTTCTGGTACTCGGACACCAGCGGCAGCGTCGCCGAGAACGGAAACGGCACCGCCTGCGCGATCACCAGGCCGCGCGCCTTGGCTTCGCCGACAGCCTTGACGACGTCGCCCGGAGGCACGATCGACATGGCGTAGAGCTGCGCGTCGGCGGACTCGGAATTCTTGATCTGCTTGATGAACTCGAGCGAGTACCGGCCTGAGATCAGCATCAGGACCGAGTCCGGATTCTGTTTTACGACCGCGGCCACCGCCTCCTTCATGACCGCGTCGAACTTGTCCTGCGCGGTGGCGTCGATCTGCACCCACGCGACCACGTTCAACCCGCTTTTCTTGGTCTCTTCCTCGGCGACTTTCATCATCGCCGGCCCGAAGGTGATGTTCCAGTACACGACGGCAAGCTTCTTCTTCTGGGTGTTCGCAGCCTCCTTGATGAGGGCGGTCACTTCGTCCGGGTAGCCCGACCGGAACGGATAGAAATTCGCCGCGCCGACGATGCTCTTGTCGCCTTGAAGCGGCGCGATCAGCGCGATGCCCCCCTTGCCCGGAAGATCAGCCTTGGACACTTCGGTGATGCCGCCGGTATTCACGTAGCCCGCGAGCGCCAGGATGCGCTTGTCGGCGATGTACTCGCGGGTGATCTCGGCCATCTTGCCGGGGGTGAGGCCGTCGTCCTTGCTGACGAGCGCCACCTTGCGCCCGCCCACGCCGCCCCTGGCGTTCACGTAGTCGAAATACACCTTGATCCCCGTCTGGATGCCCTTGGCGTTCGCGGTGGTGGCGGGATTGGTGAGCGCAGCGGCCTGGCCCACAAGCAGCTCCTGCGCGGTCGCGGCGCACGGGAGGGCGAGAACGAGGGCTGCGGCTAGCGGCAGGACGCGAGATCGATGCGCGGACATTTCGGTTTTTCCCCTGAGGACGGCACGAATAGTACATTGACCCGAGCAATCTATGTGCCCAGGGGCCCGACCGCGGCCGGAAAAAAGTCGCAAACTCCCTTGGCCGATCCGGGAGTCAGAAGGCATAACCGACGCCGAGCAGATTCCAGCTGTAGTTGTAGGTACTCCTTTCGAATCCGAGCCCCGAGCCGTGGGAGTAGTGCTGGTATTGAAGAAAAACCCGGGTCGAGAGGTCGTACGCGATCGAAAGATCGAAATTCCAGCGCGTTCCGTTGATGTTGTTTTCCTCGTCGATCCAGGCGATGCCCGCCCCGAACCGCCATTTCGATTTCGTGAAGACGTAGTCGGCGCCCGCGACGACCTTGGGCGCGTGGGGATCGACGTTGTTGTCGCGCACCCAGGCTCCCAGCTTCAGGCCCCAGCTGCCGCCGTAGCGCGCAGAAGCGACCATGGAGCCCTCAGCGCGATAGAAGTCGGCGCTCAGGGCGAGGCGCCAATCCACCTTGGTTTCATCCAGTGACCACGCCCGGGAGGGCGTACTGGCCATGAGCATGAGCCATGCGATCAACAGCCGACCTACCCGTTGAATAACGACCCGCAATACCGCTCCTCATTTGCTCGGCGGGCGCTATGGTAATGCAAGTGATGGCATTTGAGCGGCTGACCTACAATGGCGGGATACCATCGATCCCGCCGCCATGAAAGTCTCCATCCTCGACGACTACCACGACACTATCCGCACCCTTCAGGCCTTCGGCAAGCTCGCCGGCCACGAAGTCACCGTCTGGAACGACCATGTGCAGGACACCGAGGCGCTCGCGCAAAGGCTGAAGGATGCCGAAGCGCTGGTGCTGATCCGCGAGCGCACCAAGATCCGCGCGCCCCTGCTCGAGCGCCTGCCCAGGCTCAAGCTCATCAGCCAGCGCAGCATCTTCCCGCATATCGACGTCGATGCCTGCACGCGCCTCGGCGTGGTCCTGTCCTCGAACCAGCATTACGGCATGCCCTCGTATGCGACCGCCGAGCTGACCTGGGGTCTGATCATCGCTTCGATGCGCGACATTCCGCGGCAGATGGAGTCGCTGAAGGCCGGAAAGTGGCAGGCCGGGGTCGGCAACACGATCCGCGGCAAGACCCTCGGCATCTTCGGCTACGGAAGGATAGGCGCCGTGGTCGCCGGTTATGGAAAGGCCTTCGGCATGAAGGTCCTGGTGTGGGCGCGCGAGGCATCGCTGGCGCGCGCCCGCGGAGACGGCTACGCCGTCGCCGCGAGCAAGGAGGCGTTTTTCGCGGAATGCGACGTCGTTTCGCTGCACCTGCGTCTCAACGACGCCACGCGCGGCATCGTGACGGCGCGAGACCTCGCTCGGATGAAGCCGACCGCGCTGATCGTCAACACCAGCCGCGCGCCGCTGATCGAGCCCGACGCGCTCGTGAACGCCCTCAAAGCGGGCCGCCCGGGGAAGGCGGCGGTCGACGTGTACGAGGAAGAGCCGCTGCGCGACACCCGCCATCCGCTTCTCAACATGCCCAACGTGGTCTGCACGCCGCACCTCGGCTACGTGACGCGCGAGGACCACGAGATCGCCTTCGCGGAGATTTTCGACCAGATCAACGCCTACGTCGCGGGCAAGCCGATCAACGTCGTCAACCCCGACGCCCTCGCGCACGCGCGACAATAGTACGAGACCCGCGGGAGATCCATGGACACCATCGATCGCAGCCTGTCCGAAGAGCAACGGATGATGCGCGCGAGCTGCCGCGCTTTCGTCAACGATTTCGTGACGCCCTTCATCCGCCAGAACTGGCAGAAGGAGTGGCTGATGGACCCGGACGCGCGTCTGCCGCGCTCCATTCTCGAGCAGGCCGACAAGATCGGCATCCGCACGCTCGGCGTCCCCGAGGAGTTCGGCGGCGTCGCGCTCGACCCGGCCCACGAGGTGCAGACGTTCGCGCTGATCTCCGAGGAGATCGCGCGCGGCGACTCGGGGCTCTCCGACAAGCTGGTGCAGATCTGGAAAGTGTCGGTGCTGCTGCGGAACGTCGCGCCGCGCCACCTCCAGGAATACTGGTTCCCGCGCATCGTCAAGGACCCCGGTTTCCTGCTCGCCCACTGCCTCACCGAGCCGCGTGGCGCCTCCGACCGCTGGCTGCCGTACAACGCGCCCGAGGCCGCGATGCAGACGCGGGCCGTTCTCAAAGGCGAGGAGTGGATTCTCAACGGGCGCAAGCAGTTCATCAGCAACGGCTATGACGCGAGTCTCTACGTCGTCTACGCCAACACCAAGCCGGGCGCGGGCATGCTGGAGGGAACATCGAGCTTCCTGGTGCCGCGCGGCACCAAGGGCCTGACCATCGCGCGCTGCAACGAGACGCTAGGCGGGCGCTTCATGAATAACGGGGAGCTGGTGTTCGAGGACATGCGCTTGCCCCGCGACCATCTGCTGGTCGAGAACGAGGCGCTCCAGAAGACCGGCGTCTACTTCAAGCCCGGCAAGATCATCCAGGCCTCGAAGAATCTCGGCGTGGGCGTCGCCGCGTTCGAGCGCACCGCCGAGTACGTGCAGAGCTACGTTCAAGGCGGACGCACGCTGATCAAGCACCAGGCGGTGGCGCTGCGGCTCGCCGAGATGGCGACCAGCTTGCGCGCGGTGCGCTCGCTTCTGAACGAGGCGGCGCGCGCCGTCGACGAGCGCGCCCCCGACGCCGAGGAGTTGTGCAACATGGTGAAGCTCTTCGCCTCGGAGGAGGTCTTCAAGGTAGCGCAGCACGCGGTCGAGCTGCACGGCGGCAACGGCATCATGCTCGACTTCGGCATCGAGAAGCTCTTCCGCGACGCGGCGGTGTTCCTGCACATGGACGCGACCGTCGACATCTCGAAGTTCAAGATAGTAAAAGCCCTTTTCCCGCATACGGCCGGCGCTTATGCCGGACCTGAGGCGGGACCGGAGGCGTGATCATGCGCGCCCTCCTGGTTCTCGGATTGGCGCTCGCGTCTCCGGCCCTTGCGCAGGATCCGTTTCCGTCGCGGACGATCCGGGTCATCGTGCCTTTCACCCCGGGCAGCGTCACCGACGTGATGGGGCGCAGCGTGACGGATAAATTGTCCGCGAGCCTGGGCCAGCCGGTGATCGTCGAGAACCGCCCGGGCGCGGGCGGCACCATCGGCATCGCCCAGGTAGCGAAGGCCGCGCCCGACGGCTACACGCTGGTGGTCGTTTCGGCCGGGTATGCCGTGAATCCCGTGATCTACGTCAATCTCCCATACGACTCGGCGAAGGATCTCGCCGGAGTGATCCCGCTCGGCAACCTTCCCAGCGTGCTCTTCGTCTCCCCGGCGCTCGGCGTGAAGTCGGTGCAGGAGCTGATCGCCTTGGCAAAAGCGAAACCCGGTGAGCTCAACTACCCCTCGGCGGGGATCGGCAGCGCCTCGCACGTGAACTCCGAGAAATTCATCGCGGTGACCGGGATCAAGGCGGTGCACGTGCCGCTGAAAGGCGCGCCGGAGATGATCACCGAGACCCTCTCCGGCCGCACCCAGTTCGGCACGGTGGGAATCTCCGCCGCCCAATCCGCCATCCGCGGCGGCCAGCTCCTCGGGCTCGCCGTAAGCAGCAAGAAGCGCGCGCCCAACCTGCCCGACGTGCCCACGGTCGCCGAAGCGGGCGTGCCCGACGCCGAGTTCAACTTCTGGATCGGAGTCCTCGCGCCGGGGCAGACGCCGCGGCCCATCGTCCACAGGCTGCACGACGAGTTCGACCGCGCGCTGCAGTCGCCGGATGTGCGCGAGCGCCACGCCAAGCTCGGCGCCGATCCGATGCCGATGAGCCCGGAGCAGTTCGACGCGATGATGCGTGAAGACCTCGCGACCTTGGGCAAGCTCCTGCGCGATGCGGGCGTGAAGGCGAACTAGCGCTTATTCGGCCGAGAGGCGGTACCCGACTCCGGCCTCGGTGAGCAGGAAGCGCGGCCGCGCGGGATCGGCCTCGAGCTTGTGGCGCAAGCCCGCCATGTGAACGCGCAGGTAATGGCTGCGCTCCACGTAGCCGGGCCCCCAGACTTCCTTCAGCAGCTGCCGGTGGGTGAGCACCCTGCCGGCGTGCTTTACCAGCACGGCGAGCAGCCGGTATTCGATCGGCGTGAGATGCACCTCCGCCCCGTCCACCTGGATACGCCGGTGCGCGAGATCGACCTTGAGGTTCGCCACCGCGAACACGCCGCCCTTGTCCTGAGCAAGCCCTTGAGCGTGGCGCAGCGCGACGCGGATGCGGGCGAGCAGCTCGCTCATGCCGAAGGGCTTGGTGAGATAGTCGTCGGCGCCCGCGTCGAGCGCAGCCACCTTGTCGGTCTCGGTCGCGCGCGCCGACAGCACGATCACCGGCAGCGCGCTCCACTCGCGGATTTTCCGGACGACTTCCACGCCGTCGATGTCGGGCAGCCCGAGATCGAGGATCACGAGATCGGGCTTGCGGTTCGCCGCCTCCGCGAGCCCCTGTCCGCCCGTCTCGGCTTCCTGGATCTGGAAGCCGTGCGATTCGAGGCCGGTGCGCAGGAAGCGGCGGATCTGCGGATCGTCCTCGATCACGACGATGACGGTCTTGGCCTCGCTCATGAAGGCTTCGGCTGCGCGTCCTCGCTCTCGAGCGCAGGAGGCGCTTCGTCGCGCGGCAGGGTGAAGCGGAATACGGCGCCGTGGGGCGATCGGTTCTCCGCGCGGATCGTCCCGCCGTGCGCCTCGACTATGGCGCGGCAGATCGTGAGCCCGAGGCCCACGCCACTCTGCGCGCGCTCGGGCGACGCCCGGTAGAACTTGTCGAAGAGCTTCTCCTCCAGACCCGGCGGGATGCCGGGGCCTTCGTCCGCGACGGTGACGGTCACGGCATCGGGCACGAACTTAGCCGAGATGTCGATCGCCGTTCCTGCCGGCGTGTACTTGAGCGCGTTCTCGACGAGGTTCACGAGCACCTGCTCGATCAGCACGGCGTCGAGCCTTACGAGCGGCGCGTCCTTCGGCAGGTCGATCCTGACCGGCCGGCGCTCGAGGCGCGCGCGCAGGCGCGTGAGCACTCCGCCGACGATCTCCTCGAGCGGGACCCAGTCGAGCTTGAGGGTCACCGCGCCGGCGTCCAAGCGCGCCATGTCGAGGATGTTGTTCGCGAGGGTCGCCATGCGCTGGCCCTCGTCGTAGATGGTGCGCGCGAGCTCCCGCTGTGCATCGGGCGAGAGACGCTCGGGCTCCTCGGCGAGGCTGCTCGCCGCGCCCACGATCGTCGAAAGAGGCGTGCGCAGGTCGTGCGAGATCCCCGCGAGAAGGGAGTTTCTCAGGCTCTCGGTCTCGACCTTGATCTGGGCGCTCTGCGCCGCCTGCGCCAGGCGCACGCGCTCGAGCGCGAGCGCGGTCTGGTTGAGAAAAGTCTCGAGCAGGCGCTGCTGCTCGGGCAGGAACACCCGGCGCAGGCTCGACGGCAGGAGCGCGAGGACGCCGATCGGGCCGGCGGCGCCGCGGATCGGAAAATAGACGGCGTCGGCCCCCGGCAGGGTGTCGGTGCCGCGGCCGGCGATGCGCCCGTGGTCGAACACCCACTGCGCGACGCCGAGGTCGGCGCCGTGCAGAGAATACGACTGGCTTTCGCCCTTCGGGTAGACGATGCGGCCGGCGGCGTTCGGGAAGAGGATCGCGCATTGCGCGCCGAACTCCGCGCCGATGTGGCTCGCGGCGGCGTGCACGATCTCGTCCTCGCGGAGCGCGGCGGCGAGCTCGCGGCTGATGGCGTAGAGGCTGGCCGCGCGCTTCTCGCGGTAGCCGGCGACGCGCGCCTGGGTGCGCAGGTTCGCGGCGAGGTTGCTGATGACGACGCCGACGAGCAGCATCACCGCGAAGGTCACGACGTAGCGGATGTCGGACACGGCGAAGGTGAACTCCGGCGGAACGAAGAAGAAGTCGAACGCCGCGACCGACAGGACCGACGCGAGGATCGACGGACCGCGCCCCGAGCGCGTGGCGACCAGCATCACGCCGAGCAGATACACCATCACCAAGTTGATGAGCTCGTTCGGGCCCGAGACGAGAAATCCGAAGCCGGTGCAAAGGGCGGGAACGGCAACGGCGACCGCGTACCCCGGCCAGCGCGGCTTCGCGCCCGTGTGCTCCGATTCCGGCAGCCCCAGGTAGGCGCGGCTGCGCGCGACGACCTGCGTCTCGCCGGGCTTGCGCCTCTCGCCGCCGAGCAGATAGACGTCGATGTCCGAGGCCTCGCGCACCACCGTATCCACCACCGAGCCGAGCAGCCATCGGCGCCAGCCGGAGCGCGTGGGCTTGCCGAGCAGGACCTTGGTGACGTTCTTCTCATGGGCGTAGTCGAGGATGGTGCTCGACATCTGTGCTGCTCCGAGCGTGACGGTCGTCGCGCCCAGGGACTCTGCGAGGCGCAGGTTCTGCATGACCGCGTCGCGCTCGGCCGCGGGCAGGCGCTGGAGCTGGGGAGTCTCGATGTAGGCGACGATCCAGTCCGCGTGCAGCGCGGCAGCGAAGCGCCGGCCCGCGCGCACCAGACGCTCCGCCAGCTCGCCCGGACCGATGCACACCAGGATCAGCTCGCCCGCCTGCCACACCTCGCTGATGCCCTGGTCCTCGCGGTACACGCGCATCTGCTCTTCGACGCGTTCCGCGGTGCGGCGCAAGCTCAGCTCGCGCAGCGCGATCAGGTTGCCCTTGCGGAAGAAATTCTCGATCGCGGCTCTCGCCTGTGCAGGCATGTAGACCTTGCCCTCGCGCAAGCGCTCGAGCAGCTCGTCGGGCGGAAGGTCGACGAGCTCGACCTCGTCGGCCTTGTCGAACGCGGTGTCGGGCACGGTCTCCTGCACGCGCACGCCGGTGATGCCGCCGACCACGTCGTTCAGGCTCTCGAGGTGCTGGACGTTGAGCGCCGTGTACACGTCGATGCCCGCGTCGAGCAGCTCCTCGACGTCGTTCCAGCGCTTGGGGTGGCGCGAGCCCGGCGCGTTCGTGTGGGCGAGCTCGTCGACGATGATGAGCGCAGGGCGGCGCGCGAGCGCCGCGTCGAGATCGAACTCGCGCAGCGCGGTGCCGCGGTGGTCGACGCTGCGCTGCGGGAGAATCTCCAGGCCGTCGAGCAGCGCCGCGGTGTCGGCCCGGCCGTGCGTCTCGACGACGCCGACGACGACGTCTTGCCCTTCAGCGCGCTTCTCGCGCGCGGCGAGCAGCATCGAGTAGGTCTTGCCGACGCCAGCCGAGGCGCCGAAGAAGATCTTCAATTTCCCCCGTCGGCGCCTGGCTTCGTCGCGCTGGACTTTCGCGAGCAGGGTATCGGGATCCGGGCGCGAGGCGTCCGCCATGGCCCGGATTATAGGCTCGGCGCCTCTATCGGGAATCGAGTCGGCCGCGATTGCGACGCATCCGGTTGCAGGCACGGCATCTTGATGGGCCTGGGCGCGCACCGCGGGTTCGCGGTCGCGGCGGCGCGCTCCGCCTGGATGCTGCGCACGATGCTGTGCTCGGGCTCGCCGCCCAGGGTGGCGAGCGTGCTCACGCCCGCGGTGACGACGGTGGCTATGGCGGCGCCGATCATGGCACCCTTGATCAGGTCTCTCATGGCTCGGACTCCTTTCATTCCGGAACTATAAGGATTCGAGCGTAAAGTTTTCGTAAAGAGGAGAGTTGGATGCGTAAGAAAAGCGTCAACCCCGCGCGTCGAGCGCGAGATTCAGCTTGAGCACGTTGACGCGAGGCTCGCCGAGGAAACCGAGCTGACGGCTTTCCGTGGCTTCGGCGACCAGCGCTCTCACTCTGGCGGGATCGAGGCTCCGCGCCTTTGCGACGCGCGCCACCTGGTACTCCGCCGCTGCCGCGCTGATGTGCGGATCGAGGCCGCTGCCCGACGCGGTGACCAGGTCGGCGGGGACCGGGGCGGTATTGCCCGGATCGGCTTCGCGCAGCGCCTTGACGCGTGCGGTGACGGCGTCCGCCAGGGCCGGGTTGAGCGGGCCTTGGTTCGAGCCGCTCGAGGAGCTTGCGTTGTACGGATACGGCGAGGTCGCCGAAGGGCGGCTCCAGAAATATTTCTGCGCCGCGAAGGGCTGGCCGATCAGGTCGGAACCCACGGCCTTGCCGTCGCGCTGGATCAGGCTGCCGCTTGCCTGCCGCGGGAAAACGGCTTGCGCGATCCCGGTGACGGCGAGCGGATAGAGCGCGCCCGTGATCACCGTCATGACGGTCAGCATTATCAGGGCGGTTTTCAGTTCTTTCAGCATGGCCATTCCTTTCAGGCGAGTCCCATGGCGGCGAGCAGCATGTCGATCAGCTTGATGCCGATGAAGGGCACGATGATCCCGCCGATGCCGTAGATGAGGGTGTTGTCGCGCAGCACTGCCGCCGCGCCGATCGGGCGGTAGCGCACGCCCTTCAGCGCGAGCGGGATGAGCGCGATGATGATGAGCGCGTTGAAGATCACCGCCGAGAGGATGGCGCTCGCGGGGGTCGCCAGGTGCATGACGTTGAGCGCGTTCAACTGTGGGTACGTCGTCGCGAAGGCCGCCGGAATGATGGCGAAGTACTTGGCGACGTCGTTCGCGATCGAGAAGGTGGTGAGCGCGCCGCGCGTCATCAGCAATTGTTTGCCGATCTCGACGATCTCTATCAGCTTGGTCGGGTTGGAGTCGAGGTCGACCATGTTGCCGGCCTCCTTCGCGGCCTGCGTGCCGGTGTTCATCGCCACAGCGACGTCGGCCTGCGCGAGCGCGGGCGCGTCGTTAGTGCCGTCGCCCGTCATGGCGACCAGGCGCCCCTGCCCCTGCGTGTCGCGGATGAGCTTCAGCTTCGCCTCCGGCGTCGCCTCGGCGAGAAAGTCGTCCACGCCCGCCTCGGCGGCGATCGCCGCGGCGGTGAGGCGGTTGTCGCCGGTGATCATCACCGTGCGGATGCCCATGCGGCGCAACGCCGCGAAGCGCTCCTTGATGCCGCCCTTGACGATGTCTTTCAGCTCGATGACGCCGAGCACTTTGGCGCCGTCGGCGACCACCAAGGGGGTGCTTCCCCGGCGCGCGACGTTGTCCACGATCATCAGCACCTCGGGCGGAAATTTCTCTCCTTTCGATTCCACCCAGGTTCGAATCGCGTCGGCCGCGCCCTTGCGGATCTCGCGGCCTTCGAGGTTGACCCCGCTCATGCGCGTGTGCGCCGAGAACGCCACGAACGTCGCTCCGAGCGACTTGATGTCGCGCTCGCGCAGGTTGAACTTCTGCTTCGCGAGCACCACGACCGATCGTCCTTCCGGCGTCCCGTCCGCGAGCGAGGCGAGCTGGGCGACGTCGGCGAGATCGCGCTCGGTCACGTTCGGCGCGTGCAGGAAATTGGAGGCCTGCCGATTCCCCAGCGTAATGGTGCCGGTCTTGTCGAGGAGCAGCATGTCGACGTCGCCCGAGGCCTCGACCGCGCGGCCCGAGACCGCGATGACGTTGGCGCGCAGCATGCGCCCGATCCCGGCGAGGCCGATCGCCGAGAGGAGCCCGCCTATCGTCGTCGGAATGAGGCAGACGAGCAGCGCGACCAGCACCGTGATCGTCACCGGGCTGCCGCTCTTCGCGAGGTCCACCGCGTAGATCGAGAAGGGGAGCAAAGTGACGGTGGCGAGCATGAAGACGAGCGTCATCTTCACGAGGAGTATGGTGAGCGCGATCTCGTTCGGCGTCTTCTGCCGGCGCGCGCTCTCCACCATCGCGATCATGCGGTCGAGAAACGCCTCGCCCTGGTTGACCGTGACGCGCACCACCATCCAATCGGAGAGCACGCGCGTGCCGCCGGTGACCGAAGAGAAGTCCCCGCCCGACTCGCGGATCACGGGCGCCGATTCGCCGGTGATCGCCGACTCGTCGACCGACGCGACACCCTCGATCACCTCGCCGTCGGCGGGAATGAAGTCGCCCGACTCGACCAGGAAAACGTCGCCTTTGCGCAAGCTCGTCGAAGCTACAAAAACCCATTTCGAGCTCTTCGAGGGCCGGTCGAGCTTCTTCGCCTGGGTGTCGCGCTTGGCGCTCCGGAGCGCCGCGGCCTGAGCCTTGCTGCGGCCCTCGGCCACCGCCTCGGCGAAGTTGGCGAACAAGACCGTGAACCACAGCCACAGCGTGACCGCGAGGATGAATCCCGCAGGAGCCTCACCTTTTCCTCCCAGCGCCTGCAACCAGAGGATCGTGGTGAGGATGCTACCGATGTACACGACGAACATCACGGGATTCTTCCACTGCTGCTGCGGCAGCAGCTTCACGAACGACTCGACGAAGGCGTCCCGCACGATGCCGCGGGTGATCAGCGCGCGCGGCGGGAGGGGAATCGCGGAAAGGGCTTGCGTGCTCATGAAGGTCTCCTACTTCGCGCCGTAGAGCGCGAGATGCTCGACGACGGGCCCGAGCGCGAGTGCCGGGATGAAGGTCAAGGCGCCGATGATGACGACCACTCCGATCAGGAAGAAGACGAACAGCGGCGTGTGCGTCGGCAGCGTGCCGACGCCGGCTGGGACTTTCTTCTTCGCCGCGAGCGCGCCGGCGAGCGCGAGCACCGGCACCATCAGCCAGAAGCGGGCGAAGAGCATGGCGATGCCGAGCGCCGTGTTATAGAAGGGCGTGTTCGCCGAGAGGCCCGCGAAGGCGCTGCCGTTGTTGTTGCCGGCCGAGGAGAAGGCGTAGAGGATTTCCGAGAACGCATGCGCCCCGGGGTTGGCGACGCCCGCCCTGCCCGCCTCCGCCATGACGCCGAGGGCCGTTCCGCCCAGCACCATGACGAGCGGGATGAGCACCACGATCGCCGACATCTTGATCTCGAAAGCCTCGATCTTCTTGCCGAGATACTCGGGCGTGCGGCCGATCATCAGGCCGGCGACGAACACCGCGACGATCGCGAACACCAGCATGCCGTAGAGCCCCGAGCCGACACCGCCGTAGATCACCTCGCCGAGCTGGATCAGCCACAGCGGCACCAGGCCCCCGAGCGGAGTGAACGAATCGTGCATTGCGTTCACGGAGCCGTTCGAGGCGGCGGTGGTCGCGGTCGCCCAGAGCGCCGAGTTGACGATGCCGAAGCGCGCTTCCTTTCCCTCCATGTTGCCGCCCGGCTGGGTCGCGGAGGCGTTCTGATCGACACCCAGTTTCGCAAACGCCGGGTTGCCCGACTGCTCGGAGCCCACGCACACCGCGAGCAGCGCGACGAACACCACGGTCATCGCGGCGAGCACCGCCCAACCCTGGCGCGTGTCGCCGACCATGCGGCCGAAGGTGTAGCACAGCGCCGCCGAGATCTGCAGGATGGCGAGCAGCTCGAGGAAATTGGCGAGCGGCGTCGGGTTCTCGAACGGGTGCGCCGAGTTGACGTTGAAGAAGCCGCCGCCGTTGGTGCCGAGCTGCTTGATCGCGATCTGCGAGGCGGCAGGGCCAACGGCGATCACCTGCTCCTTCTGCGTGGCCTTCTCGGTGACCGGATTGCCTTTCTCGTCCTTCAACGGCTGCCCGGCAGCGTCGAGCTTGGGATTGTCGTATTCGACCGATTCCACGAGCGGCACCGTGTGGTACGCGGAGAAGGTCTGCACTACGCCTTGCGACGCGAGCACGAGCGCGAACACGAACGAGAGCGGGAGCAGGATGTAGAGCGTGCCGCGCGTCAGATCGACCCAGAAGTTGCCGATCGTCTGTGCGCTCTGGCGCGCGAAGCCGCGGATGAGCGCGACCAGCACCGCCATGCCGGCGGCGGCCGACACGAAGTTCTGCACCGTGAGCGCGAGCATCTGCGTGAGATAGCTCATGGTCGACTCGCCGCCGTAGCCCTGCCAATTCGTGTTGGTGGCGAAGCTCGTCGCCGTGTTGAACGAGGAATCGGGGGACACCGCAGCCATGCCCGCCGGGTTGAGCGGCAGCAGCGCTTGCAGCCGCTGCAGCGCATAGACCGCGAGTGTGCCGAGCAGGCTGAACCAGAGGACTGCGAGCGCGTAGCGCGTCCAGTGCATCTCGGCGGCGGGATCGACGCCGCACAGGCGATAGATCAGCCGCTCGAGCGGCGCGCCGATGCGGTTGAGGAACACCGGTTTGCCCTCGTAGACCTTCGCCATGTACGCACCGAGCGGCTTCGAGAGCGCGATCAGGACCAGGACGTAGAGGGCGAGCTGAAGGTATTCGTTGGGAGTCATCAGAATTTCTCCGGCCAGAGCAGCGCGACGACGAGATAGACGAAGAGCGCGGCCGCGGCGGCGCCGGCTACGATGTAGATCCAGCTCATGGCCGCCCCCTGAGCTTCTCCAGCGCGTAAACGAGCGCCGCGCTGAGCGCGAAGAAGGCGACCGTCAGGCCGACAAAGACGAGATCCATTCGCACCCTCCGTTCGGGAACCAGGCCGTTGAATATACGGACGGGCGCGTCAAATCGGCGTAAAGACCGACAACGGGGATGTAAAGAGGGCGTAAAGACGCCGGCTGGGACTATGATAGGAGCGTCGCATCTCCCTCAAACCGCCCCAAGGAGGCGCCATGGACCGCAACGCCTACATCGAGAATCTCAAATCCCAGCTCGACAAATGGAACACCGAGATGGCCAAATGGGAAAGCCAGGCGTCAAAAGCGCAGGCGGGCATGCGCGCGGAATACGAGAAGCAGCTCGCGGCGGTCAAGCAGCACCAGCGCGAGGCGATGGAGCAGCTGCGGAAGGTTCAGGCCGCCTCGGGCGACGCGTGGACCGAGCTTCAGCGCGGCGCCGACGAGGCCTGGGCCGCGATGCGCAAGGCCTTCGAGAAGGCCAGCGCGCAGTTCACGCAGGGCAAGAAGTGACGCGAAGCCGGGGAGCCCCGGCTAGCTCTGGAGCATCCTGTCGAGGTGCTCGATGTCGTTGATGAGGATCCATTCGGTGGCCCCGGCCTTCTCGATCCGCTTCTGCCAGGCCTCGAGCCGCCCCATGTAGCGCCGCGGATCGATGTTGTCGGTCTTGAGCTTGACGACGTTGAGCGCCACGACCCGGATGTCCTTAAGGTTGATAGGGAAATCGCGGACCGTGACCTTGTCGAGCTCCTCCTGCATGTCGGAGAAGATGAGGATGGTCTTCTTCCCTGCGCCGGTCTCGTTCAGAAACATCCCACCCTGGATCAGGCCGCCGGTGATGTCCGTATAGGCGCTGCCGCTGACGCTCCTGACGAAGGCGTCGATCTTATCCTTGAAGGCGCGCTTCTGCGCGTTCGCCTGCGAGGGGCGGCTGTCGAAGGTGACCTTGGCGATGATGTCCTTCTCGCTGAAGCTGCGCGTCTTCACCCGCGCCACGGCGAGCGAATCCCCCGATTGTAGAGTGCCGAGCAGATAATTGATGATTCGCTGAGCCTTGCCGACCTCTTGCGCGTAAGTTCCCGAGGTGTCGATCAGCATGTACACGGCTTGCGTGTGGCTGCGCTGATCGGTGCAGGTCGACGCCGACAACGCAAGCAGCGACGCCAGAACCAGGCGCTTGACCATGATGGCCTCCCCTATGCTGCGCGCTTGACGGGGCGCGATTCCCGCTCTCCCTCGCTCTCGCCGCGCGTCGCCCTGACCAGGCGCTCGATGAGGAGCGGTAGCACGATGGTAACGTCGTACAGCGTGACCAGGACGCGGAACAGGTACCTCACCACGTTGCCAAGGACGCGCAGGACGAACCCGGCCACTCGGAACAGCAACACGAGGAATTCGCCACCGACCGTCCGCAACGAATAGACGAGCGACTGAAGCGGCACCGCGACGAAGGCAAGCGCGAAAGGCAGGATGAAGCCGAGCAACATTTGCGCGCCGGTCGGAATGTTCGAGAAGAATGGATCCATCGGACCGGTTTGCGGCTTACCGGCGGCCAGCTGCTGTACGAGTGCTTGATCGCTGGCCATCAGCATGTCGCGGATCAGGGCAAGCGCGGATTCAATGCACGCAAGGATCACCAGCAGCGTGAGGGATATCCACAGCATGCGCCGCCGCATGCGCTCGCTCAAGTTGGAGATGACCGGGAAGAGGTGCGTGATGCGCAGGGACTCCATCACGAACAAGCCCATCGAGGCTTCGACGAGAATGATGACGAGTGCAGCCACTTCGGACGTCTTCAGCGCGCCGATATAGATATTGCCTCCGACCATCTCCGACATCGGCCGCGCGATCAGCCAGAAGTTGATGAAGGCTCCGCCCGCTGCCACGGCCACCACCAGCAGCGACGTGAAGAATTGAATGAAGGCGGATTGTGTCAGCTGGTGCTCGGCCTTGTCGGTCTTCTTGTTGATCTGCTCGTACTTCTCCATCTGAGCGTCGATCTTCGACGAGGTGTCCTGCAGGCCGGTGAGCTTCTTGTCCACCTGGCCAAAGGTTTTTTCGAGCGAGCGCCAGAACGGCATGAAACCGTTC
>Ga0307469_10000101_pt1 | contig 33626 bp, 29 predicted proteins | sample atmos_gasesAM2C__FD_203084 | JGI IMG/M metagenome (GOLD analysis project Ga0307469, IMG submission 203084) | Hardwood forest soil microbial communities from Morgan-Monroe State Forest, Indiana, United States - atmos_gasesAM2C_515 | ecosystem: Environmental > Terrestrial > Soil > Temperate... | reverse complement strand
AAGGATTCTTTACCCGCACATAGGCTGATTCTCGTTTCTGAGCAATTCCGTTTCGGCAGATCGGTCCTACTGAGCGGCTTTGGGAATGCTCTGTCGCGGTCGGCAAGTGCAATTAAACAGTTAAACCGCTCAGGATCAATCTAGGGACAGTGTGAATCATCATGAATTTGCCTTGCTACGTTCTCATTACACCTGCCCGAAATGAAGCCGGGTTTATCGAACTTACGATCAAATCTGTTATCGCTCAGGTTGTACGACCGCTGCGATGGGTCATCGTCAGCGACGGCTCAACGGATGGAACAGACGACATCGTGCGCAAATACACGACGAAGCATCCTTGGATCGAGCTACTGCGCATGCCGGAGCGTCGCGAGCGGCATTTTGCGGGCAAAGTGCTGGCGTTTAATGCAGGATACGAGCATGTCAACAACCTTCCCTATGAGGTGATCGGTAGCCTAGATGCCGACATTTCGTTCGACCCGGAGTATTTCTCTTTTCTCCTTCAGAAGCTCGCCTCAGACCACACATTGGGGCTAGTGGGAACTCCTTTCAGGGATGCTTCCATCAGTTACGACTACCGTTTCGTCAGTATCGAGCACGTCTCCGGCGCATGTCAGCTATTTCGGCGTGAATGCTTCGAGCAGATCGGAGGATACGTTCCCGCCAAAGGCGGTGCGATCGATCGGATTGCCAATATCGCGTCACGCATGAAGGGTTGGAAGACGCAGACGTTCACGGCGCAATCCTATGTGCACCACAGGGACATCGGCCGAGCTCAGGACGGACGCCTGCGCGCGAGCCTGAAAGACGGGGCTAAGGATTATGCGGTCGGTGCACACCCGGCGTGGATGTTCTTCCGCGTGCTGTACCAAATGAGCAAAAAGCCATTCATTGTAGGCGCGCTGGCACTCGCATGGGGATACATCGGGTCGTATTTCCACAAAGCTCAGAGACCAGTTCCCACTGAGCTGGTCACGTTCACTCGACAAGAGCAGATGCGACGATTGAAGCACTTTCTGACGGGACGATCCTTCCGCCCTCATTCTTATACATGACTCAAGCAGCCTATGGACCCAATTGAGCCCCTTACCTCGACTCATTGTTCATCGGAACAAAAGAGGAGCACGCACGCAACACAGTTTACACAACAGCCCCACATCTCCGTCTGTATTTGTACGTATAAGCGCGCGAGTTATCTACTGTATTTACTTACGAAGCTGTCGGAACAGGACGCCGGAGGGCTGTTTACGTATTCCATTGTGATTGTGGACAATGATTGTCTGCGGTCTGCTGAGCCCGTGGTCGCAGCCTTCGCAGAAGCTTCGCCACTCGACGTCCGGTACTTAGTGGAACCACGGCAAAGCATCTCCCTAGCCCGCAACATGGCTCTTACACACGGGCGAGGAGACTTCATCGCATTTATTGATGATGATGAATTTCCGCCTCGGATGTGGCTGAAGAAACTATTTACAGAATGCACAGAAAGGCACGTGGATGGAGTGCTTGGGCCGGTGAAGCCACGATACGAAGTCCCGCCACCAAGGTGGGTTGTCGCTGGCGGCTTTTATGATCGGCAAAGCTACCCGACTGGATTTGTAATTGACGGTAGGAAGGGACGGACCGGCAATGTGCTGTTTAGAAGGGCGATTCTTTATGGTGAGTCCGAGCCGTTTCGGAAGGAATTCCGTACAGGCGAAGATCAAGATTTCTTTCGGCGCATGATCTCGAGAGGGTATGTGTTCACCTGGTGCAATGAAGCCGTAACGTATGAATGGGTGCCCCCCATTCGCTGGAGGCGAAACTTCTTATTGAAGCGGGCTCTGTTGCGAGGTGCAATGTCTGCGGTACAGCCGGCTATCAGTACCAGAGACGTCCTCAAGTCGATCGCCGCCGTCGTCATTTATGTGGCCATTCTGCCTTTTTGTTTGTTGATTAGTCACGTGAGGTTCATGCGATATTTGATAAGCCTCTGTGATCACTTAGGTGCACTATTGGCGCTGTTGGGATTTAGCCCCATATCTGAACAGTACATCACGGAATAGACATGAACCAAGAGGACAAGTTCATTATCGATAATCGCGATCTTATTCTAGTGACGGGCGCCACTGGCTTTATTGGGTCCAAGGTCGTGACAAACCTTCTGAGCCGCGGATTCAGAAACGTGCGCTGCCTGGTCCGCTCCGCGCGCCGGGTCCAGCAACTTGAAGCCTGTGTGGAGGCGCATCGTCAAACGGCTAGAGTCGAGATTATGTACGGTAATCTTCTTTTCCCAGCAGATTGTATAGCTGCTACCAAGGGTGTCGCTGTGATTTACCACCTTGCTGCAGGTGCCGGCGAGAAGTCCGTACCAGACGCGTTTCTAAATTCGGTGGTTGCGACCCGGAACCTGCTTACAGCAACGTTGCAACAGACATCTCTGAAGCGCTTTGTTAATACCAGCTCATTTGCTGTTTATGATGTAGGCAAGAAACGCGGACGCGTTCTCGACGAGTCCTGTCCTGTCGAGCCACACCCAGGCGTACTTCGCGATGCTTACGAGTTTGCTAAGCTTAAGCAAGACGCAATCGTCTTTGAATACGCGAAAGAGCATATCGTTCCAGTCGTAACAGTGAGACCCGGCTACGTGTTCGGGCCTGGGAAGCCGGCGATCAGTGGACGGGTAGGCATTGCGACCTTCGGTCCATTTCTACATCTAGGGGGATCTAACCTCATTCCTTTCACTTATGTTGACAACTGCGCCGATGCGATCGTCTTAGCCGGATTGAAGCCTGGAATTGATAGCGAAGTGTTCAATATAGTGGATGATGACCTCCCATCAAGCCGACAGTTCCTACGTCTCTACAAGAGGAATGTCCGACGTTTTAAGTCATTTTACGTGCCCCATGCGGTGAGCTACACGTTTTGCTGGTTCTGGGAGCGGTATTCCGCGTGGTCCGAACAGCAACTGCCACCCGTTTTCAATCGCAGGAGGTGGTATACGTACTGGAAGAGGACAAAGTACAGCAACCGAAAGCTCAAAACATTGTTGGGCTGGCTGCCCGAGGTTCCCATGGCTGAGGGTCTAACGCGTTACTTTGAAAGCTGTCGGGCCGGAGAACAGAATGCTTAAGGTGGCCATCGTGGGTTGCGGCAAGATCGCGGATGATCATGCCTCGCAACTGAAGAGAATTCCGAACTGCCGCATTGTTGCCGCATGCGACCGCGAGCCGCTGATGGCCCGACAGCTATGCGAAAGGTTTCCCATTACGCAAAACTTTAGCGATGTCGCAGAAATGCTGCGCGTAACGAAGCCGGATGTTGTGCATGTCACTACGCCTCCGGAATCGCACTTCCGCATCGCCACCCTTTGCCTAGAAAACAATTGTCATGTATACGTTGAAAAGCCGTTCACGTTGTGCGCCGCGGAAGCCGCGCAGCTGATCGCCCTGGCCGACAAAAGAGCACTGAAAATCACTGCTGGTCATGATCTTCAATTCAGCCATGTGAGTCGGCGCATGCGCCAGGTTGTGTATAGTGGGTTTCTCGGCGGCCCACCTCTTCATATCGAAAGCTACTACTGCTACGAACTGGGTGCCAACCCATACGCCGGAGCGCTGCTGGGAGACAAGAGGCACTGGGTTCGACGCCTGCCCGGAAAGCTATTACACAACATCATCAGTCACGGCATTGCGCACATCGCTGAATTCTTGACGAGTAACTCGCCAACGGTCATCGCATACGGGTTTACCAGTCCTCACCTCAGACGAGTTGGGGAGACGGAGATTATCGACGAGTTGCGGGTGATCATTTCCGAGGAGGACCGCACAACTGCATATTTCACCTTCTCCTCCCAGATGCGACCGGCAGTCCATCAACTCCGCCTTTACGGAGCCAAGAATGGGCTGATTCTTGACCATGATACTGAAACGATCATCAAACTTCGTGGTACGAGGTATCCGAGTTACGTTGAGAAGTTCGTTCCGCCTGTCGCTTTCGCAGGGCAGTACCTCTCTAATCTGGTTGGTAACCTGCGACTCTTTATTGAAAATGATTTTCATGCGAAATCGGGCATGAAGTACCTGATCGGGTCGTTCTACCGCGCCATTGTTGAGGGGAAACCGCTTCCTGTTCCATATCGGGAGATTATTCTCACTGCGACGATCATGGACAGAATCTTCTCTCAGCTTGACACGCAGAGTTCGCGACCCAAACACTTCATCGATCAGGGTCAGCAGACCGCATTGACTTGCGGGTGACGAAAGTCAAGAGGTCTTCCCATATGTTTCTCAAACGACTTCTAATGGTAATTTGAGTTGGCATGTCATTTCTGCCAGATTGAAGGGCGTATACAATTTCATTCGATGACGCCCAGATTAATGTGATTGCGCCGTCGGAATATAGGTCTTTTGTGGGTCTTTTGTGCTAACAATAGCAACAGGGCAAACCCGACCGCAGATTATAGTGTAGCTGCTTAGTGATTACTCAAAGAATACAACCCCGCGGAAGGAGCTAGTTGGGAGTGCTACGCGCGATTTCAGACTATTATCGGAGTCCTGACGGCACCATTGCGTTTGCCCGGAATGTTGGCACGGAGGCGGAGCCTGGATTTTTTACGTTTGATGGCATCCCGTGCTTCGGTCGGTGCGGTGTGCCCGTGGCTCCGACTGCCACAGGAGCGTTTCTGGACTGCGAGACCAACGCCCGAACCAATGGGGCTCCTCTGAGCCTCGACTTTGATCCGGATGAATTAGCGGCCAACTTCCGCCTCGAGCGGTACGTAAGTGCTGGTCGAGGCAGCGGGTTGCGGAACGTACTGCATCGCAGCGCACGAGCGGCCTATTACGGTGTAAGGCCAATGTTGCCTGTTGCAGTAAGAAAGCACATTCAAAGAGCTAATTCCCACGGATGGAGGAAGGTGACCTTTCCACAATGGCCGATCGATGCGAGTCTAGACATGTTGTTCGAACGTCTTCTCCTGCTAGGGATGAAGTCGGCCGGCATCGACCGCTTACCGTTCATCTGGTTCTGGCCGGATGGCCATCGGGCAGCGGCGATTCTAACCCATGACGTTGAGACCGCCGCCGGGCGAGATTTCTGCACACGCCTGATGGACTTGAATGGATCGTATGCAATGCGCGCTTCTTTCCAAGTTGTGCCGGAACAACGCTACGAAGTGCCGCAGGCGTACCTAGATGAAATCCGAGAACGCGGGTTTGAAGTCAACATTCACGATTTGAACCACGATGGGAAACTGGTTCTCAAAAAAGACGAGTTTCTCAGACGTGCTGCCAAGATCAATAATTACGCAAGGCGCTTCGGCGCACTCGGGTTTCGTTCCGCTGTTTTGTACAGAAATGTGGAATGGTTCGGAGCGCTTGATTTTCTTTACGACATGTCGGTCCCGAATTCGGCGCCAATGGATCCGCAGCGCGGCGGCTGCTGCACCGTGATGCCATTCTTTGTTGGCGACCTCCTCGAACTGCCATTGACCACGACACAGGATTACTCGCTTTTTCACGTGCTCGGAACGTATGACATGGAAGTATGGGAACGGCAGATCAAGTTTGTTATCAAGCAGCACGGACTTCTGAGCTTCTTAATTCATCCTGATTACATCATCAGCGGCAGTGCCCAGGACACTTACCGCCGACTGCTGGAGCGGCTCCGCGGCTGCGCAGCACAACATGATTGTTGGCTCCCGTTGCCGCGCGAAGTCGCACAGTGGTGGAAGCAGCGGCACAAAATGAAACTCGTAAAGAGTAGCGCGGGCTGGGAGGTGCTGGGCACCGGAGCGGAGCGTGCCCGGGTGGCGTGGGCTATAGCGGAACGCGGTCACCTGATTTATTCATTCGACAATAGCTGTGCCTTTGCGTAGATCGTGTCCCGTAGACCAGCGGGCGAGTTCGCTTGTCAGAGTCAGAGCCGGAAGTCGCGGTCACACAAGCAAACTCGCTGCCAGCTTTGAATTCTGCAACACGGCGATCAGGCTCGCATTTACGCGCCTCTGGGGGCTTATAATCTCGTGGATCGCATAGCGAAAGGTGGTCTTGTGGAAGTTGGCGAGATGGTATCGGAGCGGGTGAACGCGTTGCTGTGCGACAAGAAGCAAATCTGGATGCTCGAAGCCGGATGTGGGTCGGCCAGCCACGTTCACGTGAAAGCCGCAGCGAATATCGTAGGAATCGACATCTCCGAAGAACAGTTGCGGTTGAATACTTCCATTCAGGAAAAGATTCATGGTGATCTTCAAGACTTCCCTTTGCCTAGAAACAAATTCGATGTGGTGGTCTGCTGGTATGTGCTCGAACACTTAGATCGGCCGCAAGATGCCCTGCGTAATCTGTTCGCGTCTACGCGGTCGTCTGGGCTCGTGATCTTGGCCTTCCCGAATCTGCTTTCCTTTAAGGGCGTCGGAACGAAATTCACTCCATTTTGGTTTCACATTCTGTTCTATCGATTCATACGCTACACTTCCAGGCCCTTTCCCACCTTCCTTCGCCGCGAAATCCTTCCCGACAGGATTGTCGAATTCGCAGAGGAGCAGGGGTTGTCCGTCGTGTTCTGTGAACTGTTCGAGGGTAGCATCACCAAGACGTTGAAGCGGCGCATTCCGGTTCTGCAATGGATTTTTGGAGGATTGGATTGGTTGGTGAAGTTCGTTTCTTTTGGGAGACTGCAGTCGCTGCTGCTCGACAACTGTGTGCTCATTCTGCAGAGAAACTAGTTGACGTATTCATTCGGCGGGATCACTTCAAATACGGTCGTGTGTGCACGTTTCTCTGGTTTCGGCGGCCGCGCGAATGGCTCGCTCGGCGTTGGCTCGTGTTTCATCACACGTGCTTCAGTGCACCGCAGCCGTCAATCCCGTTGGTGTAGCAGGCAAACTACCACGACTGCCCCCGCCCCGCAACGGGTGCGGGTAGGTGTAGGGCGTGTAGCCTGCGTAAACGTCGCCCGTAGTTGGTGCTCGCAGATAGTACTGCGGATAGCCACCATTGGAAGTTTCTATATCGACAATCGAGGAAGTCTGAGCACTGCCATTGATCGTGTTGTTCCAGATAAACGTGTTCTGCACGCGATGAGCGGTTAAATCAGTGGAGTAATAAACCGTAAGCTGAATAATCTGCGCGGAGGAGGTAAAGGCATTGTCGTGGATGAGGAACTGGCCGCCGCGCAGGTACATCAACTTTCCTTCCTGGTTGTATGGCCCATCGCTGGCAAAAGTGTTGTTGTAGATCTCGTAGAGGATTGTTCCGTAGCCATTGGTGGCCGGCGAGAGATCACCGTGCGCGTCAAAGTAGTGCCCTGCATTTTGAAACGTGTTATAGCGAAAGACACCCTTGCCGCCGTACTGCCCGTAGACTGTCGCTTGCCACTGCCCGCCAGGAAGCTGCTCGTTGTAGGTGAAAGTGTTGTCTTCAAAAAACACCATTTGCCCGGAACCCGCAATGGAAGCCTCGTGGCCGGTAAACTCCGTCCATGCAGCCTGCCCGAATGGTCCGTCAGCAGAACGGCGATCCTGCGCGAAGTAGGCCCGCCCAAAGTTCTGAATCCAAGAATGATCTACTACACCCCATGCTTGCCCTGAAGCCCCGCCGCAATTGCTGCACAAAAACGAATCAGACTGGTTGGCGTAAATATGGTCGATGCGAAATTTTCGGGCGGGGCCAGTAATAGCGAAATCCGTTTTCTGAAAACTGGGGTCCTGCGCGTTCATAATCCGCAAGCCACAACTTGCGCCCGTGCTCTTGCAGGTATCCGGCACCGTCCCGGTATCGCCGCTGATGCGAACAGGATTGTCCCCAGTATTGCTGATATGAAACGTGCCACTGGAAGTGCCGGTCGCGTTGATAGTGACGGTCTGCCCGGCAACCGGCTGAATGGTTATGCCCTTGGTGATGCTAAGGGAACTCGATCCCCAATTGCATGTACCTCCGGGGATCAGTACCGTATCTCCATTTGCTGCGGCACTCACCGCAGTATTCACGTCTGCATACGAACACGTGGCAGCAGTCTGCGTACCGGCAAGAGCTACGCAGCACAGCATCAGCGCTGTTGCAGTTAATTTAATTACCTGACGTAACATTCCCGAAGCCTCCGGTGTAATTACTGCCTATTGCCAATGCGATTTCATACATTCCGTAGCGTAACGCGAGAACGCACCGAGAAGCAGAATTAGTTGAGCGCTTCTCACCGCACAGTAGCTGTCAATCCTGTGGGCGTAGCTGGTACACTGCCACTCCCTCCACCCCCGCCCTGCAGCGGATGGGGGTAAGTGTAAGGCGCGTAGCTCGATATTCCGGCAGGTTTCGTGGCTGCGGCAAAGTAGTCTCGATTGTTTTGGATGTAGCTCCGCTCTAAAGCAGTTGGAGATGTCGGGTTAATAAGAGCTCCGGAAGGGGTTGTGTTGTTCCAGACAAAGGTATTAAAGATTTGTTGGGGCAATTGCCAAGCACTTGCATCGCTCACCGATGCGCGCCAGGGAGCATTCGCGCTCCATTGAGCGCCCACAGGTACAGGCCACGAAGGCATACTTCCCAGATTGTTAGTCGTAGCACACTCCCCACCGCCGTCAGCTCGGTATTCATCGAACTCGATTGGGGCTCCGCCTCCAGACGTGATTACGTTGTCATAGATCAGCCAACTCCCCCCTCGTATTTGCATGGCGCGGTCATAGCCTGACCCGGTGATAGTGTTGGCGTAGATCTCTCCTCCCCGAGTGCCCACGCCGTTGCTCGATACCAGACAGAGTCCGTGTGCATCGTGCAGGTCCGCGTTGTTGTCGGGATAGTTGTTGATAAAAGTGTTGTGCCGCGACACGTAGCGCGCACCGAGTTCTGCCGAAATGTAGTGCCGCATGTGCCCGGGAGCGGTCGCAGTCTGCTCGAATAGATTGTCTTCGACGAAAACCTCATTTGCATTTCCGTAAGCGAAATCATTGCTAGTCCAACCGTCGCAGCCCCAACATTGATTCGAGCCACTAGGATGCCAGTAGTCCCAGATTTGAATGTTGTATGGGCCGTACCCTTCATCGTTCGCGCGGTGGGTGTTGTGGAACGTGTTGTTGTCGATTAGGCCGTAGAGGCTTCCAGTTGCCCCGGAACGGCCAGCCCAAACCGCAAACATCCGATTACCCGAGATGGTGTCAAAATAATTATTATCGATGCGGAACCCACCAACTCCGCTCGTTCCTGTGCCTGCCCCGGTAACCTCGAAAAAAGGGTCGGACGTCCCAGTGTTGGGAGCAAAGCGGAATCCGCTGACCCGGGAAACGGCATGATTGGCACCAACCGTGACCACAATGGCCGTAGCCCCACTGCTAGTAGTAATGATCAGAGGAAACGTAGGTGATGCTTTGTTGGCATTGCTCGCGCCCTGGACTTGCAGCGTAATGCCCTTGGTGTCGGGAATGGTCACTGTCGATGCCCAATTGACGGTTCCCTTGCAAGTCAGCAGAACTGTATCGCCGTCATGCGTTGTAGAGGCAGCAATTGCCGAATTGATAGTGGCGGCCGAACAGTCGGATGGCCCCACGTTGATGGTCGCCGCGTGTAACGACGCTGCGCCTGAGGATAAGAGCAAGCCGATTTGAGCAAAAAGGGCTACGAACGCCCAGGGGAGGTTTCTTGGCATCTGTTGTACCTTGCTCGGGACTCTAATTCTGCCCATTGTGCCGAGCAGTTAACTCATTTTGTAATAGGCAAATGGATTTGGACAGGTCTCGGTAGTACAACTCACCGGGTGGCATTCTCACAATACTTGGGTGCACCTGACACAACGGTTGATGGCCGCCGGTCGAGCAGATCGACCCCGTAAGACTAAGCATTTCGTTCTGTTAAAGCGTCCGACAACTAGGGATTATTGGTGGGATCTCGAGGGACCAATTTCGGCCGAGACTGTTCCCACATGTCACAGCCTAGTCGTTCTGAACGGACATCACCTTAGTGTCCGAGGGTGCGCTGTTGCAAATCGCAACACTAGATCCCTAGATCCCTGATTGTGGGAAAACAGCTTTCTCTGCAGCGATAAAGCCGTACCTGAGAACCTTGAACATAGATTCCCAAATCCATCTCTGAAGGACGTGCCTTTATGATGTCAATTCTCGTTCCGGTCGCTGATGCTGAACTGCTGTCGAAGATTGAAAACCATACCGCCCATGTTGGGGTGATTGGCTTGGGCTATGTCGGCTTGCCATTGCTGCTGCTGTTCAACGAAGAGCGCTTTTCCGTGACCGGATTTGACATCGATGCGAAAAAGGTCCAAGTGCTGACAGAGGGTGGCTCTTATATTTACCGGATTCCTGCCACCGAAATCCAGGCCGCCACTGGTCGGGGCTTTCGAGCCACCTCCGATTACTCGCTGATCGAGAAGATGGATGCGGTGATCATCTGCGTGCCTACGCCTTTAGACCACCACCACGAACCCGACATATCTTTCATCGTGTCCACCGTCGAATGCATCGCTCCGCATCTCCGACCCCGACAGTTGGTGGTGCTTGAGAGCACGACGTACCCCGGTACCACGGAAGAAGTGGTCATTCCGATCCTCGAGAAGAACAATCTGTACGGGCTCAAGGTCGATCGAGGAGGCTCTGCCGAGGGCAATTCATTCTACGTCGCATTCTCTCCCGAGCGGGAAGATCCTGGCAACGACACAGTCGCGCGAGTGGACATCCCCAAGGTGGTCGGTGGTGTGAGCCCCGCGGCCACTGAACTTGCCTCGGCCCTATACGGTTCCATCTTCCGTCGGACCGTCCCGGTATCCAGTCCCGCTGTCGCCGAGATGACGAAGCTTCTGGAGAATATCTATCGGTGCGTAAACATCGCCTTGGTCAACGAGCTCAAGCTTCTTTGTCTGCGCATGGGCATTGACATATGGGAGGTGATCGCGGCAGCTTCCACGAAGCCATTCGGATTTCAGCCGTTTTATCCCGGGCCGGGACTGGGCGGCCATTGCATTCCGGTGGATCCCTTTTATCTCTCATGGAAGGCGAAGGAGTGGGATTTCCGGACCCGCTTCATAGAATTGGCTGGGGAGATCAACATGTCCATGCCGTATCACGTCGTGGACTCAGTGGCCTCGGCTCTGGGGCGGCGTAAGAAGGCTCTGAACGGTGCTCGAGTCCTGGTTCTGGGTGTCGCATATAAGAAAGACATCGATGACCTGCGAGAATCCCCTTCGTTGACGATCATTGAGCTGCTCAAGTCTCGCGGGGCCGAAGTCGACTATAACGATCCCTATTTTCCGACGGTCGGTAAAGGGCGCAAATACGATCTGAACATGCGCTCGGCTTCGCTGGATAACGTCAGAGACTACGATTGCGTTCTGATCGTTACCGATCATTCTGACTACGATTATCCCCGCATTGTTCGTGACGCTCAATTGGTGGTTGACACCCGCAATGCCACGCGTGGCATCGATTCGCTCAATCTCGTTCGTTGCTGAGAGATTCAGCGCTGAGGACTCCAGAATATCTCCCCCAGACCACAATGCCAGGCACGGAAAGACCAAGCACCCATGTGCAGGGAGGATAAAGTGAAACTCGTACAATTGACCGACGAGGGCGACAAGGCAATCGTAGTGAATGCCGACACGGTGTGCTTCTTTGGCCGTTATGCTCCGGACCGTGTTGAAATCCATTTCGTGGGCGAAACGAGCACCAAGGTCAGAGGAACAGTGGAGTTTGTGAAAATCGCGCTCGAGGGCGTGCTGGGTCTTCCTAGTGGCAGGCCACAGGAGTCCACCGTCCATGCTGAGAGGGCTCTTACGCGCCAGAATTGAAAAGTCGAACAAGTGCCGCGTTGTATTTCCGATTGACGGTTGGCTGGCATTGCGAAGGTGGACCGCGCCTCCGCGATAGACTGCGGCTGCTACATCGATGGGTTAGTCGTCTTTCCTACGAACCGTGCATTGCTGAATGACAAGAATTGCAGACGGTGATCAGATTTTCTTCGGGGTCTGATCCTAGATGCGATCGAAGCTTTTTATGATGAACTTCGAGATTCTCACGACGGCCGCATGCTTGACATCGCCAGCCATCCCGCCGGAGTACCTGGAAACGGAGTTCTTCGTATTCAGCAGGTGACAACTTGATGCGTGTCCTCTTCGGCTTGACACGCTTCATGAAGCTTTTCCGCTGACCTGTTCGAAGAACACCTGGCGGTCGTGATCGGGCAGGAACTTGAAAACCCTCATGACCGACTGCAGCAGGATCTCTGGGTTCCCGGCCTCTAGACTCGCCCCCGCCAGAAAGTCCGCGCAGATCATCTCCAGACAATACCCACGGGATTTGTCGCTGCCGAGCATCAAAGCCGCGGTCTCCATTGCTTGCTCGATGACAGGAATCTGACTCTTGTATATCTTGGGATAGATCAGTTCTGACGGCTCTTCTTCCTTTCCCGTCAGTTCCTTCTCGACCTCCCGTATAAAATCCTCTCTCCGCATTTCTCGAGCTTTGTGCACCCAGGGTGCACAATCGAAGTGCTGCCCATCCCTCCGCGCTAACTTCGCCAACTCCCTCGCCTTCGTCCAGCCGATTTCCTTCAGGCCTTTCCTCGCCTGCGGCGGCAGGTGCTCGTGTATGGACATCAGGTAATACGCCTTCCTTTTCGATTCCGGAAACCGTCTTTCCAGGAACTCATCGAACGACTTCAGATTCTCCAGCCTCCAGTACTGTCCTGCCCGTACCTCGCACAAATACCTTCCTAGCTCAACGAACCGAGTATCTCGTTCCGTCTCACTCCGCTGCTCCCATCCCAGACGAAGCAGACTGTCGTCGGCCGTGACCAGCGTAAGGTCCATGAGTTGGGCGGTAGCGGCCAGAAACCGATCTGCGGGATCACGCTGTGGCAGCGGTAGCTCCTGAGCGATCAGCACGTTCTCTGAGCCCACGGACTTACGTTGGTCGGAACGAGGACGAGGGCGTGAGCGTAGGAGTGGTTTCCGCTGAGTTGCGATGCTCCTGATGTGACAGCGCTTTGGCGGTTCCAAGCCCCCGCTGCTTCTCGCTGGGCAGTCGGAGGTAACAGGTTGCGCTTGCGAAATCGAACAAGCGGACTCAATGTCCCCATGCCCTTCTCAGACTGTCCCAAGGTGATCTAGTCAACACCGGCCAGCCCGGTGAGAATCACGCCAGCCCCTAAGCTGGCATCTCGACGGGTCCAGCGGGGGACTGAAAGAGCACGACCATTCCCCCGCTGTGCGTTACAGCGCACAGGCATAGGTGTGAACTGTGACCAGCTTCGGCTTGGTTAGGCCCTGGGCTCCTCTTCTCCTTGTTTCGGTTTTTCTGGTTCTTCTTCCATTCCAAGCACACTCGCAGCAGATCGTGACGGCCCCTTCCGCTTTGGGCTTCGGCAATGTGCTTCTCGGGAGTAGTCTCACTCAAGCGGTGAGTATTACCAATACGGGGAGCGCCAGCCTTAGCCTTTCCAACGTCAGTGCAAACGGAACTGGCTATGCCGTTAGCGGACTCACTTGTCCATTCACGCTTTCTCCCGGGCAGAGTGCGCTTCTGAATGTCACCTTCACTCCGCCCGCCGTCGGTAGCGACAGTGGCTCGGTTCTTGTCAGCGCCTCCACGCAAACGTGGAAACGCCGTCGCAAGTGGGGGTACGCTTCTTCAACAACTACTACGGCCACCGTGGCCTTATCCGGTTCGGGGATCCTCGCTGCGGGCCAGATCTCAGCCTCGCCAACAACTTTGAGTTTTGGCAACCTCCCGCCAGGCACCTCACAGACCTTGAATGAGACTCTGACCAACACTGGCACAACCAGTATCACGATCTCGCAAGCAAGTATGTCCAGCGCGATGTTTACGGCCAGCACCTTGTCTCTGCCGTCGACTTTGGGAGCCGGTAATAGCGTGACATTCGGGGTGGTCTTCACGCCTAACGCTGCAGGATCGATTACCGGGAAGCTCTCGATTTTCTCTGACGCTTCTAACCCGCAGCTGAACATCGCATTGTCAGGAAGCGAGAGCGCTCTGGGTCAGTTGACACTGTCGCCCGCAAACTTGAATTTTGGCAACGTCAGCACCGGCTCGAAAGCGTCTCTGTCGGGCACGCTGAACGCGGCTGGTTCGTCGGTTACGATTTCCTCAGGTACCAGCAATAGTGCTGAGTTTCTGCTCGGTGGAATCGCCCTTCCTGTTACCCTCGCGGCCGGTCAATCGGTCCCTTTCACCGTGACGTTCTCACCACAGAGTTCAGGCAGCGCATCTGCCAGTCTTTCTTTCGCGAGCAACGCCACGAATTCCCCTGCGACAGAGTCATTGAGTGGAAGCGGAGTGGCGCCGGTTCAGCACAGCGTTGACCTTTCCTGGGGTGCGAGTTCTAGTTCGAACGTGCAAGGGTACAACGTCTACCGGGCGGGGGTTTCGGGTGGACCCTATGCGACCGTGGTATCCGCAAATTCGGGAACGACCTTCGTCGATGGATCTGTTCAGTCCGGACAAGCGTATTACTACGTGGTGACAGCTGTCGACACGAGCGGGACGGAAAGCGTGTATTCGAACCAGGTCCAGGCCGTCATCCCGTCCCCCTAAGGACCTGCATCCCTGCAGTGTGCGAGATGGGAGGTGGGATCTGAGCGATTCACATTCAATTGGGGGACGCAGGCCAGCTAGCGGTCCGCCGGTCGTGCTATGTGTCGAGAACGGATCGGTCAAGAAATTATGCGACGGACCCGCTCAACCGGCTAGCATTGCGCACCCACCCCGGAAACCTCGGATGATGAGACTCCGACCAATAGAGGCTCGGTGAGGGGCCCAGGAAGTTCGGAGAGATTTTTCACTGAAAACAAGAGACTTCTTGGCTTCGCTTTCCTAATTTTGCGGATCGCCAGGTGCTTTAGCTCGCTGACCTGCAAGCCAGCTTACCCTCGCTCACACCGCCACCTCCCAACTTGTGTGATCTCCGTCCTTGCGACGTCCGCGCAATAAATGGTGTGCTTTCCAATAGCGTCCTGTGCCGCGTGAATCGCTCGGTCAACGCCATTCCTGGCATCGGTGACCAGCTATTCGTGCCCGGTCAGGAGGCTCTCTCCCCTGCCCGAACTCGAAACCAAATCCCTCCCCGAAAGCGCGTATGAAGTGCTGAAACCGGGGCAGTCGTACCCGCCGATCGTGGCGGCCAACGTAAACTTGCCAGAGCTTACCGCGCGCTCCATCGGCTGGGGCATCTTCCTCTGCATCATCTTCACGATCGCTGCCGCCTACTCGGGCCTGAAAGTCGGGCAAGTGATGGAATCGGCCATTCCGATTTCGATCCTCGCGATTGGCCTCGCCCGGCTCTACCACCGCCGATCCACTTTGCTGGAGAACGTGATCATCACCGGGATCGGGGGAGTCGCTGGCCCGGTGGTTGCAGGCGCGGTCTTCACAATCCCGTTGTACATCCTGAAACTGGATCCGCACCCCAGCGCTGGTCGGCGGGTTCCTGTCACATTGGCTGAACAAGCGATCCGAAAAAACTGGCAGCGAACGAGGCAGAACCATTCGAGAACGTGGCGTCATCATCGCGTCCGGACTGATGGCGGGAGGTGCGCTGGGCGGCGTCCTGGGTGCGGCTTTGCGTTTAATACCGGGCTATCGCGAAGATCTCATCAAGACGCCCTTCTACTCCAACGAGCCGGTGTCGCAAACCATTTCTGCAATGCTGTTTGTAGGCCTCTGCCTGTATGTTTGGTTTAGCTCCGTAAGGAAAACTTCCTTGCAGGTTGAATAAAGGAGACTCTATGGATCAGGTCGGTCGATTCGTCGCGGATGCTGTGTTGGGCATCGATACCCTCTGGGGCGGTGACGTCATGTGTCCATCGGGCACGGGACGCTTCATCGCGGACTCGTGGTTTTCCGACGAGCCGCTTCCGGCCGCGTACACCGATCCGGCGGCCGCGGTTTTGCGTGGAAGCGGCGGCATCGCCGGCAAGAACCTCAACCGCGCCGCGGTCGAGGACTACCTGCGCTGCATCGACATCTCCACAGCGATCGGGGGTATTCGTGAAGAGGCGCAGAAGATCGCCGGACTTCGCGGACAATACCTCCTTAGCCTGTCGCTTTCCCTGGAAACGATGTGGGATCTGGCCATGAAAGTTTTAGGGAAAGGTGATCCGGTTCCATACGAACGCTGCGTGGAAGCTTCGACCGGCCGGCCTCCGGAACCCTCCAAGCCAGAAGCGAAGCGCGACCGTGTGGCGGAACTGCTAGGCCGTGCCGGCTATTCCACCGCGGGTATCGGCGGGCTTGTAGCGGCCGTCGACGCGTGGCGCCAGGACCGGCTGGTTCCGATGGTGTCCGTTCGTGCTCTGGGCGCGGCTGTCATCGCCCAGTTTGATCGTCTCACGGAAGCAAATTTATTGCCCTATCTTCCTGAGGAACTGCGAAGGGTGCCTCGGGCGAACATCGATTTCCTGCCTATCAAAGACGCCTGGTTTTCGGGATCCATGAATTACATCGGGCGTGCGCGAACACCCGACGGTGTCCCCAAATACGAGGCCACCTACGAAATCAACGCCTCGCTCCGGATGTCTGTTCCCGAGTTCGAGCAGCTAGTCAGCCACGAGGTTGTGCCCGGGCACGTGACTACGTTTGCCTACCTGCAGGATCTTTGGGTCCGTGGCCAGGCGGGTTTTGAGGCAACGGTGTTGACGATGAACACTCGTGCAGCCACGTTATTCGAGGGCATTGCCAACAACGCCATTCTGATCGCGCATGGCGTCACGGAAGTTGAGCAACTCCCCGACGAAGATTTGCAGATCGGAGTCCTGCTTGCGCTCTTGCAGGACGACGCCAAGAATCAGTCGTCGTACCTCACTTGGGGGCAGGGAATGCAACGTGAGCAAGTCGCTAAGACCCTGCGGCGGGATTTTTTGGTCACCGAAGAACGCGCGGACAAGCTTTCCGGCGCCTGGGGTAAACATCCATTGCTAGGTCGAATGTATCTGCCGGCCTACCGTGCCGGTACCGAAGCAGTCGCCCAATTGCGGCGCCTTCATCCGGCGGAGGACATCCTGCCGGCTATTTACGGTTGTTCCGGACTCGTGGATGTGGTGACCATCGACGAAGTGTTGAAGTGCAATCCAGTGGTATAGGTGGTTGGCTCGTACCTAGCGGCCAATCGCACGTTTGGGGCGGGCGCACACCGTCCGCCGATGAATCTGGAAGCCTCCCAACGCCGCCCCCAACTTATGGTGACAGACCTACTGACCAATATCGGTTCCGACCGTCCATATATAGAATAGGTGTGTGTTCCGCCCTAGCGGGAGTCTAGCCTCATGAAGCAAGTCACCGAGCGCTCGCGCCGGTTGCTCTTATTCCTTCCTCTGACCTCTGCTTTCCTTTTATCTGGGTGTGAAAGAGGCGGATCGGCTCAGCCGACCGCAGGTCCCGGCGCGCGCCCGCCGGCCCCGGTGGTTGTCGCCCGTGTTGAGCAGCGGGACGTTCCGGTGCAAATTCAGGCCATCGGCAACGTGGAAGCCTATCAAACCGTACAGGTCAGATCTCAGGTCAACGGTCAGATCCAGCACATCTTCTTTAAAGAGGGCGATGACGTCCACCAGGGGCAGCGTCTCTTTCAGCTGGATGAGCGACCCTTCCAGGCGGACTTGGAAAAAGCCATTGGCCAGATGAAACGTGATCAGGCACAGGCCGAGAATTCACGGATGCAAGCCGAACGCTACGCATCTCTCGAAAAGGAAGGCATCGTCTCGCATGAGCAAGCCGGCCAGTTGCTCGCACAGTCCAAGGCGGACGCGGCTGCGGTCGACGCCGACAAAGCCGCAATCGATGCCGCCCGCGTGCAGTTGCAGTACACCAATATTCTTGCTCCCATCAACGCCCGCGCCGGATCCTTGATGATCAATCTCGGCAACCTGGTCAAGGCCAATGACACGCCCTATCTGGTCCAGCTAAACCAGGTCACTCCGATTTACGTCACCTTTTCTGTGCCCGAGGCCAACCTCTCTCGCGTGCGACAGCGTTACGCCGCTGGCCAACTCAAGGTGCGGGCTTATCCCAAGGGGGAAGGGAACCGCCCGGTGGATGGGCGATTGACCTTCATCGACAATGGTGTGGACATGACCACTGGCATGTTCAAGCTGAAAGGCACCTTTGAGAACCGCGATCGACGCCTGTGGCCCGGAGAGTTTGTGGATGTTGCCTTGGAACTCTCGACTCAGAAAAACACCGTGCTCGTTCCCACCAGGGCGATTCAAACGGGGCAGCAGGGTGAATATGTCTACGTGATCAGCGCCGACAGCACAGCCGAATCCCGCCCCGTTAAGACTTCAGGTGTATATCAGAATCTCACCCTCGTTGCGGATGGATTGAAGCCAGGGGAACAGGTCGTCGTAACCGGTCAGTTGCGTGTGGCCCCGAACGCGAAGGTGACGGTACAACGCACTCTTCCCGCAGATCAGACGGATTCGGCTGCGGCTGGCAATCCTGCCGGGGGCGGACTGTGAGTCTCTCCGAACTCTTCATCAAACGGCCGATCATGACCACGCTGGTCATGGCCGCGATCCTGATTTTCGGAATCTTCGCCTATCGCCTGCTGCCCGTCAGCGATCTGCCCAATGTGGACTTTCCCACTATCTTAGTCAGCGCCTCGCTGCCGGGCGCAAGTCCCGACACGATGGCTTCATCGGTCGCCACGCCGCTGGAGAAGCAATTCTCCACCATCGCTGGCATCGATTCGATGACGTCCACCAGCTCTCTGGGCCAAACCAACATCACCATTCAATTCAACCTGAGCCGCAGTCTCGACGGCGCCGCACTTGATGTGCAGGCTGCAATCACCGCTGCCGGAGGACAACTGCCTCCGGAAATGCCGACCCCGCCCACTTTTCAGAAAGTCAATCCCGCCGATTCGCCAATCCTTTATTTGGCGCTAAGTTCGCCCACCATGAGGCTCTCGGATGTAGATGAGGCGGCCGAGACCACCATTGCTCAGAACATCTCCATGGTCAACGGCGTGGCCCAAGTGCAGGTGTATGGAGCCCAGAAGTATGCCATGCGCGCGCAACTCGATCCCAGCGCGTTGGCCTCCCGCCAGATCGGAATCAACGAAGTCACGGCAGCGTTGCAATCGGGGAACACCAATCTTCCCACCGGCACGCTATACGGACAGAACCACACATTCACAATTCTTTCCAACGGACAGCGAGCGAATGCGTTGCAGTTCGGTCCCATGGTGATTGCCTATCGCAACGGGTCGCCGGTGCGCCTCAATGAACTCGGTCGCGTGATCGACAGCGTTCAGAACGACAAGACCGCGAGTTGGTTCAATGGGGTCCGCGCCATCGTGCTGGCGATTCAAAAGCAGCCCGGCACCAACACGGTTGCGGTCGTGGACAGCATCAAGAAGTTATTGCCCCGGCTCGAAGACCACATTCCGGCTGCCGTCCGCATCGACACCCTCTACGACCGCTCCGTCTCCATTCGCGCCTCTGTGAACGACGTCAAGTTCACCTTGTTGCTGACCATTGCACTGGTCATCATGGTGATCTTCGTCTTCCTGCGCAACCTCTCCGCGACCATCATCCCCTCGCTTGCCTTGCCCATGTCCATCATAGGGACCTTCTCGGTGATGTACCTGCTCGGCTACAGTCTCGACAACCTGTCATTGATGGCCCTCACCCTGTCCGTCGGATTCGTGGTCGACGATGCCATCGTCATGCTCGAAAACATCGTTCGCCACATGGAAATGGGCAAGAAGCCGATGGAGGCCGCCATGGACGGTGCCAGCGAGATTGGGTTCACCATCTTGTCCATGACCCTGTCGCTGGCCGCCGTCTTCATTCCATTGTTGTTCATGGGCGGAATCGTGGGCCGTTTGTTGCACGAATTCGCGGTCACCATCGGCGCCGCTATTCTGGTTTCCGGTTTCGTATCCCTCACGTTGACTCCCATGCTGTGCAGCCGATTTCTCCGTCACCAGGAGCGGTCTGGCCACGGACGCCTCTTCAATTTCAGCGAGCGCGTGTTTGATGCCTGGTTGCATGGCTACGACCGCAGCCTGAAGGCCGTTCTGCGCCACAAGTTCGCCACCCTGATGGTGTCGTTCGTGATCATCGGCCTGACCTTCTATCTGTTCTCAATCTCGAAGACCGGCTTCATCCCCGACGAGGATCAGGGGCTGGTATTTGCGTTTACTGAAGCGCAGCAGGGAATTGCCTTTCGGGACATGATGGAACTGCAGCAGAAAGTGGCCGATGTCGTGCGCTCCGACCCCAGCGTTATGAACCTCATGTCCTCGATGGGGAGCCCTACCAACCAGGGTCGAATGTTTTTCCGTTTGAAAGATAAGAAAGATCGCGTCAACCAGATGAGCGCCACGGACGTAATTCAGGCCCTTCGCCCCAAGGTATCGCAAATCCCTGGGCTGAACGTGTTCATGCAGATTCCGCCGACCATTCGTATCGGTGGGTCTCTCACCAAGTCGCAATATCAGTACACGCTGCAATCGCCCGACACGACAGAGCTGTACCAGGATGCGCCGAAGCTCGAGACCGCCCTCCGCGCCCTTCCGCAATTGCAAGACGTCACGAGCGATCTGCAGGTGAAGAATCCGCAACTCACCGTCGAAGTCGATCACGACCGCGCCTATGCCCTGGGATTAACTCCGCTGCAGGTTTCCGACGCGCTCTATTCTGCGTACGGCACCCGCCAGATCAGCACCATTTACACGCCCAACAACGAGTACTACGTCATCATCGAATTGTTGCCGGAGTTCCAGAATAATCCTGACAAGCTGTCGCTTTTATATGTCCGCTCAAGCGCCGGCAAGCTGGTCCCGCTCGATACGGTCGCGAAGCTGCTTCCTTCCGTGGGCCCGCTAACGGTAAATCACCTGGGCCAATTGCCGGCCGCGACCATCAGCTTCAACCTCAAGCCCGGAGTTGCCCTGGGAGATGCCACCAAGCTGGTCGAGCGCGAAGCAAACCGGGTGCTTCCCGGCGACATCCAAGGGACCTTTCAAGGAACCGCGCAGGCCTTCCAGAATTCGTTCACCGGCATGGGCCTCTTGCTGCTGGCCGCCATTCTGGTCATCTACATCATTCTTGGAATTCTTTACGAAAGCTTCATCCATCCCCTCACCATTCTCTCCGGTCTGCCTTCAGCCGGCGTCGGCGCGCTGCTGACCCTGACTCTGTTTCACCAGGAGCTGAATCTCTATTCCTTCGTCGGAATCATCATGTTGATCGGCATCGTCAAAAAGAACGCCATCATGATGATTGACTTCGCCCTGGAAGCTGAGCGCACGGAGGGCAGGAATCCCGAAGAATCCATCTATCAGGGCGCGTTGGTGCGCTTCCGCCCCATCATGATGACCACCATGGCCGCATTGATGGGAACGCTGCCGATTGCGATCGGGTTCGGAGCAGGAGCTGACTCGCGCCGGGGCCTAGGCCTTGCGGTGGTGGGAGGCCTGCTTTTTTCGCAAGTCGTCACTCTTTACATCACGCCCGTCTACTACGTATACCTAGACAAACTGCAAACGAAGTTCCGTCAGCGCCGCGGTGGACGAAAGCCCAAGGCGAACGCGGAAGAAACGTTCAACGACGTGGCCTTGGCGGGCTCTAAGCGTTGAAGCTGTGCGCTGATGGCGACGAGCGATCAACGGCAGAGAGCGAAACCCGCTCGGAGAAGGGACCTGGGCAACCGCAACATCAGCCCTTGCTAGCGACTCGCGACGGACGACTAGCGACTACTAAGGCGTAGGCACTACCGCCTGCGCCTGGTTCGAGTTCACGCTCTCGTTCCCACTATTGTCGACCGCCGTCACCACGTAGTAGTAGGTTTGGCCCGCCTGCACCGTACTGTCCGTATAGCTGGTGGAAGCGTCCGCCGCGCTGTTCAAGACGGCGTAGGGGCCGCCGGACTGCGTTCCCCGGTATACGTTGTAGCCCACCACGGTCGACGTGCTGGCCACCCATGACAAGCTCACAGTATGTTGCGGGGCGGCGGTTCCGGTTCCCGCCAACGCCGCCGTCACCGATGGATTGGTGGCGTTGCTGGTGAACGTGACCGTCGCCGAAGACGCGCCGCTTGCCTGGGGTGCGAATGTCCAGGTAAATGGCGCGCTTTGCCCCGCTGCGAGGGTTACAGGCAACGACAATCCGGTTAGCTTGAATTCCGGATTGCTCGAACTCGCCGACGAGACCGTAACGCTGGCTCCGCTGGCGATCAGCGATCCCGACTGGTTTTGAGTAGCGCCCACCGTCACGCTGCCGAAGTTTGCCGTCGCCGGGCTCACTGACAGTTGACCCGGCGTTGTGGCGGTTCCCGACAGCGCCACGCTCAGGTTGGGAACCGATCCATCCGCAGTCAGCGTCAGGCTGCCGTTCGCCGCGCCTCCCCCCGCTGGCGTAAACGTCACGTTGAATGTCAAGCTCTGGCCCGGGTTCAGCGTTGTGGGCACGTTCAACCCGCTGGTGCCGAAGCCGGCTCCCGTGACGGTTGCCGTGGCAATGTGCAAGACGGATCCGCCCGAATTCGTCAGGCGCTCGGTTTGCGATTGCGTGCTGCCTACTTGCACGCTGCCAAACCCAACACTGGAGGGACTTGCAGCCATCGTAGCCGCGGTCACACCCGTTCCCGACAACCCAACATTCAGTGAGGGATTCGACGCCGTGCTCGTGATGGCCACGTTCCCGGCTACAGCTCCCGCGGCCGCGGGCGTAAAGGTTGCCGTGAAGGTTGTGCTGATTCCCGCACCCAGCGTGATGGGAGTCGAAACCCCGCTCAAGCTGAAACCAGTTCCGCTCGCCGATATCTGCGAAATGGTCACGCTGGAACTGGCGCTGTTCGTGAGCGTGATGGTCTGCGCCTGGTTGTTTCCTAACTGGACACTCCCAAAAGCTACGCTAGCAGGATTCGCGCCCAGCGATCCCGCCGGCTGTCCCGATCCCGTAAGGGCCAGATTCACCGTCGCGATGTTGCTCGTAAATGCGACGCTTCCATTGGCGCTTCCCGCTGCTTTCGGGGCAAACGTCACCGTGAACCCGGAACTCTGCCCGGGCGCCAGCATCAAGGGTGTAGCCAGACCGGTGATCGCAAAACCCGCGCCCGTGGCCGTGGCCGAGGTGATGGTGACCGCGCTGCCTCCCGCATTCGTGATGGTGACCGCCTGGTTCTGACTGCTGCCCACCAATACGCCCCCGAAACTGACGCTATTCGGGTTTAATGCGAGTGTGCCCGGCGCCACTCCGGTTCCGGTTACGGCCATGCTCAGGTTTGCGTTCCCGGCCGTCGACGTGAGGTTGAGGCTGCCCGTCACTGCGCCCGCCGATGTCGGCGAAAACCTCAGTTGAAACGACCCGCTCTGGCCCGCCCCCAGTGACAGTGGCACAGCCAGTCCGCTGATGCTCAACCCGGCTCCCGTCACGCTGGCTTGCGTGATGTTCGCGCTGGTTCCGCCCGAGTTGGTCAGGGTTACAGTCTGGTTCTGCGTACTTCCCGTCGTCACATTTCCAAACGAAACGCTGCTGGGTGTCGCCACCAATTGTCCCGGAGCAATTCCATCACCCGAGACCGATAAAGCTACGCTCGCCGGCGCGGTGTCTTGCGCTCCCGCCGCATGCTTTTTGGCCTTCATTGTTAGGGAAGAAACGCCGTTAAGGGTCACGCTGCCGTTAATCGCTCCCGCCGACTTCGGTGCGAAGACCACGTTGAATGCGGTAGTATGACCGGCATCGATCGTCACCGGCAACGTTAGGCCGCTGATCGAAAACGCTCCGCTGCTGACCGACGCTTGCGAGACGGTCACGCTCGTCCCTCCGCTATTGCTAAGAGTGACGGCTTTGGCCGCGCTTTGCCCGACTCCCACGTTTCCGAAGGTCAGCGATCCTGGACTCGCCGCCAGTTGCCCTGGGGCAACCGCACTTCCCGACACCGCGATGTCGATCTTTCCTCCCCCCGATGTATTGACGGAAATCTTCCCGGCAGGTTTACCCGTAGCCTTCGGCGAAAATGCAATCGCCAGGCTGGCGGATTGGCCCGGACTCAGCGTGAAGGGCGTAGCGGGCGTCATCAATTGGAACGAGGCGTCCGACGAACTGGCACTGGCAACCGTCACCGTGTCTGCTGAACCATTGGTTAGGGTGTCGGTGACTTCGGTCGTGGTGCCGACCACCGCAGTGCCGAAATCCAGATTCGTGCTCGCGGCCGAAAACGTACCGTTCGGTGGAGCGGCGTTAGTCGTGGGGAGGGCTTGGCAACCTGCCATCGCAATGATGGCAAGGAGCAGGATAAAGGAACCTGCAAAACGATCCCAACGCGAGCTGAGATCCATGTGTCCCCTTCCAAGCCGTAACTCGCGTTCGCACGGCGGGAGAATTTGGAATGTGTGTCCCGGCTGCTGCGTCCATTCGTTCCACACACCAGTCGCGAGACAATTGCATTGTCATCTTGACGTGCCGCGCGTCGTCCATCTAGATGCCAGTAGTTCAATATGCTTGCCGTCAAAGGGTCACACTCATGCCCAGTAGCTAACATTGATGCAAATCGCAACATAAGTCCCCTCGATCTTCGCCGCTGTCCCGTCGCCTTCCGTCCCATTTCGTTCGCTGATTTTTTCGGTCCGTCGTGCTCAGACCACCGAAGCCTTCCACAACTTTTGTCCGGCAAAAGAGGCCAGAAAACTCCAGAACCGTAAAAGAGTTGTAAAAAATAATTAGGCTTTCCAATCGCCAGGTGCGACCCCCGCCGAAAATCTCGCCCGCAACGAGTTTCCCTGCGTGTTCCTCTGCGGTGGACTCGTGGAGTAGATCTTCAAGGAGACTCAGAAGGGAACTGCAGACGCAGAACCGTCCCCACGGCCGGGCGCCGTTCCGACCTTATCGATTAAGAAGACGAAGAAGTAGTATGGTGCGCCCTGAGAGATTCGAACTCCCGACCTTCTGGTTCGTAGCCAGACGCTCTATCCAACTGAGCTAAGGGCGCGCAAAATCGGCGGGTGACACCCACGAATTATATCGAATTAAACCGTCCCTGGAAATGTGCGGCGACCTTGTGCAAAACATCGCCTTCGGGGGTAAATCTTTCTTGGCAGGTAGAAATTCCTACCGGGTGCGCCGACGCACCCTCCTTTTGATTTCAGCACTTTAGAGTATGGCCGCGAATCTGCAAAAGGGAAGGGCAGACGAAGTGGCGCGCAACGGGGCGCTCTAGAGAATAACTTCGGCCAGAGGTTTTCTTGAGCGCCCCTTTGCATTTCCCGTCGCTTGGTTCCGTGTCTCGCACGAGTGAAACTCCTCCAAGCCCTCCCCCATACGCTTAAGCTAAAATCAGCCGTTCTCGTACGTCAATTCCCGCCTGCCTTAGCAGCTTTGCCACCGCGCCCTCGCTTAGCCGCGACGCGTCATATTCCACCCGCACCGTCTTATCTTTCTCCTGAAAGTCAACTTTGCGGATTCCATAAACCTCCCGCATGCCATCGATGGCTTGCATTTCACGCTCCCCAGGAGTGGATCCGTAGCGGTAGGCGACGTCCATGTAAGTCATTGGCAGCGTTCCTCCATCATTCAAGATACAACAATCGAGTGAGTTCGCCGAAGAATCCAATCCTTTAGGATTGATTCGCCTTGGGGCTTTTTGGGCTTCTGACAGTCTCCACCTCTTGAGGTATAAGGTCGAAAGTAGCAAACTCAATTCATCCGACCCTGCGGCAGGAAACTGATACCGAGGAACCATTTCGATGTCCGATCCCGTTCACACAACCAGCCGGACTGAGTTGGATCCGGTTTGCGGCATGAGCGTCGACCCGTCGACCGCGAAAGGACGCGCCGAGCATGCCGGAAAAACATTCCACTTCTGCAGCACCCATTGCGTGCACAAGTTTCAGCAAGACCCGGCCAAGTACTCGAACAAGGCCCTTAAGGTGAAGGATCTCGTCTGCGGGATGGATGTCGATCCCGCTACTGCCAGGCACCGTCTCGAACATGCTGGCAAAAGCTACTTCTTTTGTTGCGCGGGCTGCCTCGAAAAGTTTCGAGCCGATCCCGAAGGCTATCTGAATCCCAAGCCTGCAGCCAACTTGGTTCAACTGGGTACGCCGCGTTCGGCTCCAGTGACTCCGGTTTCCGATACCGAGCCGGCTGCGCAGTCGGCATCGGGTGAAACACAGCGTTACTATGTTTGCCCCATGTGTTCGGATGTTCGGGAGTCAGCTCCTGTTCCTTGTCCGAGTTGTGGCATGGCACTCGAACCCGAAACAATCCTTCCTGTATCCAAAATTGAATATACCTGCCCCATGCATCCGGAGATCATCCGTTCCGGACCGGGCAACTGCCCGATCTGTGGCATGGCGCTTGAGCCGCGCACTGTCACCGCGCACCAGGAAGAGAATCCCGAACTCCGCAACATGAGCCGGCGATTCTGGATCAGCCTGGCTCTCACGGCCCCGCTGCTGGTCATCACCATGGGCAGCATGTTCTGGCCTCACTCCTTCATGGGCGAGGTGTCGGTGAATAACCGGCGCATTTCCCCAGGCGTTCTCCTGACCTGGCTTGAGTTCGTTCTAGCGACCCCCGTTGTCCTGTGGGGCGGATGGCCCTTCTTTCAGCGCGGTTGGACTTCGATCGTGAACCGTTCCACCAACATGTTCACGCTGATTGCGATGGGCACCGGGGTCGCCTACGTTTACAGCTTGATTGCGACTTTCTTTCCGCAGATTTTTCCGGTGGCTTTTCGCGGCATGAATGGGCAGCCCGACGTCTACTACGAAGCTGCCGCTGCCATCACCACGTTGGTGTTGATGGGACAGGTACTCGAACTACGCGCCCGAAGTCGCACCAGCGCCGCCCTCCGCGCCCTGCTCGATCTCAGCCCGAAGGCCGCCCGCTTCATTAGCACGGATGGCACAGAGAAGGACATCCCTCTCGAAATGGTCAGACCCGGCGATCGCCTGCGCGTGCGTCCGGGGGAAAAAATTCCCGTCGATGGCAAGGTGATCGATGGCGGCAGCACCGTCGACGAGTCCATGATCACGGGCGAATCGCTCCCGGTCTCCAAGAAGTCCGGTTCTCAAGTGATCGGTGCGACCGTCAATGGTTCAGGCTCGTTCACCATGCGCGCTGAGCGCGTGGGTAGCGAGACCATGCTCGCTCAAATTGTTCAACTGGTCAGCCAGGCGCAGCGCAGCCGGGCACCCATTCAAAGGCTGGCTGACAAGGTCGCTGCTTGGTTCGTTCCTGCCGTTATCGGCATTGCACTGGTGACATTTATCGTGTGGGCTCTCGTCGGTCCGCAACCGCGCCTCGCCCACGCTCTCGTCAACGCCGTGGCAGTCCTTATCATCGCCTGCCCGTGCGCTCTCGGACTCGCAACTCCCATGGCCATCATGGTCGGCACTGGACGAGGGGCATCGGCAGGCGTGTTGATCCGCAATGCTGAAGCCCTTGAGCGGCTGGAAAAGATCGACACCCTGGTAGTCGACAAGACTGGCACGCTCACCGAAGGCAAGCCGAGCGTAACGTCAGTAGTCCCTATCGGGCTTGAGAAAAAAGAGCTCCTTCGCATTGCCGCCAGTCTCGAAAGAGCCAGCGAACATCCGCTGGCTGGGGCCATTCTCGCCGAAGCTGCGGAGAAGGGAATTGCCCTCGCCGAGGTCGCTGACTTTCAGACTCACGCCGGCATGGGAGCACAAGCGATGGTTGAGGGCCATCAAGTCGTCGCCGGCAACCGGCAACTCATGGAGCAGCTTCAGATCATGATTCCCGACGTGCCCGACCGCTACCTGGGCGCCGGCGAAGCTGAAATCTACGTCGTGATCGATGGCAGGTTTGCGGGATGGATCGTGGTGGCCGATGCCATCAAGGAATCGAGCCTGCAGGCCATTCGTGAGCTCAAGGCGCAAGGCATTCGCGTGGTAATGTTGACGGGCGACAACCGCCGGACCGCAGAAAATGTCGCCGCGAAGCTGGGCATTTCAGAATTCGAATCCGAAATCCTTCCCGGGCAGAAATCCGAAGTCGTGCGCCGCTTGCAAGGTGAGGGAAGAGTGGTCGCAATGGCCGGGGACGGCATCAACGACGCTCCCGCCCTCGCGCAAGCCGATGTCGGGATCGCTATGGGCACCGGCACGGATATAGCCATCGAGAGCGGCAGCGTAACTCTGGTGAAGGGAGAACTGCCCGGCGTTGTGCGCGCCCGCAAGCTAAGCCAGGCGACCATGCGCAACATCCGCCAGAACTTGTTTTTTGCTTTTATCTACAACTCGCTGGGGGTGCCTCTGGCCGCCGGGATCCTGTATCCATTCTTCGGAATTCTTCTGAGTCCGATCCTGGCGGCGGCCGCCATGAGCTTCAGTTCCGTCTCGGTAATCACCAATTCGCTGCGTCTACGAAAAGTGAAGCTCTAACCCAAAAAAGTGGGCCGCGCACGCCCCTGTGCGCGTCCTGCGATCGGCACACATCCGACAGGAAAGCACACGGACTTGGAGTGATGGGCGTCACCTTACTTGACTCCAACATGCACCTCGACCCGCGCGTTCGCGGGGTCAGCCGCTCGTTCATCGTAGATTTCAAAGTCCGTCTGAAAGGCACGATCGCCACCCGGCGCCGACTCCGGAGTCGACCAGATCCGCTTCCAGGTCTCGACTACGATCCTTTCCACCGGTCCTTTTTCCGACGTGAACACCGCATAACGTCCGGCCGGAACCGTCTTCGCCACCATGCCTGGCGGCACTTCACTAGCCGAACGCACTCGTGCGCCAATCACAAACGTGTAAGTGCAATCCTGGTCGCCAGCGTAGTCAGTGTAGACCGCCACGATCGACGAGTCGACCTTGTGTGGAATTCGTGCCGCCAGGTTCCCTTGCAGAAAGTGTCCCCACTGTTTCCCGATGACTCCCTCGGACGTTATCTCCTTGGCATTGCTGGTGCGAACCGCAATCCCTATCACGAGGAATCCCGCCTCGTCGACTATGTGTGGATTCATAGCGGCACCTCGCGGATAGTCTAGAGCTTGCTGAGGAAGTCGTTGACCTCGGGGGTGCTCCAGTCAAAGGCATTGGCGAACTTTCGCCGCAGGACCCCGTCCCGGTCGATGATGTAGGTCTCAGGGATCTGGATCGTCCCGTACATGTGCTGGATTTTCGCGCTGGGATCGCGAACGGTCACAAAGTCCATGCCATATTTGTTGATGAAGCGGTGATAGGCCCCGTCGTCTTCATCCGCGCTGATGGCCACCACGATCACACCTTTGTCCTTTAGTTTCTGGTGCATTCGCACCAGCGAGGGGGTTTCCGCCACACACGGCGGACACCAGCTCGCCCAGAAGTTCAGGACTACCACTTGACCTTTGAACTGGCTCAGCGTGACCTTGCGCTCCGCGTCCTGGACAACGAAGTCGGGAGCAGGTTTGCCAATTCGCGGAGGCCGCGTGCTGCTATAGCAACCGGCCAGCTGGAGAAGGCAGAATAGGCTAAAGAGAGAGACGGTCCGTCGCACGTAGATATAATAAAGGATTCGCCCTATGGCGACACCAGTGCCAGTCTTGGAGCATCCCGTCGTGTCCGTCATCGTGCCCGCCCGGAACGAGGAGGTCTCGCTTCCTGCGTGCCTGGATTCGATCGTCTCCCAAGCCGGAATCACCTTCGAAATCATCGTGGTCGACGACGGCTCGACCGACCGCACCCGCCAGATTGCCACCTCGGTTCCCGGCGTTCGCGTGATCGAACCCGGTCCACTTCCCGCTGGCTGGACTGGAAAAAACAACGCGGTCGTCGCCGGAGCGCACGAAGCAAAAGGGAAGTGGCTGCTGTTTACCGATGCCGACACCGTCCACAAGCCGGGATCGCTGGCGCGGGCCATCGCCGAGGCCGAGCAACATCACGCCGACTTGTTGTCGTATTCGCCCGAACAGGAAGTCCGCGGTTTCTGGGAACACGCAGTGATGCCGGTCATCTTCGCCGAGCTCACCAGAAAATATCCTCCGTCCCAGGTGAGCGATTTTTCGAAGAATCTCGCCGCTGCCAACGGTCAGTACCTGCTGATCTCCCGCACCGCCTATGACGCCGTAGGCGGGCACGCGGCCGTCGCACACTCGTTACTCGAGGACGTCGCCCTCGCCCGCGCGGTTCGCGACGCCTCGTTGCGCATTCGCTTCCGCTACGGCGGCGAGGCGGTTCGCACGCGTATGTACCGAGGCTTCCGCCAAATGCGCGAGGGCTGGACCAAGAATCTGATTCTGCTTTTTCCAAACGCAGTGCCGCTGGCCCTGCTGCGCCTGCTGGAATTTCTTTTTGTAATCGTCTGTCTGGTCATTGCAATTGCCGCCATCGAGGCAGGCGACTGGCGGCACTCGGTGATCTTCTTCATTCCGCTAGTGCTGACGCTCATCAGAATTGCGACCGCGCATTTTTCGTGGAGTTCAACCGTGCTCGGAATTTTCGGCCTGCCCGTGTTCTCCTACCTGCTGCTGCGCTCTAAACTACGCCATGCGCGCGGCACGGTAGCGTGGAAGGGACGAACCTATCCGGGTACGGCCGGCATCAAACCGGTTTCGTGATGGAGAATCATGGTCTACCTGACGCGTAAAGCCGAATTCGCAGCCTCGCATTACTATCACAATCCTGACTTCACGCCCGAGCAGAACCGCGCCACCTTCGGCAAGTGCAACAACCCGAACGGCCACGGCCACAACTACACCCTCGAAGTCACCGTGAAGGGCAAGGTCGATCCCCAATCCGGCTTCGTCGTCGACCTCAAACAGTTGAAGGACATCATGCACCAGGAAGTTCTCGACTCCATGGATCACCGTTTTCTGAACAAGGAAGTACCGGAATTCCTGGACCAGATTCCGACCACCGAGAACCTTGCCATCGCGATCTGGCAACGCCTCGCGCCCAAGCTCAAAGCCGCGCAACTGCATCGCGTGCGCGTCTACGAAACGCCCGATCTGTTTGTCGATTTTTACGGAGAAGCTGCTTGAAGGCGCACTTGACCCGCCGCTATCTGTTCTCGTCGTCCCATCGATTGCACAGCGACGCTATGCCCGACGACTGGAATCGGGAGACCTACGGCAAGTGCAATAACCCGTATGGCCACGGCCACAACTATCAACTGGAAGTGACCGTTAGCGGTGCAGTTGATCCCGCCACCGGCATGGTCTGCAATCTGGTGGATCTTGACGGTTTCGTGCACGCCGAGATTCTCGAGCGCTTCGGCCATCTGAACTTGAACACGCTTCCGGAATTCAACGACCTGGTGCCGACCACTGAGAATCTCTGTATTCGGATTTACGAAAGATTGCAGCGAGGCTTTGGCTACGCGCATCTGGAAAAGGTACGCATAGAAGAGACCATGATGAATTCCTTTGTGTACGCTGGAGGCAAAGAACTTCGCGATTAGCGCCACGACGCACGTAGGCACAGGCATCCTCGCCAGTGTGGCCGCGGCTGACTCCCGAGCGAGAAGGGCAATCAAAAATCCATGAAGCAGACTGCAGAACCCGCAACCGTCACCAGCGCCAGCTTCGAAGAACTGGTCCGCGAAATGCTCGTTCGCCTGGGCGAGGATCCCACCCGCGAAGGACTCGTGCGCACTCCCGAGCGCGTCCACAAAGCCTTCGATTTTCTGACCAAGGGCTATCGCGAGGACCCCGTAGCGCTGCTTAAGGGTGCTCTTTTCACCGTCACCTACGACGAAATGGTGATCGTCAAAGACATCGAGATGTTCAGCCTCTGCGAACATCACATGCTGCCTTTCTTCGGCAAGGTGCACGTCGCCTACATTCCCAATGGCAAAGTCATTGGCCTGAGCAAGATTCCGCGCCTGATCGAACTGTTCTCTCGCCGCCTCCAAATCCAGGAGCGGCTCACGACCCAGATCGCGGAGACGATTCAACAAGTGATCGAACCGCAGGGCGTAGGCGTGGTGATCGAGGCGCGCCATCTCTGCATGATGATGCGGGGTGTCGAAAAGCAACACTCGGCCGCGGTGACTTCTTCTATGCTGGGCTGCTTCCGTGCGGAAGAAGAGACCCGTAGCGAGTTTCTCTCACTGATCCGTAACCGCGCCAATGGGGCGTGAGCGCACTCTTAGTGTTGAGAGACTTCCCATTCCCCGGGCAATCTAAATGCCGACTCGCACTCCACCTCGCACCGATTTAAAGGGTAAAGTGGCTTTGATCACGGGGGCTGGCCGTGGCATCGGTCTCGCCATCGCGTGCGCGCTCGGCGCTGAAGGCTGCCATCTCGTCCTCACCGGGCGATCCTTGCGCCCGATGGAAAAGCTCGAAAGGGAACTGACGAAACAGGGCATCCGCGTCCTCGCACTAGCCTGCGACGTCCGCCATCCGCTCGCCGTGAAAGCGCTGGCTCGCAAGACAAGGAAGCAGTTCGGGCGCGTCGACATTCTGATCAACAACGCCGGCATTGCGCATGCGAATCTTCCTGTGACCAAGCTGCCTTACGAGACGTGGAAAGCCGTTCTCGAAACGAATCTTAACGGCACATTTCTGGTGACACGCGAGATTTTGCCGCTGATGCGCAAAGGCAGCACGATCGTGAACAATCTATCGATTGCAGCCACCCGCATCTTTCCGGGGAGCTCGGCCTACATTGCTTCGAAACACGGCGCATTGGGTCTGACAAACACGCTGCGCGAAGAGCTTCGCCCGCAGGGCATTCGGGTAATCGGCTTGTTACCCGGTGCTACCGACACGGAAATCTGGAACACGCTGTGGCCTAAAGCTGCGCGGAACAAAATGATGTCCCCGCAGTCCGTTGCCCAGGCTCTGATCAGCTCTTTGCTTCTGCCTGAGAACAGCACGGTGGAGACTCTAACCATCGCTCCCACCGGCGGCGCCCTCTAGCCGGGCCGCTGCTTAAGTCGACGGGATCCCCACCCGTGCGGCAATCGCCCAAGATCAATGGCTTGATAGAGAAAGACTGCACTCCCAAAACGGGACGGTTATTCAAATATTTCCTTTAAATGTGGCACTTTCCACAGAGTGTTCCACGTGGAACATTAAGTCGATATGTGAGGCGCAGGTCACCACGTTCCATAGCGGTAACGGTGGCGTCGTTGAGGAAACAGCTTGATCAGAAGAATTCCCACCACAAATCCACCCACGTGGGCCCAGAAGGCGATGCCGCTTCTTTGGGAGACTTGCGAGAGCGAGGTTGCAGCCCCGCTCAAAAATTGTTCCCCGCCCCAGATAACCAGCCAGATCCATGCCGGGAGAGGAATGATGAGAACAAAGATCCACGTCAGCACGCGAGCGCGTGGGTACAAGACAAGGTAGGCGCCCATGACTCCCGCGATCGCACCGCTGGCGCCGATGCTGGGGACGACCGAGTTGGCATTGAAAATAATGTGTGTAAACGTGGCGGCAAATCCGCAAAGCAAGTAGAACAGGAGGTAAGCGAAGTGCCCCAGGTAGTCCTCGATGTTATCGCCGAACAACCAGAGCATCCACATGTTCCCGATGACGTGTCCCCAGCTACCATGAAGGAACATGGACGCCAGGATCGGAATCATCGCGGAGGTTGGGCTGAACACGGGTGTGCCGGTGAGCCAGTCGATCTCGGCGCGGGGTACCACGCCAAACTGCGCGACCAGGACATTCAGGATTCGCAGTTGCGAAGCCAGGAAATAAATGACCAGGTTGGTCGCGATCAGAAAATATGTCACGAAGGGCTTAC